>Ga0065711_1002220_pt1 | contig 35534 bp, 23 predicted proteins | sample Hoacrofraction12_FD_59098 | JGI IMG/M metagenome (GOLD analysis project Ga0065711, IMG submission 59098) | Hoatzin crop microbial communities from Cojedes, Venezuela - Epithelial fraction 12 v2 (version 2) | ecosystem: Host-associated > Birds > Digestive system > Esophagus > Crop | place... | reverse complement strand
CCCGGGGGGGGGGAGGAGAGCGTCGGCGAGAGCAGGCGCCGGGTTGCGGGGCTCTCTGTAACATGGTTTCTCATGTGTGTGTTTTCTTTCTCTCCTCCTCTCCCTCCTCCTCCTCCCGCCGCCTCTCTCCTCCTCCCCGCACACACGTACACACACGCTTCCCCTCTCCCTCCCCTTCCTCAAGGCCGAAAAGGCAAGCCAAACCCGCAGCCGACGAAGGCTTTTGGGACTGTAGCGTGTGCACCTTCAGGAACAGCGCCGAAGCCTTCAAGTGCAGCATCTGCGACGTCCGGAAAGGCACCTCCACAAGGTACGTCCGCGCCCGCCGCGCCTTGCGCTCCGCGCGGGGCTGCCGAGGCTTGGGGATCGTTTTTGGTGTCGCCTGGATATCGGCTGGTCGCACCCCCCTTTTCCTCCTTCTGTCCCCGTTCAGTCGCTTGTGGGTTTTAAAAATTCCCTTTCAAGCGTTTAATTGGAGCTGGAAGACATGTTTAGTGGATGTGGCAGCAACCTGAATCTTTTTGTGGTTTTTGTTTTTTTTTTCTGTCGCTGATGTATGGAGGACCTCTTGGAGATCCACAGCCAGCCAGAAACATTCTGACCGTGGGCGGATGGTTTTCTGTGGTTTGGGTGGAGGTTTACCTGCCTGCTCTACAGGAGTGGAAATGATTGAGGATTAGGGAACGAGAAGGGAAACGGCTGAAACTAAAGATGCCAGGAGAACAACAGCTCCCTTCCCGAGATGTTGATCTCTCGGTGTCTGTTGTCATCCGACGGGAATCGGCTTTGTGCTCAGTGTGGGAATGGTGCGGATTTCTGAGAGCTTTAGCTGTCAGGTCTCTCTGATTGCCCTGCGCTGAGTAACTGTGGAAGTCTTTACGAGATGGTGAAGCTGACATGCGGTAGTTAATTTAATCTTAATAAAAATCTGAAAAACCCCAAAACTTGCACTCTCCCAGTTAATGGGTTCAGAAAATTTGTCCTGGAAATACCAGTTCGTGCTAAAACAGGCATGTGGTGCTCTGATGTGCTTTCTTTTTTCTGATTTGTTCTACCATATTGACTTCTGATGTTGTTCATATTGTACCTTCCACATTTGAGTTCCCATTGCTCTGCTCTGCCAAGCAAGTAGTCCGTCAGATTCCCATTGCGAAAGGCATCGTTTTCCTGCTTTGAGTGGAGCGGTGTGTTGAGATGCTCTCATCAGCGGGCTCTTTGCATGACTTGGCTGTCTTGACTTGATTGGCAAAGGAGGTGAAGGCGTGTTTGGTGGGTTATTGTTCACGCTGTGCTTTAAACAATGTGAAGTGCCTACATTTTTAATGGGGAGCATGCTTTTGGGCCACTGAAACTCTCCGAGTTACAGCAGCAGAGTGCTGTAGTACTTCACTGTGTGTTTTATGATGCACATTGGTTACAAGTATCCCTGCGCTTTTTACAAAATATACAGAGGTGTTGAGCTTAAAACAATGTTAAATAGCATAGTTACAGCATGGAATGAGGTGGAGGTTTTGGGACAGTAGTGTTCTGTATGCAGCTGGGGAGCTTCACTGGTTTTGTTCAGTCTTGTTTTTTCATGCAACTAAACCTTCACAACACGCTTGATTTCTGTGGGTTTCTGTTTCCTCGGCTTCCCTCTTGGCTCGGGTGAAACAGGTCGATCCTGCAGTCGCCTGGTCTTTAGCTGTGCTCCTACAGTGCGGAGCCATGCAGTCACCGCAAGTTCTCACAGCGTGGCGTCGAGCATGTGCACGGGTGTTTGTGGGAGGAGAGCCGTAGTGAGATGTGGGAGTCCGTACGGGTCGTGTCTTGTATCAGACGCGATCATTTTCATATGGCCACCATGCTGATGTTCACTTTGAGAGCCGTGGCTTTCTCTCCTGTGGCTCTTTTCTTTTTTTAATGATATTTTAAAAACTGTTTGTTGAAGTAATAGTCACTTTAACTAGTAGTAGTTTTGTCACTTCAAGGGCCCTTAAGAGAGGGATAGCAGTTGATGATTTCAGGTTAAGAGCTGTAACCTTGTTTGCAGATGTGATCCTCTGGTCTGGAACATTGTACTTCTGCTTAGCTTTTAATGGACCCTTATGAATGGCTTCTAATTTTAATTCATTTAATTCATCAGCGTTCTATTCATTTTTGCTGCTTTTAAAATTGCTTTTGTTTGTAGAATCTGGGAAATTATTTAAAATATTCAATGGACCATCATGTCTTCTTGCATATTTATGTCACTTATGAATAAATATAACTCAACACAGGAATGATTGAGCGTCGTGAGTGAGCGTCGTATGTTGGGAAGACCTGGGAGGTCAGAGTTCTTTGTTGTGGTATTGCTTTGAGTGTTACAGTATGTGACGTAAGAGTCGATGCCGGGGAAATTCTTCAGAATTTTTTAAATAAATGATTGATGTAAGGTTACTTAACGATTTAAGATTGATAATTTATTACTTGAAATATAAGGTGTCTGAGGAGTTTGACTTTTAAGTTGCGATTTGACAAGTTGATGACACTTCCCGACATTTAAAACTGCCTTGCTTCATTAAGGCTTACTTCAGTAACACTTATTGGAAATTCATCAAACTCGTTTTTTAAAAAACTCAACAAAGTAGTGAAAGAGACATCATAGACACAGTGAGGCAAATGGTTTTCATCAAATTATTGTGTGCAATTACAGTGTGCCCGGTTTTTTATTAAGATCTGATATGACCTACTTTCCGCTCCCCCCTCCACTGTGAAGGCAGTTATTTGCTGTAGAATTTACTTTGGCCGATAAATATTCTCTGATTTGAGAACTAGTGAGGACATTAGCTAATTCTCTCTGCATGTATATTTTTTCAGACTTGATGTGATCTGTTGGTGTGTGGGAGGGGTGGCTGGCAGCAGTCAGCAGTTTTACTTTCTCAGATCGAACTGTCCGCTTTCCCTAGGATCTCATCAAAGGAGCTTCAAACACAGCGAGTTTTAGAGTTGATGTGCAAAGTCAAAATCGCTGTAGATGCTAAACGGGTAAATTGCACCTGAATACTTTTCCAGGGGGCTGTTTATAATGATTTCAGTTGCCCTTTTAAATAAAAATGAGGTCAAATCCATCTCAAGAGAATTGGGAGTTGTCGTGCAAAGATTACGTTAAACCTGTGGTACTTACTTGAATGCTGGATTTGTTACAGTATGTCAGTCACTAGCTCCCTTTCCTCAACTTTATTCTTGCTATTTTATGGTTAAACTTTATTATGCTCTATTTAGGCAAGTATGTCAAGTTTTTCTATGGTTTTCCTTCTGTGAGGATCACAGCAGAGATATAAGCTGTGTTGGACTCAATGTTTGGTGGGACGAGACGATGATTTAACTGGCTAGCGTGGGAGTGAGCAACGGTAGTGAGTTTGCTGGGACATACAAAAACCTTTCCGTGAAAGAAAAAAATACTGTATTGGTGTAATGACGTAGGGAACTGGTGCTGGCCACCATTTCCACTTGCGTCCTGCGGCTCTTCTGGTGGTTTGCTCTGGTGTAGCTCCACCAGCTCCTGCACGCAGGAGAAGGCTTGGATTAGAACTTCTGATGAGAAGTTTGCTCCACGGACACGTGTTCCCTTCCAATATCCATTACTGCTTCTAGCACAGAAGGAAAGTTTACTATAGATTTCCTAGGAATGTGGGGCAGAACTTGGCCTTGTAGTTCCCATTATGGAGAGCTGTGTGTTCCTGTTTGAGGGGGGACGATGGCTCCCTGCTTCCATTTGTTTTTCTTAATGGTAGTCTTGCTCCTCTTACCCTTTGGTTCTCTTATGGTTTCCATATGTTGTGTTCCTGTAACCTCTTCTTGTAGCTTCCTCTCTCCTCTCAGGCACGGCTGCCCACAGTGTTTCTGCGTGAGATTTGCTTTCGGGCATCAGTGAAGGAGAATATTCCCCCTTCCTTCTGATTTCACAGAGGTAGTTACTGTTTTCTGCATCTTTCCTTTTGGATAAATAGGCAAACGGTATGAGGCGATGGAGCTTCTCTGATGTTAGCTTTTCTCTAGGCTAAGTGCTTTCCTTGTCTGAACTTCATGCCCTCGATCATGAATGTGCCTTGATTACGGAGAAATGCACTAGAAAAAGTCAGTGGAAGATGCAAGAGCAACAACTGGATGTCTGACATGCAAATTAACAAAACAGTAGCACTTTTTAGTACAAAATTAACAATTTGTGGAGTGTGTGTCCTCTATAAAGTGTGCACTTAGTAAGCATTTCTGTTGTATTTGTGGCTGGTACCTCTATACCCAAAGTGTGTAGTCTGGAGATTGCGTCGAGTGATTAGAATGTAGCTTTCATTGTGGAGGGCTCAAGGAGTGTGTCAGCTGTGTTTCGCTCTTCTGCCATTCTTTTGAGGGGAGGTTGAGCTGAAACTATTCACCCTAATTTTAAAAGGAGTTTTCTCTTGCGTGGAACAGGTGTCTTGGATACATACTGGCCTTTGTTCCCCATCAGTTCTCCAGAAAATTCCTTTGCATGTTGGCAGGATCTAAGCTAGCACCTTGAAGGATGTAAACTACTGTCCATGTCACCATTGAGAAGTATCCTCCTGTTCTGCATCCAAGCTGGGCTGACCAGAATAGACACCAGATAGTCCTGCTATTCCTGGAATGAGGTATCAGGCTCATGATCCTGACCTCTGTACAACTAATATACGCTCTGCTTATTGCCATCTATTTGCAGGACTGTTGTGCTGCAAGTGCTTGCTTTGGTGTGTAGCTGTGGGGTAGGTTAGCAGCAAAGTGGTTTCACTCAGCTCTTTCAAGTTAAATAGCTCTCACCTGAATTAAAGTAGGTTTTATTTAGCATCATAGCTGGCCTTTAAGTGGGTTATTTTCTGTAAAAATGGAGTATGTGACTCATCTGGAAAAAGCTGTTGTGGAGGGGACGATTGTGCCTTTACTCTGGAATATTTGTTTTACTAATTGGCCATTTAGATCTATGGTTAAACGATCCCTATTTTTCCTGTTGAAGTTAATGGCAGTTGGATCAGGTGGAGCGAAGCATGGTCTGTACCAGCCTGGAGTCATGCCAGTGCTCCACGGGGCCATCCAGATCCCAAGGATGTGTCCCCTCTGGGACCGCTTTGTTGATGCCGCATGGGAACAGCGTAATTCTGCCTTGGTCGTTCTGAGTGCCGGCATGCACGATACCTACTTGCAGAATGTTTTCCGCATGCAAGGAGTTCTTGAGACCTCTGTTGTCTCATACCTTGTTGATCAGCTCTGTCTAAAACTAATTAGCGGTCACTTTCTGAATTTGCAGACGAGGAGTACTTTTGCGAGGTCTGTCAAAGCCACCTGGGCATGGGAGCTGGGGGCAGGAGGAGCCCTCTGCAAACCTAGTGGTTTACAAGCAGGCAGCGCTGATGGTTCGCAGCAAGCCCCAAGTTCTGTAGCGCTGGTTTGATGATACGTGAAGTATGACTTCACGACTTGGTATTGCTGGATCCCAGGTGCCTCAGCCACGTGGCTTGGGGTATTGATCTATTCTAAACTGACTACTGGTACAGATTCACGCTACGCTTGCTTGTTTAACTACCATGGAGTTAGTCTGTGAGACTTCATCTGAGCGGATGAAGCTGTTCTGCTTCGGATCAGCTATTATCCTGTCATCCTGGCACAAGCATAACCCTGGCATAAGATCTGTGACTTGTACTTGGGCTGTTTGAAAGAAATAAAAGTTGTGTCCTGGTTTGCTCTTTGCTAGTGTTTGGCTCTGGCATTAATGATCTCATTACCATCACCCCAGGATCTCTCTTGGGTCTCAGCACCTCTGGGGAATCATTCTCAGCAGGGAGGATCCTCAGTTATTGACGTGCAGCGCCTTGGCAATACCCTTCCGCTGTGGTTGCCAAATTTGGGTGCGTGAAACGCAGTAGGTGACAAACACTGTAGGTACTGTGTTGGCTGCTGTGACTCACTTTGCTTCTACCACTTGGATAGGATCCTGTTAAGGAATAACAGCTGTACCTGTTGTGGTGCTTTTTTATTAAGGGGGGAAAAAAGTCTTTGTGTTAAATAACAGTAAAGTCTTTAGCGTGGAAAAGTGTGTTACAGTATTCATGTGGATTACCCATTTGGGTTAAATGATTGTGGATGGTAAGGTTTAAAGATCCATCTCTGACTTCTGTTGGAGACTGTGTGGAGATCTAATTGATAAACTGCGACGCTGAGTGTGTTAATCTATCACTGATAATATGCAGTGTGGATATTATTCATTTTTCCCTTCCTCCATAGGCTGCTTTTCTGGGAGACGGGAATCTAAATCAACGTATGCATGTGTGTGTAGGAGGGGAGGGCACGCAACTTGCTTTTATTGCTGTAAACAGACGTTGCATCCCCTGGGATACTGGCCCTGGCTCTCGGCAGGCCCTCGTGGGGAACTGGTAGGCAGAGGAATGCAGAGCAACTTTCTCTGCGTGCCTTTCGTGATTGCCCTGATTGTTTCGTGTTCCCATCAGCTGGCTGCGGAGGGGCTGCTGCCTTTGCACGGTTGGCGTGTGTCTTTGTGCACGGATGGGGGTTCATCTAATAAGCGCAACCCTGTATGAACTGGAAATAGAAAAGTGTTTGTGCAGGGTTGACCGGAGCAGCAGCTGAGCGGAGGGAGGTGGTGGATGCGAAGCGTGGCTCTCTGCAGCCACGCTCGGCTCCTGCGGGATCCTGGCTGGCTGTCCTGTGCTGCGCGCCGGTGTTGTCCAGCAGCTCGTCGTGCTCTGGCTGAACCATCAGCTCCCAGCATGTGGGACCTGAGGCCAGGGAGGGATGGAGGTTGGCAGGCAGCGTGCCGTGGACTGGATGGATTATTTTGGCTGGCCACATCCAGCTTTTGTGCTATGGCTTGGACACCCCAGCTGTAACTCCAGGCTAGTTCACTGCTGACCGTGAATCAGGTGTCACTAGTACTCCGGCTGCTGCGTTCGCAATGTGAATTAAACAGCTTTTCTGTTGGTACACTGCAGTGCTGCTCCTTTTCTTCCTGCTCCATCAGGCTTGAATGAGCAGACAGGTCCTTCCAGGGTCCCTCGGTGAGAAACACAGAATTTGTGGCGCTTCTGGGGCATTCAGCCGGTGTGCAGGAGTATGGGGGCAGGGTGAGAGATAACAGTCTGCAGCATGCTCCTGTGTTAGGCGAAGGATGCGCTCTGCTTGTCCTTCGTTGTGTGCATCTCTCCTCGTCTGCGTAATTCTTCTTACGAGGGAACCCACTGACCTATTTTGCGGGATTTCGGGTGGTTCTGTAGGTTAGTGGGTTTCAGTCGGCAATGTAGGTCACTTGCAAGGTGTGCTGGAGTTTCATAACGCATAGCTCTGACCTGAAATAAGATTCGTACAAGCTCTCTCTGTGGCTGTGTCTTGCAGCTGTACTTTATGTCTCTCTTTGCACTGGCCTCCTCCTTTACGAAGTAAAATGAGAAATCGGGGCATTTCCAGAGGGAAGGGGTCTTACTGGAGAGTTTATGAGTATTTATTTAAAGTGTTCATGTTTCAGACAGGTAAGGGCAAATTATCATTATTGCCACTTCATGGGTATTAAGGATATGGCAAAAAAAGCAGACCACGAATACTGAGTAACGTGTACGTGCTACCCGACGCAGATGTCCAGGATTACACGATACGACAGAAACAATGTGGAAGTGCCTCCATTACATTTATGTGAGTTCCAGCTGACACGTGCTAAATACATTGATTGTCTCTTTGTGCAGACAGATTTTCTTTACGTCAGCCACAGCTCCTTTCACACTTTTTTGGTGCGTCTGGAGGTACAACCAAATCCTTAACATCGCTCTTCCTGTAAGCCAGCCATTAATTAGGAGCTTGTTCTTTGTAGCAAGAGTGCTAATTGGTACATCAACAAATTCACTGCCTGTTAAACATTGGAAAGATGGTAATTCTGACTGGCTCAAATATAAATGAGGGGGAGAAGCATCACTTCTCCTTGCTGGCCCGATGGGTTTTGTTTGACTGTTCAGTAACTCGGTATCTTCAGAGCCAGATGAATCTCAACTCCTTCCTAGAAAAAAACAAAACTAACTGGCTAAAGCTAGGTATTGTTTTGATAGTATTTTATTCTTGAAGTGCCGCCTATATTTCTGAAAGTTAAAATTACACCCACAGCCAATCTTCTGTTAAGTAATACTGGAAATGCATGAGAAAAAGAGGTTGTAGAGATCTAAAGTATAGATCATGAAGCCAGGAGACCTGATATTGAACCGTATGTGGTCTTATTTGAGACACTGGCCTGGAATTGTGGAGTAACCCCATATGGTATAAGGATCCAAATAGTAAAAATGTGTAATTCTGTTTTTTTACCACAGAAGCCTTGTAATAATCAAATTGATTTTAACCTTCTGACTGATAAACATTGTGAAGCATACATTTTATGGCAATTTGCAGAGAGATGAAATGTTCCATATTTAAGTAAGCACAGTGTATGCTTTATGTCAGTTGCTATATGGAGGTGTAAACTTCCAGAAACTATATTTACAACTTGCATAGGAATGTGTTCAGGAGTTCTAGAAACTTTCATTTGAGGATCTCATCAGATTGGTTGTCTTTAAATAAAATGGAAGCGAAACAAGTCAGTTTTGGATTCTGTTTAGGGGTAAACAAGGAATAAATGTTTAGACGTGTTTTCTCAAGCAGATTGTTCTTCGGAATTTCAGAGATTGCTTGTAACATGCAGAGGTGCTAAGTGAGACAAAATATCTTGCCGGAGATAAAGCTGCCTTCTTCTAGATTTATATTGTTGAGTAGACAGACTTGAGACTGATTACAATCTGAAATATTTTTCCTGAACTAAATTATTTTTATGGGGGTGGAACTATGTCCGGGTAATTGATGTGCAACTCAACTGGCTGCACTGGGGAGGTGGGTGGAGGGTGTAGAAGCAGGAGGATTGGGTGGCTTCAGGGATGTTGCAAAGTTGACCAGAACACTGCTCGATCTGCGCCGAGTGTGGGTTAACCCAAATGTGCAGCATTTGTTAAGTTATAGGGGTAGTTCTTAACTGAATAGGATTACTCCCTTTTAGATTTTTTATTATCTATGTACTAAATAAATACATGGAAGGATTTGTGTTTTCTTTCACATCTGTTTGCAGGTGTCAGTGGGGATAGTATGATGTTAGTGTGATTTGAGCCTGTGTAAAAGAGGCTGGAGTTCAGCCGTTAGCAAACGGGCTAGCTAAATATCCTCGAGTTGCCATTCTTAAATCGGTATGATTGTATTCCCTGTCTGTGTTTTAATTTGATCAAGAAATTTATGTCTACGGTAGGTGTTTCATTCCTTTGTTTTTTAAAAAAAATCATTTAGATTAGCAGAAGGTCATAAATCTTACGTGTCCTGGTTGGACGAAGCATGCGTGTATGTTCAGGTTGTTGGAAATGTGTGTTTCTGCTGAAACATTTGGCTCTAATTATGTATCTTGGAGCTCTTATTGTGAAAGTGCTTTCACTGTTTTTTTCGGAAGTGGTACTGAGCACTTTCTCTTCCCGAGCTGCGATTTCAATAAGAGAGGCAATACATTGATGGACGATGGCCCTGTGATGGAGTCAATCAGCCAGTGCAGTCATTTGTCTCCTGGGGATACAGGGTAGAGCACATCATTAGCAGCAGAAGGGGAGGCTTTCCTCTGTAATGCTAATGCAGCGAGGAAGCTCTGGTTGGTGCCTGCTTCCTGCTATTCCTCAGGTATTACAGGTGCCATTTCCATTTGTTGTCTGTAACAGTCATAGGTGTTTATTTTATTTAATAAAAATATTTAATAAGCTGTAGGAAATGTTTCCAGTTCAGTGTGTATTAGCAATTTGTAAACCTGTATCGCCTAAAGCTGCTTGTCATAGAAATGGTGAATGATCTGGGGGGAATTAGGTGCATATGATTGGTTTTACACACAAGTAGCTTGCCTTGACTAGGAAGGATTGGCAGCTGCCTGGTACCAGTGTGGGATTCGAAGGATGTTGTGTCTTAATTGGAGGAGAAGCACTGGAAGTGAAGCTGGTGGGTTGCAGAAGTCACCCTGACAGTATGTGACAGTGCTGGGTTTCTGTCAAAGCGAAAGGCGAAGCACGCCGTAGTGCCGGCGGGTGCCGTGTCCGAGGGATGGCTGTCGTGAGTTAGCGACAGGTAGTGCTGCGGGCGGTGGGCAGCCTCGGGCTCTGCCCAGGGAGGATGCGTTGACCGGAGGTGGCTGTTCCTCGGCAGCTGGTCCGCTCCTCCTGGGGCTCTGGCCTCTGGCCGGAGGTGGCATGGCCGTGGTCCCGCTGGAGCCAGCGTGGGCTTGCCAGGAGACAGGGCTGCAAGCCTCACATGAGCAGTGTTGGTGTCCGGAGATGGTGAATTCCCACGTGATGCAGAACGAAACTATAAATGTTGGCAGAAAAGCGTTGTTCTGGGTGGCTGGCGGGTGTTTCTGTGCCCTCGCCAGCGCTGTGAGCAGGGAGGTGGCAGCCAGGGCACTGCTGTGACGCTGGGCAGTTAGGTAACTCACGTGCGTAGGTTTACCGTAGGTTTAGAGCAAACGGAGTAAGAAGTTCCTACCACGTGTGGATTATAGGAGGTGAAGTTAATTTTTGGAAAACGCTTTGAAATCCTGAAATGTCTTCTCAAAAACTGCGCATGAAGTCAGACTTGAATAAAAAAAGGTCTATCTTCCCTTCTATGAACTGTATAGATAATCATTTAAAACTATGAGCAAGAGCAGCAAGGAAACAAATGATGATACAGCTGCTGGAACAGTGTGGTGGGTAGACCCCGTGCACTCTTTCATCGTCGTGTGGAGCAGTGTCTCCGCTCCTGAAGCACCGGGGGAATGGCAGCGCCGAGTGCTGCATGGGTGCCAAAGGCATGGGATTGTTAGAGTTGCACAATGTTACGTGTGGGTTAGCAGACTAAGGAACGTGCTCAGTCAAGGGTGTGGGAATGCAGTACTGTGGCAGCAATTAAGAGTCATTAATTAGAAGTACTTGTTGCCGGATGTGACTCAAGTTAGTTGTAAGTTGCTTAATTTCTGATGTCAAGAAGATCTAATGCGTCTGACACGCACATTACTAGTGTCGGTGGGACCACGAGGCTATCCACAGGGACGGTCTGTAATACCAGAGCTCAAACTGCGAAATTCTGAGGTTCAGTAAATGACCTACTGACAGTGACGGTTTTGCAGCACCTGTGCAAGCCAGGCCCAGGCGTTTGCATTCAGAAGTTTAAACCTGTGAAGGGTTTGTTGAGGCTCCTAAGGTTGCATCGGCTGGGAACGTACAAGCACGTGGTAGGAATTTACGCCGCTGTGCTGAGAGCCAGTGTTACTCAGCCAGCATTCGAAGAAGTGATAATGAAACTTTATCATCAACAAAAGCTTCCCTGTCTGTATGAAGAGCATGACTTTTTTTCTGATTACAAATTAACCAATGGATGCAAAAATCAGCAATGAACAGGGCAGTTAGAAGATCATGCCTGTATGCCGCATGCCTACTCTGTAAATGCATGGGAGATCACACCTTTGTGGTCAGCATATGAATTTATGAAGATGTAAGATGTGAGGGCAGTCTCACAGCTTGTGCTTGGAAGAGGTATTACTTCTGCCAACGGCTGGGCATGTCAAGCAGGTCATGGAGGAAGGTCCATAGTAAGGTACCTGTTGCAGTTCTGTGCCAGTTCTCAGGGATTTTCCCTGGCAGTAGTTTGGTTTTCTTTCCATCTCTAGATTTTCCTCTCTTGCTTTCTTTTTTTTATGTTGTAAGCCAGACTGACTTTCCCACTGGCACTCTGAATTCAAAGTTATGAAATAGTACAGCTATGTACTACACTTACTTGTTCTTAAAAGCCTGTCACAAGCCTGAGTGGTACTTTTTTTTTACACGAAGGCATGTAACGTAAGGAACAGGTTTACTTAGTCACGGGTGTGGGAATATGGGCGCTGTGCTAAGAAATTATTTTAATAGCAGTTGGTGGTTTTATTTCTGAGTGTGCTAGCATTTGCAATTCCATCTTGGTTCGACAGGTAGTTGATGCTTGTGGAGAATGTGACCTTTTGCTCTTTCAATTGATTTTTCTGGATCATGTCCAGAGGCTGCAGAAGTCAGAGCAGCGCTTTGTTGTCAGCTGTAAGGGCTGGATCAGGCCTGCGAGACCAATGCATCGAGAAGAAAGAGAATAAGTTGACATGAAACTTAACAAGGTTATCTTTTGTGATCTTGCTTTGCTCCAAGACTGTTTTTTAATAGAGACTTTTTTTAATAGATAAAAAAGAATTGGGAAGTGAGTTGTATTGCACAAAGCCCTAAATGAGACTCAGGGGAAAAACTTGGTCTGTGTCCATGTAAGCAGAGGACTCCTCAGATAGCTCATCGCTCTCAGCCATCCTGGAGCCTCTACGGTTTGAACAGGGGCTGAGACTGATAAAACTTTGGATCTGATTTGTAAAGTAACTGTCATAAATGGTGACCAATCACTTTCTTGTTTTTAAGCAGAAAGGAACAAAATACCCAGGAAGTCCAGCATATGCATCAAATTTTGCAGGGCTGTAGTTCTCAATGAGTCTTATCTGAAGTTTAGCCTTTCTGCTGCCAACTATATAGAATTCTTGGTTTTGATATTGATGTACAAATATACTCGTCCTCATATACCTATGTGCTCACTTGGATCAAAAACATTATATTCCTTCTTCACAGAGTTGTGTCTGTGCTTTTGCTTATGTAGCTGGCAGATTATTATTAGATAAGATGGGTCGATTATCAGTGGCTTGCTGCTTTTCCTCGCTGCTGTAGTTCAGAGTATTATCGTTAGCAGCTTTTAAAGTAAGGCTCCTTCTGGAAGAATTACTGGCTCCAGGCGGAAGAAATTTTCTTACCAGTTTTGAACTACTGGGACTATTGTTTTTTTTGAAACCCTATTCATCGCTTCACAAAACTTCTGCAAGTACATCTTGAATCATGCATAGCCTGAAGAATATCCTGGGGGTAGGGACACATAAATAATTGTTTAATTGGGCTGCTCTGCTGTGTAGTTTATATGATCTTGAGTATATGGAAAGGACTGATTTTATTTAGTGTTTTACTGTAACAATCCTGAGTGTTTATCGTAGCAAAATTTAATGTGGTGTTAAGCAAGACATGCAAATGTGTTCGGACTTAAGCTTTTAGTTTGTGAATAAAAATGTTGCAGATCTGTCAACTTTCAAACTTTTGGTAATCATGCTAACTGAAGTCTTAGAAGGAAGAGTCTTACAAGGAAAACAACATCTTATTGGAAGGAGAAGAACTTTGATTAACACAAATAGTTAATAACTTTTTATATTTCATTAGATTTATTGGGAGGGGAAGTCTTCAGTGGTTGTTAGCAGAGTTGGCAAAAATCTGAGTAATACATCAGCATTGTTTTAATTAAAAATACATTGATATTCTCCTAAAAACTCACTTTTGACATCCAGCTCTTAGGTTTAAAATGAATGTAAACCTTAGCTTTTTATACTCCAGGAAAAGATGCTCTTGTGCTCAAAACACACAACAAAAGCAATCCCATGAAAATCAATTAGAATAATAGAGTACAGCCATTGCAAAATATCATTACAATAGTTAAGTAATTATCCCACTGCATGACTTAGCAAGAGGGATAAATAATGCATGTAGAATTGTGTTGGAGCTTGCAAGGAAAATTCGTGCTGGCAGAGCGGGTGGGAAAGGCAAAGGCAGCGCACGCGTCTGAGGAGGGGGTCTGCTGGGTCCAGTAGCTGGTGGTTGAAACCTTTCAGCACCTGTGGTAATGAAGATGCAAAAGAGACCCGGTTTTCAATTTCCAGATGGCCTTTGGGAAGAAATCTTTCTCTCCTGTGTTAGCACAGCTTGACTCCGGCTGGCCCTGGATGGGTGGATGTTGGACTTGGGGCGCGAGCGCTGCCAGCCTTTGGGGAGCCCCCATCACCTTTCGGAGCAGCGGAGCGAGCGCCTGGCCAGGGGTCCAGCCGTGCTGCCCGAAGGGTGGAAAGCCCCTGAGATGCCACCTCATCAGGGTGTGCTGCCTTGCCTGGCACGCCATTCGTAACGTCTCTGCTTTTCACCCACATTCTGTGTTTCACCGCTCGGGAGGTGTGGGCTGCTCCTCGTCTGCCGTTCGTTGGGCTGAGCGCGCTGCTTGGGGCATTAATGCAAGGCTTGGAGTCCCACCGGCAGCGTGTCCCAGCCCCTGACGGAGCTGCGAGTCTGGTCAGCAGCAATATTGGCTGTTTTCTCAGCGAACAGATGAGGGTTTTGATTTTTCTTCCTTTCAGCTAGAACTGAACACTCCAGATCTGTCAGTTGCTGTCAAGAGGATTGTACTCTGGATTAGTTTGAATCATTGCAGTTAAAAACATGCCGAACAGCGGTGTAATGAATAGCTCTGTAACGTCACCAAGAAGCTTCGGAAACTAGAATGTAACTTGGAAAGAAACACAGCCCCATGCAGTCCCTGCATCGCCCAAGCACCCCCCTGCATTTAAAGCACGATGCTTTTCTTCCCGGGACCGTTGTGGTCAGGGCAGGTTTGCTGCTGTTGTGTTGGTTCCATCATGAGATGTCTGGAAGCACCTTGTTGTGCCTTTCCCTTCCCCTTCTTTTTCTCTGAGGTCTTTCTCATCAGGACCCTGTCAAACCAAGGATCGTGCTCACCTTAGGCTTGTTGGAGCTATTCTTTGCTTCTGGGATGGCAGAAATCTTCAGTTGCTGTGTAACTGTGGATGCCGTGTGAAATGACTCTTCAGCTCATGAGAGTAACGTGCATTTTTGTTGCGTTTTTGAATAGAAATTTCAGGGAAATTATGCAGTAGCTTTCTGTTATACAGTACTAGGAAAACTGTCAGCCTTTTACCACATGTGGTTTTAGGGAAGGTGGAATTGAGACTTCCAGAGCAGTTTCTGTTTTGTGACAGGCTCAAACCCGTCTGGAAAAGCAGTGTGCTTCCGCAAGGCAGCAGGTGAGACTGCGCACCTGAGACCTCCATTCCTTGTAGGGCTTGAACAGGGGGTGTGATGCCTTCGAGTTGTTTATACCAACTTCTGTGAACAGCTTAAGCAGACAGAGATAGTGATCAGAATTCTGAGGTGTTGCTGTAATTCTGGATGAGTTTGATAAAAAAAGTAATTATTATTCTCGTGGCTGACTGGATGCTTCAGTTGTCTTAAACCCTTATACTCTACTGCGACATATAAAAATACTTTTTGCTCTTAATTGACATGTAGATGTGGCACTTGGGGACATGGTTTAGTGGTGGAGTTGGCAGTGTTAGGTTTATGATTGGACTCGATGATCGTAAAGGTCTTTTCCAACCTAAATGATTCTATGAAAAAAGGAGAATTATGCTGGTACAGAACTTTCTAAAAGAAAAAAGTACCTTATCAAACATTGATTGGTGGTTAATTAGAAAGTAATTCTCACATCTAAAAAGAACAACTTTATATTAAAAAGTGATAGTGCTGCTAAGGAAATGTGAGGCTGCCTGCCCTCCAGTTTTGTATCTACATTGCTTCCCTGAGTGTCAGTTTGCTCAATATTTGCTGCCATTGACCTTGGATAATTAAGAAAAAAGTCTGCTGTTCTGAGGAGATAAATGCAGCTTATGTTTGCAATGTGGCTGATTAGCTCAGTTGTGAAAGTGTAATTCTGTGTCTGTAGTTTCTGGCAGGATGGATGCTGCCTTTACAAAACTTGGTGTCCCTGTCTTACCCCAGGTGAAGTTGTTGGTGAAAATCTCCTGGGGTTCAAAGATCTAAAACTTGCAATGGAGCTCTTCAGTTTGCACTGAAAGTGAATTTTAAGCAAGATGGGCTTCTTTTACTGACAAAATCACTTTTTCACTTCCGGCCTATTTATGAGGCTGCATTTGTGCACTGGGCGGGGGTTCGAGGTTGCCGGCTGGAGCGGGGCTCAGCGCCCGGGGACGTTGCTCTGCTGGAGCAGGGTCCGTGTCTGTGCTGGCTGTCGAGAGCTGGAGCACGCCGGGGCCACCAGCACTGAGTGGAGATCAGAGAAACACCTGTGGAAAGGAGAGGCTGAATCAAAAAAAGAACAAAAACATTAAGGAGAAGCAAAATTTTTTCAGGCCTGTCAAAGTTATTTGTCAAAATTTGAATGTAGGGGGCTGGTGGGTATTGGGGTCTGTTTGCCTAATCCCTTGCGCTCTGACTCTTCTCTGTGCTGCCACTTGGTCTTCCTCTGTTATTTCTGTGTTTGCTCTCCATGAGTTACTTGGAGCATTTGTGATTTCAGGTACATGCTTGTTTACAGTGTGAGGTCTGGTTGGTTCTTAAACATCTTCACGATGACCACTCAGTTGCATGGTATTTTGGTGGGCTTTTTCCTTAGGGCAGGTTTTCCACTTCGGTTGCTGTACTACTATATTTGCACTGGCAAAGATGAAGATGGCTCATGAACATAGTTGCATTTTGGGGGCTTTTTTGGGTGTTGGGTTTTTGAGTTTAACTGATTTAATAAAACCATCTTAGGACTAGAAGCTATCCAAACCAGAGCAAAGCTTTATAAGCGTAACTGCATCCATGCTGTTTTGGTTTGGGTGTGTTTTGGTGGTGTGTTCAAGTTTGGGGGTGTTTGTTTGTTTTTTAGCTGGTGTCACCCTCTTTACCTTCTTTAGAGATAGTACTGTGGTGGTAAATTGTGTGTTTTGCCAGGTTGTCTTTTGTTAATATACAGTGGTGCGCTGTTCCTGATGGAATCTTTCGGTGCTGATGCAATGCCAGTAATCATCAGGAAGATTTGAGATGGCATGTGGTTTTTACAGACTCTTTGCTTTCAAAGTCAAATCTGCAGCCTTGAAAATCTTCAGGACTTTGTAATCTGTCCCCCTACAAGGGTATTATTTATTTGGGAAATTGCATAATACTTGTTCTGCAAGCAGTCTCTTTTCAGCCACTGTGTAAAGTGTGTTATAGAAAAAAATGTAATTTTTATTTTTTAATTCAGACAGCAAGTGGCACAAAATAAACCTCACAACTGAGATGTTTTGATGAATAGAGGTCTTAATGAAGGTTGTATTCAGATTTTAACAGAGGTAAGGCAGAACTGAACGCAGCTCCAACAAATGTTCACACCTGTTCCCACAAAGAAATTGAATTCCCACCATGCATCCGATTCTGAGAAGTGGTGACTGAGTGGACAGACTGTGCTGCGGATAAAATCAGCATAGGTCTGTTAAGTTGAAATACATTTTTCCTGGAATATTTCTAGTAAACAACATCTTGGGTGAAATCTATCCATACTTTAATTTGCAACATCTCATTTAAGGATTTACTGCGTACACTAAGTTCTAGGTCCCTTTTCACATGTCTCTGCATGTCCTGAAATAATTTGTTTTGTAGACAGCTCTCCTTTTCCTCTGCAGGCTGGAGCACGGTCTTGTTTTTGAGTTTCTCTGAGAATCTGGTTTTAAAAACGTGATACGTTGGAGTATTGCCAGGGTTGCAGGAGGACGCTGGAGCCCTCAGCCCCTTCGCACCTTCTGCATCTGCAGGCGGGACTGGCGAGGCTGGAACTCCATCACGTTAAAATACAATGTGGCTGCTTCCCAGCATTGGGGGTCTGACTGGTTTTGCATTCAGGTTTTAGCTGTGTGCCTCGAGTATGTCTGTTTAGTTGAGAAAGGGTTGTTTCACGTAGTATGTCTGAGTAGAAGAGTTATTCAGTTGAACAGAAGAGACTTAAAATGAAGCTATTAATTGTCACAGCCGGTGACTTTTCACTGTGCCTTGCTGCCAACTGAGAGCGCTTTAAACCCGCGTCTGAGGTATGAGAAGACCCGTACCTCTTATCTGCACGTCCCTGAGTAAGGAAAGCAGTCATTCAATTATTCCCCTGTAATTAGTGTACTTCAGTGGGTAGGCAGGTGTTAGTTATTCACAGGCTCTTTCACTGTCTCTTACTTTTGCAGCGGCGTTTGCCTGCTAGTCTTCTGCGGTCGCCTCTGTCCCGAGGCATCGGGGACGATCCTTACCCACTCTGGCCGGTGTAATGGGCACTCTGCTCCTGGGAGTTGTGAAAAGGGGTGAAGTTTAGATGAGTGCAAAAATCAGTCCAGCCGGTGTGAAAGTATCTTATCTAGGCTGAAAGAATTTGAGAGGTGCTGTGATTGCAATAAGCGTGAATTTTTTAGAATAGCTTGTCCATTTTTGTGTAGTTGCGCTGAAAGCAGGCTTGCAAGTCTGAGGGTCTGTTTTTGTAACTACATGGGGCTGGTTTTAGAAATCGTTGAATGTGAACGAGCAGACCGTCATGACCCCAGAACTACTGTTGGTGCTTTCTGTAAAACGCAGTTACAGGTATTGCAGCATCCTAAAGGTTTACTCATCACTGCCACTTGTAACCCAGGCAAGTTGTTTGAGTGTCTGTGTATGGTGTGGAGGGTGTGTGCATATAGGATTAAAATAGTTTAACTGCATGGAAAACTTTGCTTCACTGCTTCTTTATAATTCTGAAAAAAAAACCCTTAGACTCCATGTTATGTGAGTGATTTTGTCCTGTGAATGGACCAGAGGGGAATAAATGACCTGAAGTTCTTGCTGATATAAAAAAAAATACAAAAGAAGATTTTGTTGCTAGAACCTGTCTTATAAAAGCAGTGGATGAGTGTGCCTGTGAAGCTGTTGTGGTGGTTATATTTATTTTCAAAACAGTGAAGAAATAGTTTGTAGGGGGCCTGAGTCCTGGTTTTGCAGTGGGCACTGTGCGTGGGCATGCTTTGTCTCCTGCTTGTTAACGGGACAGCTTTGTGAGACTTGATGACTCAAGCTTCTTTTTTTATAAGCTTGTCAGGTATTTTGTGTCACTACATGTCAGTCATTGAAGTGGTAGCCTTTAAGAGAAAACATCTGTTTAAATTAAAAATCCACATTTTTCTGAGCAGCACCTTCTCTTGGTGACTTATTTTGTCAAATACTTTGGGAGTCTCTCTGTGTTGGTGCAACTCTCCTTGCAGCTGTTGCTGTGAAGACCTTTACTGAAGAGGAGCAGGGGCAGTTGGTGCAGGGTGGCGATGGCAGAGCACCGTTCGGACTTTGGGTGTATGCACACAGCGAAGGCACGCGTGGCTGCGGGACAACTGACGATGCTGAAGGCCGAGCGGCGCGGGATCCGTGTGCCCTCCCGCCGGTGGGATGCCCATTTTGGTCCATGCTGCATCACCGACCGTCAAGTCCTCGCTGCTCGTTTTGCCCCGTGTGACAGTTACTGCTTTGTTTTGCTGTGTCAAACACGACCGTGAATGTAGCCTACAGCCTGCCGAGCGTGTCGGAGGTGCTCAGCCAGCCGGTGTGGGTGCTCGCCCGTACGCTGGCTGTGGCCACTGCCACGAGCACCGGTGGGAGCACAGGCTCTGCTGTGGTCAGGGGGGGCTTTGAAGTCCTCTCCTGGTGTCAGATATGTTCAATCCCAGCACTGCTACTGTGAGCCACATCACAGTATCACAAGTAGCGTGGTGTTTTGTATACAGTGCAATCGCATTTTTTTTTTTTTTTGCTGGCTCTGTGTACCTGAGATTAGGAGAACTGTAGACCTGGACTTCACCCTTAATGCAAGCACACTGTTTCCAAAGGAAGCGGAGCAAGACTTGGGCTCTGTCAAAAAGCTGACGTTCTGTGGAGATCCCTGTAGAAGAGCTCTACCGTTGATGTCAAAATGAGCGTACTTGGTTGCAAAGGACGTTTGGAATCCAGGTTTCCTGCTACAAATGTGTGTTTAGAAGGTTCACGTTGTTACTCTTCCTTCAGCCCTGATCCCTCAGTAAGCCAGTCCTTTGCCTGCATAAGGCAAAAGTCGTTCGCTTGAAGTTGGTGGATTTGGTGTCACTGAGGTTAAACTTCAGTGTAGGATGGATCATCTGAAATGCCATTGAAGTGTATTTGTTCATAAGCAGAGAAGTCTGATGCTTCCCAAGCATTTGGTGACCGTACCAGCATCTCTGGGAAGTGTCTGCAGCCTCCAGGGACGAAGCAGAGCCTTCCTTTTCCAACTCGTGCTGGTGGTTTTTTAACAGTTGCGTAAGTAGCGTTTAAGCTACATCAAGCTTAGGCTGTGTAACTTGTCGGCTTTTCCCTCTTCACCTTCACTACCTTCGTTCAGCTTGATAAAACAGGCTTTTTTTTCTGTTTTCCAAGCGAGCTCTGAGGTGATTTTCCTACTTTTTCCTTTAGAAAAGACTTAAAGCTTCTTCCAAGTTCAGAAGGCGTAGCTAGCTACCTGTGTTCTGAAGAGCAGTGGGGGGTGGCTGTCGGGAGTGAGGACTGCTTGTTGGTTTTGGATGAAGCTGCGTGCCCTGTGCTGCCCTGCCTGCCACCAGGAGAGGAAAGAAGCTGAATAAACAGGGAAACTGTCAAATAAACAGAAACAAAACCAAACCTAGCCCCTGCCTCGGGGCGTGGGCTTGAGTCAGTGAAGCAGCAGTTTCAAAATTAGACTTAATTTTGTTAAAAGGAGGCATACAAAAGCTCTTCTGCTTTTGGTGGTGGTGGTTTTTTTTTGTGCCATAATGATAATTTCCATGTATTTTTTTGTGTTACTTGATGGCTTTCAGTTTCTTCTGAGGAAACTCGGTTGAACAGTGAGCAGTGGTGTTATGGCACCGAGTTTTCTAGCAGAAGTGACCACTTTCAGCTGGTGAACTTTAAGCCTACATGTTTTTGTAGGTTGGCACTCAGTCTTTGAAGTTGTTAAGCAGACTTTCAGGGTTGCAAGTCGGGCTGCAAATACTTGCGCTGGGGCTTCAGCGCTCACAACCTTCCTCTCCACTGTTCACCGTGAGTGCAGAGCTGCTGCTGCTGCACCAGTGTCGACCCGGCTGGTTTGTGGCTGCGTCGAGAGCTGGCGAGGGGGAATAGGGGGGCTTGAAAAGCCGGTGGCAGGAGCGGGCAGGGCTGTCTCGCGTGGGCAGCACGGGTGGAGGTGTAAGTTCTGTGTTGGTTGGAATCCTGGCACTTGGTGCTGCTGCAAGTGACCCCAGAGACTGTGAAAAGAGGTGATGATGAGCAAGTATCTTCTCTTTTTTTCTTCTAGATGGTTTGTGTGCGTGTAATTGCTCACAAAGTTATGCCAGCACTGAGGGCTTTTGCTCTTTTCACTCCCCAGCTTTGGTGCAGAGCGCAAGGGTACGAGCTCCTTAGGAAGTGGTTGCTCAACTCAGTCCACGATGTTTTCCACAATGCGTTTGAGTAAAAACGAAGTTCTGTTTTTAGCTTGCTTTAACTTGGAAATTCTGGTGATAAGCACTTAGCTGCACAAATCCAGGAAGAAATTAGAGGAGGAAGCAACGTAAAATAGAATCTCACTGAGTCATTTTTGTAAATCTCTAGAAACAAGTAATTTCTCTAATCTGGTAGATGTGTATCACCAGTGTGGTGTAGTCCTGGGACTCCAAAAAACTTTGTTTATTTTCTTCTGCTGTAGTCATCCTCAAACAAGCAAGTTGATGTTTGTCACAGTTTTCTTGTAGTTAAATGGAAATAAACCTAACCAAGGGGTGTCTTGATAAATACACCTGAGAGTGAGGTGCCTGGATATTGTGATGCCAGGAGCTGGGTGATATGCTTAAACCAGAATCAAACCCAACAGTCTGACTGCTTTGCAGTGCTTTTCAAGACTTTCCTTTAGTTGTTCTGTTACTATGTTCGCTATTGTAAGATAATTAGTATGTGTTTATTACTAGAGAAACAGGTTTATAGTATGGTGTCTAAAAATCCCTCTATTTCATTATATGGTTGGTAATCTTTGTCTTTCTCTGCTCAGATGATAATTCACAAAAAAATCTGTAATCTGACAGCAGATATAAAGTAGAAAATGTTGATGCGTGTGGTGTCTGAGGAGGTTGTAGAGGACGTGCAAAGTGCTGTGCTCGAGCTTTCTGTTGTATTTTGTTGTATAGAGGAAGTGAAACTTCAGCTGTATTTTGCGTATTCTTTTCTTCCGTTTCCAAGTAAGGTCTCTGCCAGCTTCTGTGTTTCATTCATCTATAAACCAGTTTCACTTTCGTTACACATTTTAGTTAGGCATGACGTTAAATTTGCATTTATTTGGTATTTGCATGTTGTGTGGTATGTGCTTTTGTGTATTCATCCTGTAAGAGTTTACAGTGGGATTCACAGGGCTGATGTACAGCCTCACACTTGAAAATGTCTCAGGGTGTCTGTCATATAGGAAAAAAATGCCCAAGCCTCATTTCTTTCTGCCCTGACTAAGTGCTGGGCAAAGATATAGTTTGATAGCAACCTCTTAAACTGGTGAGTGACAACTGACTTGGTCACAGCTCATTTTTGAGCCTGTGTCTCTGAAATTTCACTGTCATCATTTAGTTAACAGAAGGTGGGTTACGTGAAAAAGAAGTTACTCAAATCCAGAATCTTTACATGCAGATTTTGAGTCATTGCAAGACAACAATCAAGTGAGGACAGATGTTTTGTACGGGAAAGCCCTGTGTTGACTCTCCAGCCTTCGGTTAAGGGAGCGTGCTGAATGCTGTTGCGCTTACCTTGTGTATTTGCCTCTCGGAAAACAAGCGGTAGCAAGCACCCAAGCGCTCACTTCTGTACCTCTTTCTCCACCACTGCTGGGAAGTGTAGTAGCTGGAGATTTCAGGAGCTGTTGGCTGTTGCTACGCGGATGCTGCTGGGTCCCGCTTCGTCCCGAGGCTCTCCCGATGCCACAGTGCATTAGGCTGACAAAGCCACACGTGTTGCGGGTCAGGCAGGCTGCCAAGCGCTCAGCCAGCGGGGAGAGAAGGCATTAGGAATCCCAATAATCCGCACATCAGTCTCCGAGTGCCGCTTGGTCAGTGGAGACCGAGCGAGTGAGCTGTGGAGAGATTGTGGGTATTAAGTGGGATGGGTAATGAAAGGCTGTGCTGGCGGTGATGTGAGACTCTTTAAATGGAAAATGACTTTAAATGATGGTGCCAGGACAGTTGGAGTGATTTGCAGCTGGCACAGGTTCACAGTGTAACTGGTAGTTTTCAGCAAGACTAACTACTTGTTTAGGACTGAGTACCAGAATTGTTTTGAAGAATTAAGAAGAAAAAAGGGGAAAAAAAAAAAAAAAAAGCGCTTTTAACCGAATCTGCTTTCTTTCCCTCCTTAGGACTTGTATCAGAATGATAGCAATTCAGGATTTTGGCTGTGTATGCTTGTATGTGTCCGTGTGTATACAAATAAATGCAAGTCACGTGCACGTATGCAAAACTGCAAAAGAGTAGTCATCAGGATGATAATGGTGTCAGGACACTCGAGAATACAAGAAAATGAGCATTTCAGGTGCAAGATTACCTAACCTGAGACCTTTCTTTAAAAATGATAGTTTTGTCTGGACAAGTCATTATCATTGTTATCTGCAGATCGGAAGTTGGCTTGCAGAGGACTTGGAACCATGTTGCTGTTGTTATTCTTGACTTTTTGTTATGTAGCATAGTGCTCTCTGTTAGTTTTGTTTAGAAAGGTAGTTGAGTTTCTACAGTGTGCTAGGCATGTGTAGATAACTTGCACTGGTACTCCAAGTAGGGAACTCGGTTTACCAAGGAGGTTTCTTCTAAGGTTTGCTAGTTAGGGGGAGGAAGAGCTTCCCAACTGAGTATTGTAATGTTATTTCCTGGCAAATTTTGAAACCATCTGGGTCAGTTCCTCATGCTCAGGAGTAGTAATTCTGAAAGAAAAAGTTTCTGTGCTCTCTGGCCGTGTTGTCCGCATGGTGCTTGAACAGCGGCTCTCAATGGTAGCCCAGCGCCCGGCGGCTTCTCCGGCTTTCCTGGGCAGCAGTGCATGCACGTGCAGGATTGCTGCACATCGTGCTGCCTGGATGGAGCCGGACACCCCAAAATGCTGCTTCTACATCTGTGTTCAATTCTCAGGTTGTGTTCAGAGGGCACCATGGGGGGGTAAAAGCTCCCATGCAGCAGCAGGGGAGCAGCAGAGCGGCGTCTGCCCCACATTGCAGCATTGTGGAGTCTCCTTCTCTGGAGATATTCCAGACCCACCTGGACAAGGTCCTGTGCAGCCTGCTCTGGGTGACCCTGCTTCAGCAGGGGGGTTGGGCTGGATGACCCACAGAGGTCCCTTCCAACCCCGAACGTTCTGTGATTCTTTGCAATGGTGCTATATGCAGTGCCACGTTATTAGTCATTGTACATCGATACGTACTCAAACTTGGAGATGCTTTAACATGTTAGAAGAGAGAATGCTCTTATAACTCATCTTTCTATAAGAGAAAAGTAAAGGTTTTTCTTTGTGCTTACCCAATAACACACTATTAAGAAGGATGAAATGTGTTTTATTTCAGAATTTAACTGACGTCTTTTTTTCAGTAGGGAGCTCATTTTATTGGCATTTCTCCTTCTTCTTGCTCGTTTTCCAAGTTTGGTCTCTATCTTGCTGTGGTTTTGAAGCGTGAAACTTTAGTATCCCAAAACCTGGAGGCAGAAGCTCCCGAATGGGACATGTCAGGCTGGATTAAAGGATGGTATATACGTGACGATTTCCATCACTACACAAAATTTCAATGTCTGAAACAGAAATACATATTAGCAGCAGAGGTGAGGCACTTTCATAACACCAGATCTGGTATTCCTAGTTTTCAGCTTTAGTTATAGTTGCTGAAACTATTCTTTTCCTCCGATTTTATTATTTTAATTTATAATACAATAACCATAAGCAGTTTCTTTGGGGTGTCTACATGTTAAATTTTTGTCGGACTCATTTATACCCTGATGCTGCCAACTGCACCTTGTTACTCAACAGGAAGTTTTGAGCTTGTTCACTTTCCTCAGGTTTATACATAGCTTAATAAACAGTCAAAGAGGAAGAAGTATTTAAGTAATTGGTCTGGTTGTAAAGCAGAGTATTTTGTTATACACCTCCTGGTTGCTGCTAGCTCTGTGAACCATTTTCAAATTTTTGCTAGTGAGAGCAGTTTATTTTTGACAAGCAAGTAAAATCGCCTTAGTTTTGTCATCGTTCAGGTGGTAGTAGGCAAGTAAATGTTGTACTGAGATCAGTGATTTTTCCGTAACAATTTTAGAAGTCTTTGTAAATCATGGAACATTTGATATTTTGCCATTTTGCAGTGAGGTGTGTCTGTAGATGAAAACACCAGAAGCAGCTGCACAACAAATTTTACTGTTTTGGTGTACAACCTGCTGAAGTACTGATTTGAATTTTCAATGGCGGATTAAACCCAAGCTCTGAGTGGATCAGTGAATGGGTCAAGAGCATGATGAGGGCGGTTGCAGTAAGTTTCTAGAAATGAAGCTTGTGCAGCACTTGCAACATAAGACTAACATTATTGGTAAACAAAGTAAGCTACACACCTAAGAAAAATGATTTAGTAATCTCAAGGCCATCCTTTCAAGTTCAGGCTTGGTGTGATCTCTGTGTTTACACTTGCATTTTATTTCGTAAGCACTCAGTTGTGGATGTTGTATATATTAGCACGTTTTTTCTACTGCTGCAGAACTTCTTCCCTACAAAAGCAATAAATGAATAGGAGGCGGTGCTTTTTTCTGAGTGCTTAGCTGTGGACGGTGGTGGTAAGCAAATGCTTAGGCAGAGAGCAAGAAGGGAAGTTGTACAGTTGCTCTTGTTCAGCTGGAATTTAGGGTGATGTTGCAATTGCAAATTGATGCTATTTTATTCTATTGCAAATTTTGCTTTAAGCAGGAGAACTGTATTGTGCTCTTTTTTCTGAATTTCTGGTTCTTTTTTTGAAATGGGCCATTAGAAACATCTTAGTAGAAAAATATTTTTTATGTAAAATAGTGGAGCAAGAACGCATCTCTGAAAAACTGTAATTGTGGCCATGTACTTTTGTCTTAGATTTTATATAAATAGTCATGAATCAGAAGTAGCTTTATAACTTTTGTAAGCATCATGAAGTTGTGATCGTTTGGACAGTTCTGCTTCCCCATCAAGCAAGACAAAACATGCTTAAAATGTGGTAAGCTTGGTGCTTTGCCAATTCTTTACTCATTTTACGTTAATTTAGAAGCAATTCAGACTTTTTCCCATTTTAGTCCTTCAAGGATGTTCCTATTGGAAACAATTCCAGCAGATGAATGCAGGTGCAGCTTCAGCAGCGTGCACAGCTCTTCAGCACTGCCTTGCTGTTGTGTATAAATATATATAAACACACATACCCCCCTGCGAGCTCCCGCAGTGCCCGCTGGCGGGGAGCTGTGCGGTGGTGCCCCGTACAGCCGGCGAGGACAGGCGTGGGGGCCCCAGCCTCCACCTGTGGCTCCAGGGACGGAGCTGTGGCCAGCCGGGAGCCGTCGTGTCGTCAGAGCGGGTCTCTGCCAAGGATTTGGAGTAGGCAGAGAGAGCGACTGCAGGGTGAGCATCTGCTGGACAGCCTCGGGGCTTTTGCTGGCGCTCGTTAGCTGCTGCAGATTAGATATGAAATTATCTCCTCTTGCAGCTCAGATGGGTGCTGCAGATGAAAGGATGGGTGAGACTGCCAGCGCCGCCCGAGCTTCCAGGCAGGCTTTACTCAAAGAAGAGAAACAGAGCAGTATGGCTTCCAAAACTTCAGCGTGACTTTTGTTTTGCGTCCCTCTGTTATATTTTACAGTATTAGTGATTAAGTAAACCTCAGGCTCTCTTCCAATAACTGATACTCGGCATTGTTACTCACCATCACCGCTGTTTTCCCTCCGCACTTTGGTATCAAAGAAGCCGAAAGAATAACTTGTGTTTAACTCTTCCTTTTGCCATCTTGTGATTTCAAATTAAATAGCTGCAAAAGGGGAGAATTGTTGCTCTGGAAGTGCTGTCTTGCAGGAGACCATCTATGGATGGCTCTTCGTTCTCCAGAGTGCACCGGAGCTTTTATTTACTAATCTCTTACACTAGTTGTTATCGTGAACCCTCCACGGAGGCATATCAGAATAAATCTGTAGTCCAAAACACATGCACTATACAATGTTAGACTGCTTTTTTGAGTTATTTTCATAAGGATATGTGGTAGAGAAGCACAGAGACCCAGAGTTTATGAGATTGGATGGAGAAGACCCAAGTTTATGAATCAGTCTCTGGCTCATTGCTTTTTAACCAGAAAGCCCGTTTCATTTAATTTGGTATGAGATTAATGGTCCCGATTTGCGTTCGCGTGTGGATTTGTGGTAGTGCCTGTGCGACCAAAAGAAATGTTCTTTGCAGCTTTCGGTTCTGTGCTGTATTAGAGTGGGTGTTTGGAGAGCTTAGGTGACTGCTCGTGGCTTCAGCACGGCAAAATTCTGGTCAAAAACATCTTAGGGCCTTGACTTCAGATTATTTTGTAATGGGATTATATGAAATAGTGTATACTTCAAAAGAACTGTAAAAGTGTTGAAAAACCTATTACAATATGCTATTGAGCAGTATACTGAAATAGTTTCGTAGATCAATTCTGGAACTCTTAGTACTGGATTTACAATTGTTAGCGTATTTTGCTTAAAAAAAATCAGAAATGTGAGCTGCAGAATCTGTGCAGTTGCAACTCTGAATAAATTCAAACGCTTTGATTTATACGCTTTGATTTGTAAATAATGCCCAGATAATTAAGCAATGCTGAGGCTTCTGTAACAATTAAGTGTTCTTTTTACAGGCATCATTTAATGAGCTTCAGATACCTGGTAGTGGCACAGAGGCAGTGACTAGCTGGTTTCCAGCAAATGGTAGTGTCTGTTGTGTTGTGTAAAGGGAGGTGGCATCTTGCATTTGGTTTAATAACTTTCCCATTCTTAATTTAATTGAAAAAAAGAGAAGGAGAAAAAGAAGTTGAAAAAAAACAGGGTTTCACTCTAAAAGGCAGGGGAGCTGTCAGCTTTGTGAGACCACTAAACATGAACTACTGCTAAGAATTTTGAACTTTTTAAAGTTTAAAAACAAAGTGCTGTGGGAGGTATTCAAACTGTGAGAAATGACCTGAAGTCTAAAAACTTCTGGTGGACAAACATGAAGTTTAAAATACTCTTCTGAAATCTGAACAGCTCAAGGTTTGTTGTCGTGGCCAGGAATAGTTATCGCAAGGCTGAGGCTCCTTTATCTCTGTGCTGCCTTTTCCTGGCTCTTCCGAGGAGATGGGGACAGCAGGCTGGATGGCCAAGGAGGACGTTAGACAGTTTGTTGGAAGCTTTCTGGAGGAGGCCATACATTTTTAAATGTGCTTAGCTTATTTTGAGGCGAGCAATTGTTTTGATTGTGTGAAGCTGTTATTTTATTTCATGTTTTTTGTTTCCAAAATATTCAACCTTAACACTTAGAGCCTTCCAAACGCGCTGCTGTGCCCTGCTGTGTGAGGTGAGCAGCACAGGCCGTTTTCTTCTGCTGAAAGAGACTGTGTTGCTGCCGATGCAGGGAAAACGCAAAGCCGGCAGCCCAGAAGTGGATGTTGCTTAGATTAACTTCCTTATATTTAAACATCTGTCTTCTAAATAAAAACACAGCATTAGCACAGCGGTGTTTAAGAAAAGTTTTGTTCTTTCAACAAAGTATTGCTCAGTCACCTGCTTCTTGCTGTTCATCCTTCTAGTCGTCTTTTACTGTTTTTATCATTGCCTTTTGGTCTTGTGTTACATGGAGGACTTCTCAGATAAATGTATACAGCTTCCATACGGCTCTGCAGTTGTACATTAACGACAATTTGTCCATTCATCCTTTTGCTTGCTGCTAAAAATGACCATGTGTGGTCATCACAAATGAGCTGGAAAATATGCATGCGAGAATGAGTGCTCACCCCGTCAAGTTTATGGCTTAATTTCTCCAAAGCTTTGGTTCTGCTGGCTGTAAAAGTCTTTTAAGGAGATGTTAATTTTTTTTAATGTGTGTTCATGGGTCAGTTTCTAACCTTGCTTTACAGTATTGCTCAGATGTGTGCTTACTGTATTATTCTGCTGACACTAACTGTTTCGTAAACACTAATGTAAATACTTCTCCTCTTGTGTTCTTGTTTTTCTTTGAGCAAATATATATTCATGTGTGACTAGGATTATTACAATAATCATGTACTTCACACTACACAACATCTGAAACACACTTTCTCAAAGAAACGGCGAGCCACGCAGAGGTCTGCCGCTATCACCGCTTGCATCAAAGCCAGAACAGCATGAAATTATCCAAATCCTCGGTACTTTGCTTTCCATGACGCTTTTGACTCTGAAATCCCAGTTGATGCCACTTTCATTCTTCTGATAACATCGTTGTTGGAAAGTAAGAGCAAGTGTAATTAGATCAACGTTTCTGGGGATTGCCGGAGTCCCTCATGGTCTCTGTGATGCTGTGGTGTAAAGCCAGCCGCTGTCTCTGCTCCGCAGCCTCTGCGCGAGGCGGGTGGCTTGCCTTTTCTCAAGGCAGCGGGTCCAAAGAAGTCCCAAACAGATACAGAAATTAGGGTCACGTCCTTATCCTCCCATATCCCTGTTGAAATCCAGGTCCAGATAACTACCGTGTGTTGGATGTACAGTGTGATTTGTGCTGCTCCACTCCTAAGCCCACTTGCGGGGGTTAGGAGGGGAGCAGCAGAATTCCTGGGCATCAGCGCTCTGGATTTGATCCTGGGACAGGTTTTAAAGGGAAGCCTTGAGATTTGGAAGAAAAATGCAGGCAGTGACTGCACTGTGAGATACTCGCCAGCACCTTAAAAGTACAATTTTTTTCTAATTTCAAGAGCCCAGTAAGATATGCAGTGAGCACTTCGTGAAAGATCTTGCATTTATTCTATTTTCTGTAAGCCAAATATCCCAGGGTCAGTACAACAAGCTGAAGATGTAATATTTACAGGCATAATGTTTCTGTGCGGGTCTGTTATTAAAAGATAGTAAAGAGTATTTCTCTGCATTGTTTACGATAGTTGATGGTGAAGACCAAGGTGCTAAACCCATGCTCAGAATACACAAATATATTTCAGCCTTTTCTTGCATTTCAGTATTTCATTGCTGCACAGGTCATGAGTTATGCAAGTATCTGCTCTTGTGGTGTAAACTACAGTTGAACTAAAGTGAAACAATTTATTTGGCTGAACATAACTTTGAAAGTACGGTTTAATTGCTCTTAGTTTTAGAAAGGGAGAACACAATCCTCTTTATACTGTGAAAAGAGAAAGGATAATGTTCATTTATTGGTCCCATCAGGGTTGGATCTTAATGTTTGATTCTTTACCCAGGCTGTCACTTAAATTAGGGGAAAATTGTCCAAGCAAAGCATAGCTTTATCCTGATGTGCAGCTGGAAAGAAACGTACCTATTTCAGACACTTAAGTTGACAAATTGGTTTTATAATGTTCATGTGTTGGTGTTCTCTGTTGACATGTGTCATTGCACAGTACTGGCTTCACTGTTTGTGAAACTCACCCGATAGTAGGTGCAGAGGTGACCCTGCTTCAGCAGGCGGGTTGGACTAGATGACCTGCAGAGGTCCCTTGCAACCCCGAACATTCTGTGATTCTGGGATGAGTAATGGTGGCCACCAAGGTGTAATGGCACATTTCCATTTGTAGGGAGACAGCAAGGAGGGGATTCAAGCCAAGTGTCCTGCAGAAGCTGAGTTGGTAGACCTGGTGGCCTGCAAGAGGAGGCAGAGCCCTGTGGCTCGAGCGTTGCTTAGGAATTTAAGAACCAAGTGTAATATTAAAGTATTGCATCTCTTCAAATAATTTTTTTGGAAGCTGAAGCTTGCTAGCTGTGGTTTGTATATAATGTTGTTAGTTTAAACCTTCTGCTAAATGACAATACAGTTCCTTAAGTGTGAGTGCTGGTTAGAAAGCTTGGAAGAGGCTGCGTTGGGGTTTGATTTTTGTCACTTAGATGTATTATTGAATTTATGTTTTTTCATTATTTCTGGAAGGCAATGCAAGCAACCTGCTGCCACAGCTGGGGAGGAATTCATGATGCTCGTGAGGAGGGTGGCCGCTTTGACGTGGAGCAGGACCAGGGCAGGGCACGGGTGGCTGTAGAGGCAGGAGCTGTGGCTGGAGGGATGGCCGGTGCTAGGTTAGGTCAGCGTTAGCCCTTGAAGTGGGTCTTTGGTAGGCAGGAAAACTTGGAGCGAGTTTTGGATATTGCAGCTATTTTACTCAATTGTGGTTACTATGGTTATAGTTTGCTGTGGTTAAAAATGCGCTGCTCAACTTGCTATGCTTGGCTTTTTGTAAAGGGCTTGTAACCAGTGTGTCCTGGCTGCAGTGGCAGCGTGCGCCTTGTTTGAAGAATTTTATTGCTCCTATTATTATTACTATGCTAGTTGCTTAACTTGCCTGCATTTTAACCTTCCTAAGCTTGCTGCTAGTGTGAGTGAAATGGCCAGATTAGGAACTGGAGAGTTATTGGGTGTTTGTGTTGTTTTTGTGGGTTTTTTTTTTGTTTTTTTTTAATCTGTTTTCTGGTGCAGTATCTCTTAAAACATATAAAGTGTAGACCAAAGTCTCAGCAGCTCTCTGCTCCCTTCCTCTGAGCTGCCCACAGGTCCCCTGCCTGCGCACGCTGTGTCGGCTCTCTTGGCGTTCAGCTGTGGGTTTGCCCTTACGAGCAAGCATCGGGGCGTGCAGGAAGGAATATGCAAGCACGGGTTTCAAGAGTTGTGCTAGTTGTGTCAGTGGCTGGCCAGCAGATGAGAAAACCGAATACACGTCGTGTGCCGTCACAGGCGCAGGTGAGGAGCGGGAGAGCACAGTGACGTGTCTCCGCAGGAGCACTTTAAGGCTGGTCTTTTGTTGGATTCCAGCCTTCTCTAGGGAAATGCAGTGTGATGCAATGTATTTTTTTAATTTTAGTTTACTTGAAGTTTCCATTTTAGACTTTGTATCTTCATTCAAGCAGTGCAGCTCTCCTGCAGCGGGAACGGCAAGCTCGGTAGCTGCAAAGGGTGGGGGTGAGGCTTGGAAATAACATTACAAGCAGGAACAACAGAGTAGTGCAAAGTAGGAAAACTTTGAAGGTGCTCTCGGATTCTTGAATTGGGATTTCCCATGAATGTCTCGGGTTTCTGACTTAGCTGGTAGTGTAAACAGCAAGTAACTGTAAGCCTGGGCAGAAGTGGCAGCTTCAAGCAGTGAGGTTAATCATGTGTAATCATGTAGGGAGATGGTATCTGCCCTCTCTTTGAAGATTTCTCGACACTTTATCTCTTTTTTTTTTTTTGAGTAGGCGGTTAGCAGGTTGCTTGACACAAACTAATGTTGTCAGGTTTTAGTGTGGTTGCATCAATCTGAAAAATCTTTTCCATGTAACCAAAACACTTTTTCTTATGCGCTTATTCTCAGTCATACAGACAGAAATTGCTGTATATGGGATTTAAAATGCGAGGGTGCTAAATATCTTCACTGTTCTGTGGAACAAGCAACTGCTTGATACGATCTGCAGAACGTTTCAGCATCATAGTTACTTAAGACTGAAGACTAGATCATCTTTGTTCACTCAGAAGTGTACTCGGATGGTAGCATAAAATGAGGTACAGATTGGGTGAAAAGTCCAAATGCCAGTGGTGCTGAGAGGGGTCAGGGGCCTGTTAATGACCTGTTGCATAGACTTTATAATAGCGGAGGTGGTGAAATGAAATACTTGGCTGTATCTGGCTTCAGTAGGAGCATCTTGGTACCATTATACAGAAAACCAGTGCCAAGAGAGGCTTATTAGAGTCTTGGATTTTCCTGCGACAGGGAGAAGAACTTCTCTGGGTGCTCCATTACCTGTTTGTATCATCTCTAAGTGCAGATGTTGCATGTGAGCAATTAGTGTTTTGTATATTGATTTTTGTAAAACACATGAAACCATCAAGTAGCTGCATAAGAATGTCTCTCCAGGTGTTTGTAGTAAAAACTAGTTACAGAGCTCTGCAACAGAAACCCTTGGGTTCTCACGTTCCAGCTGTAGACTTAATGATGCTTGCGTACTACTTTCATTGATAATCTGTTATAGTCTAATCTATGCAGAAAATTTGAATCGTATTTATGACCAAGGTAACGGCTATGGACAAGCATGAGCAACTGTCGCAATTAGTATTCAGCTCATAATGGAAGACTAATGGAGTTGATAACCTGGTTTGCTTCCCCCCGCAAGCTGTGCAAACATAGGGAGCATAGATCTTTGTGGCATGTTGAAGGGGCTAAATCGATCAAGAATAGTCAGAATATTCAGAGTATGAACTGCTTTGTGATCTGCCAGGCCAGGAGGGAGAGGTTTCGAGTTGTTAAGCTGCGAGGAGATGAGAATTGGGATGAGGAATGCAGAAGAGAGAAAGGTACAAGTTTTCTGTGAGACTTTCTGGGGATCAGTAACCAAGGTATGGGTTACATACAAAGTTTTTTGTTGTTGTTGTTGTGTTTTTTGTTTTTTGTTAAATAAATCACAATTTGGAATGGAGATAGTCTTTGAAAGACAGTTTGCTTGTGTATTTTGTCCAAGCACCGCCAGGGACTGCAGACAATTGTGTGAAGACGGTGTGTCGGAGGCTGGCACGGCCGATCCCCCGTGGAAGCGTGAATGCCCACTTGTCTTCTGTGCTCCTGCCAGTGAGCTTCGGTCCCAGCCCTTGGGACAAAATCATCTCAGTTACCTTCCCTTGTTCTTTGTTATTTGTGCGAGGTTTGCTGCTTCAGGGAACCAGAAGCTTATCGGAAAAATTAAATTGGAAGATATGAAGGAGACGATGGTTATCAGGAAAAGTATTTTTATGACACTCTCTGTTCCTTCTCTTAAAGTGTAGCCACAGTACGTGGCTGGCAACTTCTTGAAAGCTGCTTTTTCACTATTGTCCCCCCAAAATTGGCTGTGATTCCATGACATGGATGGAAGAAAGGCAGCATTATGCTTAAGAATGTTAGATGAGGCTAAAAACTGATGAAGCAGCAGTTTGGAGTATTTCTTAATTGTAGAATTTGTATCTTGTTTGGTAGCAGCAGTAGTACTTCACGTTAAATAAGGACATCGATTTGGTTCTTTATAAGATTTGTTGCTGAAATAAATCTTCCTGCTGCTTTTGAAGAAGCCATTTTTACTGTGCAAAATTGACTATAGATCTCTTTCTTTGTTGTCATTATAGAAAACCTAGAATAAACTCTCAGTTGGTGGCACAGCAAGTTGCCCAGCAATATGCAACCCCACCACCGCCTAAGAAGGAGAAAAAGGAGAAAGTGGAAAAACAAGACAAAGAAAAACCTGACAAAGAGAAGGAAATTAGTCCAAGTGTTACGAAGAAGAACACTAACAAGAAGACTAAGTAAGTTTGAAGGATGCACTATTAAATGTGGAGTGATTTCAGTAGCACTGTGCATTGATTAATTGCGCAGTTAATCTAACATCATTCTCTCCCTCTTCCCTCCAATTCTTACAGACCAAAGTCAGATATTGTGAAAGATCCTCCTAGCGAAGCGAACAGCATACAGTCTGGGAATACCACAACAAAGACCAGCGACTCAAATCACACTTCAAGGTAACTTTATGCTCAAGTTAAGCTCTTGGTGCCCGAGAACGGTGTTAAACAGCAGGCACCGTTTTTTGGACACTGACAGAGGCAGAGTACTGTCTGACCCACAGGGTCTGTCGGTGTTAGTACGGCAACCCCGTCGGTGGCTGGGAGCCTTCTCCGTGTAGGAGCCCTCAGACAGTCTGCTGGTGAGGGCAGATTCAGGCGTTGGGAATATTTATTAAATTGTCCGCTCAGTTTTCATTTATCTGCTAAAATAATCATATTGCCAATTGGGCAGTAATGCTTTTGGCTGTCAAACAAGGGGTGGGTGGTGGAAATTAACTGGCAATCATAGTGGTCTTTATCACATTCTTATCATCACACCATAGCAGTAACAAAGGTTACTTTTTTTTACTTCCTTATCTGTAATTCAGTCACTGTAATTGTCAAGATAATCTTCCAAGTATACAGGAATCAAAAGACTGCATGAACAGATTTGCTGGAAGCTTGCTGTCAACAAAAACTGTGAATGGTTGGTTTCATGTTTGTCTAAGTTTCAGTGAGTAGCTGTCTGTGGAGAGTGGTTTATTCCTAATCTGGCCTATACTGATAGTCCACACTTTCTTTAAGTGGTGTCTTGTGCTTTGTTTCTTAAATAAAAAATTCAGCATCAAACAGTTTTTTTATTATTGAACTTACGGAGCTACGAGAGGCAGAATTCAACTGTGCACTTCGCCTATGTGGTCTGTATAAGAATTGCATCTCTTTAAAATGTGCTGCAATAAGTATTTTATAGCGAAGCCAGGTGAACTGAAGCAATGTTAGTTAGCTGCAAGCGGTTGTAAAGCACGTGGGAAATATGGTGTGCAGTGCTGTTAGCATTAAGGTTGGCAAGACATGACTCTGGAGAAGACTGTTGTCTTACAGGTTTGTAAATAATAGCATGAAAATGTTTAATAAGAGTGAATATCCTATGCAGAGTCACTCACTTGAATGCAGTGAGGGCAGTGTGAGATTCGCTGTGGTAGAAGGCTGAGCTGTTTGCGGGGCCTGCTGTTGGGTCTTCCTCAGCCCCCAAAGATGGAGTTGTCCCTTCCTGATGTGATTGAGGAAATATAGCTTTGTTGC
>Ga0065711_1029603_pt1 | contig 35542 bp, 32 predicted proteins | sample Hoacrofraction12_FD_59098 | JGI IMG/M metagenome (GOLD analysis project Ga0065711, IMG submission 59098) | Hoatzin crop microbial communities from Cojedes, Venezuela - Epithelial fraction 12 v2 (version 2) | ecosystem: Host-associated > Birds > Digestive system > Esophagus > Crop | place... | reverse complement strand
CCCCCCCAGTCTATTGATAACGGACCTGAAGATTATATTCCATTCAGCTCAGGGGAATAAGAGATGTACAAAATGTAAGCTTGCATAGCAGTGACAGCACACATCATTTGTATCTTAAAAGTGTTTTACAGCTTGACCAACCAAATCTGCAATTACAGTAGATGCCTTGAAGCAAAAATCTTTCATAGTCAGTCAGACCAGATAATGGGCACACTTACCCTCCGTTATTGTACCTACTGTCACTTCTTTTATAAAATAATTAATCCCATTTGCAGTTATGCAATTTCTACCATCCAAATCTCAGAGGAGGAAGCTTGGGAGCAAAGAAGTGAACCTTTCCTCCCTCTCCAGTAGGCACAGCCCATGGAGCAGCTTCCCACAGAGGTGGCTGGGCTGGGCTTGCTCACACTCTCCTGACACCGTGTCACAGCAGATTGGCATGGTTCACTGCTACTGACCAAAAGCAATGCCAGGGTCTGCGATGTACCACTGCAAAACTTACCCCCATAAGTTTCCTGTGCTTTGTACCAGATAAACTCTGACTGGAAGAAACAACCCCAGAAACAAAACACAAGGCACTCCCAGGTGCTACTCTATCAACTCCCCTCTGCATAATGCCAATGGCTTTGCAGGGAATTCAACAATTTCACAGCATAGGTCAAAACCAAGCGACTTGGCACCAAGATTCAATTTGGATAAGCCGGTGAGCCTGCTCAGGTGATCTGTGAGTATCTTGTTCAAGATCAAGGGCATGAGGTCAAATTCTGCAGCTTCTTTTTGATAGCTCAGAGAACTGAGCTCCTTCCTTCTGCTGACAGAGGCAGATCCAAGCGCCAGATGAGGACTCCTGTTGCTGCCCCACTGCACATTGCTCAGCTCAGAAATGGGGCAGGTTTGGCGACAACCAGGTCCCATCAGGGAGTATCCCTAGCAAGATGCGCTGTAGTCAAAAGCAGAGTTTTGGAGGAGAAGTACAAGAGAAAGGGAGCCATATTAAAGACAAAAGTCTCCCAGGTTTAGAGGAAGAATCAAGACTACCCCAATTCCTCTTAAAAAGCTGTCTGGCAGGAGAGATTGGAGCATGAATGGAGGGATATTCCCACACCTAACTGCCCAATTTCAGAAAGTAAAAGTTTATTTGTGGGAGGGCAAAGGAGAAGATTAACAGGTTCTTATTTTTACCCAGCCAGTTCACCTTTCTCTACCTCCGTGTCAGACCGAAAATTAGGATTCCACCGAATGGCCCTGTCACCGTGCTGCAAATTCACAGCTGCAGAAGATGATGCACAGTAGATCACTGTCCTCTCACTGAGAGCTGCCATAAATAATGCCACAGGAGTTCTCCCCCTGCAACCGGCAGCTGCCTGCAACTGCTGGGAACAGAGCTGTAATGCAACCCGGAGGCAGGGAACGAAGAGAAGGTAAAACAGAACAGTCTGAAAAATAAGCTCCTGGCATTTATCATCACATTAACTTGTAAGGCTTTCAAAATATTTGTCTCTTCTCTCCCACCAGAGAATTTCTATAAGCAAGTTGTCATAACTTCAGACAAATTTCAGGAACATGCTATGTTAATTTTCTAAAAGTAGCTAATCTTAAAAGTATTTTCATTAACAGCAAGTATTATCAGTCTGCTTTTACCAAGGAGAAAGCTGAGGCTGAGACAGTGAAGTAGGCATGGCAAGATCAGACCTCAGGTAAGCAGTGGCTGAGCATGGTCCCTACTCTCTCTGTTCCCCTTTGCACCAGGTAGATTTATTTGTTTTCCTAAGAGGATGAGAAAAAAAGAGAAGGCAAGGAAAAAGAGCGGTTTGACAGGTGGAAAAGGCCAAAGATGTGAAAATGTATTAGCCATGACTTCCCGAGCGAGCAGTAGGCTGACTCTATTGCTCAGCCTCTGCATCAACGACAGATTTTGAAGGCTTGTGCTGCACGCGGCGCAGCCCCCCTCTTGCTGGCCATGGGCATTTCCCAGGCATGCGCACAGCCCCAGGGCTAGTGGCAGGACCAGGCTCAGCCCAAGGGGATCCCCAAGGCGAGGGGCTGCGGGGGAGCTGGACGGGACATGGCCCTCACAGCAGCCGGGCAGTACTGCAGCCCCTCTCCAGCTCCACAGGGATTAGAGTGGAACTGGTTGGTGCCCAGGGACAGCAGGGGGTGATGGAAGATCCTTGACGTTCCCAGCAAAACCATAACATTTCCCAGCCCTTTGCAGCTCCACTTGGCACCAGCCCTCCTCAAACTCTGCACCATTCACACCTTGCACAATGTGCTGACCTTAACTACAATTTTTCACCTAATTAGGGTCAGACCTCAAAAATACCTGGAGACAAGCTCCAGAGGATACTTCTCGCCCAGGGAGCACTTGACTGAGGAGAGAGACCAAGGATAGGCACCGTGGTACATCTTGGGGGCACTGCCTGCAGCTGGGGGGTAAATAGCCACAAACCTAAGGTAATCTCAGATTCATTCCTCTCATGCTTGGCAAAAAGTAGTAAGAGGAGTTTTTTCTTTTGCAGTGCACTCATGCTGCTCCAGTTTTCTAGAACTATGATCAGCTGTATTGAACAGTTTTAATTAGGATTTTGCTAATTGCCAAGCATCTGGCTAAAGTTTCCCTTGCATATTTTTCTAACCAGCACGGAGGGAAAGGGGTTTTGCCAGAGTTCTGTAAATACCCTTTTTTAATAAAGATGTACCCAACCTCTGAGAATTGATTAAAAAAAAAAAAGACTCCAGGAACATTCAGATATGGCTGTAATTGCAGAGATAGTGATGCTAGAGGGAGCTTTCCATGGAGATTGCTATGTGGATATTTAGGGCTAAGCAGATTTCAAGGAGTTTTTTTGTTTAGACTAGTTTCTAATTCTGATTTCAATTATAAATTAAGATGATTCTTTTTTTCCTCCTTCGAATCCTCCTTTCTTGATTGCACTTCAGGTCAAATTGGATATTCTGGCCAAATTTCTGAGAGAGATATACACACAACATGTAGGTAAACTGGACTCCTACCCTGCTTGCCCAATTCAAAGCAAGGACTGGAAGCTAGATCTCCTTTATAATGGGGATTATCAGGTAAGTCCTGCCAGAGACAGTGATAAGACACTCTTGCCCCTGCAAGTAAATCTCTAGTTTAGGAAGCTACCGCAGGGTGCAGGAAAATCAGATATAGGAACCTGCCTGCATTAAGGAGAGCTGTAAGCCTCTGGAAAAAAATTATACCAAAGCTTAGGTTTCTTCTTATTTTTCCCTCCTCTGAAACAGAATTTTTGCTTTCCAGCCAGCTCTTCCAAATGCTGGAATTAAATACCCAGCACAGCATTTCTCTGTTGGAGAGGACCTCCTTCAGCTGTATTGCTGTTGGACCAGAGCCTGCACTAGCCACTCATCACCCTCTCTGGCACAGGGAGGACATGGATGCAAAAAGACACAACTCACCCATGCTGCCTACTCAATAAAAGCTCTTCATACTGGTTAGAAAGATTACAGAGGGCTGGCAGCAGCACTGACTACTTTTCAGAAGTCAGAGCAGACCCTCTGCCTCCCAACACCTACCTTCTCTCCATTCCCATCTCTTAGGATGAGCAGAGCACTGCAGCCAGAGAGATCTCAACCAGCAACACTCTGAGCATGAGAGGCCATGCCTGTACTGTGGGAATGGACCTGTTGCCCAAGGAGCCTCTAATCATGAGCTGTGTCTTTTTATTGTGTCATTCCAATTACAGGTGAATGGGATCAAATAAAATGGAACCAGTTGCAAAATAGGGCAGCAGAGATTTTCCCCTTGCTGGAAACAGAAGGCAGCACAGCAAGACAGCCAGCTAGCATAACAGCGGTGGGAGGTGTATTTTGTTTTGATGCCACTGCTGGTAGAGGGGAAAGCCAGGCCAGGCAGCCCAGCACAGAAAGCTTCTGCAGGCAAAAAGATACTTATACTGGATAATTCTCTTCTTACACCTGTTTTACTTTAGAGCAGTAATCCTGACAAAACAGTTGGTTCTTGTTCACATCTACAAGAAAAGTCAGGTTTTACTTCCTTTCCTGATAGATGAGCTCCCTAAGACTGTGCACATATTTGCAAATTGAATTAATATTTAACATGATATACTATGGACTTTCAAAAACTTATTTTTAGTGCAAGCTTGGAGTTTAACCAGGTTTCAGATGAAACCCTTTAGAGTTAAGAATGAAGTTCAGAGTTACTGCTTGCTTTTGGTTTCTTTTCCTGAAACAAATAAGGCAAAGAATAAAACCACATGAAGATTCACCAACTGATGGGGAGTTTCAGTAGAAAAAGAGATTCACATTTAATTTTAAAATAATTTCTGGGATGCACTATATTTTCACATCTCTGTTCTGTAATTTTGCATTTGGCACTATGACCTGTCTTGCTAACAACCCCATGCAATGCTACAGGCTTGGGGAAGAGTGGTTGTAAAGCTTCCTGGCAGAAAAGGACCTTGGGGTGTTGGTTGACAGGCAGCTGAACATGAGCCAGCAGCGTGCTCAGGTGGCCGAGAAGGCCAATGGCATCCTGGCTTGTATCAGGAACAGAGAAGTAGAAAAAAATAAAAGACAGTAGTAGTCCTAAACAGTCTGTGTGGCCTGACCATAGTAATTACCTCTACTTGGTCATGAGTGGTGTTCCCCAGGGCTCGGTTTTGGGGCCAGTCTTGTTTAACATCTTTATTGATGATCTGGATGAGGGGATGGAGTGTTCCCTCAGTAAGTTTGCAGATGACACCAGGTTTGGTGGGAGTGTCGATCTCCTCAAGGGTAGGAAGGCTCTGCAGAGGGACCTGGACAGGCTGGATTGATGGGCCAAGGCCAGTCATATGAGATTCAACCAGGCCAAGTGCCAGGTCCTGCACTTGGGTCACAACAACCCCATGCAACACTATGGGCTTGGGGAGGAGTGGCTGGAAAGCTGCCCATCGGAAAAGGACCTTGGGGTGCTGGTCAACAGCCGGCTGAACGTGAGCCAACAGTGTGCCCAGGTGGACAAGAAGACCAACAGTGTCCTGGCTTGTATCAGGAATAGTGTGGCCAGCAGGAGTAGGGCAGTGATCGTCCCCCTGTACTCAGCACTGGTGAGGCCATACTTCGAGTACTGTGTTCAGTTTTGGGCCCCTCACTACAAGAAAGAACAAGAAAGACATTGAGTTGCTGGAGCGTGTCCAGAGAAGAACAATGAGGCTGGTTGAGGGTCTAGAGTACAAGTCTTAAGAGAGGTGGCTAAGGGAGCTGGGGCTGTTTAGTCTAGAGAAGAGGAGGCTGAGGGGGGATCTTATTGTTCTCTACAACTACCTGAAAGGAGGTTGTAGTGAGGTGGGTGCTGGTCTCTTCTCCCAAGTAACTAGCGATAGGATGAGAGGCAACGGCCTCAAGTTGTGTCAGGGGAGATTTAGATTCGATATTAGGATAAATTTCTTTACTGAAAGAGTGGTCAGGCATTGAAATAGACCGCTGAGGGAGGTGATTGAGTCACCATCCCTGGAGGTGTTAAAAAAAAGTGTAGATGTGGCACTTCAGGATATGGTTTAGTAGGCATGGTGGTGTTGGGCTGACAGTTGGACGTGATGATCTTACGAGGTCTTTTCTAACCTGTGATTCTATGATTCTATGATTCCGAGTCCTGTTGATGGCCCTTGGGATGGGAAGAGACATTACTGTATTAGTGGCCACATTACAGGGGCTTCTAGGATGCTTAGGTTTTGACGTTAGAGGAAGGAGGGCTTTGCTTGCAAGGGAGAGATTTAAGATCACAGTGTTGCTTGAAGTCTTACATCCAGAAAATGCATGGAGAAACCTCCATACTCCTTGGACATGCTGGTCATTTGCATGGGCAGCATTTCCAACTCTCGTAATACAGCCTTTTCCCTAAAGTACACGCTGAGAAAGGCCAGTGAAAATTTCAGGTTTGCATTTCGTTAGCAGTTCATTGCTTGCAGTCTGCCTTGCTATGGGGGAGAACCACCACAGTGTCACTCTAAGATGCTCAAAAAATAGAGAGGAAAATGAAAGATGCATTTGCTTTTCTTTAAATTTGTCCCTTTTGAAAAGCTACTATCTGTTTTTTGGGGCTCTGATTCACAGCTCTGGGGTGTGCAGCGCTTTAGACCTTCACTATTCCTCTCAGCCTGCAGACGAGGGGATGCAATACACTCCCGTTTACCTCATAATACTACTTGGCATCTGCTTTATAGATCACAGATTAGAAAGGAGGCGAAATAGGTCATGCACAAAGCCAAGAAAGATTCGGGGGGAAAAAAGGGTTATGAGCTGAGGCTGAGACAAGCAATCATACATTTAGGAAAGAGGCAGAAATGGGACATGAGCAGAGGCTGTAAATACCTGATGGGTAACAGTGCAGCCAAGGGGAGGTGATTAGGCTGATAGAGATAATTCGGTGGCTGAAGCTGAGACATGACGTTTAACCAAGGCCACCTACAACAGGGGAAGGAAATCCCGGTGGGAGACAGGGAGCTGGGGCACTGACCCCAGCGAAGTCCTCCGTAGCTGCAGGGAGATGTCCCCACGCTGGGAGGGTCGGCGCGCTATGGAGGCACTGCTGGCAGAGCCAGCGGCAAATCTCTCTGTAACCAGGGCCCACGGGCGTTTAGTGCCTAATTCTCTGTCAAGGAGATTTTGACCTTCTGTACCTTGTTGGAGCTGCTCTCTGCAACTAAAGGTTTAGCGGAGGGGACTGGGTCATCAAGCTGATTGACCTCATTTGGCTGGAGAGGGACAGGTGATAACAAAGGCTAACAATTGGGCTTGATGACCTTAAAGGTCTTTTCCAACCTAAGCAATTCTGTGATTCTGTGTAAGCAGCCAAGGAAAGCAAACTAGCCGATTTTATAGTCTCTCTGCCTTCTATCTCAGGAAATCAGGTATGAGGGCTTTTGTAACAGTCTGACAAAAAACAAAGTTACCTGGTAAGTGGCGCTGGAGGGACAGGTGCTCTTGTGCTCCCTTGAGATGTGTAAAAATGGCTCAAAGTTTGTTTACTCACGGGGCCTTAAAATGTAATGAATTTGATTTTGTTTCATACCGACACGCAGTTTGTATCATCAGTACATTATCTCCCAAGCCAAGAATTTCAGGCAAGGCTTTCCAAAGCAGATAAATAACATGAGCATCTAAGGGTTTTGTAAAAATAGACCATAGGTTTGGGCGATTTTGCCTTTCTTGCCACATATTAAACAGTGGTGGTAAAGGTCCACCCAGTCCATCTCTAGCTACCAGGACAAGCCCTGCCCATCACTGAATCCTTATTGAATTTTTCCCTTATATGACTGCACTTTAGACATGACTATATTCGTGACTTACATCTGACTCTATCTTGTACACCATTACATTGCAGCAATGTCCCAGTGGAGTGCCAGACGGTTTGGGGAACGCCAGCACCTCACAAGGGGTGCAACTGGATCACATGGAGCACATGTTGCAGCATTTTCTCGTGTGCGGATGATGTTCAAAGAGAGACGAACATTTCTTGCACTACTGCTTTTTGCTTTGGTACGATACGAGCTGTCAGAGCGGGCACTGAGACCACCAGAGACACGCACGTGGCCGTGTTAGAGCAGGGCAGCAGGCAAACTCTGTCACCTTTATGCAGCATGCAGTAATGCACACGGCAGTCAAGCAGCAAAGCTATTTCTCCTCTTGTAATTACTTACAACAGCACTTCTTAACCTGTGCAGCACCGTCCCCCTCCCCATCCCGCCCCGCTGAAATGCTACGAACACCAAATGAGGTGTGAAGCCCCCACCTCACCTCCAGAGTCATCAAGTATGATAAGGTACAAAGAGTTCTTAATTAGGCTACCGCGGTTCAGAGGAGCAATTTATACAGAAGTACACATGAAGCTTTTGAAAGGCACTGAGAGAGGTCCCTGTCTCATAGTGCTCATACAACGTGAGCTCCAGGTCGTTACTGACCTTGACAGAAAAGGTAAGATGACTCCCCAGCTCCCTCTTGGTTACAAGGGGCAGGAGGGAAGAGCAGCCATGTGAAGCTGTATTTACAGTGTCAGGTTTTCCTCCAACATACAGTACCCACCGTGCAGAAATAAAAGCGATGCAGCCACAGCTATGTCGCTTAGCTCAATGCCTTTACGGTTTGCGTCTGATCAGATGCTGGTCAGAAAAGGTCTCCAGCACTGCCACTTCATTAAGAACGGAGACCACAGCCTTTCAAACATGGAGTCTTTCTTATTCACTAGATTATTATCTGCAGCCACTGGGCTAAGTTAAGCAAAAACAACCCTCAGCTGACTCAGTTCAGCAGCCAGCAGTTGCTCAGTTTTTCATATTAGCACCTTGTAGAAGATTTCCCAACATGTTTAATTTCAAAAACTTAATAGTTCAAAAGAAAAAAAAAAACTAGCTAGAAAAAGAAGATAAAAGACAACTATAAAAAAAAAAATCATTATCTTAATTACAGAGCAGCTTTGTCCTCTAATGGGAAGGTAATTTTTTCACAAGACGTGAAATCTAATGGAGGATGCACTTTAATAGGACCACAATTTGCACACTGCACTGAACTTCTAACCTCTCACAACTTGTATTTACTGCGTTTCAGATTTCTACTAGTGGAAAAAAAACACCCGTTTTTTTTCAAGATTACAGATTAATTTTGTAGAGCTCCCCTGCTATGGAACTAAACATCCTATGATATTCACTAAAGTAAATCAATAGCAATGCACATTTTGCTCAGTGGATTTTTAGGTTTTTTGGTTGGTTGGTTGAGGTTTTTTTTGCCATGGCAGGCATTGCTCTCTTCTCTGCAAACAACAGACAAACTTGCAGAGGTGGAAAATGTGATCCTCTGTCTTCTGCTCCCCATGTGACTGTCAGTCTGCGAGGTGATTCTAGGAAACGGTAGCTGAGACAAAAAGGGGTTGTTCATCCCCGAGGAAGTATTACCTGCACCTACTCATCTTTCTGAGATTTGGTGCCCCAGCTGCACGCTGAGGGAATGCCCTGGAGCCCACGTTCCCTCTCTGTGCCACTGCTCTGCCCTGAGGTGCCCGGTTGTGCACTACTGGCTGCTTTTGTCTCTGCTCCCATCCCCTATGGTCCTGTTCTTCTGTCTGTCCCCAAGGTAAAGCTGAACGTGATGGGGTATTGTGGATGCCTGCTCCACAAGAGACTGCTGGAAAGGAGTTACTGGCAAATAACCTTTTTGTTCTGTGATTGCTCTTCTATCTTCTTGCCTCCAGCAAAACAGAAAAAAAAAGAAGAAAATGAAAAACCCACAACACTCCTTGATGTAAGTAAGTATCCCTTTGCTAATACTCAGTATTGCATTGCACTATCCAGCTGGGAACCGATCCTGATGTGAAGTCTGAAAAATCACATCAGCTGAAATCACATAACTTAGAACAAAGTTGCCGCTTTGCTTGTTTGGAAATTTATCAAGGGCATCCTAACATACTGGATGCTCAAGTGGCTCTGGCCAAGGAGATCTGTACCAGATTCTGAGGATATAGCACTATTTTACACAGCTCATATCCTAACAGAAATATCACCAGAAGCATTTCACTGCTACATTTTTCCCCTGCAATGTTGTAAATACTCAAATAAATTCTCTAACAGGTTTATCCTTTTCCAGGGGAACATAGAACCTGTCCTTTTGAGATCTTGCACAAAAGCATGCATCTCCCAGGTGGGAGCAAAGAACTGGAGAGCATCAGGTTAACTCTGAGACCTAAGGCCATGTGTCCTGGATGAGATCTCATAAGACTTACGGGGAACATACAGTATGGAAGATTCCTGCAAGCCTTAAGCTGAAGTCTTTACACGGGAGGCCCTTATGATCAACAGTTGCTCCTGAAAGGTTCAAGGGCAGTTTATAAAAGAGGCATACTCTTTCATAAAGACAGAAGTGTACAACTGCAGCTTTGAGGAACCCATTGTCAGTGGGGTAAAAAAACTCATGTTCATGATTACAATGAGAAGAGGTGACAGCTGTGGGGGCTCCTGAAGAACACTGAAGTGACTTAAAAATAGGAAGCTACATGAAGATTCATAGCGCTCTATAGGTTGAAAAAGATGTTTTGTTGCTACTAGCTCATTCTGGTAATCGTCATCACCACAAAGTCGTCTGCTTCCAGTAGACTCACTTGTCCTTTAGCCGACAGAAAACACATCCTGTCTGCTTGCTTGGATGTAGGTGGGACAGAAAACAACATCAGTGCTAAAGGGCAGAGCCACAGCTTCCCTGCAGTATCTGTAACATCTGTAATACACCAAATGGGCAGTTGGAGGTGTTATATGACTCCTCCTTGCAGCTGGAAAGTATTTCTTATTTGCCCCAACAGCTCCTAAAAACTATCTGTCAAAGTGGAGAGAGGGCTGAAGCACAGATCTGATCTTCTGTGGGTATGCCAGTAAGAGGATGCTGGATGAATGCTCCCAACACTAGTTCCAGACGTTGTCTTGAAACTTTTGAGTGTTCTTGCAGAGTGCCACAGGAGCAACTGAAGTCTGAAGAAGGCCAGAAGTATATTTCCCAGCAGGCTTGTAATCAGGATTAGTAATCCACACTAGTACACCATTCTTAAATATCCAAGGAACTAGTCTGAAGTACACCCCCTAGTGTGCCTCTGGAAGACGAAAGGATCATCATTGGATTTGGTCATGAAGGTGACAAAAGCTATCATCAAAAGGACTGCCCAAAGAACAGCGGGACTCATGGAAAGATACTGGTGGCTTTCAGACTTGTGGAAGATCTGAAGTAGGGTTGCCTAGCTCACAAAAGCTTTTCCCACCCAGCACGCATGGGAGGCACAGCCACGACTCTGTCACAGGCAGAGATCCCATACCAGAATCTCAAGCCACTCACCTCTGACAGACCCTCAGAGGTAACAGAAACAGGATTTCCACCTTCAGCAGGGACAGACACAATTTCAGGTGCGGCGATGTGTAGAGAAAGTGCACCCCCTGAACCTAACAAGAAGACCCAAAGGTCTTTTTCCACTCTTTTTTAATGAAATAGGTTTTTCTCTTAGCGGTCCACTTCGAGTTCACAAGATGAGTTATGACAAGGACATTTCCTTTTCTGCCAAGAATCTGTCGCCCACCATGGACCCATGCTTGATATGGACAAACCATAACAAGTTTTATTTCTGATCCTGAGCACTGCCTGGGAAAGCAGTTGCAATTCTCTTAGTTTATCTAGGTAAAAAAAAAATATTAATTTACCTGCTCAACATCTGTTCAAGATTCTTTTTGGTAAAAGCTATATATAGTGCAACATCAGTTAAAATGGAAATGCTTATACTTGCAATTCCCATTTTTATTCATACACTTGCAGACATGGCTTTCGCAACATTTTTTCCTGTGGATAGGTGTAATACTTCTGAACTTTACCATCCACAGAATAAAAGCTGGCTCTGTGTTAAAGATTCAGAAGTAATACCCAACCAATACAAATTCAGTTCTTTACCAGGGAACAGCCGTCCTGTGCTCTCGTATAGGAGAGCCTGATTCGCAACTTCTTCGAAGGGAAGGCAAAATAATGCAAAGTACAAACTGATCTTTTATTCTGAGCTGCCAGGGAAAAACACATTTCCTGTACAAAATGTAATTCCTTTCAGAGTTTCTACGTCCTCATTCAAATACAATACATAACCAATAGGCTATATCTACTTTCCTGTCTTGATCCATAAATATCATTATGGAAAGTATTTCTGCAAAATAACTTTGTCTGAGGGATACTGCAAAGCTTGACTCTCAATTCTAAAAATCTGTGTTCAAATCTAGGAAATTAAAATTAGGTCTGTACTAATGTTGTCATAAATTACTTCCTTTCTTTCTATACTACAATAACGTAAAAATACATATCTCCAAAATGGAGAAGACTATCTCTTAAATCAGGAAGCAAGTCCAGACATTCTTCCTTTGAGCAAAAATCTAAACTTTGACAATAAGTAATGCTGATTTTAGAAAGTAAAATATCCCACCAAACTTTAAGGCTATTGAGGCTAGAAAGCATTATCATCACAGCATGGTCTCCTGCAGAAGAGACAGAGGGAGAGAAAGACAATTCCACCCGCAGCTCCCACCACAAGCCCACTGGTGCTAGAGCGAAGGTACATCTTTCTGAAAGATAAAATTTCAAATCTCTGACTAATTGAAAATCTTTCATGCCCCACTTCCTTGCCCATGCAATTGTTCCGAAACTGAGTTACCATTGTTCAAAAGAAAAACACAAAGCAAAAAAATATCCAGCCTCAAGCTTTAACGCAGGACTGAATTCATCTGGCTTCAATTTCCAACCTTTAGACTTTGCTATGCTTTGCTCTTCTAGATTAGCGTACTCTGTTATCGACATTTTCTTCCCACGTAATCACACTCTAATCACACCACAATTGATCACCTTTTCTCGCTCTCTTTTGATAAGCTGAATAGCTTGAGCTTCTAACATCTTTCATTATAAGTCATGTTTCTCAGATCCCAGACTGCTTTTATAGCTCTGAATTTTTATGGTATATCTGTACTAGAAATGAGCTGAGTACTAATGATCAATAAAATTCTCACCAGTGTTGCATACAGAAACAACATCTCCTTTTTGCCTGCTCAGTAGCGTCCAACTTGCATATTCAATTCCCATTATTTGTCCTTAGGACTCTCTGAATCATTAATCTTAGGAGTTGCTTGTAATGGAAAAAGATAATTTCATTTCTAACAAAATATTTCATCAGGCCTAGAGTGAAATGCTTTGTTTCAGATTTAAGCATCTAAGAACTTTTGTTTTCTAAAGTGAAACCAAAGACAACTAGATATAAAATTAATTTTGAATAGAAAAACTATTATTAACATTTTTATGTCAATATTTAACATTCTTTTTTGGGCCCAGTCTCTGAAAGTGTGGTGAATGATTGCATGGACCCCAATCTGTGCTCGATCAGAATAATTTTGTTGCTCAAGTGAATAGCTTATATAATAATACAATGGTTACTAGAGCCAGTCAGCTTTGGATTCGCGGCTTTGCGGATGCCAGTTCGTGGTTGCTGTTTTCCAGGATCTTTGGCAGCTGGATGTGTGAAAACAGCTCATCTTATGGGAACAGCAAAGGGAGGAACAGGATGCACTGATCCTTCAGAGTCATGAGACAGCACTGTTCTGTCTCAAGTTACATCGCTTCCCACAAGAAAGAAATCTATGCCACCAACCCAGCGTATTTTGTCTCCTCTTGCCTTCTTTTCTGTCTTGGGACCGTCTCAACAATTGCACCGTTTCTCTGAGGGTTAATCTGGGTTCAGGAAAACAGCAAAACTGAGAGATAAGGACTACAAAGGTCTAATTTCCATGCAGTTTATTCCGCTTCAGAGTAAACCAAGCTAAGTAAGAACATGGTACTCATCTTTCTGAGTAAGAATCTCTATGCCCACAGTTATTTATATGAAGGTGGATTGAAACAACCAGAATGTAGGGCCCCAATAGATGTAAAAAGAAAAGGAGAGTGCACTGACTCACTCCAGGCAAAAGGCAGCTTGGAAGGACTTTATTAACGATAAAGCTAAGTTAGCACTGAGCTGGCGCAGCTGGCAGCTGGGGAAGCAAAGAAATATTCCTGTCTGAAACATGAATACCACTGATTTGAAAATTTTTGAAACTATAGACACTGGACCCAGCAATGCCATTTTAAAGCCAGTTTTCAGAGAGCTAATACAAGAGCAGTCAATGCTGGCATAAACCAACACACCTCACTGAACTATTTATTGCCAGAACAATAGCTATGATACACACCGCAACTGCTCTGGAAAACAGCCTTAGTATTACTTTTTAAAAGGGAAATGAATGCAATAAAAGGTTCTCAACCACTGCAAGAGCAATAAAAATATTAATGTCATTTGAAAAGATGGTCAAAGCACTTTGCTAATACTCATGAATCATCAGCTGCTTTTGCAAAGTAACTGCTGTGCTTGGAAATTGCATTTCCCCACTAGTTATATTATTCGAACCATTCTTCCAGTCTGTCTGGTTTTTAAAGTCACCACACCTCCAAGAGAAAGAAAACATGAGCCTTAGATGTGCTTTTCTCCTGCTTTCATTACAGAAAGGGAAAACATGGTTGCAGGTGCCCCCTCTGAGCAAGAAAAGCTGTCCTTCCCGACAAGCAGCTCTGCAATGAGATCACGCACTGCTGATGGAGTTGCTATGGTTATTAAGAGGTCCTCTGTGGGAGATAACTTCACTTGTGATTAGGTTTTGACAGAGGCAGAGGGACACTTGATGTGGGAAGGAAGGAAAGAAGAAAGGATGAAAAGCGCTTCAGCCATGTTATCCGCGTGAAAGTGGAGTTACGCCACACCTGAAGTGTTCTTGAAGAAGGCCTCATTTCCCCAGGAGCAGGGCACCAGGACAAACCTTGTTTCTGACATACAGGGAATTTCTGTACAGGCCAGAAGCGCTGACCGTACGCAGGAATAAAATAAGCAGAAGTAGAGCTGGTCTCGATCTACGGATTTTCCTGCAATATCTCACGCAAGAGACAGTTACACTTTCTGAAGGGCAGTAAGACTGGAAAAAACATTAATAGGTGAGCAAGGACCTGGGTGTGGCAGGTCCTAAGCGAGCTTTTGTGCTCCTGCACCAGAAGCACTACAACAAAATGGCATTTTGGGTATTTCATCCTAGCTGCTTCTACTTTTGTTCCTGAAACTGTACCTCCTCACTAACGAAGGCTGCTAATGAGGGGAAAGGCAGATGGGAGCTGGGGAGGGCAGCAATGGCCTGCCCCGCTTGGGGCAGAATCTAAAGGAATACAATGTTGAGCATGGAACTGCAGCGCTTTCAGCCTGCTGAGGAGGCTGGTTAAATCATCAACCAATACAAAAGTCCTCTTCCTTTATCTCCCACTCTTCTCCGTCCTTCGGGATCTAGCCCCTTCCACAACGGTCCTCCTCTCTTCCTGCACACTTCTTCCCACCCGTCCTGGCAGCCCCTGTCAAGAGGGATGACCATCTGAGACAGTGCCAGAGAGGAAGCTATGCTCCACTTTGCCAGTTATTAAACTGATTGCCTCATAATATAAAATGTGTGGGTTTTGCTCCCTCTCCCCACACGCTCACCTTCGATGTTCACAGCAGCCTTTTCCATGGGAGGATGGTGTGGGAAAGCTACATCTGCTGTAAGAGACATCCACCCTTGTGCAAGGGAAAAATCAACTGAAATTTTTATTTCAGAATGGCAGGAGAGTGCAAATACAGCCAAGTAGAAATCCTTCCAAATTAAGATTTAGTAAAATAAAGAAAGCTGACCAGAATGCTGCAGAGCATGAAAAATTGTGAATAACAAACAATATGTGTTTTGTTTTACTAGCAAGTCTTATCACATAACAAAAATCGGTCCTGTGAATCATCCTTGATGCTGGCTAGCAGACTTGATGTTCAGAGCACTGTGTCTGCACTGTCTATAAATATTGCTATGGCCAGTAAACTCGAGGCAGTGGCAAGGGGACTGTAAAACTATTGCGGGTATCATACACTGCAGTGGTTGTAAAAAAAGCTGTAAAAGAAAAATAAGCTTTTATTATATCTTTTGTTTGGGAAGAACTTTGCATTCTAACAGGGCATTTAGCAATCAGAATAGCTTTTCAAAAGCAGCAGTCTCTCTGCCCACAGAACAGATTTGGATCCCCGTGAAGTCCTAAAATGCCTTCAGCCAAGAGGTGAGGGCCCGTCCCCATCTGGAAAAGTCAGGCGTTCAGTGCGAACACAAAGTGCAGCCTGCCATCCCCTCTTTGCTGGTCTTTTACAGCTTTTATCGCACTCGGTGCAAGCAGGAAGGCGAGACGCAGCAAAGAGCCTAAAGCAGCCTTTTCTGTTACAGTTTTGCTCTCAGCAAACGGACACCCAGTTGGCAGACTCGCTCTCTACCCAGATGATGCCCAGAGCCAGTGTGAAGCTTCACTGCAGGCGCAGGGGCAGGAGCTGGCCCCAAGGCACGGTGCACATCTTGAAGGGCCACGGCTGCTTGTGAAGGAGCTACTTCTGAGCTGCTGCTTGCTCTCGGGACACACTTGACAGCTCATACTCTTGTCTGCTCGTACTAATCCCTCCGTAGTTACTATGGCAAGGCAGCGCGTGCCTTTCACTTGCAATGAAATCAAGTGAGAGACTGCTAAGTCTGCCTATAGTTCTGTGTGTTCTCGGGTGAGACCAAACCTCCGTCACCTCGCTCAAGTATTTCGAATTCAAATATGCAGAAGTTCAGGGGGAAAAAAAAAATCTTCTAAAAGCTCAATACACAATTGCAAAAGCTCAGCAAGGAACTGCAAAGACTGACATCTAAAAGCTACACACAAGCCAGCTAGAACTAAACCCCATCCATTTTATTTATCCCAAGCAGCTAAAGGCAGTGGCAGCATAAGAAAGTTGTGTGGGGCCTGACAGGCCAAATGTTGTGCTGTGGCTTTGTACCACAGCTGATAACCAGGCTTTAATTATTCTTTTCCTGCAATGAGATACATCTGAAGACATTCTGGGGTATCCATAACGATCACAACTGTGGGGGTTTCTGAAGTGCATCTGTCTTATGGGATGAGAGAAAAATCTGATCGTGACCTCCAGACTGTTTCCTGGTCTTAAGGCAAATATTAATGGACCTTCAGTGCCCTGGCCAGGGTGGAGATAGCTCACATGAAGACACAGATATTATAAAATGCAGCCGAACTGCCTTCAATTCAGGTTTCAGGACTGATAGGATTGTGACCAAATCGAGGATAATTTAGTATTAGAAAGCCAGGCGCAGCATCCTCTCAGACTAGGTAGACAGGTGTCGATTATTTAAATGGAATAAAAATAAATATATTGCTTACAAAATAAATGAAGATTTTAGAGGTTTGATAGTATTTTTCAACATGTGCAATCATAACAAAAAACGGTGCACTCTAAAGATTAAGTATGACTCTCGTGTAATGCCAAATAAGTACTTTGGGAGTTGTTTTTACATATCAGATGTTTAGAATTTGGCCCTAAGAGAATTAATGTTTCCTGTAGGAATAGCACATTAACAGCAGATCCAGCAAAACTCTTCGCGGTACACTACAAAACACATCTAAAACAAACTCTTCCTCACCCACAGAGAGGTTCAATCTTTGGGTAATTCAACACTTCTCATTCCTACTTAAAAAAAGTCCTTCAGGTTGACATGAGTTCATTCTGTATCATCTTTCGTATCACAACAGTCTTTCTACATTAGGACATGCAGCGCCTAATCAAACAGAAACGTTTACTTAAACTAGTCAAACTCTGTGTATTTTGTACTAAAGCCAGTATACCTTATGTAATTAACCATTCTGCTTCTCTGGCCATGTTTCTGGGATCACATCTAACCGAGTACTAAAACCTGTTACAATGGAATTTAAGCAAAGAGCTCACAAGGGAGAACTTGCACTCTGTTCACCTTAGCCTTTTGTCCCATCAGCCAGTAACATTTTTACTATGGCCTGTATTCCACCAAAATGCATCCTACAAACACTTCTGCGGCTGCACTGAGGGGGAAGAGAACATCACTGCTTCCATCCAAACAAGGTTTGCAGAATCACACTATAAGACATGAGCAGTATTTTCCCCTGCAGGCACCGTAACTGAATTTCCAGGCTATAATTGGATGATGTGGTTTGCAGCGTCTCTGGAACTCCTTGAAGGAATTGCATCTGCCTGATAAATTATATAGTTTTCAGAACTGTATTTCACGTAATGTGTGGAGCCCTGTGTCCTAAAGTTTCAATGGGTATCACCTACCTCCTGCTCCTGACGTCCGAGGGGGGGCTTAAATTACAACGAGCCGCCCTTTGCTCAGACGGGAGTGAGAAGGGGAATGCCCACAAGCTAATGGGAGCCTGCTCCTCGCCTAAATGACCTTGCCTTCCACAGAGGCCGCTCGCGCTCCCTCCCTGGGCTAACGAGGGAGACAGGACAAGGCGGGCAAATGGGTTGTCTGCTGCTGTCTGCAACTCCTTTTCTTCCCACAGACACACAATGGAAACCCACACAGCATCAGCCACCAGGTTTTCATATGCTTGGTAGACTGCTGACCAGCATCAGGGCCAGGCTACCGTGTTTGGCTTGACCCAGTACGTCTCATACTAAAGAATCCAAATGTTCTTTTACAGCTGAAATTTTAACATGCTGAAACAAAGAGGGAATGAAACAGGATGAAATTTTGAATTCCTCTGCTGCCTTGAAGTGGAGGAGACTATATACCGAGGGAGTGGATTTCAATCTGAGAATGCAGAAGGAATGAAAATGTAACCTGTACATAACTGTAATATTCCTAATGGCAGCCTAAGCCCTCGAGAACTGATGAAAGCAGAGGGTCTGTCTTCCTCTATCTATCCCCTGGCTAAAAGAGAATATGCAATGAGGTTTGACCGAGAATAAATGAATGAGAAAAAAGTCATTTAGTACACTTATTTAATTAGTTCTTTTTGCTTCTAATGGTAATGTGGTGGAATACAAGACTGAACAGAACAAGGTAGCTGCCTGTGGCATAATTAGGCTTTTTAAGGAGGGGGAGAAAGGCATCAGTCTGCACTTCAAGTGAGCACCCAATTTCCATAGCTGGAAACACACTAATGCAGCTTATAAAGCATTTAGTTTTGTTGCTGTTTCGTTCAAAATTTTTAAATAAAACACAACCGTTATCTGTCAGTTGAAAAGTACTTGTAGAGTGTTCTGTTAGATGATAATGGAGTCCCCAGACAAAAGGATGCTCCCTAGTCCTGACTATGTAAAAGATAACCTTAAGTTTTAAGACCTGAACACTTCTAAAACAAGAGAGAGGGTAGGAATGGGACACAAGGAATGGAGGTCATCAGAAGGGAGGATTGTCCCAAACCTCTCCTCCTCCTCCCCTTTAGAGCCCAAAATAACCACTTTGGATTTTGCCCGTGTGCCCAGGATCTGGGTGCTGTCCCTTCTGTAACAGACACAGCAAGGGGCATCTTCACACACAGCCACACACCCCCCACTGCCACCCCTCGCCCCAGGGGGATCCTGGGGAGAACAAACACCTTTCGGGAGGTTATTCAGCCTGCTTAAGATACTACTGGAAATGCTCAGGTAATCTGGTTACCAGCAGCTTGCAAAAGAAAAGCAGAGTAGGATAAAAAGCAGATCTTGTAAAAGAGCACTCGTAGCTCTGTGTAGGATGTTTGACACATACACCCACATATCAGGAGAAAACACACTGTCAAAAGTTCTAGTTATAATAAAGATGCAGCCTTAACTAAAATTCTTTTTAAAAAAATAGTATTTTGGGAAAAACATAAATATTTTCATTGGGCCAAAATGCATAAGCATACTTACTTATACTCATCCCCAGGTGAAGCACAACCCTATTATAACCCTACATTTGTAGCATTAAAATCCAGAGACTCACATAAATGTATTTTTTAATTGATGTTTGATCTTTTCAAAGAATACTGCCCCAAATATCTCTCTCTCTCTGCTGAGACTTCTCCTAATTTGTCAAGCCTCCAAAGAGCTTCAGTGTCCATCTGCAACACACATTGCAGCTTGGCAGAACTCTTTCCCTTAAACTAATGAAAGTTCTGCTCTAACCTACACTCCTGTGAGACGTAGGACAAGCATTATCTGAAGTGCATCTCTGTTCATTTAGCAGCCTAATTTAGGGTACAATAAATACACACAAGCACAAAGCAGCATCATACCTGGTAAGAAGCTGCTCTGACTGAAGTTTATAATACTTGGCAACTGATTTTAGTTAGAATTGGATTGAACTATCCAATAGGTCGGTAAAATTAGTATCTACCTGAAAATTACTATAACTACTCCAAATTGTCTCATAGAATTGCATGAAAATAACACACAGGATCAAATGAGGAATTCATGTCAGGACACTGGAAACAGCCTAGAAAGTAGCATTGAAAAAATGTGGTCTGATATTGATGACAACACTCTATTTATTCCTAATCCAATGACATTACTGTTTATGTCATTCTTCGTATTAATAAACCCACATTTCCCTGCAACACACAGAGAGACACTTTACAGATCCTTTGGTCTTATTTATCAGGTAGATAAGGATTTCATCAACTTCTTTTGCTTAGCCATGCTTTCAAGGGTCCTGCCCTTTCGTCTCTTGCAACAGCCTAATTATGCAATTAGGATTTTTTTACTTTAAAATTCAGCTCAGCCTTGCATTTCAGCATGTCATCTTTATCTGGGGAGATGAGTAACACCTCTATTTAACTTTTACGGTTAAATTTTCAGAGTCTGGTGCTGTTGAGGCCATTCCTGGCAGCTGTTTGGCATCGGCTTGCTCCTGTAGAGCAGGTACCTGGGTTTACCAGCCCGCAGGACTGCAGCCAGCCTCCCCAGATGCTCATCAAACACTGTATCAGGGACCTCCGCACTCATCTGCCCTCATACCCCACCACCCAGGACTTGGACTTGACATTTTCAGTCCAGTCCATATAGAGGTGCAAACCGCTGTGACCATGGGGCGTGTGGCTTGCACCTTCCCGCAGACACAGTAAGTACTGGTTAGGCACCTGGGGGTCTGACTGCACCCCAAAATCAGTCTCTCTGGGTGTCATGATGATGTCCACCATGCCTGAACAGGAGTGAAGAACCACAATTGCACTGGTGGCAGTTTTCGATTTGGAAACCACAGCAGAAAGGGGGGGTCAGCCTGCACCAGGCAGCTGCAGGTACACTGCCCTCACTTGTGTGTGGCAGTGCTTGTGGCAACAGATGGCTTCATTTTTAAGAACTCATCTTTGTTTTTCTCCTACAGGGAAAAAAAATCAGCAAACAAGCTGACAGGTGACAGGGGACTATGCCAATGTCTACTAAATTCCTGGAAGAGAATAATTGACTTTGGTGTGTTTTGGATCTCTCTCTCATTTTGCATGATTATTATTTTATCTCACATATACATTGCTTTACATAGGCTTCGATGCCACTTCTGCTACAGCTGGCTTTGAAAAACCATAGCAAAGTATAATATCTTTGGAGAAGAGAGAGAGAGTTGATAACAACACTACAAAACAGACTATACACCTTGCCAAAAAATATTACTATCTGAAGTCGCTGCCATTCCTTTAATCATACTAGTTAAGCTGGAACAGAGATTTTGCAATTTTCTGAGCTAGATTTGCCCACTGCTAGGAGCAAAAAGTGAACACAGTTAATGTTAGATTAGGCAGTGCACCTTCTGGACATGTTTTTAAGCTTCTTACTGGGAGAAAATAGTCACACACCTTTCCAATAATGCTCTTTGGACAAGGAGTAGCTTTTTGCCCGTTCAGATGGGTTTTACGCATGACATATTCACTGTTACATATACCAAAGGGAACTAAGTAGAGTTTTGGGTTTGTTTTCTGTCAGGTCCAAAGCATCAATTTAAAACTGCTGAGCCCATTATCACTTTAAAAAACAGAACATGTGAAAACAGCATTATTGTTTCCAGACTCATATGCATTTATCTGAGAAACCAGAATGCTGTGATTTTTTACAGGCAGAATTTTAGCATCTCACGGTTCTATTAAAACTGGGATTTGCTAGATGAATTAATGGATTTTGTTTACAGTTTAGCATTCTAAAGAAATACTTAGGTGCGAATGTCACAATGTCAGCAAATTGAAGTGGTAAGCTGTAGTTAGTGGTCATCATCTTACATATTTTTTACTTTTCACTTATTAAAATAATAACACATACTATATAAAACAAATTAATTTAATATGTAATAGGTAAAGATTTTTAACAATTACTATTTACTACCAGCAGAAACAGCTCCTTTCAGGGTTGGATTCATGTAAGTCAGCGCAGAGCCCTGATCTAACCTGAATCAATAAGCCCAGATAACTGGGAGCAGCTTTCTGAATATGAAGCAGTGATATCAACCTAGTATGACGGTACAGGAACCCTAGAACTATTATTATTTGAAAGGAGTTTGGCCCAGAGGTTTCACACAGAGTGTCTCCATTTCTTCTGTCCTTCCTTCCATTTCCTGCTCTTGCTGCCTGCGAGAGCCTGGCAGTGCATGTGATGTGGCTGTTCAATAGACCAAAGTATGAAAAATACTTAATAATGACTTTTTCTCACCACGCTTAGCATGCATGAAATGAATGAGGCTTCCTGCACAAGGGATAAATCTATAACTAAATGTCAAAACCTATAACTCTCTCTGAAGGTAGCTTATTAAGAATTTGCTATGGTTCATTTTACAGTGACACTTCCATATTCAGGAGTGTCAGAGTACAGAGGAGCAGCCTGGGATCAATTCATTCTGACATAAAAAAAAAGGAGATTAAAAAAAATAGATACCAGTTCTGCTCTCCCTCCTTTCCCATCTAACAAAACATCTGGACTCATTCAAAGATAAAGCAGATTCAAGATTGATTACTGAGCCCCCCAGTTCCAATCAGACAGGCTCTGCGACACAGACAGGGTGATTATAGCTCACTGGAGGAATGCATAGCAGTCCTAAAGCCCCATTTGCTTAAACAGCATTATATAGTTCTTCCTCCCAAGTCATGTATAAAAGCTCTATAGAAAAATAGCAGGAGTGAAAAACACAGCATGCATATGCCAGAAAAGACCAATACCAAGGCTGTTGGGAGGAAAGTAAATTAATGACTAAACTCAGGTTTCTGATACTATTGGTTTTTGAAAGCACTACTGGAAACAATGCAAGGTTTTGCTTAAAGGCAATAGCAAAATGCAGCTCGAATTCTGCAAACTGAGAAAAAGAGAGCAAGAGCATAGATTAGAGGTTAACAACAACAAAAAAAATCAGTTCTAGGGACTGGCTAAAAACTGTAAGTGAAAACTTCCCCTCTGGAAAGTGACATCTCTATAACAATGTGCCAGCCTCCCCGGAACACTGATAGGGACAGCTCTAAACCATTGGAAAGCGAAATGTCTCTCTATACCACCTACCCCAACACACAAACTTGATTATTGTTCGTTATCATCCTCTGGTTGGAAAGCAAGGAACAGACATTTTCCACATTTGGAAAAGCTTTTAGACCTCCTTAAAACAGAAAAACTGCACTGGAGGTCAGGTGTGGCTCAAGGGAGCACTGCTCGGCGCATTTGCTGCCTCCAAACTGCTGCAGAGGAAAATGGTGAAAACTACGGGGAAAGTAAAAAAAGCCACACCATGTCCCTGCTGGCTCAGCAGAACCCCCCTGGCAACGCAGGTCAACAAATGCATGGCCCTAAAGGCATTTATTTACAAATTTGCTTTCACAACAGCTGTCTGATAGCTGAGATGGGACAGCTACCAAACCACCTGGGTGGTTATTGGCTAAGTACTCAGTAATTGGGATTAAGACATGTTCTAGCAGCTCTGTGATAGACAGCAGTATTCCTGGGAACTACCATCTCTCAATGCCAAAAGTTTGATGCCATCTTCTTCGTATTTAAGTGCAAACTCCTGGAGCAAACCTGGACCAGAAATGTTTGCAACATATCTTGGCTTTGTTCAGACTTCTGCAGGTCTGGGGCAGTTTCCCCACTTACATACCTGATTTCCAAGTTTTTGCACTCAGCTTTATATCCTAGCATTGGTAAATAATAATCAAATAAATAAACACTCATCTCTTCATCCTTTTTATCTTTTGGGGTTATTTGTAATGCCACGTCAGAAATGGAACCTATCTTCTAATGAACTAAAAGCACCAGCACTCCCAGACCTGTGCATCTTTTAAGAATCCATTTACAAGAAAGAAAATGACTGCCTGACCCAGAGCTTGGATTTTTAGGTGCTGCCTGCCTATAAATTTGCAGGCTGTGCATAAGAGAAAAACTTTGGAAGAAAAAATTGGGATGCTCTTAAAGCTTCATAAAAGAAATGGTAATAGTAAACCACCCAACACACCTTTGCGGTCTTTGGTGGGAATTATGTTGTCAGTGAAAAAGCACAGGTATCTCTAATAAGCTAGCAATTTTCTCTTGGGGCCTCCCATCCCATATTGGCAATGGGCCACCCCACAGCTCCTGCTCTGGGCATCAGCGTGGCTGGACACATCCTGGAGAGGAGAGATGGTGCGTGGCTGGGGGAAGCTTCAGAGAAACAAGTCTGGGGAGGAAATTAACACTGGGGGTCTCTTCTTGTCTCCTTTCATAAAGCTGTAAACAAACACAAGGAAAGGCCCCTGACTTTCCAGAATAGTAAGTCTGGTCAAGGCTGTGAGAAATTACCCATGATTTCTGACAGGCGGCTCTTCACTCTCTTTATGAGAGAAGATACCTCAAACTGATCACAGTGGCATTGCCCGGGCAAGAACAGCTCAAACCCACTTCTGCTGATTTTTCCCTCCTTACGAAAATGAGCAAGATCTGAAGTTAAAGAGTCACCTGACATTTCTGAGGTACTGCTGCTGCATCCAGTGGCAGTTTCTGATGCTTTAGACTGTTTATTAATGGAGAGAAAAAGTTACAGAAGATTGAATTTTATAAAATGAACAAGCCAGCAACTCACCATCGCAAGTAGATATATAGAGATCAAGCAAAAACAAAAAGATTCTTTAAAAAAATCACTATTTTAAAAAGGATATTTAATCCTGCTGCTAAGGGATCTCGTGATTGATTCCTGGGGTGACTCTGTGTGCTGTCATGGAGGATGCTGGCAGCTCTAGCGCCTGAGTATCTTGCTGCCTAGAGACTGTTGCTACGTAGAACATACTAAATGCTCCCCATGTTTATTCTCGTGCATGTAAGTACATTAACCCTGGCTTCCCTTTCGGCAGCGTACCTCCCTGCTTATTTGCTCTGTGCTCCTTGGCGGCTGGAGCTGACTGATGGGCTGTCAAAAGCAACGTGAAGGGCAGTGCTGGTGAGGGGACTGTCTCCAGCCCGACGCTTTTTGCTAAACTCCTCCTGACGACATCCCGGCACGGCAGCGACTGTACCCACGCTCAGGTCCTGAGCCTGATGTAAAATGAAATGCTTGGGGAGGGACCACTGCAGTTTAAACCGATGGGACCACGGGCACTTCTAATGCCCTAATGCAGGGTAAGAGGCTTCTTTAGTAACTCCGTTGTAGTTAAAGGATGATTCACGTCAGCAAAGTTAATTACAGGAGCACAGGTTTCAGGAGAAAGCTGAAAAAGATTAGATAAATACTTCATATCAAACCCCTTTCCACTCGTGTTTTTTAAGTGGCTATTGTCTATTATGGCACTTCTATGCATTTTTAATCACACAGTTTTTGACTGCAGAGAAACAGGATGTGTAAGTAATATATATTACACATATATTACATTTTATGTTAAAAACGATTAAAAAGACACCTCTGATGCACATAATGCAATTGGGAGTCTGTGCTCTCTCCAAGAGGCGAGGCAGGAGATTTTTTCCTGGAAACTTCTGGATGGGAGACATTCACATTTGCAAAGGAACAAACTGAAAAGCTCCCTTCTCCTCTCACCTGACGTCATTCTCTGCCTGCTTTCTTCCGCCTGTTTTAGAAGAGCTACTTTCTCACTCACATAGAGAAAATACCCGTTATCCAAAAAAGCTTCCATTTTAATCACATTAGCATTAATTAGCAGAAAAAATTGATATTCTAATGCTGATACTAATTACTTGCAGAGATTTCAATACCTTCAAATCATTGCATGAGAATCAGTAGAGTAGTGCATAACTGTGCATGCCTTTTATCAACTCCAGTGTTATTTGATGTTCATTAAATATCTTCAGGAATTAAAATGCATGGTATTTATAACTGAAAGGCTAATTGTTTAAAAGAATAGAAGCCACAGAAGCAGCTTTCTATTATGGAAGAAAGTCTAATTTTCTCATCAGAAGAACAAAACATGTTTAGCTTAGCACATTTACTGCTTATTTTATTATTTGAGGGAGCACTGTACATTGCAGTTGCGTGTCTGTTTTTCAGAGGGGCTGTGGATAAGTACAGTTTATTAAACCCTGCTGAGACAATCTGTTGTGTCTGTCTGTTTTAATGTTGTTATAAGTCAGTTAAGCTTGTACCATACTTGTTAGCTGCATATATACTAATTTAATGTATTGATGGGCTGTCAGTACAAATACCTAATGAATATTAAAATACAAACTCAGATACAGAAATGCAAAGCAGAGCCAGCGTGTGGTCAGCGTTTTGAGGGACAGGCAGAGAAAGGAAAAGACCAGAGTTCAGAGTAAATGACAGTAAACACTGATGAAATAAACCTGAAAACAAATCACTAGCAGCTTCCTAGGAAAGATGGAGGAAAATAATAATTAACAGTCTCAAAAACACAGGCTCTAAATATATGCTGTGAACTTTGTCTTCTGCCAACTGATTTCAATATAAATGAAACAAAGGACAGTTAGAAGACCAGTATGCCAGTAAGACAAAGAGAACTAGAGAAAACAGAATAAAGACACTGTACCAGGGGAGGGAGGGGAGGGGAGAAGGAGAAATCTCCCACTGTCTCTTCCATGATGCTGATTTTCTGTTTAACAATGGCTCTAAAAAAGGATAGCAGTCAATACTTTGCATGCTCCACATAATATAGTCTTTCAGCAAAAGCATGTACGTACAAATCTCTCCTGCTTCAATGTGGCAGGAGTTTGTTGGGCATGTTTCTCCCTACTAGATCACATTCAGAGCTGCAGCCAGCTGCTTGTTAGAGATTCAAAGCCTTGTGCGCCATTCAGCCTGAGCTCAGAGGCACACTGTCTCTCCTTGACGAGGCTTGAAGTGAAAAGCGAATTACAAAGAGAAAGCCCTTGGGCCAGAGGAGAAAAATATCAAACCGCTGCGAGCGGGGAGGCAGCAGTGTAGAGACACGTGAGCAGCCGCAGGGCTGATGAAACCAGGAGAAACAGCCCAACTCGGGCAGGATCTGCCTGGAGTTTAGTCGCTGCTTCCTTCTCCCTTTCCCACCTCTCCAAAATAAAAGCGTCTCGAGGGTAACAGGCAACTGGTACATCTACCAGTCGCAGAACAGGGAAAAAGAAAAGAGTGGTTAAAAAGTAGGGAACTCACGGTGGGCTCCCACCTGGAAACACCCTTCCATTGCAGAGAGGGACCCTGAAAAGGGCCCAGTCCGAAAAGCTACACCTGGAGCTGGTGGCTCCTCCACAGGCAGAAAGCCTGCGTGGACCTCCCGCTCCCCTCCTGCGTGGTGGTGACCCACCACCGCCCAGGCTGCAGGGATTGCAGGGATCTGCAGCGTCCCCGGGATGAAGGGACTGCAGTGCAGATGCCATGTGCTCATCAGCGTGTGGGGACGTGCAGAGGAGGTGGGAAATCTCTGCCTCTGCCAGCGACAAGGGAGATGCGAAGCTGAAGCAGGGTCCGTCCTCAGTTGTAAGGGAGAGTGGTCACTTTTGACGTGGAGGTCAGTGACGTTTCTCAGCAGAGACCTTCTTGCAGGGGACAAAGCGGGGAAAACCTACAGGTTAATCTATGGCAGAGCCTTCCTAGTTTGCAGCCAACAGCTGTGTTTGCTGATGGGGAAGAGAATATGTCTTCACGGATCAAATGTGCAAGGGCTTGCCAAAATTTCAAGCATTACGTAAACACGCAGTGGAAAGACAGAGAGCAAGCCTTTGAAATGAAAGGGAAAATCAGTGAAATTGTAAAATTATGTTAAGAATCAGAATCTCACGTTACATTAAATGTATGCTTCTCTGGTGGCATCAGTCACAAAAAAGATTTAACAATTATCTTCTGATTTAAAGACAACCTAATATGATCAAATACCTCACCTTATTGTTTGATCCATAAGAGAACCGTAAACATATAGGTTTCTTTAACATCTCTCTGCTTCCTGTTCTGCTCCTCTTCCCCTATGCCTCTTCAAATGACTGGAGACATAGCCCTGTAAAGCGAAGAGGTGTGAAAAGCTCTCTTCTTCCCTGATTATTTAGGCTCTGACTGCTCCTTCTCCAGCCCAGGAGATCAGTCGCAGCAGTGGCCATCAGAAATCTGCTTGAGGAACCGCGGCTGGGTGGCAGGCTGGGATGGTAAAGCAGAGGAGGAAAGACTAATCACAGCTTGGCAAGAGGTACTTCATCACCTTGACTTTATGGGTAAGCAGTCTCCCCGGGTGAAGCGGTACGGGCAGGGACATTCCTGGTAGAAGAGAAGAACAACCTGCTGGGAAACTCTAGGAATAAACGACTACTTGGGCTGCTGGCAGACATTGGGTAGCTGACGGAGAACCCAGCTACAGAAAGTAGGGGAGGAGAAAGAGCACATGCTTTGTGCCCAAGGGGACCTATAGTTTCAGGTCAGTGAAGAGCTGAAGTTTGCACTCATTGGAGCTTTCTTCCTCAAACCAAAATGTGTGTTGCGGAGAGCTCAATGCAAAGCCACCGCCAGACTTTTAGCAAAGGAAAATGGGATCTTGACAAGCACTACTGCCTAGGTCCAACTGATTTGTAAGTCACTGTTCTTCTAATTTCTAGGTTTTTAAAATTTGCTTTCTGCCATCAGAATGAGGCCTGGTACACAAAGGTAGATGTCAAGCAAACATTCAGTTCAGTTTAATATGATAGAGTGTAAATAACACAGGCTCCACATTCGACGCTCACTAAATAAGACTGCATTATTCCTGTCTCCTGTGGCTTTTTTCATTGTTTCTGGTAGGAAAACACAGAAAGGCAGGAAATCACTTACTCTGAGGTAGAGGCTTTGCTTCTGTAATAACTCACTAAAGGTCTAATCCTCTTGGGTTTGAAAAACTTTGGTAGGACAAAAAGATGTTTAATTTAATCAAGTATTAAGGTCATGTGCAAAACAAAAACCAAGGAAAATAAAGATGAAATAAAATGGAAGCCTTCCAGCCGGAGGCTGAAGGCAAGAAGAAATAACAGTCTAACTGATGGCTTCATGGATGAACGGCTGGAAATATTTGCTGTGCCCAGGTAATAACTGAAACATCCGAAATCAGCCTTTAAAACAGAGAACAGCTTCTAACACTGACCATGGACAAGCCCGTAAAATGCTTCACTGGGCAGCAGCAGCATCGCCGAACCGCGCGGCGGCTGGACGCCCTGCTTCCCCCGAAGCTGGGGAGCAGAGGAGGGATGCAGGCTCAGCTCCATGTGCCTCCCCCCGGTAGGGACGGCGGCCGCAGGCGGCTGGGGCGGCTCCCGGGGAGCAGGGATGGGGGGACTCGGAGCCAGGGCACTGCAGGGATGTGCTGAATGAGGCAGAATCCATCCCTGCTCAGCCGGAGCTGACCCGGCGAGCACAGGGAGGTGTAAGTGTGCCTGCTGGGGAGCACCATTTCCGAATTCAAGCAGCCATCCATGCATCCATCATCCAGGCAGTGGGGCAAGGAAAGCGACCTCGTAATGACTCACCCGTTTCCCTTGCTCAGTCGTCTTAACAGCAACAACGACAGAAGAAACCACCTTGAAAGCCTGGCTTAGCTAATATATGCAACCTCATGTTCCCATCAGTATCACTCCTGCCCGCTGCCTTCTCCAGCCCTGCCACGTGCCAGGCCCACCCGTCTCGCCTCGCCGTTACCTGGGCGCTGTGCGTGCGGGTTAGCTGCTGTACAATCCTGCTGTGTCAGCTGCAGACCCGAGCATCGTCTGCCGAGAGTTTTCAAAATACCTCTGGTCTTGCAATTTCTGTGTTGTTAAAGGTCCCGAAAATAAACTGGTCCCTGGCACTGGCTTTGGAGGAACTGAGGAAATGGAAACACATCGCAACTAAATTTCACATTTGGAGCTATGTCCAGTTAGTTCCAATCAAGACATCACTTGTCAGAAATTAAGAGAAGGCCATCATTAGGCCTCATTTCAGCTGGTCTGAAATCAGTAATTAACTTCTCAGAGAAAACAGATATTTCGCAGGGAATCAGAGATGACATTTGTATGTGAGATGGACTTTTCAAAGGAGGCTGCACATTTACAGTAAACATGATGTCAACAAACCTTGGTAGATTGGAAGAATCTTCTTCTGCCCTAACTGGGGATGGTTTCCAACAGTGGGGAGACTAAAGCTGAAGTAAGGCAGTACATTTAAACTGCAGTGAGCAGAGCATTAGCAGTGCCAGGTCTTCCTATTAACCACTAGCAGAAAGAACAGAGGAATAAATGTGGCTGAGGAGCCAGCATCCAGGAAGAAGAAAGCAGAGAGGGTGGGGAAGTGACATTAGTCCATCACAAACCCTAAATTACAGGGCCTTCAGGGTAGGAATGCTCCGGCTTGTGGGTGCTTTGCTCTTGCTGGGATCTCACGCGGACCAGACCAAGGAGCAGTTGCAGACCACAAAACTGCTGGCAGAGCTTGCTGGGCGAGTTGCACCCGTGACAGATGTGGAAAGGCTGGGTCTGTCTGTAACCACAGTGCCCAGTAGCTTTTGCATCGGTTGGCTAGTCATTCCTTGTTTGCTTTTTTTAAAAAGCTGGGAATTTGGGAAATGATAGAAAGGCCCACACCTCACACCAGAAAGCGCTGATACAGGCTAAAACTAGCAAGCTCTGTAAAATGCTGCAACTCATTTAAACAAACACATCCACGCACACAAGCACAAGTACGAAGAATACAGCTGACCATCATAAACCATGCCAACCCACTGGGCATACAAGAAGGGAAAAAAAAGCTGTCACTTTGGTGCTCAGACACCATGGTGATGGGCACCACCCAAATGGATAGTGGTCATCTAATATAAACTAAATAGTGATTGCCTAAAATACTACCATGATGGAGTACAAAGCACTGAAACTTGGGTAAACCAATAGTATAATGTTTCCTGCAGCAAGAAAGACAGGAGTGCCACAGGAGAGTGAGGTTTTTCTTATTAATGACTAGATAAAATACTTGATTCATTCCACTTTGAAAAAACCCAAGATAGCAGAAGCACAGGGAAATACACAAGACAGATGAAGCACTGGGAAAGGCAGAGGACAGATCTGCTTTGTCAGGGAAATGAACTGAGTGATCCAACAAGCCTTTTCCATCCCAGCTCCTGTTCCTGTGTTAAGGGCAGAGTTTTCTTCAATTTGCAGGACTGCTTCTGCCCCAGTCAGGGCAGTGAGGGAGAAAGCATGCAAGGGGAAATTGCCTGGGCTCTTTCTTGCACGGGTGAAAGCATGCAAATCTGCTAACGCCTTGTCTCGGAAGGGTCTCAGCTGCCATGGCTTTACCCATGTACCAGTGCAGCCTTTGCCGCTGCAGTGAAGAATCAAACCGATAGCTTTTATGTTGTAAAATAAATTTAATACAGCTGGGAAAATCAATCTAATTTTGTTTTGTTCTAAACCAGGATCTACTTGCTGACATGGATCATTAAGTAAAGAAGAACAAAAAGAACTGGGAATGAATGAAAACCTATTTAGTAGAGGAGCAGCACTACCTGTAAGGAATAACAACAAAAAGACAATGCAGAGTATTTAAGGTGGTGGAAGATATTTCACGCTCATCTCATCATTTCAGCATAGTCCGGCTACTTTGAAATTTGTTTACACAAATCAAAAAGACAGACACAACACACTGTGGCAATATGAGATTTGATAATAGAAAATTAAATTCTGTACAATAGTAACACCCGGCACTGTTATGGATGTAGACCCTTGGAACATTTTTTGTCATGATCTCTGTTACACAAGGCTTTGAAACGTGGCCATAAAAAAAGTGCTTCATAATAAGACTTGACACACAGCACGAGAAGATCTTAGCCCAGAAAAGAGTTGTTGATTTCCTTTCTTCTCCCTGCACAGACAAAATCCTAAATTCACTTACAAAACAAAAACAAATAAATATATTTTCATTAAAGATGAATTAAGCATGACAGTTTGGCCTGTCTTACACATAAAAGGGACTAAAGAAGGTTGTTTCTCATTTGGCAACATACTGCCTTCATGGACCACAATGGCAGCTGGGACCTAAGCAATGAAATCTGGCAACTCTGCATAGCGATTTAATTGCTTAGGGTATTTTAACAAGCTCCATAGCATATAGCATAGCTATCATTGAAAAGAGAGTTTGCTTGCTTAAACCTCCCTATTATGCTTCATTTAAACATGTAATCAGAACTGTCCTAAAGCTGTTGAAGCCTGTAAAGCTATGAGTTTTGTGTTTCCACTAGGCCATGCGGGTAATTCAGCCCAAACAGACTTTGCGTTTGAGCATATTTATAGTCAATAAAAAAGCGTCTGTCAAAGGCAAGTATCAACTTCAGCAAATATTTAGTTGCTTCAGTAACAAATTGCACAAACAAAAAAACCCAAAGTTTGCTGCAACAAGCCGGTCCTCAGGTATCTAGTTAATTATTGAGAGTAGGTGAGAAAAGACTTGCAAACTTCTGAGCACGCTTTTTAAAAAGGGATAGAAAATAAAGCTGATTTTGAAGGACATATGGAAAACTGTGAATTCTAAAAAAATTAAAGTACATGTCTCCTTTTTCCAAATGTGATGGTGCACAATGTTAAATGCTTTCCAAAGTTACTCACGCATGACTACAAAAGATTTAAACAGCTTTATGAGTTTTAATGAAGGCAGAAGGCATCTAGCCTGTGAGACTGCTGCGTTAACAATATCAGCAGGGACTGTACAAAAGGAAGCATTTTCTAGTAGGACAGAGTTGCTCAGTACACCTAGCTCAGACTTCTGACAAACAAAACAAAAAACCCTCTCCATTTGGTGAATTTGATTCCTGGCTATTGTCTCCCAACTTTGCCAATGGCTATTCTATACGGGTATCCTTTATGTAATAGATCCCTCTATTACATTTTATTTCCTTGGCTCCCACCAACAGTTTCTAGAAAGAATGCGCCGTTTTTCACTTAAATTGGACAATTCAACAATAGTGGAGGGAATAACGGAGAGGAACCACAATCCCTCAAAGTGATAATAACCTGCAGAGATATTTCACAGCTCATTTTTTAACCAAAACCTGACATTTCTCATTATTTCAGAGTGCAGACTGCCTAATCCAGAAGTATATCTATCACAAGTAATTCAGGTACAGAACTGACATTGCAATTATTTTTACTAGTACTAGCCAAAAATGAACTATGTCTCAATGACCACAGAACAAATCTCTCCTACAGATACAGCAACAGACCTGCATTGAAAATTTCCAGTTACTGGAATGAAAACATGCAGTTGTTGATCCAAAGAAAGTGTTTAGGAAAGAAAGTGTCTCTGTTTGACTCCATTTATTATTTTCCAATAGCCCATCCCTGTCAAATAACAACAGTATTGTATGTGTTATTTAACATGGAAAAATCCATCAGAGAACATAATGAACTTATCTATCAAGCAGAGATAACAGTAGTTCTCCTGCAAAATGCTGACAGTTAAATTTCAATCCAGGGAAAACACACCGGAGTCTGGCTTTTGCTGGAGACCCAAAAGCGAGTCCAATCTTGCTAAAAGGTTCAGGATCTAAGTGAAGAGCACTGAGGCAGTCTATGGTTTTCATTTCACAGGTCTTACATGAAACCAGGCTCTTGGTGGCAATCACAAACACTACCTCTGACTACAAGAAAATGAGAAAAATAGACTTTGTTCTACTTTCACCAAGGCTGTTCTGTATTTTTTTTGCAATAAAGTGTAGTAAAACTCAGTAGCACCATAGAAAAATTCAAGATTCTTGTAATTGTCCTACTATGAATAATCAGAGACCAAACGTTGCGTTATTATCATCAGCTACATCTCTGATACAATCTGCATTTATTATTCTGCAGGTTTGCAAAGAATAGAGACTTGCTTGGAAGAACTGCAAGCTTTAGCTTACAACAATGGCATTTTCTTCTGTGCTACCATTCCATTTAAGCTGAAGGAGTGTCAGTGTGAGACAAGTGAATGAAATTGAGCTCTCTCTTAAAAAATATTCATAGCCAAATAAAGTCTTTTTGCTGAACTACAGTAACACATTCACTTGACACCCTTTCCTACACAGATGAACGAACTGGCATTACCGCATTGCTACTAAACGATATGATTGGGATTTTCTACCACAGGCCACCTTCAGTTTCAGAGCAAAACAAAAAAAGTACTACCTCACCCCAAAAAAAGAAGTAAAAAAAAAAAAAAAAGACGACAGTAGTCCCAAAAAGTCTGTGTGGCCTGACCATAGTAATTACCTCTACTCGGTCACGAATGGTGTTCCCCAGGGCTCAGTTTTGGGGCTAGTCTTGTTTAACATCTTTATCAATGATCTGGATGAGGGGATGGAGTGTTCCCTCAGTAAGTTTGTAGACGACACCAAGCTGGGTGGGAGTATTGACCTGCTCGAGGGTAGGAAGGCACTGCAGAGGCATCTGGACAGGCTGGATTGATGGGCCAAGGCCAACTGTATGAGGTTCAACAAGGCCAAGTGCCAGGTCCTGCACTTGGGTCACAACAACCCCAAGCAACACTACAGGCTTGGGGAAGAGTGGCTTGAAAGCTGCCCATCGGAAAAGGACCTTGAGGTGCTTGTCAACAGCCGGCTGAACGTGAGCCGACAGTGCGCCCAGGTGGTCAAGAAGATCAACAGCGTTCTGGCTTGTAATCGGGAATAATGTGACCAGCAGGAGCAGGGAAGTGATTGTCCCCTTATACTCGGCACTGGTGAGACCACACTTCGAGTACTGTGTTCAGTTTTGAGCCCCTCATGAAAGAACAGGAAGGACATTGAGGTGCTGGAGCATGTCCAGAGAAGGACAATGAGGCTGCTGAAGGGTCTAGATAACAAGTCTTGTAAGGAGCAGCTGAGGGAGCTGGGGTTGTTTAGTCTGGAGAAGAGGAGGCTGGGGAGAGACATTCTCCCTCTCTCCAACTACCTGAAAGGAGGTTGGAACAAGATTGCTGCGGGTCTCTTCTCTCAAGTAACTAGTGATAGGATGAGAGGAAATGGCCTCAAGTTACACCAGAGGAGGTTTAGATTGGATAATAGGAAAAATTTCTTTACTGAAAGAGTGGTCAGGCATTGGAACAGGCTGCCCAGGAAAGTGGTGGAGTCACCATCCCTGGAGGTGTTAAAAAAATGTGTAGATACGGCACTTCAGGACATGGTTTAGTAGGCATGGTGGTGTTGGGTTGACAGTTGGACTTGATGATCTTAGAGGGCTTTTCCAACCTTAATGATTCTATTATCCTATTATTTGAATTTTAGAGACACTGTTGTCAATTTACCATGGAGTGATATCTCCATCTGAAAATTACTTCCTTATTTATCATTCAAACTCAAAACCTGACACGACTTTCTTCAAAAGTTTTCTTTCTTTCTTTGAAATACAACTTATAAATACATAAATAACAATAACATACATTACTTTCTTGATTAAAAGTATGCTTCCTCATGTCTTGTGGCTGCCTCCTATATTTATCCTAGTGAGGCCTCATCTGGAGTACTCTGTCCAGTTCTGGGCTCCCCAGTTCACGAAAGATGAAGAGCTACTGGAGAGAGTCCAGCGGAGGGCTACAAGGATGGTGAGGGGACTGGAACATCTCTCCTCCAAGGAAAGGCTGAGGGAGCTGGGCTTGTTCAGCCTGAAGAAGAGAAGGCTGAGAGGGGACCTTATAAATGCTTACAAATATCTGAAGGGTGGGTGTCAGGAGGATGGGGCCAAGCTCTTTTCAGTGGTGCCCAG
>Ga0065711_1029602_pt1 | contig 35544 bp, 14 predicted proteins | sample Hoacrofraction12_FD_59098 | JGI IMG/M metagenome (GOLD analysis project Ga0065711, IMG submission 59098) | Hoatzin crop microbial communities from Cojedes, Venezuela - Epithelial fraction 12 v2 (version 2) | ecosystem: Host-associated > Birds > Digestive system > Esophagus > Crop | place... | reverse complement strand
CGGTGAGGCAGGTGTTGGTCTCTTCTCCCAGGTAACTAGTGATAGGACGAGAGGCAATGGCCTCAAGTTGCGTCAGGGGAGGTTTAGATTGGATATTAGGAAAAATTTTTTCATCAAAAGGGTTGTCAGGCATTGGCACAGGCTGCCCAGGGAGGTGGTGGAGTCACCGTCCATGGAGGTATTTAAAAGAGGTGTAGACATGGCACTTAGGGACATGGTTTAGTGGTGGACTTGGCAGTGTTATGTTTATGGTTGGACTCGATGATCTTAAGAGTCTTTTCCAACCTAAACAATTCTATGACTTGCATTTACATTCATTTACCACTGCCTAGGGTCAGGTAATGGAGCAAACCACCCTTTTCTGTGCAGAGCCTGAGCACATACTGCTCCATCAGAGCCAGATCACCAGTGTAGGTCTTTGAGGTGGCCACTAACGGCACACATCAAAAATGGCAGACTTAGATCCAAACAGACTAATTTACCTTAACCTTTTCCCCTCATTCTAGCTGATCCCTTTTTCTTAATTAAGTAGCCAGAGGCTGCACACATCAAAATTAAGCATTGCTAAATCATCTTGTTATGACTGAACTTTAAAGGTGTTACTGATCCAACAAGGAAACCTCTTTCTAACATTTCGGAATTTGACTTCAGGAAAAGCCAGATTTGCTTTGTAAAAATTAAACTGTCCTGTTTGACACTACAGTCTCCTTTTAATTTTGTTTGGCATTGGAGACCAGTGTACAATGGAAGTTGACAATAGGCATATATAAAAAGATGTGTCCCAACATACTCTTTTTTAAATAGGGTCTTGTATTCTTATTTTTGGTATCCATGGCTTGGTAGAAGAATCATCAAAGAGTTCATTCTTTTTGTGGGAAATAAATTCTTTTAGTGGCTGAGATTTTTTTTTCAAAAGTCCCCTTTGACCTCATCATTCTTTGTTCATCTTCTTTTGTTCATCATTGTTTAGAGAAGTAACTGTTATGCATCCATACATACATTTTTGTTTTAAGAGTATCTCAGAGGTCCTGATGACGATGATGGAGCATAGTGAAGAGATTTCAGGGCATTTCAAGGACAGCCATGTTAGCTGGAACTTTGGCTAGATCAGTGTTTATGATGGTCAAAATACTGTACCAATAACAAAGTGCTTTTTTAATGCAGGATTAGATTTAATTGCGACCTTTCATTATGAGAAGGTCTCTTTTTCATCTTCTGGAATGGTGTCAGGCTTAGCATTCACCTTCCCTGTGCAAAGCAAAAGATCTAGCATCACTCTGGGACTCTGAACCATGTTCCTCTCAGTGCTCGGAGAAGTCCTGTCTGCCTACGGGAACATTCCCCTGGGAGCTTTGCCTCTAGGGCAGCTCCCCACTCCCTGAAGAGTAATTATCCTCCTTCTGAATAAACCTCTTTACAAAACAGAAAATCCAGTTTACTCCTGACATCTGTCATGAGGGACAACCATTTCCTTTAATTAATGGTGCTTTCATGTAAATTCATCATCCAGTTAACTTTGTGATCTCAGCCTAAATAATGTTATTTTGACTAAGTACTTAGTGGTTATATTGATTTGTAAAAACCCCTCAGGTGACTCTATTGTTCAAATGGACCAACAGCAGTGATTTATTAAAAGGCTGCCTTTTGAAAGGTGTTCTGAATGTCACCTACAGCCACTGATATTGCATCAAGTATATCATGTCTCTCCTTCTGCCTTTTGTCTGTGAATCTCTATGGATAACCTGAAGGTATATCTAAACTGAATTATTTTAGTCATTTTATTTCCAGTACGAACTGTGTTGGCACTGAAATATGAGCAGAGTAAGGGACTTATTTCTATGGCTGTAGCAATAGTAACCTTAAGCAAGTTTAGTCAAATGCAATGTAGATTAAGAGGGATATGCTGCTTCCAGCTCTAGCAATTAATTTAAAAAATCCTGTTACTTATGAATTATCAGGAAACTTTCCCTGGATTTCTATTGTATGTGTCCAAACCATCAAATTGTCAGTTCTCCGGTGCCGGAATTGTCTTCTTGGTTACTCTGCAATATTTCCATAATGCCTGATGCTCTGTTTCTGACCGGTGCTTCCCAGCTGCGATCACGAAGCACATCAGAGAAATTAATGCAGTTTACAGAACAGGTCACTTGTAGCATCTCTGTGCCAAATTCAGCACTGACAGGCAATCTTGTATGTGGCGGTTGTCTGGTAGCGAAGGTATCACATGTAAGTCGTGTGCTAGGAGACGATAACTGGAGCTGGCATAAATGGGTGCTGCGGTCTTTGTGTAAAGGCAATGATCCTTACAAAAGCAAATTCATGTGTTAAGCTTTTTCCTGCCTGAGTAACTAATTAATGCATGTTATGCTGCATTGCTACCTGCTGTGTTCTCCTAAACAATTTATACCTGGTTTTCATCATCATTCAGTCTAGCCCACTATGAAGTACCACAGAAGCATTTTGTTTTCTCTCCGTTTTTCTGACAACATCCTTCCTTAAACGAAAATCCAGTGGAGCCGATTGCACTTGTTTATGTTGAAATGGGGCAACTACCTGAACAGTTAATACTTTGGTTCAAATGGAAGTCTGAAATACCAGTACAGTTTAGAATTAGAACAGGTTTTTTACCATTTTTATAATTTTTGGTTGATGAGCATATACTAACAGATGGAGATAGACTGTACCTTGTGAGCTCCAAAAAAATATTTTTCTTGCTTTATTAAAAAAGGCAAAAAATAAATTCAACTTTCTGTATTAAGATAGCCTTTGAATACAACTGGAAGGAAAATTTTAGTTTCTTTTTCACAATTCCTTCTGTGTTTAGCTTAAACATTAAAAAGATATATTTACCTCTTGTGCCATCTACTTTCTTTTTCTCTGCATTTCAGAGCAGCTATAAATTTTATAAACTGATTGACAGGGTGGCAGAAGGCTGTTGCTTTTATTTTGCTCGACCTCATTGCTCAGCAGCAGGATTGGTGAGACACATACCAGGAGTGCCCAACATACTCACTCCAAAACTACTCAGAAAACTAAAGACATCAGAAATCTTTGGTCATCTTCTGTGAGCCACAGAAACAACAGAAGATTTTCCAGGACTGATGTTTAATATGTCAAAACATGAAGCATGTGTCTGCTTCTGCTGAAGTCCACGATTTAAACCAGCCTCAAGTGGCACTGCGAGAGCCGTGCCTTGCTGCTGCTCTGCTTTCGCACGCCCCTGGCCTCGTGCTGTGTTTCATCCCCGGCCGCTGTGCTGGCTCTGGCACCCAGCTTGTCCTGCTGTGGCTGAAGGCAAGGATCCTCCATCCCAGTCTTCTTTTTCCCAGTTCAGCTTTCAGCACCAGTGCCCGGGGTGGAGTCACTGGCGCACTGCCCTTGGCCAGCACTCGGTACCCCAGGGTGGCACTGCCCAGCACCAGCCCTCCCTGTGGGGATGGCCAAACCCACCACAGCTCTGGAGTTTGTAGAATGATGGACCAAAAAATGGGGAAGACATGAAGCAACGCTGAGGAGGTTTTATGTGCTTACTTTGAACTAGTAACAACTAAGGCAAATAAAATTTGCAAAGTAGCAAATGGCACAAAGCTGACAGGAGCTCCTGTCCATCAGCATGAGAAGGGGATGATAAATGAAAGGGGAGTTCATTTTCTGCTAGGAAAAGGAAATGTTTCTTCCCATATATAATACAAGGTATGTACAGCTGCTACGGCCAAGAATTGGACATGATAGAAAAAGACATTACAACTGATAACAAGAGCATTCACAGACGTAATAATAAAGGGAAATAAGATTTGAAAGAGACATAAAATTTCATGCTTCAGACCATAAGCCAATACTTATTTATTAGAGACCCAAGACCAAGCACGAACAGTAAACTATGGATTACAGGGTTGCTTTTGTCCTTTAACAAGCCCCTAATCTATTATGTTGACATCTCTTAAGTCAGCAACACATACAAACTTTGTCGAAGACAAGTCTTGGTCACATTATTCATCTAAGTTATCCCATTTACTTCAATCGAACCACTTGAGTGATTAAGGCAAATAGAATCTGGTGGCAAGATTTGCCTCGCAAATTCACACCTCCATCCTCTTACCTGATTTTGTTACAGTCTCCAATTAGTCCCAGATTCCTGTGGCTCTGAAACTGTTGTTCCAGATATGAACTCATTAACTGTGTAGAGGTGGATTTTTTTATTCCCTGCTCAATATTTGATCTCTGTGACTGTAGCTTAGAAATTAATCGGATTTCTTCCTGCCATGTTTCACTGCAAATATGTAGCCAGTTTCTCATGAACTTTCTGTCTTTCTCCTGGTTTCTTCTCCTTGTTGAACATCTGTGGGTTTTTTAATTCCTGTTCAGTGCTCATAATCAAATGCTTGCCAGAATACTGCAGTAACTGTTATACTTCCTGGATTTAACACATGCCACTCCACTGAAACAATCAGAAATTTCCAGAATAAAATGTTCAGTCCTAGGGGGGAAAAAGAAGAAAACAGCAAGTGACTGTTTTGGGTTTTCCACGAAGAGAAGTTTTCTTTTCTAGAAATGTAAATGAAGGTTAAGTTAGCTATGAAGGCTTGCAGCAGAAATTTAGCATTGATACTCATTAGACAGAGAAGTGATCTGCTGCCCAAGTAGTAGGAATATACTTGCTCGTGATGTATCATTATCACATTTACCATATGTTTCATTATTCACTGCTATTCTTTTGCATGAAGACAGACGGTAAAAATCAGTAAATTAGTTATAACAGTGATAACCTGTCTTATGTTATAGGTAAAAATAGCTCCCTGTTCTGGATTTCACTCACCCTATTTCACCCCATTGTCTCTATTTCTAATGTTTCCCAGCACTTTGATCACTTGCATCAATATTTGCAGGGTGAAGGTGGAGGAGCAGTATAATGGCAACCCTGTTAGTGGAAACATTTCTCAGAGCCACTCCCTGAGCTCATGAGACACTGTCTTAATTTCCAAGCTTTACAGCCTCTCTCTTCTTTCGTGAACGTTCTGTATTCCCTAAAGCATCTGAAAAATATTGAGGTTTTCTTTCTTCTTAACTGCTGGTTACAAAACTGACAGGAGATAAGATTGGTGATAGGACAACAAATGGCACTTCAAAAAAAAGCACAGTCTCAGAATCTGAAGAGTATGTTTTCACGTGTTGCACTCCCTTAGAGCAATTTAGCTCAGAGCAAGACTTTCTCTAAATCTCTACTAGAATTGAGCAGCATGAGTAGTAATTCAAAATGTGCTTCAAATGAAGGTTTTTGCTTCCTAGCTCTGCCTCACTCTCTTTTTTATTCATGATCACCCTTTTATTTATGGTTATCAAGAATCAAAATTTAAGGGCAGTCTTCTCTAGGCTCACTTTTCCCATAGGCTAGCCTGGCGATACAGGTTCAGCAGTCCCAAGTATTAGCAAATTCCTAAACTGTTCTCTTCTCTCCAGAGAGCTGCAACATAGCCTCATATCAAAAAGCACGACTGGAGAGGTACTCCTTCCAACTTCATTGCTCATCAGCCCATATTTGTGTAACGGGAAGAGGAACTCTTGTAGAATCCCTTTTGAACTCAAGTAACCCCAATTCCAAGGTTACCTGAGTCACTGTTGCAATGTCCGATGCATTTAACAACACCAGAAGGCAGCAAACCTTTTCCTTCAGTCATTCATCATCCTGGTCTCTGCATGTATACGTTGTGCTATTTCAGCATTATTGATACGGAGAAACAATCATTTTCTTCATCCTTGTGCAATTACACAAGAAATGAATTGGACTTGGCTTTCCTGTACAGGAGTATGGAAAGCTCCATCATGATGCATTTTTGTATCAGTTGTTAATTTTATGAATTATATGTGCTTTGAGGAAAAACACTTCTATGACAGAAATGCTCTTTTAGTACAAAAAAATATAATGGGCTTAGACAATTAGAAAATTCAGCTGTGTGATATTAATGACTAAACATCTATCTCTATGAAATCTCTAAAATTCTGTAAGGAAGCAGTATTGGCACAATTCTGCATCTGTACAGCTTTCTTGAATGTTTTATTGAACCTTTTGCTGTAGGACAGAATCTATGTTAAACAAGCCTCAGACCTGCTCTGCTCATCAGACTAAAAGTCTTAGTTCTGCTCATGTGTATCCAGTTCTCCCAGTGTTTCAGACCCATTTTTATACCTTTATTTCCATATTCTCTGCATTGAAGTATATCCCCCTTCAATGTACATTCTAAGAATTTAAGACTTACTGCATAAAAAGTCACTGCTTTTGGTATTAAGTGTAGTTTTTCTTGTTCTCTAAGTATCTAGTATCTTTATGTATATTGTAACATCTTTTGCGTGCCTGGAATTCCCTTTTATTGACTGTATTGTGGATATTTTTGAAGCATATGCTTCTTATGTAGGTAGCCAATCTTGCCTTATTCCAGCTAGCACACCTGGAAGTATTTTTAAAGGTTAAATTGTGGCATACTGTAAAGCAGAAGTTTCTGAATAATATTTTGTTCCAGTATATTGATGCTACTTTCTTAATACACCGTATCAATACAGACTCCACAGTTCAGAAGATAACAAGTGCCATGTTGCACCATCTTCATTTTTAAGTGGCACAATCTTAATGTCACACTGATTTCTGCCGTGAAATTTCAGTCAGGTTAATATTGATTTCTGTTTTCCTTTTTTTTTTTTTCCAAAATTCTTTCCATAGCTGTAACTTACACAAGTTACAAAAAAACACCGCCACCAGTACCACCTCGTACCACTTCCAAGCCACTGATCTCGGTCACAGCACAGAGCAGCACAGAATCCACCCAGGACGCCTATCACGACAGCCGGACTCAGAGGATTTCCCCATGGCCGCAGGACGGGCGAGGGATGTACAACTCCACCGACAGCTTGGACAGTAACAAGGCCATGAATCTCGCCTTGGAAACTGCGGCTGCACAGCGCCACGCGTCCGAGAGCCAGAGCACCTCCATACGAACCAGTGACAAGGCCATTTTAGTGACAAAAGCAGAGGAGTTTCTTAAGAGTCGGCGTTCCTCTATAGGGATCCAGGTAGCCTATCATTAACATCTGCTCTGTGATGAATTCCTTGCCTTCTTTCTGTAAATAGTGTAGAATGAGTCATTCAGCTTCACTGGCTCTAATAATCTAACAAACAACCCCTGGCTGCTTAGCGTTAATTGTAATTCACATCATGGCAAGGTGGCTGTGCAGAAAAGTCTTCGGCTAATATGCTGTACCTGGAAGAAAATGAATGAATAAATCTCTAGGGAGGTTACCTGTCATTAACACTTGATATGAAAATTATACTGCAGAGCTACAGGTGAACAGCATGTTCATCTCCTTCCCTCCGTGAATTCACAGTCCTTTTTATAGAATTACACCAGCTTTCAAATGCTTGGCTGTGTTTTTTCCATTATCTTTCTCTTTTGACCTTGGAAAATATGTACTGCTGCTGGATCTTCAAGTTATTCTACCTAAAAAGAGCCCACCCCGCACTCACTTTTAGTTGTGCTGGGGAGAAGGTACCAAGGAGGAGAAAGAAATGTACTGGTGTAGGTACAGCATAATCATAGATGGTGAGTAATGAAATAACGTTAATAAGCACAATCATTGAGCATTCCTCTGTTTGTCCACCAAAAAAATGGAACATTTATTTCACCTGACAAAATGTCTGTCAGGCTGTGGAAACCTCAGTTACGTTGTCTTGTTTCAGATGAATGAAGTAAGATAATTCCAAATGCAAATTCTGAATGCTATTCCTTCTACTAAATGGAAAGCAGTATAGATAGCAATGGGCATTTGTTTAAATCTCTAGGAAATACCAAGTGGTAATAAAAATCGGAAAGCTGAACTTGCAAACAATGCAAAGTTGTTGGAGACACAGGAGTAGATGAAAATTTAGACCGGTTCTGCTGTTACTTAGACACATACATAATTTTAAGTACGCGAATATTTGGTTTTACATCACTAGGTTCACTTCTGTGCTTAAAAATACCTACTTTTGCCAGATCAGCCATAGAGGAAATGCCATGTATTTTGGCATAGTTACAGGTACTGTGGACACAGCAACATAGATCTTGTGAAGGTAATAGTCCATGTAACAAAGCCCAGTGAGTGAGTGTTCATCTACTAGGAGGTAAAATATTTTCTTCAAAAAAATAGTAATTCTGTTTCCATTAATTTCAAAATACAGTCAGAGAAAAGTATTTCAGTTAAGTATGTCACAGCTGCTGATTGAACTTCCCTGTTTAACATCTTAGCGTGATATAATTTTGCTGTTCCAGAACGTATTAGACTAAAGGGAAGGCATAGGCTTTGCCAGCAAGACCCCCCTGGACAAGGTCCTGTGCAGCCTGCTGTAGGTGACCCTGCTTCAGCAAGGGTGTTGGACTAGATGACCCACAGAGGTCCCTTCCACCCCCTACCATTCTGTGATTCTGTGATTCTCAACATAGAAGTATTTGCTTCTGCTTCTTTAGATGTAGAAGAGTAGAATGCAATTTGACAGCAACGGTGAAATAGTTAGAAGGCTACTTTTCAAATGTTTTACAAAGTAATTAGTGTATCCTAAATTGTTCAGCGAAGAGGCTTAGCAGATAACAGTGAAAAGCTCAAAGGAGCAGTAAGTAATTTTTGGTACCTTTTAGCCCCTAACCTGAAACTTACTCTTCAGAAAGGAATAGTATCTAGTGTTGTTCTTATCTCTTCTTTACAGCAGCTGTGCACAGTGGTTTTTAACAATGTTGGTGTCTTGCTTCAGTCAGTCCTGGTATTTCAGCAATTAATTCTGAAACTTTGATTACATCACTTGATCCTGTTTCTTACTGCAGGTGATGACCAGTACTTTTCACTAGGCTCTGACCCTTCTTGGTATGTGGTGTGCTTAATAATATGTGCTTATAATCCGCAAAAAGATCTGTGTAATGGTTTCCATGGACGCAGCGGATCTTCTATAGCAACTTCTCACCTGACGTGTGGCCCATGATGCGGGTCCTTAGGCGCACACACTGAAGAAAGCAAATATTGTTTGCAACAGGAGGTCTTAGAAGGACGAGCTGTTTGCTATCTGTTGAGAAGTACAAACTGCTTGGTTGTGCCATTTGGTGTTAGATAAGGTTAAAATTGTAAAATTACCCTCAACACAGTACTGGGTGTTTTCTGCAGTAAGTTTCAGACTTCACATTAGTGTGAAAAATACCTTTCTGCAGCACTTCTACGCAGAAAATGCAATTTGGTGTATTTTTGTTAGCAGGTTTGTAAGGAATAAAAACACGGGGTAAAATACTCTTATTGCAAACTACATAGGCAGTAATTTATGCCCCCAAAATGCAGTCAAAGTATTTAATTTCTTTTAGACTTCTGCATCAAAGCACCTTAGCAAAGGATATTTTTTATTTGCATATTTCCTTGATTGACTAAATGACTTGTTTTCTGATTAGCATGCCATGCCAGGGTAATGCATTGAATTCGCATTTATTTGCATTAATTAATTTGCTATCAGGATGGTTAATTTGTGCATTTTTTTAATGTTTCTTTCCCTTAACACATTGGTGTGAGAATGCTTTCCAACGGAGCTTCATACAGGAGCAGAGAGGCACAAAGATAAAGAATGACCAGAGATGCCTCTGCGTGTGGAACTGCAATGGATGCAGCCTAGAGCTCCCATGTCTTTGGTCTATATGATTTGTGTAGTGCACATGTAAGGAATAGAAGTCCTTTTAAAAAGTCCTGGCATACTAGACATGCGCCACAGGATTGGTATTCACATGCACAGGGAGCCAAAGTTCCAAGGGGAGTATTGGTCTTGCTATGAAGGTCAGTAGCACCCAGTGTGTAAGGACAGAGAACACCACGGATATGGTAACCCATCTCACAGTATGCTAGCCCTATCCCAGATGGAAATTTTCAACAGAAAAAAGCTTCAGAAACAAAGCTTTTCCAGAAAATAGCTGCTGGTTTCGTTTTTTGGGGTTTTTTTACATTGTCATATTAAAATCAAGAGGAATATTGTCAAACGTGTCAATAGGCACTGGAACAAAGTGTTGATTCCGAAATTCAAATGAATTGCAAAATACTGAGTCTGGGATTAAAAATTTAGTCAACATTCTTAAGAATACATATATAGAACAAAAAATAAAACTCTAGTCACAAAACAAAGTGTTGATTCCTAAATTCAAATGAATTGCAAAATACTGAGTCTGGGATTAAAAATTTAGTCAGTATTCTTAAAAATACATATATAGAACAAAAAATAAAACTCTAGTCATACTAATAGCTGTAGTCTTCATATCTGTCTTCTATCATGACAGCAGAACACTAATCAAAGTATTTGAATTAAAATGGATGGTAGAGATTGTCTAGAGTAAAATAGCCACTAAATCAAGATCAAGGTTATTGCTAATATATTTTCAGGGATTTTCCTGGCTCTTTTGCACACCCTTGAATATATGCTAATGATTAATATTCAAAGACTGCTCGAGTTATAAACCATTTCATATTAAAAGCATTTGGATTATAAAATACATGAGAAAATTTGTGAAGAAATTACTCCTTGTTTATTTCAAGTACTTCAAAACATGCAGTCCTTTGTTTCTTCTCTGTTTAAAAGACATCAAGGCTTCTCAAAATGAACAGAAACCCCGGAAGTAGATGAGATGGAAACAAATGTTGTAAGTGTGGAGGCTGATTCATGATGATATTTTTGGAGATAAGCACTAATTGTAGCATACAGAATGGACTCTGTCATCTTCATTTATCATCAGGAGAGCATGCTTCAAAATATCTAGGGGTTTTTTTAATCTCCAGAATCTTCATTAAACAAATCGTTCCTATAAATCAAAAGCTGTATTCAGGAGGATTAGTGCAATAACTCACCTGCCTAACTTTTTGTATCAAAAGGAGATCTCCTGCATAATATTTATATATATATTTAATGAAATCATTAACAGCATATGGTAAAAACTTTGTTCAAGAAACTCTGCAGTCTCGAACTGGAATTTCCCTTTAAGGCAAAGCATTTTGTAACCACATGTCATACTGACGTGGATGAGCATCTACATTTTCTTTGTACTGTTTAGATTATACCATCCTTGTCAGTGCTCTACTTGAGTGTACACATAGCAATCAAAAGAAATATTCACATTGATTACACTCGTCTTTGGATCATAAAGGATCCAAAGTTTGAGAGGTAAGCGTTGCTCATTCTGCTCCTAAAATCACTGTCAGGCTGGGCTTTTGTGAGAGAAGTGCATGAAGTCCTCGGCCTGCAGGAGTCAGTGCAAGTTTTAATACACCTCCGTGATACAGAGGCTATAACCTGGCCTTAGAGTTAACATTGACATATACATATACATATAAATATACATATTTGTATACGTATAAGTATACATATACATATACATAGATAGATAAGTCAGAAATCACAGGCTTAGCTGGTTAGCAGAGTTCCCATCCAGTGGCAGCATTTTGGCCTCCTCACTTGTCAAAAGCTTAGCAGTTGGAATTGTAGTTAAAACAAAGCTGTAGTTATTTTAAAGCCTCTGATTTTTTAGTCTTTTCACAAATTACTGTTGCTCATTTTCTTAACTGCCATCTAACATAATGAAACATTCAAAGTAGGGAAGACCCAGACTGCTGCCTTGCAGAATATTTGTTGGTTCAGAACAATTTGCCACTTACCATTAAATGCACCAAAAAAGTTATGAGCAATCACTGCTGTGTGCATTAAAGACCAGTGGAAGTTTTCTACCCGTTGTAGGATGTTACTGTGCCATGCAGTGTATTTGAGTAGTCCAGATGTTCTGCTGGGAAGTAGTGGAGTAGCAAAATGGAGCCCTCTGATGAGGCACAAAAAATCACTGAAGCAGGAAAGTGTAGGTTTGTTTTGGTGTGTTTCCAAAAATTATTTTGAAACAGTATATGTTTTTTGGCTGATAAAAGTATTCCATCAGTTAAGAAAAGCAGTAGCAGTTAGTACTGTAGTTTTATTTGAAGTCTTTTTCCTGCTGTGAAGTCACTGCATACAAATGAGGTGTCCCTGTACCTAAGAATGGTTATGTGTATTCACATTTACATGTACTTGATCTAGTGTCAAATGTAGTGTTTTCTTTCCTTTTTTACTCTTGTTATCACTGAGAAGCCTATGCAAGAGAGGAAAGGTGAATTATTTCTCTTCCTGTGCATCATCAGAGAGATTATTGAATTCTAATTACAGAACAAACCGGTTACAGCAGCAAAAACCCATTGAGGGCAGTGAAGTTGCATGGGGAGACATAATATGGCCTAAAGGACTCTTGTTGCTCATGCTTGTGAGAGAGAAGCAAAGGAACCAGGTTAAAATCTGTTTTCTTATGCATTGAATATGTTAACTTCAAGCCTCCCGTAGAGACACTATGCATATAAGCTTAGACTGGAATTTTTAGGACACTGCAATGTTACATGCTCACATTTAAGAGCAGAATAATATTTTAATACAGAAATACATGTTCCTTATAAGTAGTTAAAATTATCAGCTAAAAAAGCTCAGTAAATTCTTTGAAGGAATTATTTAGTCAGTTTATGCATCCTTTTCTAGAATGAGTGCTTATAAACAAACCAAGATTGATTAAAACAAGCAAGTTATTTGCCATAGTGATTTACATTTATTCAAAGAATTTTGTGTTAGTATAATTTACTTGTGGATCATTAATTACCAAGCCAGTGCCAGTATCTGATATTTAGTTTTCAAATTTTGAGCTGGACCAGTCAGTGGTGTTGGATCACAGAGGATTCATAGTGTTGTCTGCTCCTTGTATTGGCAGCAAAAAGCATGGAGGGGAGTGTAAGTGTCACATACTTGAAGCATTTTGAGATTATTACCTTTGTGGAAGGTAAGACAAATAAGACAGAAATAATCTCAAAATGCTCCATTACATTTACTGTTAATGTTGTCAGCCTTATGGGCATAATATAAACCCATAAACCAATATTTTTCAAGGCATAAAATGCCAAATTTTTAAAGACATTTTAGTTCTTTGTTTGCAAGGAGGCAGGAAGATGACCTGCTATATTAGATTTACTCCTCTTTCTTCTGCTTTTGGCCAGTGTCTGGCAATTTTTTTGTTTCATCTTCTGTATGAGACTCCCTCATAACCAGATAAACATATAATTCATCACATTATTTTGCTTTACTGAGACTATGGGCCAATTTGCAAATATTAAGGCTTTTAGAACCCATGCAAGTATTAAAAAAATAATGAATCATGGAGAATAACAACAGATTTATTAAGACTTATTTGAGTTTCAGGAGTCACACTATCAAACCAAATGCATTACTTTTTCTCCTCTGCTCATTTGAATCTAGCCTGGCCAATCTGATTACATCTAAAGAGTTTCCTGCTGTCTTCTAGCAGAAGTCTTTATAATATCTGTCATTCAGAAATGCAATTTATTTGTTCAGTTTTTTCTTTGTGAGTGCAAATTATTTTCTTATTTCGCACTTTTACTTGTGTTGGCATTTGCCTTCATTTTCCAGATCCATTTTTTTTGTTGGTTCTTACAATATTTGCAGTCCTAGATTGCACACACACACACACAAAATCTGACATTCTCCTGCTGTTACAAAGCACAGTGAAATCATTAAAATATGAAGGCAAACATCAGGTCATTTAGTCAGTGTCAGCCGTGGCAAGCTGGAGGGAAGGATAATTTGGCAAGAGTTTATATTTAGAGGTAACTAATGTAATTTTTATTTTGATGCCTGCGCCATCATTTTCCTGATAATTTTTGTTTTGAATAAAATTTTAGAGCACATTACTTCATTTATGCCTGTAAATTCTAGGTGTCAATTGCATATTGGGCCAATTATTCAGGATATACTTCTAGGTGAAATACCAATAAGAAAGCACTTGAAAACAGGTAGATGAAAAAGGCTTTCTCTAGATGTATTGCATCAATGGAAAGATCCCAGCCCATCCAAAATATAAAAGGGAAATCTGCCTGCAAACATCAGAAGCAGAGTTCAAAAGAAGACGTGCTCTCTGTTACTAAACCAAACAATGTAGTTCGCAAAAGCAGATATGCTTTTGATATGCAGTATGGAAGAAAAGTGTGTGTTGCCAGTCTGCCTGCTTTGTTCCAACAACATCAATTGGCCAAAGTGATGTTTTTCGTAGGAACCTTTCCTTGTTTATATCTTTAGACTACCATGTTTCCAACAGCACTATGTCTAAGCTGCTGAGACATCCTCGTGGAAGGCAAAAGTCTCTTCTCTGTCCATTGACCGTTGCTAACCTCCACAGTGACACTAGCTGTATGTGAGCCCTGCGAGTACGATACCATTGACCTTCCTTAGCCTATTTCCACGTTCAGCAATCTGGCCTCCACCTCATCACCCAGGACTCATTGAGTAGGTCCCAAGGAGCATAGGGTGTAGAAATGGTCACCATAAGAATATCACTCTGTGAAGGAAGTGCAGTGCTTTAGAAGGAACTGAAGGCAAATACTGACACATGGGGAGTTAGCTTGGCTTCTTTTGTCTGACTTCGGCTCAGGTCTGGTCTGGCACACAATATCCTGTCCCTCCATGCTGAGCCGTGTGAATGCGCAGGAGGCCCTGATGAATCCTGTGCTCCCATCTGCTCAGTTTCTTCAGCCTGGCCACCCAAAAACCTCTTTTCCCTTGTCAAACCTTCAGGACTGTAATGCTGTGGAGCCTGTGCCTGCATCACTGAGACCATCATCTGGAGTTGCAGTTCATCCAAACAAGTTCAAGGATCTTGATCAACAGTCCCACAAGTGTGTCTAATTATGTTGATCCTTTCCTTTGGACTCAATCTGATAGAATTGTAGAATAGAATAGAATCATAGAATGTTTTGGGTTGGAAGGGACATTATAGATCATCAAGTTCCAAGCCCCCTACCATGGGCAGGGACACCTTTCCCTAGACCAGGTTGCTCAGAGCTCCATCCAACCTGACCTTGAACACTGCCAGGGAGGCGGCAGCCACAACTTCTCTGGGCAACCTGTTCCAGTGCCTCACCACCCTCATTGTAAAGAATTTCTTCCTAGTATCTAACCTAAATCTACTGTCTTTCAGTTAAAAACCATTACTCCTCCTCCTATCACTACGTTCCCTGATAAAGAGTCCCTCCCCATCTTTCCTGTAGGCCACCTTTAAGTACTGGAAGGCCGCTATAATGTTTCCCTGGAGCCTTCTCTTCTGTAGGCTGAACAGCCCCAGTTCTCTCAGCCTGTCCTTACAGGGGAGGTGCACCGGCCCCCTAATCATCTTCATGGCCCTCCTCTGGACCCACTCAAGCAGGTCCATGTCTTTCTTAAGCTGGGGACCCCAGAGCTCAATACAATACTCCATGTGGGGTCTCACAAAAGCAGAGCAGAGAGGGAGAATGACCTCTCTCAAGCTGCTGGCCATGCTTATTTTGATGTAGCCCAGGAAGCAATTGGCTTTCTGGGCTGTGAGCACACACTGCTGGCTCATATTCAGTTTTTTGTCCACCAATATCCCCAAGACCTTCTCAGCAGGGCTGCTCTCAATCTACTCATCAACCACCCTGTATCCATGTTTGAGATTGCCCTGACCCATGTGCGGGACCTAGCACTTGGCCTTGTTGAACTTCATGAGGTTCAGACAGGCCCACCTCTCAAGACTGTCAAGGTCCCTCTGGATGGCATCCCTTCCCTCCAGCATGGTAACCACACCACACAGCTTGGTGTCATCAGCAAATTTGCTGAGGGTGCACTCAGTCCCACTGTTCATGTCACTGGCAAGATTTTAAATAATACTGGTCCAAGTATGGACCCCTGAAGGACACCATTTGTCACTGGTCTCCACTTGGACATTGAGCTGTTAACTACAACTCTTCGAGTCTGACCACCCACCCAATTCCTTATGCACCAAGTCGACCCATCAAAATCCATGTCTCTTGATTTTAGAGACAAGGATGTTGTATGGGACAGCGCCAAATGCTTTGCACAAGTCCAGGTAGATGACATTGGTCACTCTTCCCTTATCCACCAATGCTGTAACCCCTTTGTAGAAGGCTACCAAATTTGTCAGGCACAATTTGCCTTTACTGAAGCCATGTTGGCTGTCCAACACAGTCCTAGCTGTGGTCCAGGGTAATCCAGGTATATCGACTTCATTATGCCATCAGCATTAGCATCTTACCTGGTGTGAAGGAGCCTCAAGAACCTTGACAGAGTCAATGACTTGGGATTGCCATTCACAATCAGTTATACTGTGACTCTCCTTTACGCTGTCATTAGACCTTGTCAGAAGCACTGCCATGTGAGACTGTGCACAAAGACCCAGTCTCTTCTCCAACCTTGTACTAACTGGTCATGACACATGGACGTTTTCTCCTGCTTCTATGAGAGAGATGTAGCCTCAAAATCACCCTGACTACCTATTGTCCATAATGTCCAGACTGGCAGTTTTGTCCATTATGCATCAAACTTTGGAGGCAGGAGATAGATACAAAAGGAAAACCCTGTTCCCTGTGTGACTGCACTGAGAGGTGTTGCCCTCATCACTGGGACACTGTGAAGTTAGAGCCTGCTCACATAGTTAGCATCCACTGCGTTCACTTTGAACACTCTGCAGAGGATTCATCTTTCTGCATTCTGTGACAGCCAGCACTTTGTTTCTATGACTTAGGAAACAAAGTGCTCAGACCTTCATGCACCCTCTTGGAGAATGTATGAAACTGAATGTTCCCATAACCCGACATCAACATTACCAGATATCTGGCTATCTTTGCTAAGTCTGTAAGGTCACAATGAAATCCACTAACATTCCCTGTGACTACCTTTCTCCTGCCTGTTCACTACCAAGAGAATAGACTGGAAATGCTCAGGAGATCAGATTTCCTGTATCATTATCACCTACTTTAATAACCACTGTATCTTCTGAAAACAGGAAGAAATCTTGATGTTGAGATCATGGTCTTAAGCATCCCTCCAGTGTCGCTTTCCAAACTGCCAAGTGCTTTTTGTTCTTTAGTAAAAGAAATTATAGTCTCCTTTGTCACTCTCCTCCTATAAATGCTTTATAGTGACTCTATCTGAGATGAATATAACTTCTCTGGCTTTCTCACAGGTGTTACGTGGTGCATCAGATATGGCTTGGAAGGCCATGGTCTCTGTAATGTTAACAAGATCTTCCAGTCTTCTCATCTCCAGAAGGAGACGACATCCCTGGTTGAAGGCATTGCCTTTGATGGCGTTACTTATTGTAGTTTACACTCAGCAAGTTCCTAAATTATGTGTTTTAACTTAGACTGACTCTGGTTGCTTTAGGGATAAAGTCCAATACCATAGCTCTTGGCAACAGTTTAGACTTCCTGACCACTCCAGATGTTGCTATGGATTTCAACATCAAAAGGCTCCCTCCAGAAAGTGTTTCCCCACCTTGGACATCATCTTTCTGCTAGCACTCATACAGGCACACCCAACAGCTTCAGTCTAAGCATTTTGTGTTATCTACTTTTATTCGCTACCTACCATCCCCTCTCCCTTTGAGAAAAAGTTGACTTCACTCTTCAAAACATGTTTATGTATATTTGACTGAGCTCTCAGCACTGTAGCCAAGGCTGCAAGGGTAACTTGCCTCTCTGCTCTCCCCCAGCAGGCTAGATGAGTATCTCATTCTTGGCCCAGTTAATTAATTTCTGCTCTAATGAAAAACAAACCTGCCTCTAATGAAGATGTTTTCTCTGCGGTTTTTCTTACATCCCTGAAAGGGCTAGGTGAGAACCTAGTCCCTCACTGAGACTTCAATTTATTATGCAAGACTCTTTTGGATACTTCTGTGCTAGAAATAAGGGTGTCTTAAGTGATAGATATCTCTTGCACTAAGAAACTAGATCTTATGGCTGTTCTACCTACAGCAATGTTCTTTCAGGAGAGGGTGACCCTCCAAGTACAGCTTAAGCTTCTCACCTATGTTGCAGCTAAGACCCACCTTAACTAGGAAACCAGCTTGCATGTTTTTTTGTTGGTGGTTGTGGGGTTTTTTTCCCCAACCTGCCTACCTCTGTGGTTGAGGCTTTTTTTCACCGCCAATGTCGAGAGGGATCTTTCTTTTTATACTGACGACACCAAATCCTGGAGACTTACGAAGTCTGATATCTTAGTTCTCTCAATGCACTGCCCATCCAAGTGAATATAGTCAGCTTCTATGCAACTGCCAAGGTGGAAAGAGACGGCAGCTTGCGTTTTCCCCTAGACCTCAGGCAGAATAAATCGAATTGCTGGGAAATGTGTCTTTCCCTGACAGTTGCCGTGCTGATATCTGGAGCTTTTGGCAAACCTGTGCCTGACGCTACGCTGCACAGTTCAAGCACGCTGTTAACATTTACTAAAGGGTTCCTGCACTAGCTGTTTTCATGACCATCTCCAAGACCCACACCCAGGTAAATATGAACATGTACTCGTTACCAGCTGGAATTTGCTTCTGTGAGGATGTACGTGGAGCTACCACTTGAAGATGGAAAGAGAAGTTACCAGCAACTGGCTTCTTCAAGAAGTATAGTCCACATGTACATTCACATCCCCCCCTCCTTCCCCCTCCCCTCTGCATCCTTTCAGAAACCTGGTCGGATTGGGACTGTGCTGCTGAGAGACAGCTGCAAAGGCCATTGGGCTCCTTCCAGAGGTGCCCGTGACTGCTGCAAGGCGAAAAATTATCTTGTCTTCATCATAGGATGTACTCTTTGAATTCACACATGGAGTGTGCATATTCAAAAACTGGTTGCTGATATTATTTTTTTTTGTTTAACAGTGAAAACATCATTCAAAATGAAAAGTCAGTTCTAGTCTTTCTCTTTTTTCCTGACTCTCCCTTGATGCAGTATAGTTTGCATACTGCAGCACTCATTCTGTCTATGTCAAAGGCTTGGGGGCGGTGTGGTGGTGGGGAGTGTTATATAAATCCCACAGAAACTTCCAAAAGCAATGTGGTCTCAGTTATGAAGAGAACTCTACTGTGAATATATTTCGGTAAGTGTATTTCAGATGGGAATACTATAAAAAGTGCATAAATTACTTGCCTGATATAGCATTTTCAGGACCATGTTATTAAAAAAGGTGAGATATGGCATTCTGCTGTATGCCTCACGTCATTTAAATGGTTCTATATTTGTCAACGCAGTTGTCGATAAAATTTCATTGCAGCATTTCTTTTTATCACTTGCAAGTTTATTGAGCTACTTGAGATTTTATTTTATTTTGTAAATCAAGGACCATAATGAGACTGGTTTATAATAATATAAAAAGGGGCTATCCTGTGGATTCCTCGTTCTAAGAACAGCTCTTCCAGACCAGGCTCACTCCCTGCTTCCGCTGAACTGAGTAATTGCATCTGCTTAGGTTAGAAAGAGGGAATTACACAGCAGAACAGAGGTACTTGTGCAAAGCTTTATAAAACACAGCACCAAAACAATGATACCAGGTTGAATACCTATTTAGTTTATTTTACTGTGCTAGGTATTTCTTAGAAGTAAGAGAGGAAATATATAATTAATTTTGAATGAGTGCAGGTAGAAATAGCGCTGAGTTGTCAGTCCTCACTCCACAGATGTATCTTTTGTGTTGAATTAGGTGGAAACAGCGACTGATTCAGATACGGAAAGCAGAGGCCTACGGGAATACCATTCTGTTGGAATACAAGTGGAAGATGAAAAACGGTAATTAAAGCATGTGCAAAAATCTGTAGCCTTTCATAACACAACACACATTTGTAAACAGAGTTAATAACAAACATCTGGCAAGCGCTGCCCCTAAATAATTCACAAAGCCAAATTTCTTAAATCCATGCTGGTCATTTGGTAAAATTTGTGGAGATTACTTAGCAGTTGCTTAATATTTAGTTAACTTTCCAGTTTTTAAATGGAGGGAATGAAGTGAAAGTTTTAAATTGAAGTAATGGATTAATCTAATTTCATTATTGGCAGAACAAATACAAAGAGCGATATATTGGAATATTCTTCCTTCGATAGGGCCCCTCATGCTGATCCAGGCTTTCCCAGTCCACATAGGGGGATATAATGTTTAGGATGTAACCCATGGTACCTTTATCCTATATTAGAATCAGCTTTTACAGTCATTCAGTCCTCCTCTGGCTTTGTAAAACTGCTGGCAAATGTACTAACCCACAGGTTACCCCCGGCAGGCACTGCCTGTTAAGTACTGGACTGGGACCATTATCTCATTTCACGGCAGCTGTCAGGCGGTATCTGGCTGCTAATTGCCTTTTACCGTCATTGACTAGAAGTAATTTCAAACAATAGGCTCAGATGTGGAAAGATTTCACAAATAATCTTCTCTTCTCTATCTAACTTTTTAACATAAAGCTTTTCCAAAATATCGTTATTTGGTGGCATATCAATAGAAAATCAACATTTAACAGCCATCTTATGAGGCAAGTAAAAAATACTACAGTCTTAAATCTGCTGCTACTATTTTTCTTTTATTAACAGATTCTCAATAGTTCTAACTTAGCAGATTTTCAGATTTTGTCTAATTATAATTCTTAATATTTAGATTTTTTTTTATACACATACTTTACAGACTTCTGTCAGGAGATGTAACCTCACAGTTCTGCTAATTATTTCCACTTCATTTAGTAATGATACACAGTATTTTGTACTATGAGAATAAATCAATATTTGCTTCCAGGGATAATTTAAATGATTTTCTTTTGTATCTTTTCTCAGATCAATGATGCCACTATGCATTTTCGTTTTCCTCTCTGTTATTACTCACTGTCTTATTTCAGTGAGATACGCACAAAGAAAACGTACTTAGCAGAAAGTCCAAGGAGAAAACTAGAATCCATTCACTGAAACATTATTCTATGCCTCTCTATAATCACACATGTGTTTCTATGTCTTAATCTCTTTTCTGTATTCCCTCATCACCAAGACACGGACGATTCAAGCGCTCAAACAGTGTAACAGCAGCTGTCCAGGCTGACCTGGAACTGGAGGGCTTTCCAGGGCACATCACCATGGAGGACAAGGGACTTCAGTTTGGCTCGTCGTTCCAGCAGCACTCAGAGCCCAGCACACCCACCCAATACAGCGCAGTGAGAACTGTACGGACACAGGGACTGTTCAGTTACAGAGAAGATTATAGGACCCCAGTTGACACCTCAAACCTTCCACCACCAGAACCCTGGCTAGAGCCAGCCATTGAGACAGTAGAGACTGGTCGAATGTCTCCTTGTCGACGAGACGGATCTTGGTTTATGAAGTTGCTACATACTGAAACTAAGAGAATGGAAGGATGGTGTAAAGAAATGGAAAGAGAAGCAGAAGAAAATGATCTTTCTGAAGAAAGTAAGAACATTTCATTATCTTTTCTTATAGATGTCTGCTAAAATAAGAAATCGGTTAGGATGAAGTTGTGGTCTGTAGCTTTTCCTTACTCATTTTGTAGTACCAAAGACACTCTACAGAGCCAGTAGATAGAAGACCCCTGTCCTGCAACTGACTGTGCAAGCTGGCATTTCCCAAAGTAAGATCTTCTAGAAGTAGTTGAGGAGCCAACTGTGGAGTCAAGCACAGAATCAGTGTCTGGTGTCAGATATGGCTCAAATGGTGCAATAGCTCCATCCACAGCTCCAACTCTGACACATTCTTTCCATTCGCTTGTATGGCTCCAGTGCTAGACCCTTTGCCAGAGCACACAAGATGGCCCTATGGGAACACTTTTTTGCCGTTTTCCTGAAACCTGAGAATTTGCCTCTTATTAATGAACAGCCATTTTTAAAATGTTTTCATGCCTTTGCAGGCATTTCTGCCTATCATAAAGGATCTGTTGGAAGAACAGAAAGGAGTAGGCAAGAGCAATAGTTAAAGCACTTCTGGAGTTACACAGACATACGCACTGCTAGATAGTTCAGCTGCATTGTCTTATTACAATTTTGTCAAGAATCATTATTATTCTCTCACGTCCTGTGGACACCTTGAAAGGAGTGATGGGATAAAGTGAAAAATAATGTAGACTATTTTGGAACAAGATCCAAGCCAGCACTAATGATAGTAATATATCAAAGTGGTCCTAGCACTCAGTAGCCAGCTCTCTGTGATTCCCTCTGAGGTCAATTATCCTTGTTCTTCAGGCTCAGTTTTATAAATATTTCAGTCCCTGCCAATCTGAATTATTGTCTCAGCTGAGATTTTCTCAGATCACAAATTAGTTCGCATTAAGTTTTCTTACTAGCATCTTTTCCTGCATGCTCATGAATCTCACTGTCACCTCCGAATACTCTTTCCTGGTTGTCTTCTTTCCCCCTCAATGAGTTCTTGCTATGATCTACCCTTAGGTCTTGAGCCAGGCCTGCATGGTGGCTGAAGGGCCAATTTTTACTTACTGTGCTGACCTTTTAATAAGAAAGAATGTCTATGCTTTTACCTCATCTTTTTTTATTTTAGAGTCATATTTCTCCTCTAGATTGTGCACAAGTCTGCCAAGTAACAACATCTGATTTGGGGTTGGGAAGACAATAAGGCTGTTTTGCTTCCTTCAGCCTCCAGTGCTTTCTGGAGTGTAGGTTTTTTTCCTTAATTTCATCACGGCAGAGCTGAGCTGAGAGTTTTCCCTTTGCATTGGTGCTGTGAAGACTTTAATATCCTCCTAGAGGCTGTTAAAGTATCAATAATAAAATATTTTGTTTTGCTTAGCCTGTGTGAGGGTTTCCAAGTCTTCTTTCATAATGGTTATTTTTTTAACACTTCTTTTTACCATACACATCTTATTTTTCAATTCCCCAAATCTTTGCACTGCTGAATACTGACATTTCTCTGCCATCATTAAGTATCCCAAAGCACCTGCTTCCAAGGTTGCCTGTTACTGATGTGGGGACATCAGTGCTTACGATCTGAAGCAGAAGTTCAAAAAGCAAGACTTTAATCTCCTTGGAAAGAGTAAAATAATTAGGGAGCAAAGGGAAGATACACACAGGCAGTTAGCCCCCCTCTTTTCCTGGGAGACCAGTGGGGAGTCTGCAGGCATGGGGCGGACTTTTCCTACCCTCTCTCTCTGCAAGCTCTTCCTCATGCACAGCCCCGATCACGTCTGCAACCGCGTGCAGTGAGCAGTGGAAATGCTCTCACGTCAGCACTCCTTCCTCACTCGGAGACGCAGACAGGGAGTTACTGGCATTATTCTCTGGCATATGAAGCTGTCTGTGTGCTACATTAGGAAAGTTTGGAGGAGATTATTATAGCAGATTACCCGTTCCCAGGTGCAGAACCACCTTCCTCCCACCACGTGAAGCTATGCCTTTGCACTCCAGGAACACTCTGAAACACCTCGGTGCACAGGGAAACGGCAATTAGGAAGATAGTGTTCAGGGTTTTTTTGTGCAGAGGACATGAAGACAAATTGGACCTCAGTAATTTGTATTAATATTCAGAGTCAGTGACAGCCTTTTAACCTAGAACATTTCAGTCAGAAAACAAAATGGAGTATCAGGATTTTATGTTTCCCCATCTGCAGAGTGAGTCTACTCTGTAAGAGAAAAAGAAAGAGCAATTCCCTGATATAGAGTTACTAAAACACAACTGAAATCCCCTTTTTAAACTAACAAAAATGGGTTAATCACTTGTGTTTGAGGAAAGATTTTGACCAACCTAATAAGTTAGAGAAATTATTATAGAATAGGCCTATAGAACATATGCAAAATCAGATGTTTGTCTTCAGCTGACTGTCAAAAGTGACACCCAGACTTCTGATTTTCCATTTTATGTGACTCGTTTCAAGAGCTCTTCCTCAAATAATTTCCAAATTACATCATCTTTGAAATGGTATCCCTTCCCCTAATATAGCTTACATCAAGGAAGTTATAAAAAAATTATTTTCAATGAGGGAATGAGCTTCACGCATTTTAAAATTTCAGCATGAATAATTTTTTTCCTGTTGAGTCTTTGACACTTTTTGTATCCCCAGTTAGAACTATGGAGGTTGAAAGGTATGTATCCACAAGAACTGAAGTTTAATGATATCTCAGCATGAAATGTATCTTGACATATTCAAGCGTTTGGCAGTTCCCTGAAGAAAATACATGCAAATGGGGGAGCCAGAAGCAACGAAATCTGTTTTTCCATCTTCCAGCAGGACCTGCTATTCCCAAAACACTTCACAGCAAAGTGTGCACATTCAAACTGTCATTGTTAATGCTGGATCATTTATTTTTGGCCTGGGTATATTAATTGTACCTGAAGACCAAATATAGCTTTACATCTCATAGGAGAAGGCTGTCTTTATGGTACCGTTTCTATTTTGGTTTAATCACAGGAAGAGTTAAAATAGAACTCCATTTTAGAAAACAATTTCATTTTCTGCGTTAGCACAATAGCCCTGAGATCACAGAAAGCTGTCTGATTGCTGTATTGATTTTTTCTTTCACTGTATCATTTCTCCCATAACGTTGTTTTAAGAACTTTGCTCATCAGGTCTTAGAAAAGGAGAAGATAATCATTGCAGCAAAAATAACCTCTCTCTCTTTCTTTTCACAGAATTTGTTTATTTGGTCAGTTGCCACGAACTGTTTTTTGGAGTCTCTGCAAAGTTCATATATTATTTGTGGGGGCAGTTATTTGTGTTCTCAGTGTTTATTATAACATCTATAAATTTATATATAAATTATATATGTGGCAGTATCTGTTCCCAGGGCAAGTCATCTGATATTTTGCACTAGCAGGGTGCCTTCAAGCAAAGATATGTGTTTCTCAAGGGTGCTGACTGGAGTTGCAGTTTTAGACCCTGAAAATTTTGTTTGGCTATTACTGGCGTGTAGGTGATGACAAGAAAAACACTCTCAATTGTCACAAAGCTATTGAAGACCAAGAGGGCCAGGACTCGGCTGCCCACGAGCTCTGTGATGGGAGGAGGGACTGTGATGGGAGCAGGGAGACCGGCGCAGGGACGGGGAGAGCAGGCGAGCCCAGTGGGGAGCCCCAGTCCCTGCCTGCAGCTTGTTGGCAAGTCTGGCAGAGGGAAGCAGAAGACATCCCGGGCTTCTGCATGCTGCGTGCTGGGCCACTGAAATATATCTGTACACAAGTCAAATGGAGAACAGCCATGCAGAGTTTACTCTCATATAAAAATCCTGAGATAGGTACAAAAACTAACTATAGTATAAACTACGCCAGCAGAAAGGTTGTTTTGCTGGCATCTTCTGCATCGTGGTTAGCAGCTGTGCTGACATAACTACATAGCAAAGTGATCTCTAGTGTAAAAAAGGTGTTAGAGACAGTGGGCCCTTCTCTTCCCTAGCCCCTTCATTCCATGGATACTGGATTTTTCCTTGCTAATCCTCTGGCTGATATTTCCGCAGTACTGCAAGGGCTTTAGTAACATGGCCAAATATCAACAGAAAACATAGAGTTAAATTTCCTATTCTTTGGAAAAAAAACAAACAAAAAAAAACCCCAACCCTTACAACTAATTTATTTTAGTATATTCATCAATTAGTCATCCATAAAAGCTTTCATAGGTGTTTGACCAAATATGTGTTATCCTTTAACCAAAGAGAAATTACTGACAGAATTTCCTAATGCTTTTCACAAATGTATCATTCAGGTACTATTGAAATTTACATTTGGAGTGTTGCAAATGACTACAGAATGTCTTAATTGCCCTGAAACAGTCTTTAAAGTCAATAGAAGACAGTCCCATAGTGCGGAATCTGAGAATTTCTCCTAGCATTTGTATTGTTCTATTCAAATTTTCTCCTCTTTGAACTCAGCTCCATTTAGGTAAAAAGTGAATCAGCGCAGAGTCCCACTTGGTGCGCAAGGATCCCGCTGCCCTACCTACCCTCCAGAGCACTGCCAACTGGGAGCTGTGCTGTCCTAAAATGTCATCTCACTCTGAACATTATACATTTACTGTTACACCTACCTGCTGTGTTGATAGTGAAAAAGACACATATTTCTGAAGATTACTAATTTAGGTTTGGAGATTAGACAAATGTCATGCCCTGCTTTGAGTTAGGAGGATGAACTAAATGCCAGTTTGAATATTTTTGCCAGGCATCATTTCTCAGATTGTTTGCAGAGCAATTTATTTATGAGTCTAGAAAAAAAATGGGACAATCAAATGGAATGAAAATTTAAATTGAAACACGTCATTTAAATAAACAGTAATGAATGCCAGAAGCGGATTGATTGTTAGTAGTTTCTCATTGCTGGTGCGGCAGTGGCACACTTGAGCAAAGCTTTTAACCTGTCAAGAACAGAGTTACTGCATCAGACTATGATCTTGGTTTCATTGATATAGATCTAACTTTTCCCCCTCTACCTTTGTGATATGAAACCATTTCCAATTACATGATTTTGTAGCATTACTCAAGCAATACAACACATATATATTTCCTGCAATTTTGTAATATGCTTATTGCAAGGAGAAAGACACCGTTGTCTTAATTGCACAGGTTGTATATAGGCAATTTACACAATCTCTACCCAGGGTATAAATCAGGAGTCTGCTCCAGTAGATTGAAGTTGTGGTCAGGGTTTTGTATGCCATCAGAGTAGAAGCCGTACAGCACCACACAACAAAAGTGGAGTGCTTCATATGCTTTAGGGAGCAGAATTAAGGTTGCGTGACTCCTTCCTTACATTCAAGTAAGTATAACATTACCTTAATGGAGGGAGGTATAGGGATTATATGAAAATTACATATATTTATGTGTGTTGGTAGATTTTATCATCATTTATTTACAAGCAAAATCTTCTAGGCATCACCAAGCATCTCAATCTTTCCAGTCTCTAATATTCATCATTCTTTCATGGAGATAATCAATCTGCACTCATCAGAATAATTCCCCAATGCATGAAATTAATAACAAGGCTTTGGCTGTCTATTAATATTGTGCTAAAGATTATGAAGTGTTTTAATACTTTAATTTAATTACAGCAAAGCAGAGTAGCATGAATATGAGAGATTCTAACTTCCATGTTTTATTACATCTGATTTACTCACTGAAATGCAAGTAAAGTTAGATCTCTAGTAAATGGTAGGGCTGTAATTATACATGTGTATTCAGTGCTGTGACTCAGTGACACATGCAAAGTAGCCCAGATCCACTGTCTTACGTCCCCAACGGATGTGTCTCATCACATCAAAATGCTGCATTGCCGGTGCCCAAGCCTTGTTTGGTCTGATTGGACTTTAAATCATCAATGTGTGTTGACATGATCCTTCAGGATAACGAAGATAAAACAAATGTTTATTCAATATAAGGGTTGGGGTAACCGTGAGATTCACTACAAATTGTCAGTCATGTAGAGATTCTGTCAAGATCTACATTGCTGCAGTAGGGCTAAAACTAACGCCCCTTACTCAGGCTATCTGAGCTATGAACTACAAAATTCAGCAGAGCAAGCTAAAACTGAACTTTACTCACTATGAGACAAGCACTGCAACCATCAGCCTCAAGAATCACCCTCACCCTCTTTCTGCCCAGCGAACAGTTGAATGTAGCGTGGAACAGCCGATGCCAGGGACCTGCTACAGCACAACTCCCCGTCCTGGCAAAGGAGGGGCTCTCACCCCACGCTGGGTGTTTGTCTTGCGTCCTGAGTTACAGAGTGCCAAGGGGCAAGGGGGATACACGGCTGTTGGTCACTGAAGTCTTTGCCTTTATTAAAAATGCTGAAAACCAAATTAAAGCCATTTGTTTCAGATCAAATGAAACAATCCTTTTTTATGTAGGTTTTTGTATGTTTGTTCGGGTTTTAGCCCTCAAAACATTACTTCCATATGCCAATAACTCCGCAGAGGAGAGCGAGCGGTTTGGTGATCAAACCCCCAAACCAATTAAAGTGCTTTATTTCATTTGGCCAGCAAAATAAAAACAAAACCCCAGCGAATTACTCATGCAGCCCTGAACCACTTAACCCTTTCACAAATGGGTGCCACACGGGACTGATGAATTATGCATATTGCTGTTTAATTTAGTGTTGTGGCACAGCTGTACTGTTTGTCTGACAGAAAATGGAATAGAGTTTGAGAACCACAGCTCTACATATTAACATGTGCTTTTAAAGCTATAGAGTTTGTATGTTTCCACACAACCGGAGCCTAAAACTTCCAAATTATCTCTTGCTGCTACTTGTGGTTTAGCGGATGTTTCACTGGTCTAGAGAAAGCAGAATTAAAATGTAATACCTACTATCAAAATACTGTTTTCACATGCCACTCAATCCCATCCTGTACTTATTCTGAATAACAACAAACTGTTAAGCCCCAACAGAGTCTAATATTTTCTCTATCACAGGCTGCAGATCAGTTCTGCCGTACTATTGTAGCTTCGTTACACCCTCTGCATCCTGTTCAAATTGTCAATTTGGTTTCCTCAAATTGAATTAAAACATGTCAGAGTAATTCCTGTCTCACCCCTACCCCTACGTCTCTCTGTCTTTGTCCTAAACACTGTTTAAAGATCTGGAAATTCTCCAGATAAAATCCATCTCCCATCGAAACCGCATCTTCTACGCTTCCTGAATTGTTGCTTTTTCAGCATAGAGAAGGATGTGGAGGAAAGGAAGTGTAGGAAGGAGGTGTGGGAAAGTATGTTGCTACCTACCGAAGTATGGTATTTATTCCAGCAAAAGCAGGAGTCCGGGAGCAGTTAGCTTTCTAGGGATAAGCCTTTAGGCACTCCAGTCAACAGAAAGAAACAGGCGTCTCCACGAAGAGATTCAGCTCACCTAAAAATAAGTGCCTAGCGTGGCTGAGCTGATGAGCTCAGATTACTGATTATAGAGCATCCAAAAATTTTGATTTAGACAGATGAGTCTTGGAAGCAAAGTTTAGTGAAATGAGTTTCGTCCCTTTCCCCGGTGCTTATGCGCACCGTAAATGGCAAGCACACTGACAGTGGGGAAATCCCAGCGAACCATGGGGACTGATCATGAAGCACCTGGAGCACCTGCTCGTGTCCCGCTTTGTCTGAAGCTCCTGCACTTAGGACTTTGTGTATTTTCCTGGGTAGGCACCCTGTAACTCCTAAGAGGGGTACCAAGACATGTCTCAGAGACGTGATTTCCCTGAGGATCTCATCCTTATGGTAGGAGTATCTTATGTTATAGTTTAATGTATTAACTTTACCCCCAGAACAGATGGGATAAAGAGAGCTCATCCAGGGTTCATCCACACAACTGAGTGAAGTCATTAGTGACTGCAGAACCAGAAGATGTTATCGAAGGTACATGTCAAGCTCCCTTTGGCATCAGAGGGAACAGGCATCTAACTGGTTCTTGAGGCAAGACTATTTCAACAGCTTTCAATTTACACGAGCAAATGTAAATGGGGAGCAGGGACTGCCATTTACTTTGAAATTTAAGATTGTTCTCAAAAACATATGTATGTATGCCCACTTCCGGAAGCTGTCTATATTCCCTTGGTTTTTTCTACTTCCTTAAGCAAATACAGTCTTAGCTGTTCTGAATTTGTTATTGCCAAAGGGTAAGGTGCCCCAGAGCTTTCCTATATCTCTATCTTTTTAAAAAGTATTTTATGTATATAGTCACAAACAGCAAAACTAAATATTTACTTCCCATATAAAATAAACAGTAATTTGAGCTATGTATCTTTTGAGCTGGATTTTGCAGTTACTGCCAAAAGACATCTATTGGTAATAACCTGTCTGTATGCTTAGTCCTAGGTAAGATCCGAAGTGCTGTTGGAAGTGCTCAGCTCCTCATGTCTCAGAAATTCCAGCAATTTTATTGGCTTTGTCAGCAAAATCTGGTAAGTCACCATGTTTGGCCATTCTTGAAGAGTTCAAGACTATTCATAGAAAATATAACTTTAAATTTTAGAATGTAATATTTTTATTTCAAAGGCAACAACAAAAACAAGTGTAGTGTACCCAAACAGCAGCATTCTAAAATGTCATTTTCATGTCTCACATTTTGTCTTACTGCTCCTTTTTTTTTTTTTTTAGCTTAATCCTTAAGTATGGTGTTAGTACGTTTGTTTTGTCAAAGCAAACATGTCATTTCAGTAATTTCAGTCTGGCTGCATTTTGTCTTTTCTTTCTTTGCTGTCTTTATTAAAGGAAAAAAATGAGAAGAGAACAAATGCAAGTTTTCTGAGACATAATATTGTGGCTTGTTTTTGTAATAACCTAAAATAGTAACTATATTTCTGGTAAGAAAGGAGAAATTTTTCATATTACAGTAAGTGGAGAATAGTAAAATAGCAGAATATCAGAGAATACGTGATCCAGCTTTCTACCTACCTGAAAATAGGACTGATATTGGAAATGGGAATATACATAATGTTCATAAAATTGGGTTTCATTATTTGCATTGCCAGTTATATATAAGATGTCTTAGGGCTAAAGGAACAGATGCAGTATATTACTTGTGAGAGTTACTGCTATTGTTCTGGAAGTTCATTAGAGACTAATTCAATTCTAAATGTTATCTTCATTAATATGACACCAGCCATCAGCGATATAAACATTGTGGCAGGATGACACTAATCAATAAGAGAACATAATTCTTCTAGCTATGGTTGATGGTACACTTGAAAATTAAGTGTAACTTTGACCTTTTGACTGCCCCTACACTTCATATAATAGAAGTGCTGAATTCTGTTGTGTGCATGAGAGCAGGCATGACCTATACATCTGGTTACATACACTTCTTCACTTGTTAGTATTTGCCACACAACTTTTTAAGGTGAAACATTCATTCTGCAGAGACCTACTTGCTGCTTTCTACCCATAAAGTTAAATATCCAGAATTCCTGAAAGTGCAATCAAATATTACTGAGAAAGTTGCGCCAAAAATGTCCTACCTCCTGACAGAAAATGATAAGATATGTGGTCCTCATTAGGAAAGAATCCAATTACTCACTTCAAAGCCTCTGTCAAAACAAGAATTTTAATAGCTATTACAGAATGACAGAGGAAATATGCAAAGTCAGGCAAGCAGGAGATGATCACGTTTTGTAATATCAAATGCATCATGTGTGCTCCCTATCTAGTCATTTGTTTCATAGCGAAAGAAGGAAATCTTCATCAATGTCTAAAAGTTTCTCACTGCAAATTTCAAAGTGCCCTCCATTACCTGACTGATTAAGCTATGCAAGCTAAGATTTGGAGAGCCTAACCTCCACTCCACTTCATTTATCTTCAAGTGGGTCCAGCACTTGTGCTCGAGAGCATTACTGTAATAACAAGCGCAGCTCCTGCTCAGCATAGCCGTCAGCTTTTTGGAAGTGCAAACAGTTCATTATTGCGAAAGCAACAGGAGCACAAGGAGAAATCTACAGCTTTGCAGACAACATGACCAAAAAACTGGCAAGATTATAATTCTCTCCTTATTTGGATAATAAACCTTTGAACTCTGTAACAGGAGCTTTATCCCAGCCTGAAGATTTAGGCTCTGAATATTCTTCAGCTTCATTAAATCAGCAATGGGCTCTGCAGCAAGCAACAGCTCCAGAACTGGACTGTTAGCTCATTCATGTTTTGAGGCTTTTCTTCCTACTCCTAATTACGGAGTTTGTTGTTAAATAATCACTTTGTCTGTATCCACAGCAGGCTTTCCATACGCTCCTGGGGCAGCACCTCGGTGCCCCGCGGGAACACTGCCGGAGAGAGGCCAGCGAGTGCATTCACCTACTCGAAAACATCTAGCACTTGCAGGGCTGTCACGCACCAGTTTCCCTAATAGCGTTCAACATCAAGAAGTATAAACGCAGGGCAAAGGACAACGGTGTCCTTCTGCCAATTTGAAATGCAACAAGGGCTTGGGAAGGGGAATATACTTACTCAAACTGAAATTTAACCAGGAAATTCACCCATTGCCCGTGGACTGTTCTGAAGGGTCCTGGGAACTTCAAGGAACACATTTGATCATGCTCTGAGCTAAGATCTCTTACCAAAGACTCTCAGTCAGGGTATATTCAGAACACTATAAGCTTTGATGAAGTTTTTTTTTTAAGAATCTGGCTGGCTATCTCCTACAGTGTATTTTCCCCACTAACTGCTAGAAAAAAAAAATCACTGATTATTAACTACTCCTTGCTGCATTATTCACATTATCTCTTGTAACACCTTTTTTTCTTTGAAGTGTCCTCCTCCATACTCTAGTCAGCACAGACCCTGCTCCGCTCGTGAGATCATCGCTCAATGTGTCATGGTTTCAGGCAAAACCAGAGTGACTCGAGCACTGGCTAGGTACTTTTCGCTTGCTTTAGGCTTCCTTCAGGAGGGCTGCAAAGCTGAATTCCAAATACGATACAAATAAATGAGCAGCTTCTGAGAAGAAACAGGTTTAAGCCAATCTTTTCCAAACTTAGTTATCTGTAATAGCGATCGTTTGTGCTGGCGTTTATCTGTGGACTGTGGCTCGGTAAGCAATAGCAGCAGGAGGCAGCCCTCTTGTGTCCACTCAGCACAGCACCTGCTCCTCTGCGAGCAGCCGCGCTGGAGGCTGCCATCTTCCCAAACGCGACGAGCATAGTGGGGCGCACGAAGGTACAGAAGAGCAATTAGCCTTGGTTCAGAAGTCAACGGCATTTCAGTGAGCGGCATCATTTTATGGCTGTTTAGAGGAAACTGCAGAGAGGGATTGAGGAGACCAGGCTGGAAAGAACAGGTTGCAGTATGAGGTGTATTGCTGTGGGACTGTCCTGACAAATTTCACAAAGGGAGTCAGTTCCTGAAGCCTGAGATATTGACCTCTGTAGAGTAACTAATGCTATTGACAGACACTTTACGTAGTTTTGGAGTAAACTGGGATCTAGTCTATTAAGTTGTTTTCAGTGAACACTAATCTGGAGTTGTATCATGTTTCCCAGAAGTGCATTATGATCTATAAGGCCAGTTCTGCTAAGGCTCCGAAGCTCCCTGTGAAAAGGAGATGTTCTTCTAGTGAACAAGACTTCTAAGTGGGTAGGCTTTTAGGCTGGTTCTTGGCCCGGATTCCCAAAGGGGTTTAGGTATGGGTGACGCTGCACATTGTCATGCCCAGCCCCAGGCACTCAGCTCCCACAGCGACATCTGCAAACACAAGTTAGAGTAGCAATTACTCAGGTAAGACCAGTAGAAATGTGCAATACAAGGCAGAAATTCAATAGAAATTTTGACTTATCTCCTAGTTTTTAGGCAACTGTGGGGTTGTGTTCAATATCCAAAATGCCTGTGTCCACTAGATTTGTGAAATTGCTTCAGCAATAACACCAGTGTTTCTAACATAGTAAACTAGTCATTACAGGTTTTGTCCAGGAAGAGGGAGATGCAGAATCCCTTTGGCCTGGTTTCACCCCATCTCTCCAGCTCCATTGCATAGACCATCTTAACTGCTTCCTCTGGCCCTCAAAGGGAAGACACGTTTCTCCATCATCTTCACAAAGATGTTTACAAATTAAACCCTATTTCATTAAAGTGACGAGCCTGTCTTCTTGAACTAGTACCAACTAGAACATAAAACCCTACAGAACATAAGGTTAAGAGTCTTTATACTACCTTTTAATGGAGTTTTTATCCAACATTTGCATCAGGTTGATAGTCAAATGAAGGGTCGTCTTGCTCAGTTGTTGCCACCAACTTTTGCTCCATTAAGTGTTGTGCACGTAGTGCCACTTAACCACAGTACCTGGGGGCAGTGCCTTCTCAGCTCCTGAGCATGATTCGACTCCCTGGAGAACAAAATCCTACCATCCCCATCAAAACTGTATACCTGAGGTACACGTTTGAAAACACAAGACAATGTAAACATGGAATTCAACATAAGCTGACAACTTATACTGTGACAAGCTGACAACTTTACTATGAAGGTGGTGAGGCACTGGCACAGGTTTCCCAGAGAAGCTGTGTCTGCCCCCTCCCTGGAAGTGTTCAAGGCCAGGATGGATAGGGATTTGAGCAACCTGGTCTAGTGGAAGATGTCCCTGCCCATGGCAGGGGAGCTGGAACTAGATGACCTTTAAGGTTCCTTCCAACCAAAACCATTCTGTGATTCTATAATTCTATGATTCTTTGTGGCGTTGTTTTGTCTCCTACTCAGCTATCAGGAATGTAATGTTTAACCAGAAAGACTGCAGGCTGGCTAGAGTATGAACCATGTTCCCTTTCCCTTTAATAATCATCAGGCAGAAGCTGTCACCTTGTTAGGTTTTAGAAACGCAGGTCAGCACAGCATGTGATGCTGAGGAATTTCCCGTGACACACGGATTCAGGAAGGCTTGTGTATGACATCCAACTCATTCATGTTTGGGTTGTGTAGGAGGCACAACTTCCCGGTCGCAGCTCCCAGCTGTAAAGCACGTGTAGCCTTAGCACTGGGCAGTGCTGTAGCAGTGTAATCTGGTGCGCTGCTTTTCCGGCCTCAAAGCACGTTGTTTTAAGCCTCCAGGTCTATTCATATTCTCTCCTTTGTGCATGACAGGATCCGAGTGCCATGCCGAGACCAACTTCCCAGGACCTAGCAGGTTTCTGGGACTTATTGCAGCTCTCAATTGAAGACGTCAGCATGAAATTCGATGAACTGCACCAGTTGAAACTCAATGAATGGAAAATAATAGAATCACCTGAAAGGAAGGTAAGCAGACCATGGACAATACCATTTACTTCCCATTTGTAGTCCTGCGGTCTTCTGGTGTTAAATCCAATAGTGAAACATGATAGGTTTCTTACCTAGAAAATATCTAATTGGCGTGGCCCAATTTATACACGGAAACCTTCATCAGATGTGAGGGGCTGTTTTTTTAACGATGTTGAACTGGACTGGATAACAAATAAAGTGGATTTTGCTAAGTCAGTCCACTCCTAAACACTTTTGTTCAAATGATTTTGATTCATATTATAAAGGCTAGAACTGAAATATATTCTGGTTTCTTCAGACTGCGGACAATAGTCCAAAAATTCGATCAACATAAACTCAGCACTCTGCTGCATTTGGGGCAGTTCAACACTGAGCACTACAGTGTTTAATCCTGCCTGCACAACACAATTAATACTAGAACAGGAGCGAGATAAAAGCACGTGGCAAAACACAGTGTAGATCAAACTAAAGCTTGGCTCATGGAAGTTTGGGGAACAAAGAGTACTTCTGGCAAAATGCCTGCAACTCTGTGCTGCAACTCCACCACCTGGGAGACGACCCAGCCACGATGCTTATAAACCAAGGGTGGCAAATTGCCCACAAAAGCAATGTAATTCTGAAACTGCCTTTCCCCTTTCTAGAGCTCCATCCCGCACCTCGATTATCCCACTATCCTTGCTGATTATTGTATCAGCCAAATGAAGAGAGCATTTGGTTTGAGTCAGTACTGTTGGCCTCAGGTGAATACTTGTTTGGTTTGGGAGGAATTAGGAGGCATTTTGACAACTCTTTCATTTCTTCATGCTCCTCTTGGATTTTAATTTTCAGTCAACTGGTTGGTGGATGGTGAGTTTGCAACTCTTGCTTACTAGTGACAACTGGAAGAAATTATTATAGTGACAGCCATAGTGATGATCCTAAGAGGGAAATAACTAAAAGTGGGGGGGGGGGGGGAAA
>Ga0065711_1007508_pt1 | contig 35545 bp, 25 predicted proteins | sample Hoacrofraction12_FD_59098 | JGI IMG/M metagenome (GOLD analysis project Ga0065711, IMG submission 59098) | Hoatzin crop microbial communities from Cojedes, Venezuela - Epithelial fraction 12 v2 (version 2) | ecosystem: Host-associated > Birds > Digestive system > Esophagus > Crop | place... | reverse complement strand
TAGGGTTAGTCGCAAAAAAAAAAAAAAAACCACAAAACCAAAAACACAACCACAAAAACCCACCAAACAAAAAACACCCCCCCATCCCCAGTGCAATTTTTACAGGTATCCTACCTTTTCCTCAAAGATTTGCATGCTCTGCCTGAGTCCGCACATGAGCATCTTCCCTCTCCCTAGCACTCCTTCAGAAGAAAGCCCTTCTAAGCTTTCAGCAAACAATCTGTGACCATTTTACACTGTTTCCATTTAAAACCGTCATACATAAGTGTAAAGCAAAAACTGGCTAACAGAACTAGTCCAATTATATCAAACCATGGCACAAAGTCTGAAGACATTTCCCCATCTGATGCACCTCAGCTTCAAAACTGCTCTACTTCATAGGGCTTTCACTCATTCAGGTTATGTTCTTGCCTTGTGTTGGTGGGTTAGCATGGACAAGCACGAAGCAAACTACCCACAGCTATACACAGGCTGGGACAGTCATGGGATTCAAGGAAAAAAAAAAAAAGGACAAAAAGAAAACACTTTTTTATTAAGGAGAGAAAAAGAATTGCAACCTTTCATGGTGAAGTGACTGCACTGGGCCATCTGGAGTCAGCAAGGAGCCTGGGAGCTGGGATTTGCGCATTCATCCCTTTGGACCTGGGGGCAGCAGCCCCTTGCAAGTCAAGTCCATGACACTGCAACGGGCTGGGTGATGAACTCCTTATTCCCACAAGCAAGCTATTACTCACACAAATAGTTCCACTGCAGTCAACAAGGCTATTCATGTAAGACCAGTGTGACTCAAGGGCTACTCTGTGACCACCCACAGGACCAAACTCATCTGCCTCTCACACTGATGGACTGCAACTATTGACCCTGGTGCAGTCCCAGCGTGGCCTCAGAGCATCCTTGGGCCCTGGGTACCTGAACACCGGCCGATCTTATCCCTCCTGCCAGGCACACTCTTGTAACTCTTTCATGAGGCAGCCATGTGGGTAAGAGTTACACAGAGATCAAGCACCTTCTTTAGAAACTGTCCTTCAGAGCAGCTGTACATAACCAATGGCCTGGATCTGATGCAGATTCATTCAGGGCTTTTGTCGGGTTCAGTATGAACTAGATGAAGGAAAGCCCTTCTTCTAACAACCAAAACCACTACATCCAGTGAGGTATGTATTCTCTGAGGATACTTCTGTACTAGCAGTGTTTATGTAAACTTTCTGACTTGTTAGATGACCTTATACTGTGTGTTAGATCCACTGAGGTAAGTGATGTAATTTTAAAAAACTCTCTCCCTCGCTTTGATCTGCATTTACTCTCCCTATTTTTTTGATTTGCCACCATATGATTTTAGATATTTTTTGCAATATGTAACTTCCTAAGCCTTCAGCATTTGATCCCATTAGCAGAATAAAATGTGTGGGACAGGCCAGATGAGAAGCTAGTCATCTTTAAAACAGAGGCTGTCTTATCTCCTTGGCAGATTGCACAACCTGTTATGACATCAAAGCAAATTAAGATTCCCAAAGACAAGACAGTCTCTGTTATGGGCACAGTCCCCTCATCAGCAAGAGGGTGGTTCCCAGAGGACCAGAGTTTCTGCTCTCTTCTGGTTACACTGGATGTTTCATGAAGATTGTACTCCATAGAGGCTTTAAATGATGTATTCACAAAGGGCACAGATCCATTAAAAGGCTGTGCAAAGCATCTTTCCTTGGGTGTCACAGCCTCGCTGTAAGGAGGTTCCCTGAACTTTTATGAACTCAATACTAGAGCACATCCTTGCCTCCCTGTGTGCAGCTTACCTCAAAACATCTCAGCGATTATCTTTGGAATCACTGTGTGCTCCCCTCCATGGGATGATGCACCTGCTAGGCTCGGGGCCAGAGACCTTTAGCAGAGGCTGCCCAACTTGTCATGCAGTTTGTTCAGTTCTCTGGCCCAAGGGAGGGAGAGCACCTCCAAGTCACTGAGCATAATCAATACCGGTTTTGAAACAGCCCATCTGTGAACACTCATAGCTGTGCTAGTCTTTCACCCCCTGCTCTTCCAGCTCTCAGCCCAAACCACTGCTTGCCACCCTCCATCTTCTCACATTCCCTGACCTCCATCTGGAGCAAGCACCAAGAAAGGCTGCAAAGCAGAGGAGAGGCCCTGCTGAGTGCTGAACTCTGCTAAGGGAGGGAATTGCCCTCTGGGAATAGAAGGAAGAGAGTCATGTAAGGTAAAGGAAAGGACAGTTTTCATACAAGAATGCAGGAAACCACATGGCTCTGCACCGGCTGTCTGAATGGGGTTGTGGGGCTCAGCAGAGCCTCTTTGAAGAAACGGCTGCATCAGTATTTGAAAAGAGTCATTCATTTGCTGGCAGACGACAGTCAGGTCAGTGTTTCTATGTTCTACATCTTATGCCTTCGGTCTGCTACTTTCTCTCTCCACCAGTGGCTTTTCCTCTTCCACTTTTACCTCAAGGGCTTTCTTCTGCTGCTGACACGTGCCAGCCAAACTCAATTTTCTATCACAAATTAAATGCATAAGCCAGTTCCTGAAGCCAAGAAAGAGCCCAGCTTCACCCCCACTGGGTTGCTGCTCTGATGAGTCTCTGCTCCAACAGCCCCACACTTGCACAGCACCCAGCACAAGCAGCCACTCCACGTCACGGCTGCTGCCTGGCCCCCCACATCCTTATCCCTGGCCTCAAAGATGAGTCAGGTTTGTGAGGAGCAGGAACAGATCCAGCCCAGCTGTCAGTTTAACTAGCCCAGGGCAGAGGCTGGAGCAGCTACCCTGCCCAACTCCCAAGCAGAGACAGCAGCCTCTTTTCATCTTCATGGCAGGCAAGTTTTGTGCTTCTACTCAACAAGGGCAGCATTTTTATTTGAAAGCNAATAGGGTCCTGGAGCACAGGGCACATAGGGCACTTTCATCCTTAAATCCTGATGCTGATCTTAGTTTCTCTTTGTGTCATAAATCAAAGTAAAGAAGATCCACCACAGCTTAGTCAGTGCATGTGTTTTGTGGGTGGCTTTGTTTTGCTTTTGTCTCTCCACAGGAGTGAGGAGGGGAAAACACACAAGCGGAGAAGCAATTTAAGAGCAAACCAAATGTGATGACTCTGCCCATGATGCTGGGACATTAACCCAAACTGTAATTACAAGCAGACTTCTTGATAGCATGCACTGTTGGTGCCTGAAAGCCATGATGTGACACTGGGGCTTTTCCCACCTTTGACAGGAACACAATGAAACCAGGTGTATTTACCTACTAAAGAACTAAAGTCACCCTGATGTTAAGGCAGATAAATAAAGGACAACACACTGGAGTATGTCTACTCTCCAGTCCACATTAAGTCTCACACAGCTTGCAGCAGGAAGTTGCTAAAAGACTTGCCCCTTGAAGGAGGCAGCAGTTGGAGAAACNNTTTTGACTGGCCAGTCAAACTCCTGTTAACACTTCAGAGATGGAGATAGGCTGGCTGCTCAGTCTGTTCCAACACGACACACACTTGTGCTCTGTTGACAGGGCTTATCTGTCTTGTCAGCAAGGTCACCAGAACAGGGATAGCCTCTGGGCAGACTTCACTGCGAGCTCTGCTCAGCAGAGACTGTTCAGCCTGCACAAAGGAATAGCTCCTATGTGGAAAAGGAACGGTCAAGCTAGCAAGGAAAACAGCTCTTCCTAACAAGTCTAGGCACACTGTTACTAATAAAGCACATCAAGTAGGAAGGATGGCTTCAGGAAACTGCAGAACAAAGTTTCAAAAGATCCCAGGGAACAGCAAATTTCAGTTCTGAAGCAGAACTGTTATTGTGCTAAGTCAAGCTGGTGTAAAACGCTATCTGTTCAAGCTTCCCTAGAGCAGATCTTGTAAAATCAGTGGTAAGCCAGTAAGTTTTTCAAGTTTCTTTACTAAAAATCATTTGCTTCAGTCCCTCTTACTTTGAAAAAGAGGACAGCTGTCTCAAGAACATGATCTGGAGGGGGTCTTCACAATAAGATCACCAAGAGGTGTTCCTTTTCCAGGGCACCTGAAAAATTTCAGNAAGTCCAATCTCTTTCCCTGTTTTTTTGTTTCCACACAGCATGGGATCTGCAGTATATGGACAGGAGAAGATATTGTAAGTCTAAAAACAATGAGCCATTTATAGATCCTTTCTTTTGCCATCAACTCTTAACTCTTCCCCTCTTCAACTCATTTTTTGCTGCTCAGATCTGATCCCTGAAAACAGCTGTCTTCTCACTCGCACGCCCTTGCACTCCTGTTTCATTTTCCAGCTGCCTTTGCTATTTTCCCTGATGTGCAATTGAACATTAAATGGTTTGACAGGCAGAACACGTACTCACCCAACCACTTATTCCCAATCAATATTCACATGGAATTCATGTTAACAGGCAAGAGTTACACACACACTTGGAAGGCAGGGCGGCCTCTTTAATGATCACTTCATCTAAAGGTATGACTGATCACTTTCTCATCTATGTTAAGCAGCAATCAGATTTTCCAGCCCACATACCACTAGCAGGGCTGTTTTTGCAACAGTAAGATCCTAACTTGATGTGATCTCTATTGTTCATCTTTGCAATTAATTGGGGAATTTAACATGGGTTAAAAGTAACAGAAAATCCAGCACATAGCTAGCTTCTAGTCAGTTAAAAATTATCTTTCTAGAGGTTTTTCTGCCAATCTTTAACCTAGACATGGCAGGATCACATTTTAGTGAACACTGTTTACACCAGTGTTTCTTTACCCCAAATTACACACTAATTACTCCTAACAGTGCCAGCGGAAGCAATGATGCAAGTGCTAAGCATCGTATGGAGCAGAAGGTAAATGGCAAAACTGATGTTTTAGTCACTGGGCTTTGAACCATGTGGGCAGGATCCATTTTTTAACACCTCTGCTGAAACAGTTTTAGCCTTGTTATATGCAGAGGGACTAAAAGACATTGCCTGTTCTCACCCCTTCCAAGACACCTGAAGGTAAACAAAATGGAGAAGTGTTGAAGCTGCTTTAAGGAACCCTACTTTAACAAAAAAAAAATATCACAATTCTACCCCCATCCCTGTTCTTACTTCTCACTAGGCATCTATTTCATGCTCTGAGCAAGCATCAGTGGTCTAACAAGCAGGATAAACTGACAACTGATAATGAGGACTAACTGGGCAATCTCAGCAAGGAAAAAAAGAACACAAACAGTAACACACACTGATAGCTTCCTGATTTTGTGCCATTGTGTTACAAAACTGAATCAGCCAAGCTTTCAGAGAGAAAAACGGGTAGAGATTTCTACCCAGAAATAACTTAACTTGCTTCTGTTGCAGCTGCAACTCTGCTTTTACTCACCCCTCAAACCAAATTGCCATTACTAGCAGTTTTTAGGCAGAAAACTCCAACACGCTAAAAAAACCCTCTCAACTCAGCAAGTTATTTCTGTTTCAAATCTGCTTGGCCTCTGAAGACTAACAAAGGAATTGCTTTTGTAGACATGTGCTTTATTTGCCATATGCCATTAAATGAGGCAGTCAATCTACCGCAGATATTAATAGTAGCAAGTTTGGACTATTATAAGGTTCAAATATGAGGCTATTTTTCATATTGACCTTAACAAAAGATCATGGTCGCAAGTGACCCTAACAACTAATTTAGGCTCAATCTGCAGAGGGACAGAACTTAGAAACCATCTTGTGCGCTGTACATGACATACATCTGCCGTCGGACAACGCACAGGAAGATGCTTTACATTCATGAGTTACATCTGCCCTGGGGCACTATCTGCTCCTCAGCTTGAAGAAAGCAGGCCTAACCAAACTGGAATTTACTTGGTATTGGGGCAGAATGAATGTCAGACACACACAAAGATACTGTTCCAGTATTCCAACTCCTAATCCTGTTCTCCATCCCACAAGATCACTTGTGCCCTCTCCTTTCTCCAGAACAAATACTAACCTAGCACGGCCTGCTAAGCAGCACACAGATGTCCAAGCAGACCTAGCCCAGCTCACAGCAACTCTCCACTTGCAGAAGCAGCTGCCATGGCTGCACAAAATGGTGATCCTCACTAGCAAATACACAATAAAGTAGCCTCAAGGGGTAACGTATTCCATGAGCTGCCACCAAGTTTCACTATCTTTTTCCTCTGGCCAACTTTTACTCTGCTCTGTGCATGCCCAGATTGCTTTCTGAAGCTCTTTTGTGGAGTCTGAGCACTATGTGCTTTACTGCTATTGCTTTTCTAGAAGAAACGATTACTCATTTCCCTGGAATAGCCTCAGATCCTTTGCCATTTCCATGCGCTCACATTATATCTGAAAGCTCGAAAGAGGACACGCAGATGATTAGAACAGTTCCAACAGCCCAAAAGAGAAGTCAAAACAGCGTCTCTTCTGGTGCTTGGAAGCACATGATTAATGAGAATTTCCTCCACTGGGAAAGGCTTTTGCAGTCTTTGGCCTCAAAAACTAGCAGACTTTACGCACCAGAGCCTTACTATGAACTCTGAGCAAAACAAACAGGAGAGGTGGGTTTCAGAGTACCTTATGCCTGTACATTGCTTGCATACTGAACTGCCGTCGTTCTTTCTATTCACCTTTCCACATCAATATAATCGCATTCAAAAGTAGAAACTGAGTAGCATAGCCTGTAGCATGGACCAAATCCTCAGAAAACAACACTTTCTCCAGCCTCTGAGGGGAATTACCTGAGTAAACACTGGAGAATTGGTCCCTGTAGACATTACACCACATAAGAACTGATGCAAGCAGGAGCTGGGGGTGTATCTGCTCCCACTGACAGATTACACCCACATATACCACTTTGCCTTAACTTACCAGAGAGTTTTCTTTGTGCAAATAATTCCGCAGCATGGCAGGCTGCAGAGTTTTCTGAGCTGCCCAAGACATGTCCTCCTGCACACAGGCAGAGCCTGCTGACTTCAACCAGACCCTGCACACGGCTGCATCTGAGTCATCTGCATTTTGTGCTTATAAGTACAAAACCGCTTGCTGTGACCCAGATGGAACCAACAGAGTATTTTCCTTATTTCTAATTGTTAGATCATCCTTTTCTAACTCCAGCAAAGATGACTTGCAGCCTAAGTCTCTTGGGGGTCAAGGCAGTTGTTTTGTTTGTACAGCAATTAGCACAGCAGGATCCCAGGCCACAAATGGCCTCCAAGGCTACATCTATACTATCGTGTTAGCTTAAACCTCAATTCTTCATTTAAGTCCAAACTTCCCAACCACCACCACCACCTACACAGAGGTTTATGCTACGGCCTAGTCAGGAACATGAAGTGAGCTCACACCTCACGTAGAGACCAGCTCAGGCTTGAGCTGTGCCCTACAAACAGCACAGATGCAGCAGTTTCAAGCTCTCCGCTAACAGAGTGCACCCAGCGAGGCTACCACAGGCAGGAACTGAAGCTGTAGCAGTCCTGATATTCAGACAAATCTTCACCATCTGAACCTGAAAAGCAAAGACCAACTGGAGTCACACGTCTCAATACCACCACCTCAGCTCCTGGGAAAAGCCTGTGGAAATGAAGGCGTATTTGCTAGATGACACGTCGACCAGCAGAGTACAGCGACTGCTAGCGTTGCTTCAGCTGACATAGCAAGGCACATTTGTCTTGGGTGAAAGCAAAAGACCAGCTCAAAGAATCTAATGTACCACACTAGAAAGAGGCTCTGCAAACCCCATCTAACACCACTAGTGAAGCAGTCCAAGCAGCACTAAAACAGCTACTTTCCCAAGCCTTCACTAAGAAAACAGGAGGCAACAGCTCCAGCAGGAGGATCCCAATTCTGTAACGTCAGGGATCTCCAAGACCAGTCAACCCTAGTACGAAGGTCTAATGAGATACAATGAACTTTACATGGCTCACTTTAACAATGTGATTACTTTAACCAGAACTAGAGTGAAATCCCCCACACTTCAGAGGCAGAGCTCTCCAAGAAACCATGCAATTCAAATAGAAACATTACCCAGACACAGAACTTGGTGGCTGCAGTCTTTGACCTGTCTTAGCCCCAACATCTGGATGGAATACCACAGAGCTCCCTCCTTTTCACAAGGACCATGCTGCCCTGATCAGCATCTGAGCTCACCAGCCCTTTCAATCAGACCTACCACGTTCCCTGCTACTCCCAGTTTCCAATTCTCCACATATTTAGTTTACAAATTTTACATGCTGTATTTTGCCTGTGGCACAGTAGCTCACTTACCCCTCTCCTATTAGCCCTCTCTGTTTAATTAGTTTAATGTGAATTGATCATTACATTAATGAGCCTGTAAAGAAGACTGATTTTCTTCAGGAGACTTCTAAGCTCAGTTTGGCAGCAGAGTAGTCCTATTGATTTTGCTTTCCCCCAGTAAATATGCTGCAGAGTGTCACTGCATCCTCTGTGAATCAGCTAATCCTATTTCACACTCTTTTGCTCCAAAACCCCCTATTCTGATTCGCTTGTTATCTGTGCCTGTAGGGCCAAAGCATCTCAAACAGCTTTGACTGTTGTTAACACACAGCTGACTGCCATAGGTCACTATCTCCTTCACTCCTAAATGGTTGGGGGCTTAAAAGACTCACAGTGAAAGAAACACAAGTATTTAATCTGTTAACTTCCTTAATTCCTAGCCAGCTAACGATGTGGCACAGAGTGCGCTCTCCTTACCACGCTTGCTTCAGAGGTCTGGCTAGCAGGCTCTGCTGAGCTACAGCCTGTGCTGGTGTGCCTGCATCGGCGGATGCTGACTGAATCAGGCTGGCCACCTTGGAGCCAGGGCAGAGGACAAGGATCCACCTCCACCATCCTGTGCAGACATCCCAAAAGCCCTCCAGGATGTATTTCCCCCACATGCAAGGCAGACGAAGCAGTCGCAGACAGGCCCCAGAGTAAGGGCTGAGCTTGTGCCTGCACAGCATTTTGTGGGAAGCCTGTGGTAACAGACCAGTGCAGAGCTGATGGCAGCTCAGGTCCTTCTCTTAGCTGGCACACCAGCAAGGCTAAGAGACTCTCCATGCGAGTGAGCGAGCAAGTTGGCTATGAACAGACTCAATTCTGCTGCAAATAAATGGCTTCTTCCATCCTCCCCTTCCCCACAAGATCAGGTAATCGAGCCTTCTCGAGAGCCTACAGAGTTAACACACTTGAGCTGCAGCAGAACATTGGGAAGGGAAATCCTCAGCCAAGAGCATGTCAGTGAAAACATCCTGCCATCAACTCCCAAAAGTCCAAGTCTAGGAACTGTAGCTAAATTACAAATGCTGTGGGAATTTCAGACAAGAATCTCCTCTGCGCTACTCCGATGTAATTTCGGAATGAATCCAGATTCAGTCTCTCCCCCTCCCAGCTGAATTTCCTGGCTTTTGTTTGCACTAACAGATGTTTGCATTTAATGTCTGTCTTTATTTGGTAACCCGTATATAGATTATTTTTCCCTCCTGTTCTATTAAAAGCCTTATCAAGTCCCTTATGTTTGCTCTTGTTGAGACGAACGACTTTGGCAGTATTTTCAGTGTGCAAGGCAAACAAACTGACTCTTCAAGGAATAATTAACTGAACTAAACTTCATGGCAGTATATTAAGGCATAGCATGTTTGATACATATGTTATGCCTGAATCCATGTGCAGCCTGAAACACCCAAAGATTTGCAGAAAGCCTTGAGAATTCTCTCTCCAACAGATTCCCACATGCTGACATACCGGCCATACACATGCATGCATAAAATGGCCCACAGTCCACATGCACGTGGGGTCAAGCAGGTTTTGGGTGATGGAAACAGGTATAAGAAACCCAAGAACAGGGAACGCAAAGCGATCAAGCCCATTAAAAAACTTTATGGAAAATTTGAGTTTGGCAGTATGGCAGATTTCTTTGTCCCAGCACCAAAACAAGAAAGTCTCTTCCCCAGTTTAGGAAGAGTAGGAGATGAAGTAACTTAACCAAAAGGGCTGTTCTGAGCAACAAATACACAACCCTTGCTTCTATAATACACTCACAGCCCTTTGGAAATACTTAACCACATGCAATATACAAAACCTACTTCAGAGGTTTGTGAGGTAAACACACTTCACACATTTCTAAACACTGGAAAAAAAAGGAAATGTATTTATTTTTCTTTAGCCATAAGAATACACTGTAACACTATATACTTAAACATAAACCTGTTTCTCCCTACACAGTCTTCATTATGAGTCTTCACCCTGGGGGTGGTTTGGCAGCCTCCCCGATTACCACTTCACACATTTGAAGCCCAGAAGCAGCCAGTATGACCATATAATCCGATTCCTTACATCACACAAGGCCAAAGAGCCTTACCCAACAACTTGCATATCAAGCCCATTAACCCAGAGTTGAACTAAAGGACCAGCTTCTAGGAAGCCATCTAATTGATTTAAAGACTCCCAAGGATGGAGAAAGCTTCACTTCCTCAGCAAATCATTCCAATGTGAGTTAGTCAGCAACATCAATTTAAGCAGGTACTTTAAAACATCTTTCAGATTATTTTTACCTCCGACAAAAATCAAATGGAAATGTAAAAGGAAAAAAGTTGCATCCTCTGCAACAAGCTAAACAAAGAGACCCTTATTGCAGAGGTATGACAGCAGCATTGCAAGTCCCCCTATCAGAGTTATTTATGTGTAGCAGCTGAGGAAAGCAATACAGATTTCTGAAAAGTGATACTAAGCAGGTCTGTTTAGAATACTGTCCTTTTATCATTTGGCTTTGTACCTTCCCCTTCCCTCTGCACCACTCTGAAATTTCAGAGGAGCTGTAAATCTACTGGCTTCCACCGGTCATTATTTCTCCTTTCCAAACTGCTTTTTTCATTTCAGAAATAAAAAAAAGCTCTAGCAATTTGGTCCTTTGCCAATGGCTAAATTAATAGCAAAAATAACAACAGGCACTTGTGAAACTGATCATTTATAGACTTCGTGAGAAAGAAATGCCAATTTGGGGGGCCTAAAACTACATTCTGGATGGTAAACTGTACGCAAGCTTTCTACCCGTAAATCAGATTTCTGGAGTTTTTCAAATCCCTGTGCATAACACACTGGGTTATGGGGCAGCCTTGTAAGCTCAGTTCCAGTGGCAGGCAGATGGCCTCTCATGTCAGGGGATTGTGCCTTCAAGAAGAGACCTTGCTCGAGGGGGTCACTGCCCCGCTCTGCAGCCAGCGGCCCCTGGACCACGCATCCAGAGCTCACATGTGGTAACACACGCAGGGAGAGGCTGCAGCAGGAGGCCCAAGTCAAACAAGCTGGTTTCACACCAACTGCACACGACATTTGACAGCTCTGATAACTGCTGAGACACAAGCCACCCCTCCACCAAGGAGGTCAAGTGGTTACTTATGCATTTAATAGAGACACTTGCTAGATCCAGCACTGATGATAGCAGAGGACCATTTTGGCTCTTCGTAAGCTCTGCAGCAACACAGTATACCCGAGAATCAGTTCAAAGGCACCCTATCTCCAACAAAAGCTAAACTCACTTCACACCAGGAGTGAGATACAGACACCCATTTGAAGCCAAGATCCTTAAACTAAATTAAGACAGTGAGGGAGTTGTTCTGCTTTGCGTATTTTAACACTGTCTAATGGAAGAACAGGAACAGTGCCAGTTCATTTCACTCAATTCTGTCCTTGATTTCAGTAATAGGAATGCACTTTTAGACAACTGATCAAGGTTGTCTCTGAGTAAGTCAGAGTCTTTTGAGCATGGAAGACCAATCACCTGGTGGTATGGACATGAGCATTTCCCACTCCAGGAGAAGCAAATCTGTGAACTATGGACACCTGCCTGCGGGTCTGCACTGCAAGGCCATGCACACTGGAAGCCATCACTTGAACTGCTTAAGCACTCTGCTGGAGTCCGTATTAGCTGTAAGCACTTCCCCTTCCCAGGAACTTGGGAGGCATCATGCATACCTCAGCAAAATTCCTTCTCGGTGTGCATTACAAGCAGACACATGCAAAAATAATTTTACAAATCCACACTCTGAAGGTACTAAGAAGTTGGATGTTACAATGTCTTTATTCCCTTCAGCAGCATCCTCAACCCAAGATCCTCAGTGGCAGACACACAAGGGCTCTCCGGTGTGTAACACTTCTGCAGGCACCTAAATTACTAAAGTTAGGAACTTTAAAGCTTCTACAGATCTAGCCTTGCAATCACCAATCACCCCTCAAAAGAAAAAAGTTGAAAGAGACCGTAAATACAGGTCTGAAAAGAGTTCCCCAAAAGATGTGAATAGTCTCTGGCTTTAAGAGAAAAGAAGTAGTAATCAGAACAGGGCCAGGGAAAAAAACCAATAAAGAAATGTAAAACTATGTACTCCTTTAATAGCACAAGTATGACATAATGGTTGAAACCCAAATGCAGATGAGAAAACATTAATTTCTCTCAATATGCAGCTAACCTGTGGAGTTCACTGACATAAGTTACCCCTGACCACACGGGCAACATCAATGGAGCCCAACCTTGCACAAAACACATGACTCCAGAAGCCATTTCTTAATTAAGGTGCCAACAAGCCCAATAACGAGATCTGCAGAGTTAGGAGAAGGGGGAGCGACACACATGAAGCCCTTGGTCAGCAGCAGCTGAAGCCACCCCACAAACAGCCCAAAGTCAAAAGCTGCGGAGACAGCAGCGACTTACAGGTGGAGGGAGCGGACGCTGGCAGCAGCAGGTCCCAGGGATGGAATGGCGGTCAGCTCGTTGTTGTTCAGTCGCCTGCAATGAACAGAAACCAACTGTTGAAGCAAGCAGCCTACGACCAAGCACGGGGGAGCAGGGGATGGCTCATCTGTCCCCCCCAAGTCTGTGGGAACACTGACACTTTGGCCAAGGCCTCATTCCCAAGGGGTTTGTCTGGGCCTGACAGTCCTCCCCTTATCCTCCCTACCCTTTAATAAAGGAGAGCCGCTATAACCAATTCTGCAGCACCTTTTTCATAAAAGCAAGGCTTTTTTCCCCTTCCACTCCCTTAAAGCAAAGTGCCACAAGAAAGGCACTGTGCACAGCCCTCCATCAGCCCAAGTTTCCACAGCCATCACGGAGACAAGCCCAAGATCGGAGGCTGCTCGCGCCCGCGGCCATGAGGCAGCCGGGTCCCGCTGCCTCAGGACGATGACTTTAACCCCCTCCCCAGGCAGCAGCCCCAGCTCTCCCCTCTGTGCCAGGCCACGGCGCGGGGGCCCAGCAGCGTCCATGGCGGCCTCAGGCCTGCTCTCCACACCAGGCAAATCCCTCCGAGGGCCAGCACCACGTACATGACAGCAATGCCACCAAAACCAGGTGTGGTGCTCCGGCGGGGAGCCCCATGCAGCCCCGGGGGCTGATGGCAATGGCAGACGGGGCCCCACTCCTGGAAACGTGGATACAAAAATGTCCCCTTCAGTGGCCTAATGTTCGAAGTGTTTTTCTGACTGAAAACAGATCCTTGCCATGTGACCGGCTCCTCCTCAGTTTAAAGAACCCTCATTTGTATGGTGAATTAGTCAATTAATTACTGTAACAGTCACTTGTCTGGCTGCTTGAAAATTACCCAATTTCTCAGCCATCTTGCTGCTCCCCCCCTCCGCCGCATGCTGAAGCGATTAACACCGAGCGGGGCAGCACACGGCAGCTCCCCAGGATCCCCGGCCACCTCCGACCGGCCACTGCTCGAGGCAGAGCCTCGCCGGGTCTCTCTGTGCCTCTAAACTGTTCCCCTTCCGCCGGGCTCTGCACGGGGACCCGAAGCGATGCCAACCCAGGTGCGAGCAGCAGAGCATCCCGCAGCAGCAGGGCAGCGCGGCCCGGCTGAGGCACGCCAAGCCGTGGGCACGCACTGGGGCAATCCTCAGTTATAGCAGGGTGGGGGTTTTCCCCCCCTCTCTTTCCTTTAAAGTTCTTTTTGGCAGGTGGGAGAGAACAACAGTACATCCATCCCAGAGCTTCCTTCTGACTCCTCCGAGAGCAGGCAAGATATTTTATTTCATGAGGCAGGCACCGCTGGGATAAAAGCTTTCCTCAGCCTCAGCTCTGCCTGACATTATACCCCTGCCTTAAAACGTTCAGAAAAAAGAGCCAGGTGCACTGCAATTCAGCAAAGAGCTCCACTTTGCAACTGAAAGACCATTGTTGCTCATATTATAGGAAGGTCTATAGCTTCTAAAGGTACAAAGCTAGCTGGAAAGAGCATTAAAGTGCTTATTTGCACCGTGTTTTCATTAATATCCAACTGAGCATCTCTGAGAGGCACAGGAGGAGGAGGAGAATTAGGCCCACTCTCAGCTAGGCAGGGTCAGCTCTGGTGAAGTGGCTCCGACACCCATCAGTGTCCAACAACTAGGGAAACCCTCCTCTGACAGAAGTGTGATTTTCATGTACCAGCCTCCTGTCAGGTCAGAAGTCAGCCAGAAGTGGTTCTCCCACCTCATTCTCTCACAGGCACCAGTCGCTGATGCAAAGGAGACAGCCAAGCTTGGTACGGGTCTGGGACTTCCCTCATCCTCCCCTTTGTCCACATAAAGAAGAAAAAATAAAATAGCAAGAAACCCCAAAACAGAACAGCCACGCTCCACAAATTTAAACTTTCAGCCTCCTCTTTCCTCCCCAGCCCTCACCTTTGATGACATGAACCTGCTGCCTCTGGATGCCAAGGTAGAGGAGGAGGAGGGGGGCCACCCATATAAAATATTTATGGTCCAGTTGCCAGGCTGGTGTCAGGCTGAAATGGAGCCTGCTCAAAAAATAGCACAGCTCTCCAGAGCCTTCAGTGGAAGGCACTTTAAAAAATAAAAGGCGAGTTGTTTGGAGGGGAATTTTAGCACACAGTTACTACTACTTTGTTACAAATGAGCTTGGAAAACCTGAGAGCCATGCAACCATCAATTCCACGGATCCCATGATCCATGTGAACTGAGGAAACCCCAGCACCTACCCCACAGCAGCACCCTCCAGCCCACCCTTTCAACCAAGGTACAAGAATAGACAGACCCCAGGGGGTCGTCATCAGAGGGAGCCACCAAAGAGGATAACAGAAAGCACAGGCATCCTGAAGAAACATATCGTCCCACTCCAGCCCCTTCCACCTGAGCCTCTATCAGCACAAAGCTGATTTATTCCATAGCATGCGGGATCATGGTGTTCCATACCACTTCAAGCCACTAGATTTCATCCCACATAGAAAAACTTTTAAGGAAAAAAGCTTATCAAAAAAACCCCACACACACAAACAACTGTCTGAACCCAGGGAAAGCGAAAAAGTGTGGGGTAAGTATGGCTATTACTTTATTACAATCTCAGTAAACCAAAACAGAGAATCCAAGATAAGCTACGAAGTTTAAATCTTTTGGTTTGCAGACATTTTCTTAAACTCCAGGGAAAACAAAAGGTTTTCAAAATATATTGCACTAATTATTCAGACAGATGCAGAGCTTTGACCCTCACCTGCAGTCCTCAGGAACCACAGGCACCGTGTTTGAAGCATCACGGGAGGTTTCAGGTCTTATCAATGCACCTATTATTTGGGGCAATCTCTTTCCCTGAGGGTGACTTGGTTTGCCCAGCACAGCACGAACAGCAAAACACTGACTTGCTCTCAAGACATGCCACAGCATGATGCTTATTTCATGAATGTTTGTAAAGTTCTTTAAAAAAAAAAAGCCCTCAGAAAGGAGATGCTCTGGCAGTACGGCTGCGGTTCTCTTTGTGAAATGCAGTTTATTTCAGCGGTCTGTGGTTTAGCTGTTATTCAAAAGCAACCAAGATTGGTAGATAGGGCTTTTAATAGAGCTTCTCCCTCACACTTTCATGAGCCTGCCTTCCAGGCTCTGCTCCAGACCTCCGCCTCCCCTCCAGCCTCCCATTTCTGACTGCTCCCCTTCTCTCCTACTCACTCCTCTGCTCTCTCCCTTTTCCCTAACCCCGCCTTTGCGACACAGCAAGCAGCCCTTATCTGCACCATTACCTTGCGGGCTGCACTACTTACCTCCCTCAAACCCTGACATCTATTATTTTTCAGAGCTGATTTCAGGGCAGGGCTCGTCCCACTCGCAACACGTGCAGTGCTTTGCACGAGGGAGCTCCCTACCTTCGGAATCAGAAGCCATACCCGTTTCCCAGCCTCACGCTCCCTCCTGTCACATGCCTTCAGGCACTTCCACAAATAACCGACTGCTAAGCCACAGTCATGTTAGGATAATTCTAAAATCTCATGGGATCAGGGCTGCAATTCTCTCCTTTAAGCACAGAGTAATTTAAGGCTTTCCAGTTTAAAGAGAAGTGGAAAAAACAGATCCTCCAGGCAGCATTTTGCTGACCTGCATCACTTTCTCTCCTCTCCCTGGCTGCTCTCTAGGATGATCGTGATGAACTGATTTCGGAGCACTGCAGTCACTCCTGGCCCCTAGCCAGTCCCTCTTATGAGTGTAAGCAGGGGAGCCAGGGGCTGTCAGGCCAGGGGAGAGATGCTCCATTAATCCCCGCGGTCCAATCCTGCAGGCATTGGTCAGGCCGAACTCCCACTGTAGCAAACCCCTTTTGCCTATTTAAGAATCACAGGATCTGGCCCCTCCACAAGCCCCAGAGCCAACACTTAATGAAAACAGACAGAGGACAAGAGAAAATGCACGATATACACAGAGCGCAGCATTGTTTCTGAAGGGAAATGTTTTTTCAGTTTCCCATGAGGCATCAGTAGCTCTTCAAACAGAGCCCAAACCTCAAGTATGCCAGCAATTCAACATTCACACGAGCTCATTACCTCAACCCACCACTTGCAATTTCAGTCACTTTCATTTTTCAAAACCCAGAATCAGAGCTCCAGGAATCACTGTGAATAGCTGACAAGCGCAGCTCCTCTGCAAGGGTAACTGCTGAGCATTTACACAGATCAGGAGCTGGGAAATCCTGCAATACCCCAAACAAGGTTTCTTTTAGCAGCAAAGGGTTCTAGCACAGCCAACAAGACCTTCACCACCTCCCTCTCTTTCCCCACCAAAGCAGAAGACAGCTCTGCTTTTTTGGCCTCTCCTCACAGGCTTCGAACAGAATTTGTTCTGGTTCCAAAAGAAGCACAAATGTCCGAGCGAGGAGGAGACACAGGTAAGTGCTTTGTTATCCACTACACTACACCTTTGTTTCCTGGGAGAGCTGGGTTAGGTTGGCATCAGGTGTCACCATCCAGGCTGTCCCGCCTTGCATCAGGGTTACTCTTTCAGCACGGAGCTCTGGGTGTACGTTCAGGTGCGTTCGCGGAACTGCTCCCTCAGAGCACTGCACAAGGCGCAGCGAGGCAAGCGCCAATGATTTCCAGTAACAGCTACACTGTTTTAATTGGGATGTTGTGTTCTGCTAATCGATTAGTTTCAAAAACAGCACAGGTACAATACAGAGCAAAAAAGCCTCCACATCAAGTCGGATTGCTCATTTAAGTTAGCTAAAGGAAGGTACTGTCCTAGGAAACTATATACAATTTCCTCCTGGCCCACAAGCCACCCTGGCAAAATACAATTAAAGCCTCTGAAAGAATACTTACACTTCCTGCAGGTTCGACAGCCCTGCAAAGGCCGAAGAATCAATCTCCGTCAACTTGTTGTAGCTCAAATTTCTGTTAAAATAAAAGACAGCGGGATCAGCATACTGCAGTTGCCATGCTCAGCAAAACAGTCATCTTAATCATTCGGGATTGTACTGGGAGGGTGGGTTGTTGTGGGGGTTTTTGTTTTGTTTGTTTGTTTTTTTTAACAAGACCACTTCAACACGACACTTCAGCTGAATATAGGAATGAGTGAGCTTAGTTCTATAATTAAAATGTTATCTAGCTCTCCCTAAGCTTTTTGCTCTCTTGCATTAGTGTGGTTTTAATTTGTCTTTATATTACACAATTACATTATTCTTCTAATGGTTATTCACAACCACAAAACTAATCATAGATGAATAGGATATTTCCTGACAAATTCAAGTGTGAACTAAAACAATCAACAAACTTTCTGCTAAATATTTTATAGCTATATTCAGAGTATTTTTATATACTATTGTGTGTTACATACAAAATACAGAGATACACACACTATGTGTAAACATAAAATATATTCTACTTTCCGAACAAAATTATATTGTTAGTGTATCACTAAATATTTTTTTAATCAGTGATTACAGCTTTCAGCCAGTCACGTAGTAGTACACGCTTTGGTCCTCCACAACCCCAACCACTGTTTTCCAGCTACCCGACAGCCCAAATCTAGACCACATCACAGCCCTTCACCGACGGATGGCAACTGGACTGCGCTGCTGTGTGATCTGAGAACAGCCCGCGCGGAGAGCAGACCTGCCTCGCAGGACATCCCTGCTTGGAGATACAGCCAGAGCTCAATGTTCTTCTGGAATGAACGCACTGCAAGGATTGCTAGGGACAGCAAGCAGATGAAATAATGCAAATAAATCACCAACTCCTCAAACCACAAAGAGCTTCGCTGTGCTCTGCTGCAGCATCATATGGCGTGACAGCAAAGGCAGCCCTCCACGATATGCACTATCAGCACACCGCACGCGACAGGTGAAACCTGCAGCTAAGGACTTACCAGGAGAGCACAGATCAATCCAGACCAAGTGACTAATGATGTGGAAATTAACAAATGGCATAATTAACTTATGTGTGCAGTGCTGGCATTTTCCTGTGAGTGCATAATCTAAGGAGGGAGGAGGCAAATTGATGGGTGGTAGCTGAAAAGCAACCACAAGAAGTTGTAAGGAAATCATGAGGGGGACCTACCTTAATTTTACCCTGCTCCACACCCTGCTCTAGGATATTATCCTGGGTAAAAATCAACCCTCCTGTCTCCTCTGCAAGGAGGTTACACCCTCTTACTGCACCTCTGAACGGGACCCAAAAGATTCATGGCCTGATTTTAGATAAGCCCTCAAATACTCAGCTGCTTATCCAAACCACCAAGCCAGTCTGACTAGAAAACCAGCCAATCTTCTCTTGTTTTGTGTATTTTCTTTGTTTTAAAGCTGTGCCCACAGAACCCAAGCAGGTCTGGAGCCCAAAGAGGTAAACAGGACCTAAGTCACCAAGGGAACCTAGTGAACTTTTACCAACGCTACGTGACCCAAGAGCTGAGGGACACAAGAAAGGACAGCTGCTAGAAAAGCCTAGACAGAGACCTCCTGATTGAATCACTCGTGCTAACCCACTGCATTTTGTGGTAATGCAAAGAGAAGTCTATGCCCAGAGCAACACTTACAAACACCAGGACTTCAAAGACTACAAAGCTTACCAACTTTGCATGCTCAGCAGGAAGCGATAAACACCTCTTTCGAGCTAAAAAGCAGTTATTGATCACCTGCCCTCCCATACTGCATTTATGGGAAGTCCTCAGAGCCCTCCCTTGCACGCGGGAACCATTTGACAGTCCTCATGCACACGCTGCTCCCCATCATTTCGGAGCGGCCAGCTCTGAAGATGGCTCCTTGCATCTCGCCTGCAAAGCTCAATTTTTTGCCAATACCTGTTGTGAAAGAAGGATCTACAAATCAACAACACAGGTTGGCTCTTAACCGAATCTAGACCTGAAGCTACACAGGAGCGTAAAACCTAACCAAGTGTCTAGTTCTAAAATATGCTGCTCTGTAAGCCCCTACTGTCTTTTAAAACACTCAAGAGACCTTTAAAATCAATACCAGCCTACAGCAGATATCCATTTCACTATGAACTCAAAGGCATTTATCTAAATAAAAGTCAAACTGCAGTTTAAACTCAGAGTGCATTTCAAAGCCAAGTCCATATTCATAGCACAATTACGAATTAAAGTGCAATTTGCCCACAGATTACATTACTACTTTTTTTTTAACCACACAGCAAAAATCAGGTTGGAGCATGTCCCTGCCTGATGTACAGGCAAAAAGAGAAGATACATCAGGTAACGTCCTATAGGCTCAACACAATAAAGATAAAGCTGGCACAGAAATAGCAGTGACAAACTGCGAGGGGGAAACACAGCCATGGTCATGACCGTGCATGAATCCATCTGTTTCAATGTATTTCTATGCCTTCCACGCCTGCAAATCTTTGCATTCCTTAAAGTACTGTATTTATCCTAAAAACATTCTTCTGCAATAGGCTAAGAGGCTGTTTTATGAATTGAGCACTGAGAATCACGGGCACCAAACCGATCATCCCCACAACAGACCAGGCAACAGACCCCTGGCTTAGCCAAGGCTCAAGCACTGATTGATGCTGATGTGAACTTCAGAAGTTCAAAAGTGAAAAAACCAAGGTCTTCGTAAATTAAAGGATTTCACAGCCATGGCTTAACATCATTGAAAGTGACTTTCTGATTATTGTTGTGCCATATGAGAAGTCTGAACATCAAAGTCATTGCACAAGTTGCTGGCTCTTCAGATAGCACAGCCATGTTTCGCCTACTCCAGCAACAGAAAGACCTTCCAATGGCTGCAGCAGCAACACAGGTGAACTCCAGCTTCTTGTATGCCAGAGCCTTCAGTCCTCCCCACACTACCCACTGCAACTGCCAGCTATCCTCCCCAAACACACCACACACTGTCCAAAAGCCAGGGGAAATCAAATACGGAGTCAGCAGAAAACAAACTGGAGACTTGAAATTAGGTAGATACATCGAAATAAACAGTTTATCTCTGAGACCAGCTGTATTTTAACTTACATTAAAATGCCTAGGAATTTCTAGCCTGAAGCATTAGCAATCAAAGGATGTGTTTCCCAGAACTCAGATCGCCTGACTAGACAGTATTTGGCATGCTAGTCACAGCATGCAAATGGGAGAAAGAATTAACGTGCTCCAATAGATAGACCATCGGGACCAGGAGTGAGGAAACCTCCATCTATTCCTGGCTCTCAATTTCCTGCTGGGTGACCGGGTCATGTCACATCACCTCTCCAGAGCTTTTGTCTCCACAGCCACCCTTCGTCTGTCCTGTCTATTTAGGCTGTAAATAAAATTGAGGTAGGTATTGTCTCAGTTTGCCCAATGCTGATGAAATGAGGCCTCAACTTTGGTTGGGCTCCAGTAACACAAACACAGGAAGGAACTCAAAACTTGAGGTCATGAGTGCGTATGACACTCCTCCACTACAAATACGGGTCCCAAACGTACAGCAGTGCAGGAGGCACTGGAGGGGCTGCAACATCCCCATAAGCTCAGCCCCACCAGGCCAAGTAGACCTGTAATGCAGGCTGGCTGCAGATGCCAAGCTTGGGGGCACAGCTGCCCCATTGCTGGAAGCCGTCATGTCTCTGCTCTCCCACAGCACAGAACATGTTCCTTCTCCAGGAGTGCCTTGGCCTGATGCCTTGCAGTAGTGGCATGGCCCACACCAAGCCAGTGCTTGGTAGCTACCATCAGTATGCCAAGATGTCTTCTCCAAAGAGAAGGCGCCCTCAAAGCCAAAACCCCATCCTTTCTCCAGTCAGCACTCCCCTAAACCATCCAGACTACCTCAGGTGCTGGGCACCTCTTGAAAGTGGCAGTTTATAAAACAGTATCTACTGTGTTTTATGCCAGTCCTGAGACCCTGTGTCATTGGTGTGCTGTCAGCCCATTTCCCAGCACTTGCACCTACGTATGGTGTTAGCCCTGGCCAAGCATGGGCATACCCACGCAGAAACTGCCCAGTGTCCTGCCAGCTTCTCTGCACAGGCATGTGTTTCTGTTGAATTGCTTGTGGGAGGATATTTTGATCCCTCCAAGGCCACTGTGGAAAGAAAACAGAATTCAGACAACCAACATAAATACTGGACAAGAGCCAGGGCTGCAAGTTCAGGAAAGCATCCTACAAAGGTCAGAAGCTGCCACAGGTGGTAGAGAAGACAGAGCAAAACCACCAACTTGACTGGCCCCTAACATTCAGGTTGTTTTCTCCCCATTGAATAGAAGTTGATCTGAAGTTTAAAGATTAAAAAACCCCACATTTTGACTTACTGGAATGACAAGTACTCTGCACATTATTTATCCATCACATACCTAAAGTCTTCCTTGTATTGGCTAACGCAACAATGTCGGGGTTTTCCCCTCCTGTCTCTAAGATGCTCATGACTGGGAACTGAGAGCCTGTTAAATCAATATGGGAAGGGCCCTGTCCTGTGTGTTCATCCATTCCAGTCTCTAAATAAGAAAGCAGTGTTCGCCTTTAAGTAGCTTTATGAAAATGGTACTGTGGATCACTGAACATTGCAGAGACTGAAAGGAAAGCCTTGTTCAATATAACCAGGTACACAGCCTGCCTTGAAACCACCTCCCGAAAGTAATAATGCTGTCACATAAAGAGTCCTGCTTGCCAGCAGGGATCAGTGAGCTCGCTGAACCACGAGATGCCAACCCTGCCTCCTTGGGCAAGGTCTGGGGTAGACCGGGAGTTCATGTAGAACTTTTGGCTCTTCTTTGGGAACTTGGCCAGTGTGGAGAAAAGCTACCCCTCTCCTTTTGATGACAGAGGTGCCTGGCTGACTCGCCAGACAGAGGAACAGACAGGCATGTGGCTCCTGGTCTCTGCTCACCATGCTGATGGCTGAATTCTGTTCAGCGAGGTGAAGGTTTCCGACCCTTACATCAAAACCATTTATCTGTCAGTGCAGAAAATTATGTCAAAAGCGTTTCTGCACCTTTTGATGACAGGCATTGGAGAAAAGGACAGTGGCTCAAAGTTCTGCCACTGCCAACTGTGGCTTTCATTAAACACTTTGTCAACCATTGTCATAACACAACTTTTCATTGCTCCAGCACAAAAGCGAGCCGTGGGCCCAGAACAATCGAGCCCTGCAATAGAAATTCCTCTGGCTAATCTGTCGAAAGATAGCTGCCTAGTCCACAGCTTACTGAATAGGCACCATCCTCTTCCCACATGTTTGTAGATGGCTTTATAGCGCTGGAATGGAGGCCCCATGCACACTTGATTGGGTATGAAAAGCATGGCTGTGGCTGAATTAGCTTGGGGATGGGGGCCAGGGGAACAAGAGAGGGAACACATTGCCCATACTAAAAGTACACAGCTGTGCAGGGAAGAGAGCACACTCGAATTTCTCTTTTAAACAAGCTTGCGAGCTCCCAGAGAGATGGCACAGCCCTCATAAGCAGCGACATGCAAGGCTTAACACTGAAGCACAAAGTGATCAAAGACTGCAAGGATTCTGGTGGTTGTATGGACTGTAACAGCAGAAACAGATTTAGTGTTTTTTTTTTCCTCTCTTGTGCACAAAGACAGGCCCTGAATATATTTGCTTGAGGGAAGAGTGGCCAGACAGCCACTGCAGCTAGTGCCAGCTCCCCACAGCTGCACTGCACGGCAGCACCTTCCCTTAAATGGGATTTTTTCAGTTCCCCATAAAACAAACGGCCACTAAACGGAGTTGCATAAGCCACCACGGTGATAAGAGTCAGAAGGAGCTTCCACATACTAGACACGCAGCCCTTAATTACCCTCTGGAGGATTTCTTGCGGATTCTTTGAAGTGGCTGATGCAGTGCCAGAAGCGGAAGCCCAGATTTGGGGAATCACTCACCCAACCCACCACCACCATCCCAGCATTCCCTTTGAAACCACCTGATAAACTGATAGGAAACCACAGATCCTTACACCCCTCGGCTCCCTCATCACCCTCACCTCTATTCCACTGCTCCCAAACTCTGCATGACAGGCTGGTGGTCAGGAAGGATGCGCTGCAGGGCTCTGCACCCACGCTACATCTTGCGGTTCAGCCAGCTTCATGCGTGAGCTCCCACGCTGCTGAGCAACGCTCCCACGGCTGGACTGCCCACGGCTGCATTAAAGAGCCCTCAATTTCTTTCGCAGTGTATCCCTGGGAGCTCTGCCTGCCTGTGCTAAGAACCCAGCTTACAAGAGAAGGGACACCACTGGAGACCCATGCCAAGCATCAGCAAGAGTCACCTCCTAAAACGACATAAGAGCAACAACACACACGGCACCAGCGAGGTGAATGTCCCGGCTTGCTGCTGTAAGTGCTTTGGAGAGAAGGGGACTCTGGAGGACATGGGAAGGACAAGCAGCACCCACATGGGTGAAGCTGTGCCCCATCACTGAGAGGTCCTGTTAGCAGCTAAGCGACTGTGCTCACTCAGGCTTTACTTCTGCCCCAGCTCAAATTAGCAGCAGCAGCATCGTATTAGCTTGGGTTAATAGCCTGCTCATATAAGGGGCTTTATGTGCAGAAGGGAGTCAACTTAAGGGCAACCCTCAAGCCATAATATGAGCTAATTTGACAGTGAAGACAAACTTTGAGAGGTCATCCAGACACCAAGAAAACTGCACCATGAATCACTCTCAGTCATGACCAACAATACTGTCCAAAGGAAATTCCTGCAGCATGATTACCAAAGAATCAATACCACACTGATTCCAGTAGACACAGGCAGTCATTAACGCAAAGAATACTAATTAAAACCACATCACTGAGAAGCATTGTGCAGGGCTACTATTTAATTTAGCATGTGGTTGATATGGTTCAAGGAATTAGGGAAATTATCTTCTTATCTGCAAGTAACTTTCAGGGACACGTTTTTAGCCTTGGCCCTTCTGCCTGCTCTGCCCCTCTGCACTCACAACTGTTTCTGCTCATGAGCGCAGAGACCACACATCTGGCACATGAAGACGCCTGCGCCTAACAGCCCAGTAAGAGACCACCAGAGCTGGTCTGCTCACACCAGGCTGCAAGCACAAGTGTCTCCACCACAGCCGGCTCCCCGGCTCCAGCAGCCAGCCCGGGAGAGCAGCTGGGCTCTGGGACAGGCAGGGAAGTCCTCAGCAGGAGCATTGGGTAACACCAGGCTGCTGCTGGGGCTTCTACATCTCCTACAGCAAGGAACTCTTACAGGTTTATTTGTCTCTTTCAGAGGGCAATGTCGGGTTATTTCAGGCCTTATTCAGTTTACACAAATGTGTTTTGACAAAACATAGGATCCCGTTTCCTCCTATTTTAACAGCCTTAGCAAAACTAGAATTGAGTTATTTTCTGCCTTTTTTATTTTGCTTGGAAGATGTGTGTGGGGTTTTGTGTTTTTTTTTGAAAGAAAAGATTAGCTTCAGCTTAATCTGCATAATCACACACATCTCAAGTACACCACAATATATGTGCAAGGCACTCGGGTAACTCAGGTGCTTACAAACCTCGTGCTACACTTCTGCATCACCAGGAGAGATGTGAGGATACGCATTTCACCAGGGCTTGATCCTGGTCCACTCAACAAGAGTTTTCTCAGTATTTTAACTGCTCCGTGCTCCAAAAAAAGTAAAGTGAGATTTCAAGAAGTGAAGTAATTTGAAAGTCATCCAGCGGCCTCGGTGGCAGCGAGGACTGAGAGCCCTTGTCTCTGCGGAGTGCCCCACTGGCCCCGGCAGCGCTCCTGGCTGGGGACACGCACAGCCTCCCCCCGGCCCGGGGAAAGGGGGGGACCCTGCACAGCCTCTCCCTTTCCCGGCAGCCAGAAGGGATCCGAACCAACAGAAGACAGCACGACAAAGCAGGAGTGAGAAGGAGGTGAGGCAAACTACTCACCAGCACCTTCCCTGCTTCTGAGAAGAGCCCCAGCAGCAGCCCCACGGCCGCAGCCAGTGTGTTGCAAACCCTCCCATCGCGATCGCACCTCCTGCTGCTCCTGGTAAGGCCATCCAGTCAAAGGCAGTATTGTACGCAGGGAACAGGGGATGCTGCAAGGGTCCGAGCAGGCAGTATTCAATTGCAGCAATTTTTCACTTTATTTGCTGCCTCTCTTCAGCTGCACTGCCCGAAGGAGACTGATCCTCTCCAAAACACAGCCAGCCACCCGCTGCAGAGATTGCCTCAAAGCAAAAACACACTTCAAATGGGGCACAGGCATCTAAATGAAAATAACGGTATTTAATTTAACATAAAGGAATCCTGGTTTGCCATCTGTGACAGGTAAGAAGTTGGAAGGAAAAGCAGGATGTGGAAGTCTTTTTAACTCACAAATAAACTCCACCCTTCATCTGCCCAGACACCCATAGGGTTTGTTTGGGGTTTACTGTTTTAATTAAAAGGTGCTACCTACTGTCATGAGAAAGACATATCCTAAAACAAAAACTCACAGCTTGTTTGCTCCACTGCGTAAGAGCAAACTCACCTTTTTCCTTTCTCAGCAGCTTTGCCTCCACAAGGCAGAGCACGCTGTCTCAAACCACTGAAGCAAGCGCTGGAGGCCTTGTTCGTAAGCAAAATACTCCTGAAACAAATTGCTTCCATCACCGCTGTGTTGCATCAGTAGATCGATAAAGGCCACGACTCCTTTACTAACATTTTCAATTAAGGTTCCCCACTGTGTATTCAACATACTAAACCAATTTATTGAGGATTAACAACCATATAATTTACTATACACATCTACTTTACAACAACTGCTAAGCCTCCATTAACTGATAACAAGAGCTACATCAACAAATGAGCATTAAGTGCTATTTACAGTTTCAAAAATTGCTACTTCTGCAAAGCAAATATTTTCATCTGAGTTGTGCAATTTTTCACATGTGCTCGCAGCAAATAAACCATGTTAAGCCTTTGCCTGTTTCAGATGCTTGGAAAGACCCACAGCAATACATCCAACCGCTGGCAACCTAACCCTCCCACCACATGACTCTGCAAAATCCAGCTGCGGGTTGCCAGTCAAGTGCAGATGGAAGAGAGAGGACTCAAACTCCTCAAACATTGCTCAGAAGTTTCCACCGTTTAAGAAAACATCCGAGGTCAACAATCACTCTACAATATCCAGTAACTCATATTTTAAGATATGTTTTCTCCTAAAACACAGATTTGTTGTGTGCTTTGCCCTCTTTGGGGATGCAAGTGGTGTCAATCACGTCTGCAAGCATTTCTGGTAAGCTCAGAGCGCTTAACTAGCCAAGATGACATTTTTCCAGTGCCCCAACGCCACAGCTGATTTATCAGAAACATTAATCCAGTAACTACATCGCCAGGCACAGCTCTCATGGTGGCACTGATCAGCAGCACCCTGGTCACAGACACTGCATGCCGGGAAGGGCGAGCATCGAGCCCCGATGCTGGAGTTTCACCACACATCCAGCACCACCCCTGCATCGAGAAGGGCTCAGCTGTGCCCGGTCCAGCAGCATCGCAGGGCACAGCATGGCCCAGCAGCGCCGGAACGGAGCCCGGTCAATCATTAATGGTGGGGAGAGGGCAGACAACCTGCTCCTGCAGTGTTTGCTCAGCGCTTCATTCTCTCATGGTTCTTCTTATTAATAGTTAATCAGGAAGGACCGATCTCCCCCAAAAAACACACTGGCTTGGAAGCAGCACGAAGGAATATTTGTGCGCTGGTTAAAACTAGTCAGGCAAAGAGTTGGGGGGGGGGGGGGTGGGGGGTGTGAAGTCTTAGAAAAGCAGCATGCAGACTGCTGCTGCAGCTGGGGCAGGGGGGCTCATCAGCTTGCTCCTGCCTCTGCTGCACTTGATGCTGCTTCTTAACACCCCAGAGAGGGGCTGCGTCACCTCCCACCCTCGCACAGCGCAACGGTGCAACAGCAGAGAGGCATTTTCTGGAATGCACTGCTGTTCTCATTCTCCACCAGCCCAGGCTGCCCAGGCTTCATGGCTGTTTCACCAGTGGCTGCTCCTCATCAGCCATGCCATGCATCTGCTGTGCCATAATCCAAGAAATGTATCTGCTGAGATTTTGACTTGAAGCTCAGTCTCGTTAGAGCTGCTGCAATATTTAACAAGCTAGCTGACCAGAGCCAAAGCAGCCAGCTCAGCTGGCTGTGCCAGGGCCAAGGCAGTGGTCGTCCCTCCTGGCTTTGCTCCCCTCTTCCCACCTGGTGGCAATAACTCCAGTCTCATAAAACACCCGGACAACTCTGCAGCTTTCTACAGTGGAAATAAATCCCTTTCTGATCCTAGGAGCAGTCCAAGTGGGATTACAACATTGAACTGCTTGCTATGCCCACCAGCAACATAGGCAGTTTCAAATCCAGCCAAGCAAGGACATTCCCTGCACTTTTCAATGCTACAGGCTGAAACTGAGAGGTTGACCAAATCCAAAGATCTTGCATTTGGAAAGGAATGATGTACATAAGCTCAAAGCATCAGCTAAAGGACGAGTTACCTACGGGGCAGTCACTGCCTGGCAGCACTGCAGGATGCAGGGCCAGCTCTAATCCCCCGGAGGTGTGAAAAACACATGGCAGACAGCTCTCCGTTTTCAGGTTAAAAATAGTTCTTCTTTGTAATAAAGAACAGCATCTTACAGACAAAACACACTAAAAAAGCTAGAAAAGCCTTGGCTGGCCACCCTGGCTGGAGGTGTGTGGTTTACACCGGCATCTACCCTCTCCCCTTTCAAGTAATCAATGTCCAATCATAACGCACTTTTACTCCAAGCACTTCTGCATTGCCAATAATGCACTGAGCAATTTAATGGATTTCTAACCCCAAACTGGAAGCTGTACGGCATCCAGCTGACTCAGTCTTAGAGGAAGCCCTGGAACAAAATGCTAGAAATAAAACCACATGCACTGATAACATTACAGAAATAGATACACCAAGGAACAAATGTTCTGTCCCTTTATTTTACCTAACCTACAACCTGTTTTAATTGACCTTCAAGATGGAAAGGCTGCATTTAAAAGAAACCATTTCCACCTAGATCAAGAGAAACAAAACCCAAGCTATATATAATGCATTTGCTGCAAAACATGGCAAATAAATCTACCATTAAATTACCTTTCACTTGACAGTGAAAAGCCAGAAGAGACTTTCAAGTTGATTTACTCCATATTTTAGGTCCTAAGCAGAGCTATTTTCCTCAAGAGACTTCTTTCTCTGCACACAGCCCGAGAACAGAGGAGATGACTTCCTCTACCCTCACCTTGTCACGATCTATAGCACTTGACAGCAGACAGAGGTATTACCACCTTTGGCTAGCAACAGCCTGAAACAGCACAGAGGCAACGGCAGGACGCAGAAATTTCCCAGCGGTGGTCCACAGCATACCTCCTGCCAGCAGGTCAAGTACTGTTTGACATGGTAGACTGACATTCCTCCAGAAGATGCTCTTTCTTTTACAATGTCCTACAGAAACCAATGCTAAGAGCAGGGCTGTTATCAGAGCAAGCATTCATACCTTTTGGCATAACGCCTGTATCGGATGTTTACTGCTGGGACAGCAACAGGATAGCTGCAATGATTTCAAAGCAGATGAAGCTGGTGCTCAAGACTCTGCCCAGAAAACACCACAAAGAAGACAAGGGGAGGTTATATCTATTACTGCTTTCCAGTCATTACCTTTGTCATCACATTCCTTATACACACTGGAAAGGCACAAAAAAAGAATAGTCTTGCTTAGGTAACTTGCACATGTACATGACTGGTTCACTACATGAATTTACAGATACATACACAGCCATACACACATAAACATGTACACAGATGCACATGAGGCAGTACATCTATAGAGAGGTATACAGGCAGAAAGGCTTTATCAGGAGAGTTTGGGACAGCTGTACAGCTTAAGAGCGAGTTGTGAAGAAGACTAGTAAAAAAATCTTTATTACACTCTGCCCCAGCATATAATGCCACATCTTGTACAGAAGCACTATTTTAAAAATGGTTGAGAGCTTTACAGCTTTTATTGGTGCTATTTTTCAACTCCTTCCACTTATAAAGCCAAACTTCTTTCTTAGTGCAACTCAAACTGCAGAAAGAATAGAAGTTATAGCCAATAAAATTTTAGAAGGTTCTTCAAATGAGCTTGCTCTTCTTAAATCCAGTATCTCAGGACTTCCCAGGATTGCAAGACAACCTGTTTCCAGCAGCTGCAGCTTTTTGTTCTTCAGGTCTCAACCTTTCAGGAGTCCTGGGCAAACGGGGCTGTGGGCAAAGCAAGGGTGAAGCTGCCAGTTAGGAGCCCGCACTCACTCCTGCTCTCCACACTCCCAGTTGGGGCACTTGAGCAAAGCTCAAGCCCTGCATTAGCATCAGTCAGGCGCCAAAGCTGAGCACACGCGTCTCCTTCAGATCAGGGAGGTATTTTTTCATCTACTTCAAAAGGGCTATCATGCACTTTGCTGGATGGACGCCTTGATTTATTATTCAAACTCCCTTGGATTTGTACAATTTCTCAGCTAAAAGCATCACAGCTAATTCAAAGGCAGATGTTATTAAGGCTGAATCAAGGAACAAATTTTCTCTTCCATAGATTTTTTTTTATCCTTTCCATGCTGTAGATGGTTAAAGGGATGGCAAGGCGAACACTTCTCTATTCTTTCGCTACAGGAGGCAATTAAGGACCCAACCTCTTGCAAGACTGCTGGATTCAGAAAGTATTTGGATAAGCTCATTTCATCTTCTTTTAACTATTATTACTGGAATCATACTGTTCCACTTGGCATTTGACATCAGATTTTTTTTTGTTATACCTATTCTAGTTTTTGCCCACCAGAAGATGTGCCTAAGCCAGCAAAGGCTCCAGTCCCAGCTTCACGCACAGGCAACCCCTTCATCTGAAGGAAGGCTGCATCCAACACCAGATTCTGCAGGCAGACATTAAGAGGCAGACAGATCCTTCCCTCTTGCTTTGAGCCCAACTCACTCAGGCACAACCCAAAGCAGATGCCATCTTAAAATTGCGTGATGGCCTTTGAAAAATAAAAAAAGTCCCAGAATGAATCTCCATGTGGGTGGCTGCACTGAGAATAGAAGAACTAACACTACAACTAGGCCAAGAACAGAAATACTCTTTCACTCTTCTGAGTGGTCCCTGCAAGGCCAGGCACCGTGCCAAGAAGCTCGCCATTCCCGGCTCGTACCGCACCTCTCATGCGGCAAAAGGCACATTGGCTTTGCACCAACGCCTCGCACTCTGAAAAGCAATTATTTGAAAAACATGAATGCAGAAGGTGCTCCCAAGGCTTGCTACTACATGGGGAGGGCCACAGGTGTGCTGACCACTTGGAGAATTCACACCATGTCCTTTTAAGAGTAGATAACATCTACGAAGACAAACAGGAGAAGAAATGTCACCATTTCACGGTTATCAGAAAAAGAAAACTTCGGGCTCATGGAAAGCACTGGTGCTCTAAGCACAGATGACAATGGAAAAAAAGAAGTGCAGCACTTAATGCGCAGAAGACCAAGAAATCCTGAGATGCACCATGATGGAGACCCCAAAGCACCCCACAAGAGTCATGAGAGAGATGAAAGGCCACCAAGGAGGGTAAGAGCACATCCTATGGCTGAAAAACCACAGAAAAGCAGCACCCGTGCAGCTCACTACCACATCTGCAAAGCCACCAAGAGGAGATGCTGCTTCTCCTCTGCGCAGGGCACAACCTGGCTGTTAGCTGCACAGTTTTTTTTGGTCCTTCCTAAAAGGAGGCACTGTTGGAAGCAGGACCCTGGGCTGGACAGGCCACCAAACCACAGCAGCATGGCAGCATGCCCTAACACAGACACCATGTTCCAAGCCTGGCTCAACTACAGTGACGCCACATTAAAAAACCCATTTTCTTCAATTTCTCACAGCAACGGAGGCATGAAATACAAAAACTTTCCACATCTTCCAAACACACAGGCTCCCCCCTAAAGCCTCTTGCAAACCAATGAAAATTGTGTAAAAATAAATTGTAGTGCATTTTATAGGGGAAAATAACTCTACTGCAACTGGAAACACATAATCTAGCTTTTCTCTAACAAAACCTACAGGAAATGGCTCTGCAAGCGTTAACTAAGTGATACCGAACCTTCTCCAGAGTGTTGTATAGGAAACAACACTGCAGAAGTGACTGCCCGGTTTAACCTTTTGTCCAGACTATGCTACAAAGCCACACTATGGAGGTATCTGGCTGATGTTAACAATCCTCTGGCGTATTCTCCAGAACTGTGGCGGAGAAAGCAGGTTCTCTCACACGTGCTCAGCAAAACACCCTTGCCACGGCACAAAGCCCAGGCAGCCAACTGCTGATGGAAAACAGAATTTTACAGTCTTCCCTCTCTGTGGCTGGCAGTTGGTTTTTATTTTGTTTTTTGAAGATGCAAAGAAGTAACGGCTGTCCTGGGGTACAAAGAACAGAGCAGATCCTGCATCCAGACCCGTGCCAGACTGGCAGTGCCGGCATACCAAGGTGTCCCAGCTCTCTCTGCTGCCTGTCAGACCATCCATTTGTTAGAGACCTCATAACGTGGTACCACAGTATTGCCGGGCAAAATCCCCTTTAGAATCATGTTTCTCAGCTCCACCACTCTTGCTGAGCTTCTCCCCCCTCTACTCACCACCTCCACCATCCCAGGCGGGGCTGTTTCATGCAACAGCAAGCACCAGCAAAGGATCTTTTACTCCCAAGGCATCTCAGGAACGGCACGTCTGCCAAGAAACCTGGTGTCAATATTTGCCTGGAGCTCTGCAATCACAATTACACGAATCAAGCCAGGCTGCCCTCCATCCTTTCTCCCCCGCCATCCACGTGCTCCAGCATGGAGAAGGTGGTGCTGCAAAGACCTGAAACAAGTCTGGTTTTCAGCCTTTACTTCTTTAAGTCAAAAAGGAGGAACTACAGCTTACATACATACTCTGTCTACTGAATCCCCAGCATTTCACTCAGTCTTTGTTTTCCATGAAATACACCATATGGGGAAGAAAAAAGGTAAGGAGAAGAAATGAAAGCTTTTCCACATTCCCACAAAGCTTGGGTTCCTGTGTAATTGCTTTAACCAAGACAGAGCTTCAAGACACATTTACTGCTTGATCAGGTTAGCCAGCAGGAAACCATTTCATGTACTTTTCAGCAAATTCGACACAACCACCAAAGCTGCTCCAGGACACAGGGACAAAAAAATAATCCACCTATAGGAAGGACATAACCTTCTGCTCAGGACGTTCACAATGAAGTGCCCCGCACAAAACGACACTGATTTCAGTATATCAAATTGGGCACTGGGAGGGAAGCCAATGCACAGCAATACCGCAGTCGGCCTCGGGAATGAGCTCTAGTAGCTTTTTTTTCCTGCAGCCTCACGCTTACGTCAAATCACATGAAAACAATTACATAAACCGTACCTTTTCCATGAAAACCTTCTCTGGGATAAAGGTTCTCATTTAACCCCACATAAAAAACACTCTCCACAAATTTACAAGCTTGAATTGCTATGCGAACACATAAAAAGTGTCCATATAAGTCTACTTAATGGTTACACATTAACTATCATACACCTCCAGGCTTGTGTTATCCACCTATTTGCTAGATCAATAAACTGCTTGTAAGCAAACTTTTAAAAAATGTTGCTGCTGCCGCCAAAAATATTCCCTTCCTGTTTACTAATAACTTTATGAAATTAACTGGAAACTTCTACCTATATCTGAAAGTTTTCTTAATTCTGTCAGGGGAAAAAAGCAAGCTGGTTTTCAGCACAAAGAATCAAAAGCCTATCTCTCCCGTGCTCAGAATTGGATGCTGGCCCACAAGGTAATGCAAAAGCAGTGCAGCTCTGGGCTGGGAAGGACTTGGGTGGAAAAAGTCGTGTGCATGCGTGTGCCTGCAGAGACTGAGCTCCCCCAAACCCAAAAGGTCTCTAGAGAAAGGCTCTAAGCCTAGAACAGCCAAGAGCAGGGAAGCTGCCTGAATGAGGATGACAAACGGGAAGNATTAGAAGAAGTTTTAGGAAAGCATACACCCAAAATACACTTACTGGCAATTAAAATTAAGGGCATCGTCCTCAGCGTATCNACTCCTCTGCCATTTCACCTGCCTCTGTCCTACACTCGCCCCATGCAGCTCCNACAGGCAAATCTGGCCAAGCATGGGACAGCAGCAATCAAAGCCCTACCANCAGGCACCCTTGCCTGTTCAACAGCACCTGGACGAGCCACTTCAGAACAGCCCTGTAAGGCTGCCCACAAAAGCCAGCCCTCTGCAACGCTCCACAGCCCTCCATGGAGGAGGGCAGAATGCTGTCCTGTACCCAGAGGGGCATCAGCAACCCAGGGCAGCCCGACTGCTTGCTTGTCATGGTGAGAGCACGCGAAACACCTGCTGAATTCTACCTTACAGATGCCCTCATGTGCCATGAACCCACCAGACAGACACATGCAGTTGGCAACAGGGCTGCGATGCCAACTCCTGCACCCTCTGGGACAGGGGAGAGGGTGAGCTAAACCCACCCAAGCAGCCTGAGAGTGATTAAGTGTTGACCAAATCCAACTACTTTATAAAGTTTCTGGTACACCCAGCCAGCTTCAATGGTCTCCATGCTTTGCTGTGAAATCCCTGTGATATTTATGAGCAGTCTGCAAGCAGCTCCTTTGTCACCTTTTTCTTCCTACTTAATATGGAAAGGCCACATCTGAGACTCCTGAGATGCACCTGAACATCCCAGGGTGCTTCTCCATGCACCCATCCACAGCTCTGAGCACCAGGGCCCCACACCTCGTGACTTGCATCCTTCTGGGGGACAGATTCCTCCCCATCCAGCTCCCCTTCCCCCACAGCGAGGAACCGTCCCCCGTCCACGCTGCCCTCCTACCCCACCTGCAGACCCACAGTGGGCAGACAGACAGCTTCACACCTCCCCACCATAAACCTGCCCAGAGCAATTTCCCGGCCCCGCTCCAGCCGGGAACACGCTGCTGCCTGATTTACGGCAGCAGAGCCGCAAGGGCAGCGGGCGGCTGGCCCCGGGGCTGGGGCACGGTCAGAAAGCATCCAAAGCCCCACAAGAGTGGAGGAAACACAGATATGGGGGGTCACGCAGCCTGCTCCCATTAAAAAAATTAATCCCGATCGTAAAAGCTGGAGCACAGCCTGTATTTCAGGCCAGATAATAAGGGGAGGCCTTTACAAATCAGGAATCCCTTACTCTTCGGAGGGAGGGGGATTGTAAAGGTTACTTCAATTAAAAACAAACTGCACAAACAAATAAACCCCGCTGCCCTCCCCCCGGCCGCTGCAGCCCGAGCCGCACGCCGGCTGCCTGCTCCGCACATGTTCTCTGCGAACCGCAGGCAAAGTGCTTCCCCGCTCCACACCATTTCACAATCTGCTCGCCCTGAACCTTACACTACGTCAGGAGTTAAACAAACATTTCCTCCTCCTCCTCCGGAGCTTCCCTCTCTCCCTCATCCAGAGCCCGGCTCCAAAGTCCAGCCGGGCAGCAGGCACGGGGTCGAGGTGTCACTGCCAGTTTGGGGAGCTCGGCATGCTCCCCACCGCCTCCCCCAGAAGCATCCCAGAGGCAGCTGGCAGTGGTGATGGGGCACACCAGCCCCACTGCACCAGGAGAGGCAAGGGGAAAGCTGGGAGATGGGTGTCCACTGCAGCCTTCCATGAAAAACAGCCTGGAAACAGGAGAGGGGCTCTGTGAAACCCCCAGCATTTCTCCCCCCGCTCCATCAAGACAGAATAAATGCACCAAAGCCACCAAATCTCCATTCATCACGCAAAAAATCAGGAACGGGGAGGGAAAAACTTGTTCGCAGCCTTGCTCCCAAGGAAGACCAGGCTGCAGATGTATGTCCTCACCCCAAATAATCTGAAGCTGGGATGAGAGCAGCGG
>Ga0065711_1029601_pt1 | contig 35546 bp, 27 predicted proteins | sample Hoacrofraction12_FD_59098 | JGI IMG/M metagenome (GOLD analysis project Ga0065711, IMG submission 59098) | Hoatzin crop microbial communities from Cojedes, Venezuela - Epithelial fraction 12 v2 (version 2) | ecosystem: Host-associated > Birds > Digestive system > Esophagus > Crop | place... | reverse complement strand
GGCCCCACATTTTCCCTAGTCTTCCTTTTGCTGCTGATGTAGTTGAAGAAGCCCTTCTTGTTGTTTTTGACATCCCTTGCCAGCTTCAATTCCAGGTGGGCCTTGGCCTTCCTCATCGCATCCCTGCACGCTCTGACCATGTTCCTGTACTCTTCCCAAGTGGCCTGCCCCTCTTTCCACATTCCATGGACCTTTCTCTTCCACCTGATCTCCGCTAGAAGCTCCTTGCTCATCCATGTGGGTCTCCAGCCTCCTTTGCTCGATTTCTTTCTCAGGGGGATGCACCGCTCCTGAGCATGGAGAAAGTGATGTTTAAACAGCGACCGGAACTCTTGGATCCCCTTGCCTTCGAGAGCCCTGACTCATGGGATTCCTCCAAATAGCTCCTTGAAGAAGCCAAATTTAGCTCTCCTGAAGTCCAAGGTTTTGATCCTGCTTATCGCCCTGCTTCTTCCATGCAGGATCCTGAACTCCACCATTTCATGGTCGCTGCAGCTGAGTCTACCTCCAACCTGCACATCGTCAACCTGTCCCTCCTTGTTTGTTAGTACATGGTCCAACAGAGTGCCTCTCCTTGTTGGTTCCTCCACCACTTGCATCAGAAAGCTATCATTGATGCTCTGCAGGAACCTCCTGGATTGCATGTGCCTGGCTGTATGGTCTTCCCAGCTGATGTCAGGGTGGTTGAAGTCCACCATGAGAACCAGGGCCTGTTACTGTGAGGCTGCTTTCAGCTGCTTGTAGAAGGCCTCATCAACTTTCTCCTCCTTGTCAGGTGGCCTGTAGTACACATCCACCATAACATCTCCCATAGGAGGCTGTCCCTTATTTCTAACCCATAAGCTCTTGACTCGTTCTTCATCCGCCCCCAGACAGAGCTCAATGCATTCCAGTTGCTCCCTCACATACAGAGGAGCTCCACCACCTTGCCTTGTTTGCCTGTCTTTCCTAAAAAATCTGTAGCCGTACATGACAGCATTCCAGTCATGCAAGCTGTCCCACCACGTTTCTGTCATAGCGACCAAGTCGTAGCTGTCCTGCTGTAGAGTGGCTTCCAGCTCCTCCTGTTTATTGCCCATGCTACGTGCATTGGTGTAGATGAACTTGAGCTGAGTTGTCGGTCTCACCCCTGACACTGGCACACCAAGCCTGGGCTCATCCCTAGTGAGCTGAGTGATGTCCCCTTCCCCCTTGTGAACCTAGTTTAAAGCCCTCTCAATGAGCCCTGCCAGCTCCTGGGAAAGAATCCTTTTTCCTCTTTGAGATAGCTGGACTCCATCTGTCGCCAGCAGGCCCGGTGCCGTGTACACCTCCCCATGATCAAAGAAACCAAAATTCCACCGATGGCATCAGTCTTTCTGCCACGTGTTAATCAGTTGACTTTTCCTTCCCCTTTCAGTGCTGTTCCCTGCCACTGATGGGATTGAGGAAAACACCACCTTCGCCCCTGATCCGTCAACCTGTCGCCCCAATGCCCTGAAGTTCCTTTTGATGGGCTTGGGACTCCTCTTCGCAATCTTGTCCCTGCCATCCTGCATTACCAAGAGCGGGTAACAACCAGAGGGCTGCACCAGACCAGGGAGTTTCCGAGCAACATCCCTAACTCGGGTCCCAGGGAGGCAGCAGACTTCCCTGTGGGATGGGTCTGATCAGCATATCGGGCCCTCTGTTCCCCGCAGAAGGGAATCGTCTATGATGATTACCCTCCTTTTTTTTCTTTGCCGAGGCAGTCGTAATATGTGGGGCTGACCGACTCATCCTAGGCAACCACCTGGATGGACCTTCACCCGCATCCTCTGTGGCCAGTCCCTCACGTTCCAGAGCCCCGATCTGTTGCTTAAGGGCAACTGGGGAGGTGAGGGAGGCCGGGAAGGGATTCGCTTGCCAACCCAAGCAGCCATTTAAATGTTTAAAAGAAGTATACATTAAAATTTAGTCTTTTAGTTGGTCAAATTTGATCTCATTAGTAGACTTTGTACGACTTCTTAATGTTTCAGTTATATCTTAAATTTTTTTCGAATAATAATAAAATGTTAAACCTAGATTTCTACATGTTCCATAATTGGAAATTAGTGATAAAGATTAGAAAATTTGAAAATGTGAATGTATATGATACCTAAACTTACAGGGAATAAAAAGAACTGGCCACACTCATTTTACAGCCAACAAAAATTACACGGTTATTCTTATTGCTAACACAGTTGATTATTTCTCTCATTTTGTTTTTGGCTTCTTTGGGGGGAGTCGTGGAAAACATTTATCTGTCTGAAAAATATTAAATTCAATTTTTGAAACAATGTTATGCATAGAAAATACACATAACTTTTTTTTCCTAAAACAGAGGTTTTTCACTCATTTGTTGACATCTTTTGTCAAGTGAAATAAAGATTAAGATAAATTATAAAAACAATAAAAATAATAATTAATAATAATACTACTTGTCATATGTAGGTTTAAAAAAAAATAAGTTTAAAAGTTCTTAATTACCCTATACCTAAAGCTGTTAATTTGACAAAAATAGTGTATTATGACAACATTGTTGATTGGTCCTCATTACAGAGAACTCGAAACAAAGTCATGGAGCACTATCTTAATAGTTACCTGTACTTTTTTTCATATAGCTCTCTTCTTGACTACCTAGACTGAATGGAACTGGCAGGGATTCAGAATCCAAAGCCAAATAAAATGTATTTAACACAGAACAATACATTTTAACCGAACACCTTAACAGGCCAGTTACACTGCTATAGAACAGAACAAGCATAAAGCTGGAAACTTAAGCATTATCATCAAATCATCACTTTGCTTTGTCTGCAGAAATGTAAGATATTCCTTCATGGTTAAGAGGTCCTGTTTACAATTTACAGGCAGTTCTACAGGGCAAGTCTTGGAACCTGGAGAAATAATAACTCTTAATATTGCATAACAATAATGATTTAATCATTTTATAAAACAACTCTATTACTTTCTGTATGCTAATGCTCAGATACATGCAGGGTGTAGTAGAATGGCCTAGCATCAAACGAAAGCTCAAAACAGCAGTATGCCACAAATGCCAAAAAGATCAATATTTATACATATGGATATGTGTGGGATGTATTTATCTGAAACTTTCTTAATGAACTTCCCATCAAATAGGTCCATCATCAAGCACCTGTGCAAGAAGATATTTGAACCAAATTACTGTAGTTCAATTTAGTAACTAATGATATGGATACTATAAAAATAATCAAACACAGCCTCTGTTATGTGGATCAGTTCTGAAATCTTGGAAAAAAGGTCTTCTTTGCATTTTAAACATGAATTAGCTGAAGAAGGACATTGCTCCTGGAGACATTGTATGTCACTATACTGTGAAGATGAAATGGATGAGAAACTCTTCAGACTGATAAGAATTTAGTGAGAAACTGGCAGAATCATCTGGACGATAGGAATTTTCCCAGGATTTTGTTGGGGAAAAACAACAAACCAAATATAACCAATAGCTACAGAGTAGCAAATGAGTTTTTAAAATGCGTGCTTATGGCCTTGATTGTAATGGTTATTTTTATATTGAAGAAAAAGTTAGGAAAGAGAAGGGTATTATTTACTCATAAAATCTTACAGTGGAACAAGGCTCAGAGGAGACGGGTAAAGATATTCCTGTGAAGCTCAGGGAATAATGCAGGCTGTGACTGCACACAGCTGTTGCAAAGAAGCTGACTGTAACTCAACACAAAGAGAATGAGAAGGTGGACTTTCTTTCGGATAGACAGCTATCAACATCTGAGTGCATTAAATCAGTGTGAGTGCCTCCCTGAGTTTGCCAGACCAGCAAGGCAGGGAGTGAATACATGGTTCAGCACAACAAAGAGTATGAAAAATAAGTAATTAACAAAAGAATTTCAGAGAGCAGTGGGCTTCAGCTGGTTTCAACCCATGCATTCCATCCCAATGGCTGGGCACACCCAGAATCATGACTCTTAGCATATTATAGAGTCAAGTAATAGGAATCACGTTGGTATTGTGATTGGACTGGGCATTGCCATTGCTATATTTTACTAAGTACACCTTACATTTGTATTGTATTATGCAGTATATTTTGTATAACTCTGCTAAATCAGAAATATTGTGTAACATCAAGTATCTTTAATAAGCAAATTTAATATTTAACATTACATCCTCCATGCACGGAATATCTAAAAGTACCTGTTCAGAGAGTAATGGACTCTGACAGAGGGCAAAGAAAAGTAAATGGAATCGTTAAAATTGCAGAGAGGCCAACAAAAAAAAAGTACAAAATATTTCAAAACACAGTTTTTGGTAGAATCAGTGAGATGGGAAAAGAATATTAAAAGTGAAAAAAGTCCAGTGCGGCTGGAAAATCCAAGCATTAATATTAAAAGTATAGGCACTTTCCTAATATATCCTAATCCTAAGGAAAAATATGAAGTAAGAAACTAACTTTGCAAAATTCCAGGTGTTTCAGCTCACAAAAGACAAGGTGTGGAAGTGACAGCATAAAATAGGTCACATTGCTGGTAATGAAACTAACCAATCTGTATTTGTGGAACAAAATAAAAGAAGCTAAGTTTGTGATGGGGTATGAATGGCAAGGAACATAAAAAGAGAAGAAAATATTACACAAGTACTGTAGCTTAAGACTAAAACCAACAAAATACTTAGTTTACTGTTATTCTTATCCAGATATTAGCCAATATTTCAATCATAGACTGAAACTGCAATATCAGGAGTAATTCTTTAAAATCAGCAGACCATATAAAACTGAATTTAAGGGAAATGAAGTAAATCAAGGTTTTATAGAAGACACATTCAAGATGATCTTGATGTATTGCAGAAAATATCTGAAAGAATGAAAACAAAAGAGATACCTGTGTTTATTTAGTACTTACATTGTTGTATCAATTTCATTTTCATTGATGACAGTGGGATCTGAGGCACCTGGTCTAAGCCTGAGTAGATATAGACATACCATGTAAACAAGTGAAGCTGAGTAAAATGAAAAGCACTGAAGAAGATAAAACAAAACTTTTAGATTAGGTTAGATGCATGTGGGAATGAGGGAATTAATTCTCCACATGTGCTAAAGGAAATACAGGAAGTAGGGTGACTAAAAATCAGGAAGAAAACTTTAGGTTGAAGATTAAGATCAACTTCTCTTTATAAGCACAAATGAACATTAACAGAAGTTACCTAAGTATATATTCCATCTCTACATTTTCCTACATTTCAGTTTGTACAAACATCTGATAAAAATTGCTTAGTCATATTTGATCCTTTTCTAGACTCAGAGGATGAACTAGGTAATACCTTGAGATTTCAAAAAGTTTATATTTCATACTACTAAGAAATAAAATAGATGTTATCTGAAGCAGTGCTACATTTACAGTCTTTAATACTATAATTTTTAATGTTTCATATTCTAAACCTTTTTTTTTCAGATACATTGGATAACAAAATTATTAAACTATATTGTATATTCAGATACGGGAAGAAAAGATTGCTAAGCATTTCTTCAGGTTATTGCACAGTAACATGACGAAATTCTGAGAATGAATATAAGAACACAATCCCATTAAAATTACGAATGTAATTTATAAATAAAGTTTAATAATTGAAGATTAATCTTATCACTAAGAAGGGTTATTAGAATAACTTGTGATAGTGTAACGGGCATCCAGCAGGAATTATAACTATTTATAACTTCTTTTCTTTATTTATTCTGTTTATTCTTATTTATTCTATTAAAAAGAGATCACTGTTCTTAAAGGAACAAATCACATAACCATAAGCACCATATGGAAACCATACAGATATGATGAAGGCCTCTGAGAGAGTAAAGGAATATCTACTAGACAGAATTTGTTAGAAGCTATAGTTCACAATACCTCATCAGTTCTTCTCTTTTCAGTCAATTCATTATCACCAGACAAAGCCTATGAAGCTCTCTTGTACTTAGATCTATCAGAAAGACTCTGTCTCAAAACATTCTAGGGACTACTAAGCAGTGACTTTGTACAACACATTACTGATTTCAAATTGAAAGCTAATTCCTAACTCTATAAAGGACCATAGTTCAGACTACTGCCGCTGTGGCTGTAAAGAAGTCTGAATACTGTAAATAAATTTCTTTTCTTGGCCATTCACTTCATGGATTGCAAAGTCCTTTGGACATTTTCCATTTTTTCTGTCAATTTTTGGAAAAAGTAGTCCAGGAGCCTATTTAGCTGCAAGGTAGGATTTAAGTGAACTAAATAATATCACATTTACTGTTTTTCTGTGATACATATGCATTGCTACACTGTTATTCGGCAATGCAAAAGTGGAAATGACAGAAATTCAAGTAATATTTAAGAATGTTATGATACATTTAGGCCTGAAGTTGGTACAAATCAATAATAGCTCACCCACATCTTCTGCCAAAATTTTTCAATGCCTTCAGGAATTTATTTTTCTCTTTTTATTTTAACCATTGCAGAGATAATCTTATACTGTTCTTAAGTCCCTTTAGCTTCAGTAGAGTTGGGAGCTGAAGACATTCAACATCTGTCAGGATATACCTCTATAAGGGCTGGTAAGCAGAGCCAGTATTAAATTTGATAAGGCTGAAGGATGTTAATTCAAAGTATGCCAGTCAAATGTCTTCCATACTAAATACAGAAGGAAAAAAATCTATCTTTACTGAGAACCATAGAATCTTTTCTCTGAATCTAAAGAAATCAAGACTTTATCTGTAGGACCAGAATTTACATCATCAAGACAAATAACTAATAAGTGAATCCACTTATTTTTGTCATCTACTAAAAAGCAAAATCCAGCCCACACCAACTGGAAATGGAACATCCAAATCTTACATAACCAAGTGTAAGTGAGGTTGTAAAAGACACGAACAGTAACTGCTATATGGACTCGGAATTAAAAAACTCTATTCTCAGTAATGAATGGGTTCTAGAGATACGTTACCAAGCCAAGTGTAACACTGTAAAAATAAAAATGAAGATAATCAATGGCCATGCATTACTAACCATGTTCAAAGCACTAGCCAGTAATGAACAACCAATTTTGCCCAAGAACATTTTAATGTCTGGAAGACAAGTAAAGAAAGCAGCATTTTTCATCATCTTGGTCTAGAAAAACTGCCTTCAAATGCTGGTATACTAGATGAAGAACCAATAAAGTTTATTTAATATAAGTTTCTAAAAACAGCAATGCAGATAAAGGTTGACTGGTACACAGGTTGCAAAAATCTATTGGCAGTGACATAGGTGAAATGGAGAATCATAATAGAAGGAAGACTTATAATAGTGGTAAACACTAAAACTATAATTCAAAGAAGCTCAAACATTTAACAAGAATCAGACCATAAGTTATGGTAAGATTTTTAGTAATTGTTATTATACTATTCTCTTGAAATTATTTATTTTTTTTGTGCTTCTTTCAGAAAGCAGATCGGAAATTTCTTTGCTGACCTCACATTCCAGTGAGAATGAAAAAAGAACATTCAATTGAATAACACTGTATTAACAAATTAAACAAAATTCTACTTTTACCTGTTTTATAATTGCTGACCTCAATCAATTAATTGATTTATACCTAAAATTTTTGATGCATCTACAGTATTTATCTTATGATCAATACTGTCTCTTGTAATAGTCTTGTCTCAGGAAGGAAAATAAAATGCTCTGCAAACAACCTCTTAACTAAGCCTCTGATAAGATTTGTTTATTAAAGTAGAAACCTCCTCCGCAGTTGTCATTATTAATTATCAGATCTTGTTAGATAGTCTGAGATATCACTTGGGACTCACTTTTGCTGATCTTACTTGTCTTGAATGATACTTGATTCATTGATCGTTCCCTGCATTGTTTAAACAGGGCCTATTTGAATCCTTTTATAATTATTACCAGTCTTGTCTCAGCCTCTTTTTTATTCTCTCTCAATACATCATATCATTAGTAGTCATTCTGACAGGTTTTGTTCTCAGATAATATTTTTATGCAGATGATGCATCCTTTTACAGTTTTGGTTTTTTTTTAATCTTCTTGGACTTCCTTATTCCACTTTGACTTTCTCAAAGCAACAGTTTGATGTGTAAGAACAATAAATGTTAATATTTTCATCTGCAGTATTTCCCAAAGAGATCTCACAGTTGTCAACACTGATGTAACTTATGTTTGACACCAAATGTACTATATGAAAATGTCACCCCTAATGCTGAGCTGATGAAATGTGGCTTTCCCCCAAGGAAACCATCTTTCTTCAGTATTGCCAAGGGAAAGAGCTGATACTTCATGCTGACTGACTAGCAGAATGTTCTCTCTTTATTTCAAACCAGGATATTTCACAGACCTTCTAGAAAACACACATTCATAAGAAGTAAATGATATGATTGTCTCAAAAGCTTTTTAACATTTTCACTTTCTAGGGAAAACTTTAATACGATATCAATATTGACATTATTCAAATTTTTTAGAAACTTGTATTAAGAATAGAAAGCAATACTATTATTCCAGTTGGAATGGACTAGAAATATTGAGCTGAGTCAAAAATATCACTTTAGAAACTGAACTTGAAGAAAAAATATTACTCATGTTCATAAAGTACAAATTGGATTCAGTATGTAAAACAAGACAGAGTTTGAAAATCATAAGGGACCATGGCCAGGTTACTCTTCTATTCTTATTGCCATAATACATAAATGCAGATGCATGAATGTAGGTACTGCAGAAAGACATCAAAAATATCTGTCTTGGAGAGTTTTGAGCCAGAAACTATTGCTTTAGAACATATTTTCCCCCACTTGCACCTTCTATTATTTCCAGGCTTTCACAGACTGATTGAATAAAGGTCTGTATCGCAAGTCTTGATATAGCGGCATGTTTCTGCTGTTAGTATCAAGCAGATGAAGAATATGGATGTATCCTGCTTAGTGCCCAACATTCTCTAATTATCAGTAATCACTAATTCTTCATCTCCAGTCACCAAAGAAGAGTTCCTTAATAAAAGAGATACTGAACAGGTTCTGTGATGAAACTCTCACATTTTGACTGGAAAGACTTCGGCATTGCAGTGACATCTCAACTGGAGAGAAAGAATTCAAATACTTCAGAGTGACATATATAACAGCAATCCCATCAATCTTATTAAGAAATGTCAATATCCCTCTCCTGTTTATTTGTTTTACCCCAAAATACGTACGTATCAGCCTCTGTTTGATGGTCTCACTGCTTTATATGCCTCAGAGTTCTCAAAAGTGGAGAATGAGATTGTGGGAAGACAACAAAAAGATTAGAGTGGTTTGTCTCTTCAAACATTAATCAACGTGTGAAGTTTTCTAGCGGTTCAATATACGTTTCTTCTGTGCCGTTAATTTTTTGTATGTGGTCATTATGAACCATCATAAATCGTGTCTTAAAGAATCTGTGCAGAACTGTTCTGTCTTTTCTCATGAGCTGGTTGACTAAACAGAAATGTTACCATTTTTCAATGGAAATATATAAAATTATTACTTGCTTGTTTTCAATACAAAGATACTCGTAGACTGAGAGGTGTTTTGTGTGTTCATTCTAATATCTGCTTGAACTAAGATTCGTATCAAGAATTTTTGCACTGTCAGCTGGAAGTTGCTGTTTTCATTGTCATTATCTATTCCATTCTCCTTTTCTCATTTATAAAAGGGTTTTTTTTCAGAAAAGAAACAGCAACTTGCAGAAAATCAATATATAGAAGAGTTTGCAACTACTTCATAGATTTAAATATTTTTTTAGGAAATAGAAGTCAAAACATTCCTTAGTGTGTTCAAATTTGGGTTAATTGACATTTGTTTCTATTAATTTATGGAAAGGGAAAATATAGCTTATTTGCAGAATAACTTATTTCTTATGAACCACTCAAATTAATATTTACAACTAAAAATATTTATACCTCCAAAGTTCTGTGAAATTACCAACTGAAGAAGCATTTAGATTTAAGAATAGAAAAGGTTGTACTTATCTGTATACCTTCACTGTGTCATCTGAGACTCTGTCCCCTGACATCCTGCCCCCAGACAAATGTCAGCAGCAGACACAGACTGCCAGCACCCTGCCCCCTCATGGACATCGTCAGTGTAGACAGGGTTAAACCACAACACTCCCACATTATTCACATAAGGTATGATCTTCTCAAATCACACTACCATTGGTGGAGCCAAGCTGCAGCACGACTCTCACCCACATTCAAAAGGCGTTTGCACAATTCGCTGTTGCAGCCAGATGACCCAGACACCAAGTGTCTCTGGCAGTCCACTGGAGCCACGGATTGCTTGTGATCCTGTGTTTGCTGTCAGAGATTGGGTGAGTTGCTGTATGGGCGTGGTGGTGTTCATCTTTCCTACTGCCTCAATAAAGCTTTCATTTATACCATATTGTCAGAATCCATGACTGTTTGGATGACACCATCCTCAAGTCGCATCATCCTTTTCTGGTGCTATTTCTTTCTGACAATCTATCATTAGAAAATTTTCTGTTCAATTCCTTCTATTTTTCTGTACTTGGAAAAACTGATTTGTATGTCTTTTGCTTTTTTGACTGAAATGAATCCCTGCTTTTTACAGTTTAGACTTTGAGTTAAGATTTTAAGTGGTTTTGAAATTACAAACATAAAAAATGCAGTATCAACATAAAGAATCAACTTATGTTGAAATGTAAAACTGAAACAGTGTCTCTTATGAATCACAGCTAGAAAAAGAAAACAAACAACTAGATAAAGAACACAACAACTAAACCATTCAACACAGGCAAAGTAATTCAATAGATGGGTCAGGCTAGGTAAAATTGAAACAGAGAAAAACCCATGAAAGAATGAAGGAAATGTTTCAAAACATTGCAAGAACAACAGACAGCTTTTTAATAAACTACGTAGAATACATATCAAGTGAAAAGATTTATACCTTCTTCTTGACACCTAAATGGACTGTATATTGAGAAGGAAAAAAAAATCACTAAATTTCACTGTATTACAGCCTAATCCAAAGTTAGTTTGAATCATCAAATTACTTTGGATCAAAATGTACAGACCAAATTCTACTTTTAGTAAAGATATATATTTAGCTTCCAAAGTAATTTAATAAAACCAGTTATACCCAGTTCTTGTGTCAGAAAAACAATTTGACTCTTATTCACCTTCTCTTTTCCAAACTTTATTTTATAGCCTATTGTCATAAAACTCCTCCCCCAAATACTTGGATAGATAGATGTTATTATGAAGAGATGTTCCATACCGTCAATTGACAGGACTGACTTAGTGCTCGTAGTAGTCTTATCTGTCATAGAATTATAGAATAGTTTGGATTGGAAGGCACCTTTAAAGGTAATCTAATTCCAAGCCCCCTTCAATGATCAGGAACATCAACCACTACATCAGGTTGCTCGAAGCCCCGACCAACCTGGCCTTCAACACTGCCAGGGAGGGCGAATCCACAACTTCTCTGTGCAACCTGTGCCAGTGTTTCACTACCTTCATTGTAAAAAATTTGTTCCTTATATCTAGTCCAAATCTATCCACTTTTTGTTTAAAACTATTACTCCTTGTCCTATTGCAACAGGCCCTTCTAAAAAGTTTGTGTCCCCGTCTTTCTTATAAGCCCCCTTTAAGTAGTGAAAGGCCACAATAAGCTCTCCCCAGAGCCTTTTCTTCTCCAGGCTAAACAACCCCCACTCTCTCAGCCTTTCCTCATAGGAGATGTGTTCCATCCCTCTGATCATTTTTATGGCCCTCCTCTGGACCCACTCCAATGGGTCCATGTCTTTCCTGTGCTGAGGGCTCCAGGGCTGGATTTAATACTCCAGGTAGGGTCTCACAATAGTGGAGTAGAGGGGCAGATTCACCTCCCTTGACCTGCTGGCTATGCTTATTTTGATGTAGCCCAGGACTTGGTTGACCTTCTGGGCCATGAGAGAACATTGTCATCTCATGTCCAACTTTTTCATCCACCAGTGCTCCCAAGTCCTTCTTGGCAGGGCTGGTCTCAATCACATCATGCCCCAGCCAGTATTACTACTGGGGATTGTCTTGATCCAGGTGCAGGACCCTGCACTTGTCCTTTTTAAATCTCATGAGGTTCACATGGGCCCAGTTCTTGAGTTTGCCCAGGTCCCTCTGGATGGCATGCTGTCCCTCACATGTCAATCGCACTGCTCAGCTTGGTGCCGTCTGCAAACTTGCTGAGGGTGCACTTGATCCTTCTGTCTAGGTCACTGATGAAGACATTAAACAGTGCTGGTCCCGATACAGGCCCCTGAGGGACACAACTTGTCATTAATCACCATCTGGACATTAAGTCATTGACCACTACACTCTGGATCCAGCTGTGCAAAGAATTCTTCATCCACCGAACAGCCCACCCATCAAATCCTTATCATTCCAATTCAGAGAGAAGGATGTTGGGGGTACCATGTCAAAGGTCTTACAGAAGTCCAGATAAAAGTAACTTTTACAGGCAAGGAAGCCACCACTGTTTTTTTGTCTTGTATAAATAATGATGTGCCCTGTTTTGCATGATTTGCAACAGCCAAGAATGTTCTATATGACAGATTAAATATGCAGGCTTATCCTTCCCTAACTGAATCAAGTAACTTTTTTTAGTTAATACATATGCATGAAAATAATAAGTATTAATTTGAAAAAGAGCAGAGAAATGAATGTATTCTTGCTACAAAATACAATGAAAGAACAGTGACTTGAATACACTATGAGTTTTTTTACAGCAATGTTACCATACCTTCTGATCCTAAAATTTTGGTACCTGAGTTCTCTTATCTAATAATTTGTGTTATTTCTATGGAATAAAATACCTTGTATTGTAAATGTAGAGTTATTATGACATCCTAATGTTTTCCCAGTGCTTCCAAAGAACACTTAAATGATCTACGTTGTGCTTTGCAGCAAAAAGATATTGATTTGAACCAGATGGAAAACTATCTAAAATCCAGAAAAGCTGATTCTCAATGGCTTTTAAAGTTTTGTTTGTAACAGAATTATTTTTTTTTTCTTATTAACTTCATGTGAATATGACCGAAAGATCAGTAAGTATATTAAAATACGGCATTTTTGAAGTTGGATGTCTGAATTTTGACTGGGCATTTTGACTGGCATGCCTCATCAACATTCTGTGCTCTGTTCTGATGACACAGACTGTAACAAAAGGAAGGTAGTACTTTTTAAATGCTCTGATTTTGATTGAAACATCAAAATCTTTCTGGAATTTAGGAAAGATAAAGTCAGGATTAGCGCAGCAGGAAATAAGGAGATAACTGCCTGTGGACCATAGAACTGTGAAGATGGAAGAAAGATTCAGGTAGGTTTTTTTTTTTTGCTTTTAGAGTAACAGGCTTTTTCTATTATGCTTTTGGCAACCACTTCGAATCATTTAACATTTCCTGATGTTAAGAAGATATTTTTAAGTGCCTTCCCAGAATAAAATATGAGGTTTCTCTTAGAGCATTGTTTCATTGTACTAATACTTTTGGAATAAGCCTTGAATTAATTGATTTTAAGACTTAAATCATGTGGTTTGCCACTAAATATTCAGTTTCATCAACAAAACGGCCTATTTTTTTTGAGATGAATTCACAGTATTTGATTCCACTATACTTTCAGACTGTATTCAGCCTTGGCAAATTTTTCTCATTTGCATTTGCAAAACAGTACTTCTGGATGCTAATCATTAAAAAACCCGTAAATTTGTAAGTCATGTGGACAAAGATATTTCTGTACACAGAAGTTTGGCAATTTTAAAATATGCTTTCTTTTTTTTGCATTTTGAAACAGAAGCAAATTCTTCTGTTCCCTTAAAGGGTAGCTATGGTTCTAACAGTGATAAGTCTCTATACTCAGTTGCCACGGACTATTTAGCCCTGTAGCTGTCAGCTCTGACCCTATGTACATGGGGTACAGAAAAATAAGGTTATCTAGTAATAAAAATCCAAAGTGTCAAAGAGCCTTAAATCTCAAAGCAACAGATGCTAGAATAGACTTTTTTCTGACTTTCAACAGCAAAACAGATGATGAGTGGATGGATGAGAAGGCAGAAAACAATGAAGACCTGTGGGTGAAATCTGTTAATGAAAGGATTACAAAATCTCCTGATTACAAAATCTTTCTTCCAAAACATTGTCAACATTGCCAAGCTCTTTCTCCCATTAATTAACTGGTAATTCTGAGGTATAAGTAATTTATTGGAATGTTTTCTACCCCTAGTATAATTAGGACTTAATTTCACCACAACTTTAGAATGTTCTCTTTCTTTTTAATGGTCTAAAATTTGAATGTTTACAAATTGTTTTCTCCTCTCCCACTTTCAAGTTAATTTGTTTTATTTACACTGTCTGAAATTTTGTAATCTTTTCTGAAACACAGATTCCAAAAACACTCTATCTAGACTACCCAGCCTAATCATATTACCAATATGCATGACATTAGTAGATTGCATGTGTAGGTTTTCCTTTTTGTTGACATATTGTTGAATAATGAAAATAATGATTATCTTGTACTTACTACTGCTCTGTACATACAGATGTGCATGAGAAACATTTCACTGAAATTTCAATTACTTTATAGGACACAAAATTATTATTCTTTTTACTTGTTTAACTGTTCACAGAACAAGAAGCCATTAACATTTCAAGTGAAATGTTTTCTTCAAAATTTTTCTCTGCTTATATGTCCTAGAAAGTGCTTTTATTTTTCGGTCATTCAACCCAGTGTAAGTATGGAGTAAACCAAATTATGTCAAGACTTACACTAGATTTATGACAGTGAAGCAATGAGAATTACATGGTCCTCTATCTTAAATTTTCTATTCTGAAATAGAAACTACTTATTTCAAAGTTTAAACCATATTTCATAGCTGCAATTAGTTTAGTGGAATGTTCATGCTACTGAGAAGTCAATTCCAAATCAATACATTGGAAACCAAAACCGTGAAGAATGTCTCTCTATCAGACTTATTTGAATTCCAAATCTATCTGTGGTTTCAGAACCAAGAATGGATGAAAGTAGCTCTTTGCTCTGTGAGTAATAGTGGAAACATTCATAAGTTTTGAGGGAGAAGATTAGAACACGACAACTGGACTTCATGGTTAATGAGAATCTTATACAGTAAAGATATTACAGAGACTAGAGTAAGTTTTTAAATAACATCACAATCTTGTATGTGTTCATAAATTTCTTCTTGTTCTCAATGCTGTACATTATTAGAAAACAAATGTTTTATGTTGCACATAATATTCAGGAGGCAATTTCTGAAGGGAATGAATGGAAAGGGTGCAGAAAAAAACAAAGCAACCGTGCTTATGAGTCCACAAACTCTTTCAAAATCTGTAGGTGAAAAACGGGAAAGTGGTTGGTGCTTTCATGACAAAGGTGCTACTTTGTCCTCCACAGTCTGAGGAAAGACAGTTTTATTACTTAAACAAACTTCCAGGGACCTCCCTAAGTCTAATTTTTGTTCTCAGTTCGGTGTAGGGGGAAAAAAGCATAAATTCTTCATTAAAATTATAACTGTAATCCTAGAGCATCTGACTTTTGAAATGTCAGCTTATGACTTTAACCTGCTTACTTTGGAACTCAAAGCTAGTAGGTACTGAACTGTCACTAAGTGTGTAAATGTTGGGAAGAAGACACTAGAAATCTAGGGTAAAAACTCATACCAACCATACGCTTCCTTGAATTACACATTAATACAGCTTATATTATAAGAGTATCATCTTGTGAGTAGCAAGGTTGAGAGAACTACAGAGCAAAGTACATCACTTCTGGCACCTAAGCTGCAAATGAGATGACAGTCATAAATTGATTTCAGGAAAAGTTGCTATCTGTTCACTCATTAAAAATCACTTCACTTCAATAATCAGGATTACTTGATATTCTGAGACCTACAGGAGGTAGCATGCTTTTAGAAATGTTCATCAGGAATTTGGGCAATTCTAACATGCATAGTAAAGGTAATGATGTGTAATTAGAATACGAAGCTAAATTACTTCTCTGCTTAATCTTTCTCAAATTATGAAATATTCTTATTTTCCTTGAAGTTAGTAAAGCATTGCACAAATTCAATAGTTCTTTCAATTACTCAGAGTGAGAGTACTAATTAGCAATTTCTAGGAGAATTGTGCCCAGGATCAATTTTAGTGCTACACTGCATTTCAGAACAAAAGCTTCCACATTTTAACATTATTCTGAACAGACAAGTATAGTTAGTATCATCATTCTTCTCTTTTCAGGGGCTGCTTCTGTAACAGAATTTCTTTACATGTTTTTTCTCTTCTGCACCCATTGTACACTCAAATATTACATCAAAAATGTAATGTTTTTGAACAGGAAAAAAAATTATTGTACGTTATTTTTTATGAGGATTAAGACAGACAAAAATGCTGTAGATCGTTTGCAAATGCAGGCAATAACAAGCTGGAAATATTTAGTAGGATGATTTACAATACTTTGACAGGAAAGTAAGTGTTACCATTGTGTTCAAAAATCTGATCAGATGCACAAATGTAATTGAATGATTATATACACAATAACCTGGCTACGCAGAACCAGCAAAATCAGCTAAGATATTTTGCAATATTTTGCTGATTATACATAAAATATCCTGTGTTATCTTTTCCAACAGTGTAAGAGTAATCATATTTTTAAATATATTAATTTTCTTGAATTGATTGACTATTGTTAACTAATCAGATGGGATTTTAAAAGTAATATTAATCAATATAACTCAATTAACCTCTGAATTCATAGCTGTCCATTAGATGTATGCAAGTAAAAATAACCAAGACATATTAAGGGATCTCAGGAAGACAAAATGATTGTGATCTACCTTATTTTTATCTTAATTAGGATTTTTAAGTGTGAACTCATACAGACAGAAAAGATTAGAAGTAACCACTGCTGGAATAAATCTAACGTGGTATGGTACTGATTATAAATTATCACTTCTATTTTCCTCTGGCAAATGACATAAGAAGGAGATATGAGCATTGCTAGAGATACAACTACCTCTTAGACCACTTAAGCTGCATTGTTTCTTTTATACCAGGAGACTCTTTGGAAAGGTGGCAAGAAATAAAAGTAACTCCAGTGCAGACTTAGTTTTATTCTGGAAAACTTACGAGTGTTGTCAATGCCTCCATAAAAGAGGATTTTGGCATTCAAATCTCATAATAACAATATTTTACCAAATTTTGCATGACTGACTAGATTTCAATCATCCATGACAATTTAGAAGGGAACAAACAGTAAAACTTCATGCTCTTTCCGTTACCATTGCCCTGAGAGAGTGGAATGGAGTGAGAAAAACAAAGTAACATCTATCAGAAGATAAAGTAGCTTTTATAAGAAGAGGTTATTAGATAAAAGAGGTGGAAATTCATATGTAAGACCCCTGTCTTACATTGTCTTAAAACCACAATACAAATAATCCATATTTCCTACAACTGCTTTGGTAATTAACATTTTTTCTGTTACCTTTTTGCAAATAATTCATGTTTTACATCTAAATTAACTTATTTTTTGTGGTTGTTACTTTGCTAGGATTAATATCAGCTGTTTCTTGTTCTAATATAAGCGGCATATAATGTAAGCACAGGATTTTTCCAAGGAAATTTTCATCTGATGTGCTTTGTAGAAACTAGTATCTAGTCCATAGTTTCTGAAGAAAAGAGATTTGACTTAATGAGGCTATCATTGGTATTAAAAGGCATTCTCACATCAACCCACTGTCTTAACAATGTCTCTAATATTATTGTTGCTGTAGAAAATCAATAAATGTATTCAGCAGTTACGTTTATTATACTTCTTATATTTATCCTTAGGAATGACTAAAGAAACTATTTTTGCACCTATAAAGTATCACTGGATTACCTTACTGCTACAACATTGTGACTATTGTTAACAGGCATTATGATACTCCTAGTACCTGTCACGGTGACACTTAGATTCACTGAAACATACCAAAGTAGTATAATGCATGTTTATTGCAGAAAAATTAATATGATATCATTCTGATCAATAAATAAAAATCAGTTCAGGTTCACTGTGTGTCTTTTCTATCCATTTGTCAACTGTTTTGACATAAACTTTTCCATTCTCTCTCATGTTACTGTGTGGATGCAGCTTTTCCATTAATTCAGTGAAGTTATGCTATTACAGCTGTTACTATTATGCATTTAATATTTTCAATCCAAAACCAAGAAAAACCTCAAAATTTTTGTCTAATCTTAAGATTTTTCAGTTTACATTTTAATGGTTTAATTTCAACAATATTCTAATGAAACTAGTCAACAGTATAAATTAATATTTTGTAGTAGGCTGAATTACTTCAGAAAAATGTGATATAGCTGCAAGCCTGACTTCCACAACTCCTCACTTCTTCTAGAAATTTCATAGTTTCCTAGGCCATAGTGCACCCTTCAAATGTCTTTTGAATTTGACCATAGGATATACAAAGTATTTAGAGACATAGTTATCAAGAGACTAAAGGAATGGCATAGTGGGAAACCTTGAAAGAATGTGAGCTGTAGTGCCAACATGTATGAAAGCCACATGTGCAAAATGGAGGGTTCTAAATGAGCCATTATGACTTAAAATGGAATTCTTGGAATTACTGTAGGCAACTATCTGAAAACATCACTTGAAAAGTCACTACTAGTTGATGAGGTAGATGCAACACTCGGATGCTGTGGCAGTGTGCCCTCCCCCGGCCCTGGCCCTGCTTAAGCAATAACCACCAGTGGCAGTCGTGATGGCTGCGTTTGGCTTAAGCTAGACTTTGGGGAGATGGAAGGCAACACAGTAGCCAAGGGCTGTCCGCACAGTGACCCAGACGTCTTGGTGGTATGCAAATACAACTACAGGGTGATCATCTATTCCATAAACAGCGGACAGCCCAGAGCCCTTTGAGCTCTCCTGCACAGCAGTGGGCTGCATGCCAGGATCTCCCTTGAGTAGGGACACCTCTCAAGGTTACTCCTTGCGGCTGAGAGAACCCTTATCACATCAGATACTCGGTAATTGAATTGGGAATAACCATGATGAAACTTTGTAATCTTAGCTAAGTGATCTAACAGATTGATTGCGCATATGTAATCCTGTAGACATAAACCATTGACCAAGTATGGGACTAAGTCTGGATCCAGCCGCATCTGGACTCCTCTCTGAGGAGGAGTTCAGAATGCAAGAAAGTCCTCTCTGAACCTCATGACTCAACGGGAGTGTCTCCCTAACAGTTTTGACTGACCCTGTCCTCTATGCAGTAAATAATCGAGTGTTCCCTGCCAGTGAATCGTGTTAAACCACTGTTGCATTTACCACTGAACTTTGTTAACTCACTCTTTTATACCAATAAAGTATCTTGCTGCTTCTCACTTGTGAGTGAAGTGCATCTCTTTCTCTCCACGACACAAGCTGGGCTGTGTGGCAGCAAGCAACAAAGGGTTGTGTGTTCGAAAACTCATCTGTTTTTTATGTTTGTAACAATCTGCCGAGTAAAACACATCTCCCTACAGAGCTTGCCTCATGTCCCTAATTCATCACTTCTACAACAAAGATATTACACTATTAAAATCCTGGAATTATTATGAAAGAAATATAGATCAAAAAAGAGAACATCACTATATCACTGTAGGATCCATATGTACTCACACCATTAATATCAGCTGCATTGTATCTCATAAAAGATAGAGTAAATTTTTTTTAAGAAAAGGGTTCTGGACAAAGATAGCAAGTGTGATGAGAGATACGGTATAGTTTCCATGTAAAGGAGACTAAAATAGTAGAAATCTTGACAAGGTAGTAGGTGAAGGTTATTGCAGCGGTGCACAAAACGTGAGTAATCTAACATAACTGAATAGATTCTGAGCATTTGTAATTTCCTGCAGTACCTGAATTAGAGTGTACTCAGTGAAATATTAAACAGCAGCTTCAAAACATGCATAAGCAATACTTCTTCACATGTTCATGAGCTGTGGAGCTCTGTCACAAGCTGCTATACAGACCAGAAGTATAAACGAGTTCCAGATTAGTTTGTTCAAATTCACAGTACCTATTATTATCCGCCGCATTAAACACTTTGTGTAGGTATTACCTCCATTTCAGCACACTGTTGAAACACATGATATGATCCTAGTATCCTTTCTCAAGAAACAGGTAGTCTCTATAATAACAGAGACTGCATCTGAGCAGGAAGGACTTTTGTTTTAACTAGGTATGTCAAGCTCTTCCGAACAGCAAAATTAGAAACCAAGCTAATGTTTTTTTCATGTATGCATGTAAAGTTATTGCAAAGCTGCAAGAAAGTGTTTGGTTATTACTTATTTTTGCCAATTAATGGAGACATTTTTCCTTTCTCTCTGGAAAAAAAAAGAAGCTTTGCTCAGAAGTGTTTCCACCAGCCGTAGCCAGTATAGCAAATAGTATTAAACATTAAGGGACTGGACTTATCTAGGGAAAGTTATAAAAACCAGGGAAGAGTGGGAGGGTGAGTGGGGGGCCCCAGGTCAGGCAGGGCAATGCCTTCCCCACATCATGCTGTCCTGCAGGTGAGCAGAGCAGAGCAGGGTGGCTGCAGCAGTGCATCGCACCAGCAGTGCAGTCGTCACCAGACAAATGCAAGGTGTTGAGTGACGTCAAAAATCAGCCTGGGGAGCACAGTCAACAGTCAGGATCAGCAGGAGCAGGATTGAGTTCAGGGACACCTACAGCAGGGCTCAGGCAAGGACCCGGTGCTCAGACATGAGCTTAACTGGAGCCCCTTGGAACAGGGGCAGGGGTGTGTGTATGGGAGTGTATGCATTTTTACGGGGGGCCAGGGGAGACGGGTAGAGGCCATTAAGGCCCATGCGTGCATTCAGGGCCCTGAAAGCAAGTATTCTCAAGAGTTTCTTCCAAGTGAAATTATTTCCCAGTTACTCCTAGTTACCCCATGCAGATAAAGGGTCAACAATTTATTATTGTTGTCCATTTGTGCATGTAATTTTGCTGTCAGGAAGTTACAAGTTTCATAGTCCTTGTGACTGCTGATAACATTTCTCTGGAATAATTTTTTTCACTTAAATATATATTTTAGTTTTAGAAAGTAAGTAAATTTAGCAATTCTTTCTCTGTTCTACCAACCTTCCCCATCCTTTCAGTTAACTAACTTCCTTTCATAAAGAAGAACTACTTGTCTATAAACTACTGATGAAGAAAAACGTAGTAGATTCAGCCATCATATGGGAAATATCACTAAATGCTCTGGCAGACTTTGTGAGCTTCTGTGCATTTACGGCAGCCAGATACAGTAGGTTTTAAATTTGAATTCAGCCTTCATTCTCTTGTCATGACAATTTTCCAGGACCTGTCATGAACAACATTAGAAAAATCAGTTAATTCTGGTAAGATGTGCTGAAATTTTGCTTGAAGAGCACCATGTGTCCGTTGCTTGTTTCATTCCTCCACTTCTGCTTAGCTTCTCATAATCCCTAGATGGAGAAATAACTTTGTTTCCTATAGTGAAACTGATCTATTTCTCTTCTATTCTACTTCTCAAGCTGCTAAGTCACTTAAATATTCTTCCAGAACAGAAATACAAAATCTGAAAAAAGCAAAAATTCCACTGCTTGGAGTTTTTTTGTTTGTTTGCTTGTATTTCATCACTACTTAGGAAATTCTCTTTGTCACTGTAGCAACAGCTTGTCAGTTCAACATTGTGAAGACAAACTATGCCCATAAGAAGTTTCCCAGACTGTCTGCTGCTGGGCAAACACCTCAGAAGGAGTCCTGAGCCCATCCCTCAGTGTGGTTTGGCTGCTGGGGCTGGGGCACAGCTCAGTGTCTGCATGGCAGAGGGTGCTCCTGTCCCTGCTGGCAGACATTGGGAGAGGCTCTGGGTAACTTGCAGGGATGCAGTTGCCATCACAGCCAGGGCCAACCCCCTGCCCAGGGAACTGGGCAACTTTTGGCAGAGATGCTGGCGTTAGTCCCCTGTCAGAGCATGTATTATTTCGACTGCAGGCTCAGCCTCACAGCGTGCTGAATCTGGAGGGTATGGAGCTGCAACAGCCTTGCCTCTTGTTGACAGCCGCTGGATTTAGCAAATTCCCTAAAACAAGTGTCCCTAAAAGAGACCTCTCAGGTAATGATGAAGAATGCTTTAAAAACATGTTGAAGCGATCATACACTATATCATACGTGCACTGTATCATTATTTATACACAGAAACTAGAATCCTCTCAGTTTTTTCTTTGACTGATAGTTGTTGTTGGAGTTCGGGTTTTGCATTTTCACATTTACCCTCCACTGCCTTTCCTACAGTGGCAAACCAAAGCATAGCTGGTGATGGCCAGGCTTGAATTAGGAATATTAATCATACAGCAAAAACTTTGGAAGGGTTAGGGACAATTTTTTATTCGGTTGTATGTACATGTAGAGAACAAATATTACTCCTATGCACCATGCGCTCTCATAATAGCCTCTCCTCTCACACCTTAGAGACTGTGTCATTTTAACAGTCTCGTTCAAGTGGAGTTTGGCTGTTTCCTCGCAATCACAGTCTCCCCATTTCTGTTCTCTGATGCTGCTCTTTCTAATGCCAACAAGAACCTCTCTTCCATTTCAAACTGATTTTTTTCCCACTTCTTTTATACTATTTTCTTATCTTAGGAAAGAAATACAGCTTTCTCTAAGCCTGGACTTTTGATTAAAACTACAGTTTTGGAGAAATATTTTCAGGTACAATATTGGACTAGTTGCTGTTTGTAAATGCATTTATTTCGTGTAGATTTGAACTATCTTAAATGTATTTACGAATTTACACTGTAATCATCATGCTGTCAGGTATTTTAGATAATTTGATGTCTAAATTATACCAATTGTACTCTAAACAACATGTTAAAAGATCACATTCATACAGTCAGCTAGTCATGCCCTAGCTGTTACCTTCATTCTGTTGAGAAAAAAATTTGTAATTATATGACTTATGAAAAAAAACCCCACAACATTATGATAAAATACAGTTGAATGCTTTCCTGTTATTTCAGACAGTTATTAGTAGGAGGATAAAGTAAAAAAAGCTTTCAGAATTAATAATACTTAAAATACCGTATAACATTTTTATGTAGATTTATATAAATTTCATTAAGATTTTTTCAAATTTATGTTTATTTTTCAAGGTTTTTTTCCCTCCATATAAATTAAAAAATACAGTAACGACATACAGTTTATGCCATTCCATCTGTGAGAAAATTATTTCAAACTGTTGTAGAAAACAATGTTTTTATATAATTGATATGGGTTTATTTAATATTATCACAGTAGCAGTTGTTTTCCAAAGAGATTACAACCCCCAAAATTAAGTACAATTTAATACAGGGAAATAAATCCTAACTGAGGTCAAGATGTAATTGGAAAGTATATTTTCTCATCTTTGTGGGATCTTTAGTTCCACCCCTTACTCCACCCATAAGCATTGATTTGCAGTTATTGTCTTCTCTCTTGGTTCCTTTTTCCCATTTTAGCTGATATTGTCATTTTGCTGATTGAAAAAACTTCCTTTAATTTAAAGCTACAGTGGAGGCTGAAGAGCAAAAGAAGAGTGCAAGGTAAGGGGGAAGAAGGAAGGAAGTGCAGTAGCGAGGAAGAGGCAGATCATTAAACACTGGAAACATAACTATAAAAGACAAAAAAACATTGCAGAGATGAAAATAATGAGAAGTGTATGTTATCTCAGGTTGGACTCCTAAAAATACCATACTGACGGTGTATTAGAAAGTAGAAAAGTCCATGGTATTTTATTATTTTCTGCTTGTTATTTTACTATATTTTTCTTCCAACTATAGTCTCTTTATCTTTTCTGCCAGAGACCAGTTTTACTGTCAATATTAATGATCTTCCTGAATTGTTTCTTCCAGGATAGATTTTAATCATCTGTATCCAAAATTTTTGGTTGCAGTGCTGTCAATAGGACAAAAGAATATAAGAATGCTTTTCCCGAACATGCAAGGGGCAAAGAATGAGAGTCAGTTTTCCTATTCAAAAGATGAAGCATGCTTTCAGCCAGTGCTTTTCTCCCAAAAAAGGCTTTTGGCTTTCTGCCAAAGCTACGTCACTGGTACTTTATAGGTTGTTCTCTGCCTTTCTGTTCAGGTGCCTCTCTGATGCTCTTCACAATGGTGGCTTTGATGGTAACAGTACCAGCCTCTGAGACTGAAAAGCACTTCTGTGAAAAATTATTGGCCTATCTTTATTATGACAGTTCAATACTTTCTGCAGTTTATTCTATGGTAGAGCTATACACCGCATCAGAGAATGTGTTTTCTCTCTATCCAAGCTTTTCCAGTCAAAAAAGGAAAGCCCCATGCAACCAATAGCTCAATAGTTAGTGTTTTAGTAAGCTAGATTAAATACTGCTGATTTGTCTGATTTGAAGGAGTTAATCTGAAGAAAGCAAAATTATCCACATTTCATGCCAGTGTCCAAACAGTAAAGTAGAAAGTGACTCTTGCAACTTTTCATTATCCAACCTACTTAAATAATTATGCATTCAATAAGCAACAGAGGAAGAAAGTGTTCTTACAACTCAGTGATATTCCTAACTTGGTGTAGGAAGACCTACAGACTTCAGTTAATCAATCCCCAGAATCTAAGGAGACTTGAAATGAAAACAATGCATATTCACGAAAAGTTTTGAGTGACTGATATTTTTCAAAAGAAAAAAAACCAAACCAGAACATTTCAGTGCAACTTTATCTTAGATTGTGTTCCCAGTTGTTGCAAACTCTATGAAGGTGCCTTTCCTTGGACTTCAATGTGCAGAATTTTGTACATATGAATACATATATATACATATATATATAAATCTGACTTCAAAGGTAGCATTGCATACCCTAATTCCATATCTTTAAATATCTTGAGAAATACTTGCCTCTCATGAGCACTATTCCTGCCATTTGTTTCAGCAGTTCCAAGTTAAATGAGCGTGGTTTCATGTCAGCAAGGAGTGCGGGACACAGCCACCAATGAACTCACATCGATGTGTAGCCTGCTTAAAGTTAATGACTGCTCTGTTATTATACATTCAGATATAACAATTATGCATAGCTAGTGTTATGTAGACAAAGTAAGGACATTTAGTTTTATTGTTTCTATAATCCTCTTCTTTAAAGAGGTTTTCAGAGCTGTGACATTCACTGAATGCAGTCATTTTTAAGGTTTTAAAAGAAAGACTATCTGACATTAGTAACATGCCATGAAAGGTCTGTAAGGAAAGCAGGATAATTCAGATGATTTTTAGATTTAATTTCACAGCAATTTGTAACAGGTCTGTTTTCTTCTGTTGTATTCTTATGCAATCTTTCCATACCTGTCAGATAAAGTTCCTTGTTCCTTTGTCTTAATATGTGTTTATGAGTTTATAATTGTAGAGGTTTCAGCCTCCCTATACAAAAGCAATAACCTTTCAAAGTGTTCTGGGTGTTTTAGGATTAATATTTCATACATTCTTCAGTACCTGCCCTTTGAGTTTACACTTGTTAACACAAGTATGTCAACTTAAACTATATTTAAACATGTGTGTTACATTCATAAACAGTTTTATAGCCTATTTTCCAAAACCATTAATATGCAATACTGGTAAAAACATCTGTCATAGAACAAAATTTATAAAGTAATTAATCATTCACTTCTAATTACTGTGGATTCAAATTAGCCACTAGTTTTAATAGATTTAGTTCAATTTTTCCAAAATGAACCAAAAGCACAGGAAAACAAGAAACTCAAGGAACAATCCTTTTTTCCTGATTTGGTGTGCTTATGCATGTTTTTGGTGTATTTGTGTAATACATTTAAAATATTAAAGTTTCTTGTAATCAGCAGCTGAGTGTTTAACAATTCTATTATGTTAGAACAACCTTGTAGCTGTGGTGTAATGCAGTTTTAATGAAATTGTGTGTAGCTGTTTACAAAGACTATAACATAACACTGTTTTGTCTCTATACAAACGATCCCTCATGAGCAGAAAAATAAAATCTGTTCTAAAAGATACCAGAAGACACCAAAAAGTTCCAAAATGTTAGGTGTCTTCCTAGGACTAGGTAAGTCCAAAGATGACTGTAAACCGCAAAACTTTTTTTCTTGCCCACAGTCTGTGTGAGGATGCTTGTATCTTGTTTCAGAAAGAAGGCTCCAACTTTAGTTGCGACAGTTTCATAATAGCATTCACAGTTCTAAAATCTTATAAAACAGGGAATGCTTTAATTAATTTAATATGTATTTTTATAGATACATATATATATCAACAACATTAAAACATACCATAAAAATGTTTCAGTAGTACAGAATTCTTAAAAAATGTTTGGCAAGTGTTTATTTGAGAGTCAAAGATTTCTGCACTTAAGCAAATTCAAAGGTTCACAGACGTCAGAAATCCTCTGGTCAGTGGATATCATTATATCATTTCTTCTGTCCTTTACACTGCAGGTTTTCAAATTCAATCAGTTGTCCCCAAACTGATTTCAATAATTTATGTTTCGGTAAAACACAGCTTCCAAAAAATATGTCAATCTTCATTTGAAAGCCCTGGAAAACAACAGGCCAACTTAAACACCTTGTTTCATTGTTCCAGAAATACCCTGGAATACTCATACACAAGAGATCCCTGATATCTCACTGTAAAGAATTACATTTCTAACAGCAAAGCAGTAAATCCCACAGGGAGTTGTAAAAGCAGTCTGTCATTCATTTTGAACATGAATACTTTATTCTGTGAAGCCATTGGTCATTTCCTGGCTTTTTAAAAATAGATGTTTAAATAAACTGAAAATATTTTGAAAACTTTACTTTCTACCTAAGATGTACCAATGAGTTGGCTGTGTAACGGCAGTTGTATGATTACAGAAGGCACATAACAGGGGTAACCAGAGCAGAGTGTGAAAGGTTAAGCCACCCATCAGCTTTTACTGTATAAATCTTCGCTGAAATCGAAAGGGCTATTCCAATGTGACTGTGTATTTCTTACTCTCTGCTTCTGAACTATTTCACCTTCTATTTCACAGCTTCGCTATCACACAGGCATGTTTTATAAGCCTAAAAGAAGATAGGATGAATAAAGCAGATGCATTTTCTTACTTCAGAGAGACAAATAATCCATATGTTTCATACAAGGCTAAGTAGGATTTTTCTGAAAGCTACCTACTAGGCAAATGCCTGTTTCACTTTTATTTTCACTTCTGACTACACATACACTTCAAATTCAGAATGCTTTTCTTTCAACATGCTTTCCCTTAAGGTGTTCAAAGATGTGAATAAGTAATCAATGCCAGTAAATACACAGTATATTATTTTCGTAGAATTTTTGTGAAGAACCAGCAAAATTTTTATTCCAAAAATACAAGTGTTAGATGTAGACAACACCATTAATTAAATCTTACCAATTTTTTTCCCAAACCTGTCACATTCCCAATAAAGGAAAAGTGCCTAAGTGCTGATGAGATGTTTTGTTTTACTGAGAAGAAAAACTAAACAAAACAAAATCCAGAATTACTATACACCACTCCCAAACAACGCAGACTGGTCCTGAATTTGGTCAGATATTTCAAACATAATACAGTGTTTGGATGCTTACTATTTACAGTTGCAGAAGACTCCTACAGAACCTCTAGAAACTACTTCTAGATTGTAACCTCAGAGAAATTTGCAAAATGATCTTGAAGTGCCAGTTCATGTAAGTTGCCAGGTACAAGGAGGATCTTCTTCCTCGAGACAATTCTACACTGGACTCCATGATATCGAAGTCCTCTTTTCTCATCTTTACAGATCTGAAAACCAAATTCTTAAGTCTGACTACAATAGAACAAAGTCTCAGACATCTGGATAACTGAAAACTTGGAAACTGTATTTTCTAGTCTCCTTCCTGAGCTTCCTGTCCAAATATTATAATTTTGGGCTTTACTTTTGCCACAAGATTTTTCAGAGAAATATGTCTGTTTACAAGTTGTCTCTTTCTGTCTCTTTAGAATTAAGGTTGGGTTTTTTTTTCTTTTTAAAGTAGTATTACAGAGACATTGACTAAGCCCAGAAATATTGGACTGAATAATGACAGTAATTCCAAAGAGTTAAAATGCATTGGGAAAATGAAGTCACCACACTTTTCCAATGAATGTATTTCTGACACAAATTATGAAACAAGATTTCATTTACAGAGGTTAGTCTTGCCCCCCCTTTTTTTTTTATTTTGTCTGGAAAAAATAATATCCAGGATTTTCTTACAGAGAAGTGATGTTTTTCTGTATGCATGTTAAAGCTCTTTTATTTAGCTAGTCACATTTAAGTAACTGATATTATTATCTTTTTTACTGTCTGTCAATCTTTCTTTAAAGATTTCTCTTCTCTAGTATACAACAAACATCACAAAAAAGCCTATCTATTTATTTATGAACTTACTGATCCTTTCATATTTTGCAGAACAGAGGCTTTTACCCTTTTTTTTTCTGGCATATTCCTCCTTTCATAACTTAGTCAAGTATTTTTTTTACTATGTATCACAGTGGTCCTCGATCTGTAGGGTTCTTTGAAATACCACTTTGGGAAGAACATGAGAACTTTTTCACCATCACTAGTTAGGAGTTATAAGGAAAAATCATCAAATTACCTGAATATTTCAAACAAGCAAGCTTAAAATGCCTGAAATTTTGCATTAACCTTCCTATTAAAGCATAAAGCAACACAACAGAAAAAAGGTGGAAAGTGTGGCCTTCTGACTTCTCATCTTCAACAGTGTTTATAGAAACAGAAATACTGATCACCTAAAACACTATGGATTTCATTTTGGATTGATACTGAAGATTGATTAGTTCCTTTGCAACAATGTTGTTAGAATGCAATAAATTTAGAAGTTATGACATTGTTTTTCATTGTAAACTAGACTGAAAGCCATCTGGGCCAATGAAAGCTTTAATTTGACTTTAATATACCCGGGATGAGGCTTTGAAGGAGGAAAATCAGGTACCTAACAGTTAAGTTAAAGTTTCACAAAGACATTCTGCAAGTATAAAAATGCGTGAGAGAAAAATAAGGGAAGAAAATTCTTCCCTTATGGTTGTGAGGAAACCACTGACATTTGCATGCTTACTTGTGCGACAGTAATATTGCCATCATAGTTTCAGCATTCAGTTTCATAAGGTTTTTGCTTTCATATAAGAATTTCAATGCCTTTATAAGAGAGTATACTGGACATCCTGTACTGAGAAGTAGCTCATCCATTTAATTGGAAACCTGAAGCAGTTTTATTAAAGAATACGTTCTTACTTGAGAAGATCAATGCACTAGAGTTAAATCCAACTCCTAAGACTTAGGAAGCAGGTTTTTAAGATCTTTGCTCTCTGCTGTCCCTTCAAGTATAACTACATATACCTTTATATGCATACATAAAAGATGATCATGCTGAGTCAAACCAAAGATTTATCTGGCACAGCATCCTACTTATGAAGTGGGGAACAAAAAGTGCTAAGGGAAAGAATATACAAAATTGGCAAATATGGGTTCTCAAGTTCTGGGAGCTAGTCGTTTAAGAAGTGTATTTAATATCTTTTTTCTCAGTTTTGTAATCTAAAACCTTTTGCAAATATGAGTTTTTGTAATTAACTATACCTTGCATAAAAAGCATATTTTTCCTGTTATAAACTTCTTGCATGATAAAAAAGTGGTGTCCTGATGCATACAATCAATCAGTTTTAATACTAATGTGCAGATGTTAGCATTTGGAAATGTTCACGGAGGTGTATGTGGAAGCTTGGGTCAATTCCCCATTGGAAGCCAAGCCCTAAATGTACATTTCTAATTGACTACTCAGTTACAAATTCAGATAGACACAAAAAAGAGAAGATTTATTAGCAGTCTTCTTATGCCCCTGTCCTACAGAAACTGACTGAAATGGTGATGATACCTAGGGAAGAGACAGAAACACTCATGGCTATTTTTTCACTAAATATATGAGTGTCACTCCAGTAACGTTAGTGAGAATTATGTGTGCATATTGAGAGGGAAATAAATCAGTCCGCAAAGTACTGGAAGTGCGCAGGTGTTCTCACTTTTAATTTTTTTCTCATTAAATTGCTCATTTGGAGTTTCCCCGTGTATTCATATCCCCTAGAGCTCTCAGCTGAACATTTTTGGCACACTAAATTCTCACAAGCATTTATAGCAACTTGATTCTTTTGAAAATAGTCCATACTCCTTAAGAAAAAGAAAAAGAAAAAAAAAAGCAAAGGTAAAGGCAAAAACATGGAGCAATCTAAAGAACAAATGATGGATCTCAGTGTCACATTCTGCAGCATTTTGTGGGAAAGTATCCTCTACGTGTATATAGACTGTATAATTTCTTTCCTTTGACGAATAAGATTTCGACACTGAAAGGTAACTCTAGTCTGTCATTCACGTATTCAGATTATTTGATATTGCTCAGCCTCTATTCAACCCTCCAAATTAAGGCAAAGCCTCCATTTTTCAGATTTTTTTCTCCACAACATTTTTAGTATCTGAACCTTCCAACCTATCTGTGCAATGAAAACACATTCATACCATCACATATTCCCTCATATCCTGCAGAGGAAAAATTGAAAAGAGTCTGTCATCTAGTTTATTTTAGAAAGGCTGTGCCCTTCATAAATATAAGCTTTTTCTGTTTATATGTAACAGGAATTTTGAAAATATTAATTTCTTAGTTCAAAGATTTCCAAATAGTGCCAGTCTTTCCAGTGAGGGGACATGACTTGCTTCAATTTGATTTGCAGAGAAACGTCTCTCTCTTGGTATCAGGTGATAAGTACTGCGGCAAATGCCTCCACACGGGGAGCTACTTCTGAACAATTATTGTCTGCAAGGTCTGCATGTAGCCAGCAGTAGCATGAATGCAGCTGGGTCCCCGGTCTGAAGCACATGCAATGCCTAGTGCAGAAATCTAGATAGTGGGTGTATGAGCAGACTATATCAAGCAAGAATGAAGGACGAATGAAGCAGATGTGCAGAAGCTTCTTGTCTTCGTATGAAAAATCCTTCAAAGACTCTACTCTTTTATTCAGTATCAGAAAATTATTTGCTTTCCACATTACAGACCTCAGACCTTTCAAATGTTGCTTGCTGACTGAATTTTCAAACAAGTGTGCTGATAGTCAGTCCTTAGCAGTGAAGCATATTTTGCACTTCACACTTTTGCCTGTATTGGAGTTAACAGGAACAATGCCACATCATAAGTCTTCGGCATATGGCAGAATTCCCATCTCTCTTTCTCTTCAAATCAAGCTTGAAAGTATTGCTTTAAGATACGATTTCTTACAAGCAGAATTTTTGATCCATTTACATTCAGGGTGAGGCTAGTTGATTATTTTAGGCCTTTAATTGTTAGTTTAGCAATGCTTCAGTGTGTCTTAAGTTTATGAACTTAATTTTTTTCATAAACTATTAATCTCCATGTGAAAATAATATTTACTCTTCTATAAATTTGCTTATTATAAGGTTATGACATCAATATTGCATTTAAAAAGAGGTAACAAACAGACGTGACAATAATACTGAAAGATAAATACTGCACATCTGAAATAAAACAGAGTCTCATTCTGGACTCCCACATTCAGAGCATGTACTGCATTTTTTAACACTTCTACTAACTTACTAAATAATACAAGTACTTCAACATATGAGAAAATCATTCTGTCATATTACTACACTGTCTACTTAGAATTGTGTGTCCTCTGCAAGCTGTTAAATAGGTAACTGGCAAAATACCTTTTTCAAGAAAATTACGGGTACCACAGAACTGAATCTTAGAGTATCAACATTAGATTCATAACTTCAGGAATGGAGAACAATTTGTATTGTTATTAATATAAATCACAGCTGATTTTAGCGTCACCAACTAGTTCTTAGATAATTCTTACACAATAATTGTCATCTACTTTGCTATTTATTAGGTTTCATAATATCAAAATTTATCTAGAATGTAATAAAACTTTCCTTGCTAATCAGTTCTTGGTAAAAACACAGACTAGAGCAAGTTCAAAAATTACAGAAAATCATATTATTCCAGGCTGTTGATTTTCCGTCAAAGGCAACATCTTCATCAACATTACAGCCATTTTGTTGTATTAGTTTCACTGGTAGGATGGTGAAATTAGAGTGTAATGAAGAAGTCTGTTAATGGACAATTGCAGCCACTTATCTAGAAAAGGAAAGTACATAAATGTTAGGACAAAACAGTAATTTTATGATTTCAGCCCATGTCCTTATTTCTGTGACAATTATATCCTTCCTCCATATTCCGTATTTGTACAACCAAAAGATGGCAGTGCTTCATCAACAATTCCTGCAAAGTTTAAGTTTAACCTTAGGTCATCATTTACAATATGTGAAAGCTTTAAGAAAATGGACAGTTTTACAAGATATCCAGGCTCCCTCTCTGATCAAATTTCAAAGGGAATGAAAGGGTTTCCTCTTTGGTTTTAAGGTGTTTTGGCTCTCTGACATCTTACAAACCTTACTTGATTAATATTCTCTGTCTCATAAAAAAAGATTTTGTAGAATACTTAATACATACAGATCAGTTAAGCCAGTTTATCCTAAGATTTCACAAATTTAGGCAGTTCTGTATCTGGTAGTGACTCATCATCATAACTTTGTAGTTTTTCCTCAAACTCATGATATTACAACTGATACTGAATCCCTAACCATATTAGAGACCAAAGGCAGAAGTTTAAAACTATGTATGAACCCAGTGCCCTCTATATTTAAAGCACAAAAGCACACGTTTTTTCATAAAAGCCAAGTCTCGTGTATCATGTTTCTGCCTTTTCATTTTCCATGTTGCATTTTTCTTGGAACATTTTTTTGCATGCAAAGAGTTGTTTGCAACAGCTTTGTCTCATAAATATTTTGGCAGAATGTATGCTAGTGTGGCTTAGCATGTCTACGTCATAAACATGAAACAGATCTATACTATTTACCATAACCCTAGATTTGACTTATTTTCATGACGCTTCTCAGAGATACATTACATTTCATGTTTAACATCTTTCTCTAAACAAGAAAATAGTAAAATAACAAGCCATATGCTTACAAACTAATGAATAGCCTTGTTACAATGAATTAAGTTGTTCTGTTCTAATTCATTTATCAGAAAAGGATTATATTTCCTTTTGTTCAGTAGTGTTTCCTGTTCTGATGGTTTTGTTAAAAAGTTAATTCAGCTCTCTATGCTTAATTTATTCTTTCCAAAAATGAGGATAATTATAGTAATATATTATAAATAATTTTTGAATGACACTGATAATAGAAGACATATATATCAATACACACACAGACATAAATACAAATAGGCATGAAAATAGGAGCTACATATTATGAATAACATTTACATATTTCAACATCAGTACAATGTTTGCTGTGATCTCAGATCTACATTTTAGAAACTGAGTAATCTAGCCTAATATTCATCATCTGTTATATCCTTAAAAAAGACACATATAAACATAGAATTACTAGACTTCTTATCCCTTTAAGGTGATGTATAATTTTTTGCAAGCTTTTTTTTTAAGCTGATAGCCCAGAAATGCACAATGAACTGTAGATCAAAACATTATGTCCCTATTCCTTACTATAAATTCAATTTCTTGAACAGATACACATCTCACTTATTTGCTAATGTGACTTTATGCATGATGGGATATATATAGTGGCTTGAGATATCCATAATGCCATTCCCAGAAAGTACTAAAATAGTACTTTTGCATACAAATTAGTTTTCTGCCAGCTCACCTGCCAGTTTCTTGCAGCTCACTTTGTTGGCTATCACAGACAAGGAGCTTTTGGTTATTTTGGTTGGATACCAACATTTATATTTGCTTACCAGTGTGTATTTACAGCAGAAGTGCCTATTTCACATCATGCAAATCCCTGGTTTTTTAACCCTTGTGCTTTTAACAGGTCTATGTACATATAATTTCAATTAAACAAAACTATTCAGGACAAAGAAGCTTGTTCCAAAGAAAAGCTTGCCACTAGACATTCAGCATCCTTTATATGAACAATTTCTTTCATCAGATGGTGATAATCTAGTAAAAAATAGGTTTTGGTTGTGTCAAAACTGTTCACAGTCTTTTAGGGAAAAAAATAAATTAACGACAGTCTTGCAGGCAGGAGAAACTGAAGAAGCAAAAATACCTCTGCTTCTTCAATACTCTGGTACTTAAAACATTGCAAGCTAATTGAAAGATGCTTTTTTAGCCTGGGAAAATTTCAGTTCATGCTCCCTTTCACCTTTCATCTGTGATAGATAAGACCCAAATCAAACTGTTCAAGTTTACTTTACTGACTTAAAGTATCTTGTAACAATGTTTTTGACTCAAAAGACACTTCTAATTTCAGATGGAATTTTGAGTCTAATTGTATAGAAATATATTTCTCAAATAATATTTTCTAAATAAAACAAAAGATATGATTTTGCAATTTCTGATGGCAGCAGATTCCTCCTACACTAATTATTTCTCTTCCCAAAGTGTATGTGATCTATGACACTTTCTATCTAAGCAGGTTCTTTCTTAAGAAAATGATACTCAATAACTCTCAAGACTTCTTCTCTCAGATTAGATGAATGCTAAAAATGTCTAGATATCTGTTAGCACAAAGTTTGCGATCAAAATTAACTTTCTTCCTAATCTCACCAAAGTGTATTCTTTAGCTATTTTGGATGTCACTTGGCCAATATCAGCATTTAGACATTATTTAAACACACATTTAATCTAAGCAATAAAACATTACAAAACATGTTATGAATCATTACATTGAGATGAAAATTGCTATTTATAAGCTAAGGACTATGTTAGTGTTGAACGTACCACAACAAGATGTACCATATGGTAAAGATTTGTATTTTTACTTTAAATTTATACAGGCATGCAAGGGTAGCTTCAGAGAAAAATGAAACACATCTCATCTCTCTGCTATCATTTATGTGTACAAATACAGCTCTTGCTCAGATTCCCACTGTCATACCTCTGCTCATCATACTGTATTTTTGAAATAGTAAATGTAAACTCTTCGGATATTTTCATCGAGAAGATCCTTTTGTTTGCTCTCTGCATTCACCATGTCATCTTTTCCCACTTTTCTCATTCTGTTACACCAAACACAACCTGATTACCTTTTATTCCACTGGCTTCACGGATTATTCTATTATGCCTTTTCACTCGTCAGTGTTGATTGCATCATATGCCCATCATTCCAGTCTCCATTTGAGTTTTCCAGCAAGAAACTCCATGCTTTGTCTCTCACATGACAATAGTAAACTGACATTTTGTAAATCAAAATAATAGTACTAGTGAAAATTAATAATAGTAATAATATTATATACATCCTTCCCCTTGTTGTGAAACATATTGTTAAAGAGTTGTATGCAAGAAGGTATCAGTGCACAGGAGGTTTTCCTGTAATCCACAGAGTTAGAATGACTACATTTGTAATGGGTTTGCATGGCAAGGTTTTTTAGT
>Ga0065711_1005231_pt1 | contig 35547 bp, 32 predicted proteins | sample Hoacrofraction12_FD_59098 | JGI IMG/M metagenome (GOLD analysis project Ga0065711, IMG submission 59098) | Hoatzin crop microbial communities from Cojedes, Venezuela - Epithelial fraction 12 v2 (version 2) | ecosystem: Host-associated > Birds > Digestive system > Esophagus > Crop | place... | reverse complement strand
CAGGTACGGGAAAAGCAACCCGATACTTCGATCTGTATGGGCGAGAGGTGGCACCCGACGCCAAAGGAATTGTCATCACCGATGACCACCGAAAACTGCTTAACAGATAACCACACATAGCTGCGAGACGCTAACCGTCGCGCAGCTTTTTTTTAAGAAATTAAAGAAAATGTAATTTGGGTTTTTATGTCGGTGATTCGGGTAGTGGGTTGTTCGCGTGCCGGCAGTAATTTTGCAACATCGGTTCGCTACCCCACGGCACCTCCGCTGGCGCTCCGGTGACGTGGGGTTTCCTATGTTGGACCTCTCCGAGGTCCTCCTCGCTGCTCCGAACGGCGGGTATGATTTTAAATGAGTTGTTATGAAAAAGTTAATCGTTATTTTTGCGCTGTTGCTAAGCGTGATGGCGCATGGTCAGACAAATAAAGTTATGAAAGGCAGTAACATTCAGAAACAAGCGCTGGCAATGACGGCGCAATGGGACAAGACCTTCCCGAAATCGGCGAAGGTGAATCATGAGAAAATCACGTTTGTCAATCGCTATGGCATCACCTTGGCGGCGGATTTATATATCCCCAAGGACAAAAGCGGTAAGTTGGCGGCAATTGCTGTAAGCGGTCCGTTCGGCGCGGTTAAGGAGCAGTGTAGCGGTTTGTATGCGCAAACGTTGGCGGAGTATGGCTTCCTTACCATTGCTTTCGACCCATCGTTCACGGGCGAGAGCGGAGGAGAGCCGCGCCGTATAGCGTCGCCCGACATCAACACAGAGGATTTCCTCGCCGCGGTGGATTACCTGAGCACGCGCGCCGACGTGGACCCGGAGCGAATCGGGATTTGCGGGATTTGCGGATGGGGCGGCATGGCGATTAACGCTACGGCGCTCGACACACGCATCAAAGCGACGGTTACCTCGACGATGTACAACATGAGCCGCATCAATGCCAATGGCTATTTTGACGCGGGCGACAATGAACAGGCGCGCTACGAAGCGAAAAAGGCGTTGAACGCGCAGCGCACCAAGGAGTACGCGCAGGGATTCTACGAACAGGGTGGGGGAGTGGTGGACCCGTTGCCCGCTGATGCCCCGCAGTTCGTCAAAGATTATCACGACTACTACAAAACGCCGCGCGGCTATCACGAGCGCTCGGGTAACAGCACTGACGGATGGACGGTGACGGGCTGCATGTCGTTTATGAATCAGCCGATTATGTGCTACAGCAAGGAAATACGAAGCGCGGTGCTGATGATTCACGGAGAGAACGCCCATTCGCGATATTTCAGCGAGGATGCCTACCGCGACATGACGTCTTACACGAAATATCGCGACAACAAGCGACTGCTTATCGTGCCGGGCGCGAGTCATTGCGATTTGTACGATGGCGGCGGCAAGAATGCAATCCCCTTTGACGAGATTGTGAAATTCTTCAACCTTTACCTTTAACGAATTAGGAGTTAGGAGTTAGGAGTTAGGAGTTAGGAGTTAGGAATTGCTCCCTCGCAGAAAAATAACTTAACCCTTAACTCTCAAAACTCAAAACTAATTTGTATTTTTGCGATGGTAATTAAATTGAACGATATGGACAAAGTGCTAAAAATCGCGTCGCCCGACGACTATTGCAAGCTTTATGGATTGGAGAACTACAACCCGCTGGTGAGCGTTGTTGAGTTGAGCGATGCGCGCACGCCGGTCAACAGCACGTGCCACTTCGACATCTACGCGATGTTTCTCAAGCACGAGAAATGCGGACCGATGCAATATGGCATGACCACATACGACTACGAAGCGGGCACGATTGTCTCGATTGGTCCCGGGCAGGTCGTCACGTGCCATGCGCCGGAGGGGACGCGTCCGCGCTGCACAGCCTTGTTGTTCGACCAGAAACTGGTCCGAGGCACTTCGCTGGGCAAGAAAATGCGCCGCTACAGCTATTTCGCTTACACCAGCAACGAAGCCCTGCACATGAGCGACGACGAGCGCAACACCATTATTGACTGCCTCGAGAAAATACGCAAAGAGTCCGAAAACGACCTCGACCGCCACAGCCAGGACATTATCCTCGCGAACATCGAACTGCTTTTGGAATATTGCCTCCGCTTCTACGACAGGCAATTTACCACGCGCGAAATCACCAACCGGGGCATCTTGGAGCGCTTCGACACGTTGCTACACGATTATTTGCACGACGAAGAGAAACGCCGCGCCGGCTTGCCGACGGTCAAGTATTTCGCCGACAAGATTTGCCTCTCGCCCAACTACTTTGGCGACCTCATTAAGAAACTCACCGGAAGCACTCCGCAGGACATGATTCTCGACAGCATCGCCGCGCTAAGCAAGGAAATGCTCATCGGCACCGATAAGCCGGTGGCGGAAGTCGCATACGACCTTGGATTTGAATACCCACAACACTTCTCGCGGTTCTTCAAACGCCGCACCGGCACAACGCCCCTGGAGTACCGTAGTTCAAACTCCCACTAAAAACGCCAGGCGAAGATCCTTAAAATCCGCGTGATCTGCGTGTGCGTGAGATTATAGCAGGCTGTCTAGTTTGGCTTTGAGGTCGTCGCGCGAGATAGTGCCCACGTGCCGGTCAGCGAGTTTGCCATCCTTAAAGAAAAGCAGGGTGGGGATGTTACGCACGCCAAACTCTGCCGCAAGGTCGGTGCCATCATCGACGTCGTATTTTCCAATCAACACCTTGCCGTCGTATTCTTCGGCGAGTTCTTCAACGATGGGCGATACGAACCGGCAGGGGCCGCACCATTGTGCCCAAAAGTCAACAAGTACGGGCTTTCCCGTAGCGATAAGCTCTTTCGTGTTTTCGTCAGTAAAAATTGTCATATTTCTTTTAGTTTTTAGTTAAGAGTTGACGGTAAAGCGGATGAAGTTCTCGCGGAGGTCGTCGAGCAGCGCCTTGCACAGCGACACTTTGTTGCGCGACTGCAGCCGCACCCCGCGATGATGTTCCGAGTCGCTGACGTTGAAATACAGCGTGCAGCGGTTCTCTTTCATCTCTTTGTCTTGGTAACGTTTGATGAAATCCACGTCATCCACGTTGGTGGCATCGACGTCAACCGAAAGGGTGTCCACCATTTTGCCTTTGACATTCGCGAGCAGGCCCATGCGCTTGATGTTCAGGTTAATACGGTCGTTATAGCCGCGCTCATACACAACGGTCGCAATGATGGGCGTACCGACGACGCCGTACTTCCCGTAGTCGATGAAGCTGTTGCCGAACAGCAGCAGCTCAGCCATTCCCGAGTAATCCTCTAACTTGAGGATGCCGAATTGCCCGCGCTTTCCCATCTTGATTTGGTAGTCGGTGACGATGCCGCCGATGGTCAGCTCTTTGCCGATAGAGCTCTCCTTGTCTTTGAGCGTCGACAGCGGCGTGTTGCAGCCGTATTTCACCTCAATATAGAACGGGTCCAGCGGGTGCGCCGACAGGTACATGCCCACCAGGTCACGCTCCTTGTTCAGCCGTTCGATGATGTGCCAGGGCTCGGGTTTGGGGATGGTGGGTTTGGCGATTTCAATCTCTTCGAAGCCGCCAAACAGCGAGTTCTGCATCTCGGACTGCCCGCTCTGGAAACGCTGCCCGAAGCGCATCAGCACCTCGCTGAACGGCTCGTCGCGGCTGTTTTTCTCGAAGAACGCCTCGCGGCTGATTTCCTTGAAGTCGTCAAATGCGCCCGCCAGCGCCATCGATTCCAGCGACTTGCGGTTGCAGGCGGTCAAGTTCACGCGTTCTACGAAGTCAAAGATATCTTTAAATGCCCCATTCTTTGTGCGCTCCTCGATGATGCTATCGACGGCATTGCCACCAACGCCTTTGATGCCCGCCAGCCCAAAGCGGATGACGCCCTGCTTGTTTGCCGTAAACGATTTGTAGCTCTCGTTGATGTTCGGGCCCTTGATTTCGATTCCGATCGCGCGGCACTCGTCCATGTATTTCGACAGCTTTTCCACGTCGCCCAAGTTGCTGCCAAGCACCGCTGCCATATATTCCGCCGGGTAATTCGCTTTCAGATAGGCCGTTTGGTACGCAACCCAGCTGTAACAGGTGGCGTGCGACTTGTTGAAAGCGTACTCCGCGAACTTCTTCCAGTCGTTCCAGATTTTTTCCAAAACCTTCCGGTCGTGCCCGTTCTTTTCGCCTCCCTCATAGAACAGACCCTCCAAGTGGTTCATCTTCTCTATCTGCTTCTTACCCATCGCCTTACGCAGGGTGTCGCTCTGACCGCGCGTAAAGCCCGCCAACTGCCGCGACAGCAGCATCACCTGCTCCTGATAAACCGTGATGCCGTACGTCTCCTTCAGGTATTTCTCCATGCATGGGATGTCATACACAATCGGCTCCTTGCCCTGCTTACGACGAATGAAAGCGGGGATATATTCCATGGGCCCCGGGCGATAGAGCGCGTTCATGGCGATGAGGTCCTCGAAGCACGACGGCTGCAGCTCAATCAGGTATTTCTGCATCCCCGCCGACTCAAACTGGAACGTGCCCGACGTGCGACCCTCGCAATATAGTTGGTAAGTCTTCGCGTCGTCGAGGGGGATTTTTTCGATGTCCAGGTCGATGCCGTGATTGATGCGGATGTTTTCCAGCGCCTCCTTGATGATCGTCAAGTTCTTCAGCCCCAGGAAGTCCATCTTAATCAACCCCGTGTCCTCAATCACGCCCCCCTCATATTGCGTCACGATGATTTTCTCCCCGTCCTTGTCCGTTGCCGTGCTTACCGGCACACGGTCCGTGATGTCGTCACGACCGATAATCACGCCGCACGCGTGCACGCCCACGTTACGCACGTTCCCCTCCAACTTCTCCGCAAAGCGTATCGTGTCGCCCACGCGAGAGTCGGGGTTATTTAGCTCCGCCTTGAACAGTGGGAAACTCTCCAAACAATTCGCAATCGTGATTTTCTGCTTCTTCCCGTTCGCCCCAACAGGCATGTCGTTCGGCCGCGACGGGATGAAACGGCTCAGGCGGTCGCTCTCCGCAATCGGCAGGTCCTCAACACGCGCCACGTCCTTAATCGCCATCTTCGCCGCCATCGTGCCGTAGGTGATGATGTGAGCCACCTTCTCCGCCCCATATTTCTCCGTTACATAGTTCAGCACCTTGTTGCGCCCCTCGTCGTCGAAATCCACATCGATATCAGGCAGCGAGATGCGGTCGGGATTCAAAAAACGCTCAAACAGCAAATCATATTTTAGCGGGTCTATCTTCGTGATACCCAAGCAATAAGCCACAGCCGAGCCCGCCGCCGATCCACGACCCGGACCCACCGTGCAACCCAACTTGGGCGCAGCCTTGATATAATCCTGCACAATCAAGAAATAGCCGGGGAAGCCCATGTTCTTAATCGTCTCCAGCTCAAACTCCAGCCGCTCACGCTTCTCCTCATCCAGCGGCTCGCCCCAGCGCTCCTTCGCACCCTCCATCACCAAGTGGCGCAAATAATCGTCCTCGCTCTCGAAGCCCTCCGGCAGCGGAAAGTCCGGCAAAATCGGCTTATGGTCTATCGAGTAAATCTCAACCTTATCCAAAATCTCCTGCGTGCTCTCCAACGCTTCTGGAATGTCCGCGAACAGCTCATTCATCTCCTCTTGCGTCTTGAACCACTCCTGCTTGCTGTACATCATCACGTTCGGATCGCCCACCTTCCGACCCGTGCTCAGGCAAATCAGCAACTCGTGCGCGTCTGCGTCATCCTCATTCAAAAAGTGGCTGTCGTTCGTGCACACCACCTTGATGCCATACTCCTTCGCATAGCCCAGCAACGCCTTGTTTACCTCCTGTTGCTTCGGGTAAGTCTCGTGATTGGCGCGCTCCACCGTCGCCTTGTGGCGCATTAACTCCAAATAATAGTCCTCGCCAAACACCTGGTGGAACCATTGGATCGTCTCCCGCGCCTCCTTATCCTGACCATTCAAAATCAGGCGAGGCACCTCTCCGCCCAAGCATGCCGAGCAGCAGATGATGCCCTCGTGGTGCAGTTCAATCTCGTGCTTATCCGTGCGCGGATGCATATAGAAACCATCAGTCCAAGCCTTCGACACAATCTTAATTAGGTTCCTATAGCCCGTGAAGTTCTTCGCCAATAATATAAGGTGAAAACCACGATCATATTTATCCACCACCTGGTGTAAATCCTCACGCGCCACATATACCTCGCACCCAAATATCGGCTTAAACAGCTTCGTCGGGTCCTCGATACCCGCGTTTTTCTTCTTTACATAGTCGTGGAATTCCTTGATGCCGTACATGTTGCCATGGTCCGTCAGCGCCATGCCACCCATGCCATCAGCAATCGCCTTGTCAACCATGCCCTTTATCGACGACTGCCCATCAAGCAACGAATACTGCGAGTGCACATGCAAATGCGTAAATCCAATCATTTTCTATTAGTTAGGAGTTAGGAATTAGGAGTTTTTTTTCTGCGAGTTCTGCGCGAGGCTGTAATCTGCGTGAGGTTTTTAATCTGCGTGTCAGAACTTGTAATTCACGCCCAGGGCGATAATCCCCTGATTAACACGCTTAACCACCGTGTGGCGATATTCGAAAACACCCGCCCAATGCGGCGTGATTTCGTACTCAATACCCGCGCCCAGATTCAGGCCCAAATGGTTCTCATCGTCCTTCACCCCATTCACTGTCCGGCTCGCAATTGTATAGTTCAAGCCAACAATCGGATAGAGGTAAAGTTGGTTGCGCCACAAGCCCAACAGGTAGTGCGCATTCAAGTCCAAATCCGCGCAACTCTTGCCGTCATGTTTGAAAAATATGTCAAAATCGCCTTCCAAACGAACTTGGTCTAGCAAGCCATATTGAAACCTGCCTCCCAAACCCAAGCTCTTCACCCAAGAACCATAAACCATTTTTGCGCCAACAGCCATCTCGCCTTTGCGCGTTTGTGCCTGGCACAGGGAAACGCCCAATGCTATCAGACATACTAAAGTGATGATTTTTTTCATTTCAATAATCCAATTTTAAGTTATCTACTATCAAATTGCAAAGATACAAAATAGTTCGGAGAGTTGAGAGTTGAGAGTTGAGTTTTTTATTTACATCTACTTTTCCCAATACTAACACTAACTCAGAGCAAAAACTTAAAAAAAATAATACTTTGCAAAAAAAATCAATCCTTTGCTTGGGATTAAAAAAAAATCGCTAAATTTGTGGGATAAAATTATCTGATTTAATAAACACATAAACATATCGATATGAAATTTAACATTCAAAGTAAGTTGTTGCTCACCCGTTTATCCGCTGTGAGCAAAGTGATTAGCAGCAAAAATGCGTACGCTATTTTAGACAATTTCCTCTTCGAACTTGATCACAGCACTCTCACCGTGACAGGTAGCGACATGGAAACGCGCCTGACCACAACGATGGAAGTGCAGGACGCAGAAGGTAGCGGAAGTTTCGCGATTGACGTAAAGAAACTGATGGACCTGCTGAAGACATTGCCCGACACCGCCTTGTCGTTTGAAATCGACGATAACACCCTGCAGTCGGTCATTAAGTACATCAACGGCGAATTTAAAATCATGGCGTTTGCCGGCGATGAGTATCCGGAGAAAAGCGCACAAGAAAACGTCAACACGCTGAAACTGAAACCGAAAACTATCATCAATGGTTTGCAAAGCTCGTTGTTCGCGGTAGGAACCGATGACATGCACCCGCAGTTTATGGGTATCTACTGGGACATCAAGCCCGATATGATTGTGTTCGTGGCAAGTGATTCCCACAAATTGGTTCGTTTCCGTCAAACCGGTATTGAGCCCGGCATCGAGAAGTCTTTCATCCTGCCGACCAAACCGGCGAGCATCCTGATGGGCATCATTGACAAAAACAGCGAGGAAGACGTTCAGTTGACCATCGACGATGGCAGCGCGACGTTTGAGACCAACGAATATACGCTGTCGTGCCGCTTTATTAATGGCAGGTACCCCAACTATAACTCGGTGATCCCCGAAAATAATCCTTACAGCGTGTTTATCGACCGCCTCACCTTCTTGAACGCGCTGCGTCGCGTCAGCGTTTTTGCCAGCGTTGGCGGTATGATTAAGGTGTCGCTGAAGAGCAACAATATGCTGCTGAGCACGCAAGACCTTGACCACTCCACTTCGGCAAACGAAACGCTGCAGTGCGAATACGATGGACCGGAGATGAGCGTCGGGTTTAAAAACACCGAAATTATCGACGTGGTGAACAATATCGGATCGGAGACTATCTATCTGAAGTTGATTGACCCGGCACGGGCCGGAATCTTCCTGCCGGGCGAACAAGAAGCCGGCGCAGATCTGCTCGTGCTTCAAATGCCGATGATGCTCTAAACAAGTTAGGAGTGAGGAGTTAGGAGTGAGGAGTTGCCTCCTTGCCGAAAAACTCCTAACTCCTAACTCCTAATTCCTAACTAAAAAAGAGATATGCAGCTAAATTTGCAACGCCCGCTGATTGTCTTCGATATCGAGACAACGGGCTTAAATATCACGCAAGACCACATCATTGAGCTCTCGTACGTTAAAGTCTATCCTGATGGACGCGAAACGGAAAAGCGCTATTTGATCAACCCGGGTGTACCCATTCCGCCGGAAAGCACCGAAGTGCACAAAATCACCGATGCGATGGTCGCCGGTCAGCCGTCATTCAAAGACCTCGCGCATCAAATCGCGCAGGACTTTGCCAACTGCGACATCGCCGGCTTTAACAGCAACCATTTTGACATCCCGATGCTTACCGAGGAGATGAACAAAGCGGGGGTGGACTTCGACCCGTCGCGCGTCAACTTCATCGATGTGCAAACCATCTACCACAAAAAGGAAAAACGCGACCTCGAGGCGGCATGCCTCTTCTATTGCGGCCATCCGATGGAGAACCATCATAGTTCGATGGCTGACGCAAAGACCACGCTCGAGGTGCTGAAAGCGCAGGTGGAGAAATACGACGATTTGGAGAACAACGTGGCGGCGCTTGCCAAATTCTCCCGCTATAATCGCAACGTGGACCTTGCCGGACGCATTATCTACGACGATAACGGCGTGGAGGTGTTTAACTTTGGCAAGTACAAAGGCAAACCGGTGAAAGAGGTGCTGGCGAAGGACCCCGGTTATTATGGCTGGATCATGAACGGCGACTTCGCTGCCAACACCAAGCAGGTGCTTTCGCGCATCCGCTTGGCTTCTGCACCCCTCACGCAGAAATAACCTCACGCCCACGCAGATCAAAAAGGATTTTTCTCTCCACTCTTAACTCTCAACTCTCAAAACTATTAGGTATGTTGAAAGGAAAGAAAATAATTCTCGGGATTACCGGAGGCATCGCAGCGTATAAGTGTGCCACATTGACACGCTTGCTGGTGAAAGCCGGCGCTGAGGTGCAGGTGATCATGACGCCAAACGCAAAACAATTCATACAGCCGCTGACGCTTTCTACGCTTAGCGGCAAGCCCGTGATTAGCGAGTTCTTCACGGCTAACACCGGCGTGTGGAATAGCCATGTGGACCTCGGATTGTGGGCAGACGCGATGATTGTGGCGCCTGCTACCGCCTCTACCATAGCGAAAATGGCGAACGGCGTGGCGGACAACATGCTCGTCACCACTTATTTATCTGCGAAAGCTCCGGTTTTCGTGGCGCCCGCCATGGACTTAGACATGATGCGCCACCCATCGACGGTGCGCAACATCGAGCTGCTGCGCTCATACGGCAATCACATCATCGAAGCCCCTTCGGGCGAGCTCGCCAGCCACTTGGTGGGCAAAGGACGCATGGAGGAGCCGGAAAACATTGTCAAAGCGCTTGATGCCTACTTCGAAACCGAGCAAACGTTTGCCGGCAAACACATTCTTATTACAGCCGGTCCTACGGTGGAGAAAATTGACCCCGTGCGCTACATCAGCAATTTCTCGTCAGGCAAAATGGGCTTTGCGCTGGCGCAGGTATGTGCCGACCGCGGCGCTGCTGTGACCTTGGTTAGCGGTCCTGTTGCTTTGACCATCAACCATCCGAACGTTGAACGCGTTGACGTGACGTCTGCCATAGAAATGCGCGACGCCGTGATGCAACGCCTTGAGCATCAGGATGCAGTGATTCTTTGCGCTGCCGTGGCGGATTATCGCGTCGAGCAACAGCAAACGCATAAGATTAAACGCGAAAGCAACGACGCTCCCGTGTTGCAGTTGGTGGAAAACCCCGATATCGCTAAGGCGGTGGGTGAGGCAAAAACCGCCAAACAAATTACGGTGGGCTTTGCTTTGGAGACTGATAACGAGCAGGTGAATGCTCAAGCAAAACTTAAACGCAAGAACCTTAACTTTATCGTAATGAATTCATTACGCAACAAAGGCGCGGGCTTCCAAAAAGACACCAACCAAATCACCATCTTCTGCGACGATGGGCGAGAACTGCCGTTCGATTGCAAACCTAAAATCGATGTGGCTGCAGATATCGCCGATGTGCTCACCACCTATTTTAAATGAATATGCAAAGACTGAAATATTGGCTATTTGCCGTCGCGCTGATGGGTGCCTTTAACGCGTGGGCTGACGACGAGAACACCGAGTTATATTGCGAGGTGGAAGTCAACTCGCAGAAGGTGGAACAGACCAACAAGGAGGTCTTCACCGCTTTAAAGAATGCCATCTCAGACTACATGAACACCACCAAGTGGACTGATGCGCAATTTGCTTCGAACGAGAAAATCCGCTGCAAGCTCTATCTCACCATCAGTTCCTGGGATAACAGCAACAACAAGATGAGCGGAGACCTGCAAATCCAGTCGCAGCGCCCCGTTTACAACTCGTCATACACCACCACCATCATCAATTTCAAAGACACAAAAATCGATTTCACTTACGAGGAGAATCAGCAACTTATATATAATGAGGTGTCGATGGAGGATAACCTCACCGCCATCCTCAATTTCTATGCGTTCCTGATTCTCGGCATGGACTTCGACACATTCTCGCTTAATGGCGGCGCCCCCTACTATGAGAAGGCTGCCAATGTGGTACGGCTCGCGCAAGGTACCGCCGAGACCGGTTGGAAGGCTTTCGAAGATGCGAAAAACCGCAGCGGAATCATCAGCGTTTTCACCGAAAGCACCACCTCCGGCGTACACGAACTGCTGTATAATTACCATCGATTGGGACTTGATCAAATGGTGGTGAGTGTGGACAAAGGGCGTCAAACCATCACCAAGTCGCTTGATGTAATAAAGAAAATCTATGACGCGGCGCCGATGTCGGTTGCATTGTCTATGTTCCGCGATGCCAAGTTAGACGAGCTGGTCAATATCTATTCCAAAGCAGGAACCAGCGAGAAAGAGGAAGTTTACGAGACGTTATATCCGGTCTATCCATCAGAACAAGAGCGCCTTAACAAAATCAAAAACACCGACTGACAATGCTGAAACGGCTCTCCATCAAAAACTATGCCCTCATCGAAGAGATGCAAATCGACTTTGAGCGAGGGCTTACCATTATCACGGGTGAGACAGGCGCGGGAAAATCTATCATCTTGGGCGCTCTCTCGTTGATTTTGGGCGAACGAGCCGAGGCAAAGTCCATTCGCGACACGAGCCAAAAAACAATCGTCGAGGCAAAGTTTGATGTTTCGGATTATGGATTGGAAAGCTTTTTCGAGCGGAATGACTTGGATGAGCAAGACGGAGAATGTATTGTTCGGCGCGAAATTACGCCAACAGGGCGCTCGCGGGCGTTTATCAACGACACCCCGACGCAGCTGACAACACTCAAAGAGTTGGCTACCAGAGTAATCGACATCCATTCCCAGCATAGCAATATGTTGTTGGCGTCGCCACGCTTTCAACTTGCGATTTTGGATTCGCTTGTTGCAAACCCCGCCTTGTTGCAGACCTATCGCGAAGATTACGACAAGTGGCGCGCGGCGCAGAAGGCGTTGGAGCAGGCACAAGAGGAATTTGACCGCGCTCGTGCTGATGAGGACTACACGCGGTTTCAGTTGCAGCAGTTGGAGCAATTAGGATTGCAGTCTGGGGAAGATGAGACACTGGAAGCGGAGCACCTGAAGCTTGCGAATGCCGGTGAGTTGAAAGAAGCGCTGTGGCATGCCACAACAGAACTGAATGGCGATGAGACAGGATTGCTCATTCGCTTGCAACAAGTGGCGCGCGCGCTGGAACAAATAGAGGATAAATTGCCGGAAATCAATGGGTTCGCCGAGCGCATCAACGCCGCAGCCATCGACATAAAAGACATTGATTACAGCATTAGCGCTTTGGCATCGTCGCTTCACGATGACCCCGCGCTTCTGCAGCAAATAGAGCAGCGCATCAACGAAATCGAGCAGCTGAAAAGTAAGCATCGGGTGGCGACAGTTGATGAGTTGCTGCAGCTTCAAGAACGGTTTGCCGAGCAGTTGCGCCGAATTGACAATAACGACGAATTCATTGCGCAACTCACGGCAGAAGCTGAGCAGGCAAAGCAGCGTGCACTGAAAAAAGCCTTGGCGCTGAGTGAGGCGCGCAAGAAAGTGGCGAAGAAATTTGAAGCGCAATTAACCGACCTTGCCAAGGGGCTGGGCATGAAGAACTTGCGTTTTCAAGTGGATTTCAAGACCGTGGAACTTGGCGAGTCGGGTATTGACGACGTTGCCTTTATGATGGCGTTCAACAAGCAGCAACCGCTTATGCCGGTGAAGGACACCGCGTCAGGGGGCGAAATCTCACGCGTTATGCTTTGCATCAAAACCATCGTGGCTCGTGCGATGCGCTTGCCGACCATTATTTTTGATGAGGTCGATACCGGCATTAGTGGCGATGTGGCGAGCAGAGTAGGGGAGATGATGGCGGAGATTGCCGAGCGCATCCAAGTGATTGCCATCACCCACCTGCCTCAGGTCGCGGCGCATGCCCGTCAACATATCCGCGTATATAAAACCGACACTGACACTGCCACCACGACCGCGATTGAGCTTCTTGACGAGCAACAGCATATCCGCGAAGTCGCCCGTATGCTCAGCGGCAAACAGTTGGACGAAGCGGCAATCAGCAATGCGAAATCGCTTATCAATGCCACAAAAAAATCCTCCTAACACCTTAGAATGAAAGAGCAAGAATATATATATGGGCTGCATGCCGTCGAAGAAGCCATCGAGGCAGGTCGTGACATCGATAAAATCTTGATTAAAAAAGATTTACAGAGTGACGCAGCGACGGCTGTTCTGGAAAAGGCTCAACAAGCCGGCATCCCCTTGCAGCGTGTGCCCGTGCAGAAACTGGATGGCATCACACGCCGCAATCACCAGGGTGTGGTCGCGTTGCTTTCGGCAGTGACTTACTATCGGCTGGACAACCTCGTTCCTCAACTCTTTGAAAACGGCGAGAATCCCTTCATCGTTGTACTCGATGGCGTGACTGATGTGCGCAACTTCGGCGCCATCGCTCGCACCTGCGAATGTGCCGGCGTAAGCGCCATCGTCATTCCCGAACGAGGCAGCGTCAGCGTGAATGCCGATGCGGTAAAGACCTCCTCCGGAGCGCTCAATGTCTTGCCCGTATGCCGCGAAAAAAGTCTCACCGATGCCTTGCGTTACCTTGCCCAATGTGGCTTTACCACCATCGCCACGTCCGACCGCAACAGCGAGCCATACACCGAGCAGGATTTCACTTCGCCTGTCGCCATCGTCTTTGGCGCCGAGGGCAGTGGTGTCTCGCCGGCTGTCGCCGCGCACTGCGACCGGCACGTTGCTATCCCGCAATTTGGTCAAATCAATTCGCTCAACGTCTCCGTTGCAGCCGGAATTGTGATTTATGAAGTGGTGCGGCAGCGGCTGGCACAAGGACAGCAAGTGAATTAATCGCTTTTTTAGTAATAAATAAAAGGATTTTTTACTAATTTTGCATCACGTTTGAACTACGATATTGTTAATTGGTTATGGTAAACCGAATTTTAATCAGAATAAAGGTCTTACAGGCGCTATATGCTTATATGCTCACGCAGCCGGACAAGTCGCTGAATAAGGCGAAGAAAGACTTGCAGACGGCGCTTGAAAAGTCATACGAATTATATTTCTTTCTGCTACAACTGTCGGTGGATATTACGGATGTGCAGAATATCAAAATAGATGAGGCTCGCAATAAATACAATGCGACAGAAGACGAATTGCATCCGAATCTGCGATTTGTCAATAACCGAGCCATCGACCGTTTGCGCAAGGATGAGGCTTATAAAGAATTTGTGAAAGACCATCGTGTTTCGTGGCATGACGAGCCGATTTTTGTACGCCTGATGTTGGGCAAAATCACGGAAAGCGAAACCTATCTTGCTTATATGGCGGCGGAAGAAATTACGCTGCAGGATGATTGCAAGTTCTGGATGGAAATCTACGAACAGATACTGCTGCCTGACGAGGACTTGCGCAGCCAGCTGGAAGATATGTCGCTTTACTGGGGTGACGAGGATGTTGACATCATGGGCGATTTTGCGGTGAAAACTTTCAAAAACATTGCCTCAGAAAACGGGGAGGATATTATTTTCCCGATGTACAATGGCGAGGAAGATGCGATGTATGCCAACGAGCTGTTCGCGTTGACAGTCGCCCACCTGCGGGAAAGCAACGATTTGATTGATTATTTGGTGCAGGCAGAGAGGTGGGACGCCGAGCGCATTGTGTTTATGGACCGCTTGATTATGTGCATGGCGCTGACGGAGTTTCAGGGATTTTTGTCCATTCCGACGCGCGTGACGCTGAACGAATATATCGAATTGGCAAAGAACTTCTCCACCGAAGGCAGTGGCGGCTTCGTCAATGGCATCTTGCATGCCGCTCTGGGGCAACTGCGAGCTGAGGGAAAGGTCGTCAAACCATAAGAAATTTATTAACACTTAAAAAAATACTGCTATGCTTAACACTATTTTATTGCAAGACCAAGCCGCAGGCGGCGGCATGACCGGTAGCCTGATTATGATTGTGGCGTTAATCGCGATTTTCTATTTCTTCATGATTCGCCCGCAATCGCAAAAACAAAAGAAGATCAACGAGTTTCGCAACAGCCTGCAGAAAGGCGATAAGGTGATGACCGCGGGCGGCATCTATGGTCGCATCAAGGAAATCAACGACAACACCGTGCTGCTGGAAATCGCCGATGGCGTGCGCATCAAAATAGACAAAGCGTCGATTTACCAGAGCGTACAAGATGCGCAAGAGACCGGCGCCACCCCGCAAAACAAATAAATTTAGAGTTTAGAGTTAAGAGTTAAGAGTTGAGAGTTGAGATTCTAACTCCTAACTCCTAACTAGAAGAATGGGTTGGCTGTCAGATAAAATGAAGGAGAAGAACGTGCTGCAATCAGCGCGCTCTCGCAACATTATGCTCTATATCTTCTTCATCTTCGTGGCGGCTATTTTCTGGGGCTTCCTCACGTTCAACCGCGCACAGGTGTTTGAGGTGCCCGTGAAAATTCAAATCGTCGGTAAACCCAACGATGCCCATTTCTTGGCACACATCCCCGACACCATCAATGTCTCGGTGCGCGACAAGGCGTCACACTTTGTGAAATTCATTTTCAAAGGCGCGCCGACGCTGTTAATCAACTTCAGCGATTTCAGCAACGGCACGTCTCGGTTCTCCATCGACCAAACCAGCCTCAACCGCTCTGTCGCCAAGCTTTTTAACCACAGCGCCGAGATTATAGCGGTCCTGCCTGTGAACATCACTAGCGACTATGCGCTTGGGCGAGGCAAGAAAGTGCCTGTCGTGCTGGACCTTGACCTGGAGCCGGCAGATGGTTATGCGCAGTGTGGCGAAGTGATTAAGGAGCCTGATTCCGTCACCGTGTATGGGAATGTGACAACTTTGGCGGGAATTTCGGAAGTTTATGCCTTCCACGCCGAAGTGAAAGACGGAAAAGACACGGTGAAGAAACACATCCGCTTGCTGGCGTTGACCAATGCAGCCATCGAGCCCAACGCCGTTGATGTGAAGATCCCCTTCGGAAAACTCGAACGGCGCCGAATCACCGTCAGCGTTCAGGTGCGCAACGCGCCTTCGAACGTCGATGTCACCTTCTCGCCCGCCTCGGTCGATGTGGATTATAGCACTTTCGATGCGCCCAACCAGCCAAGCCCCGAAGATATCACTGTCGTGGTCGATTATAACGCCATTAACCTCAAGTCGCCGTCAAACACTGTGCCGGTGATGATTGGTGAGGTGCCTGCCGCATTCCGCGACGTTCGTGTATTGCAGGATTCCGTCAAGTACTTTATCGGCGCAGCCACCCGCAAATAACCTCAATGAAACTTGTTGCGATTATTGGTGGCATAGGCACGGGCAAAAGCGTCGTTTCGCGGCTGCTTCGCGTGATGGGTTATCGCGTTTACGATAGCGACAGCGAAGCCAAGCGGTTGATGAACGAAGACCTCACGTTGCGCAAACAGTTGGCGGGTGTCTTCGGCGATGATATCTATGGCAGTGACGGACGGCTCAACAATGCCGTGCTTGCCGGCAAAGTGTTTGGCGACCCACAAGCATTGTCGCACCTAAACGCATTGGTACATCCCGCCATCGCCCACGACATCTTAAGAGTGAAGAGAGTGGAGAGTGACGAGTTGATTTTTGTCGAGACAGCGCTCCTGCGAACTGCCGCCTTAGAGCCGCTTTTCGACGGCATCTGGCGGGTCGTTGCCCCCGAAGAAATACGAATCGCCCGCGTCATGCAGCGTAACGGCTGCACCCGCGAGCAAGTGCGGCAGCGCATAGCCGCGCAAGCCATAGAAGAATCGCCCTTCGAAGGCGAACAGATTATTGTTAATGATGGCGTAACCCCCATCATTCCACAAGTAATAGAACTATTGTTAAAATAAGAACGTTATGTTAAAAGAAATCCTATCTATTGCCGGACGTCCCGGTTTGTACAAACTCATCTCTTACGGAAAAAACATGGTGATTGTTGAAGGTCTGCACGACCAAAAACGCTTCCCCGCTCATGCCCGCGACCGCATCGTTTCGCTCGGCGATATCTCCATCTATACCCAAACCGATGAGGTCCCCCTCGCAAACGTTTTCAAATCCACTTTTGAGAAATACGACGGCAAGGCGGTAGATAAAGAAGTCATCAAATCGCCTCAAGGCTTGCGCGATTTTATGACAAAAGTGCTGCCCGACTACGACCAAGAGCGCGTCCACAATAGCGACATCAAGAAGCTCGTCACCTGGTACAACCTCCTCGTTGACGCAGGCATGACCGACTTCGAAATAAAGGAAGAAGAACCCTCCGAAGAATAAACCGCGAAAAATGACCTCGAAGAGGTCAAACATAGGAAACCCCACGTCATCCGAGCTTGCGAGGATGCCGTGGGGTAGCGAACCACCCTCGGCACCCCGACCTCGAAGAGGTCGCACAAAAAATCCCAACAAGAAAAAATAATAATTTCTGCGGAGAAGTCTGCGAAGGTCTGCGTAAGTCTGCGTGAGGATATTTCTGCGAGTTCTGCGCGAGATGTTCAACAAGAGGAAAAGACTCTGCGTGCGAAAAATGAGGAAAGCGATATTCAAGCATATATCTCTCATTGCGCTGGTGGCAATCACATTGCCGCTAGCGTCGTGTCATTCCTCGCGCGATGCTCACAAAACCCACACGTACCGACCCTACAACGAGCGCCGTGGAGGCAAGGATTTCAAGCGTGACAAAAAACTCCCCCCCTCCGGCGATGGTCTCGTCTCCGAGCAATGGGCGAACCTCGACGTGCCACTCGTCAAAGGTGACAACCGCCAACTCTATGCCGAACTCAAAGCCTGGCTTGGCACACCGTATAGATATAGCGGTCACGACCGCACAGGAACCGACTGCTCCGGCATGGTCATGGAAGTCTATAACACCGTCTTCAACCTCAAACTTGAGCGAAGCAGCGCCCGCATGTATGAGCGCAACTGCACCCCCATCAGCCGCGAAAGCCTCCAAGAGGGCGACCTTGTTTTCTTCGACACCGGACAGGCAGGGCGCATCTCGCACGTCGGCATCTACCTCAAAGAAGGTAAATTCGTCCACGCCTCCTCCTCGCGTGGTGTCATCGTTAGCGACATGGAGCAAAACTACTACCGAAAACGCTTCCATGCTGCCGGCAGACCTATCTTGCAAATTTATCCAAATCAATAACTTTTTCACGATGAAACGAATCCTAAATATCCTGGCTTGTGCCCTCTGTTGCGCGTCTTTAGCCACCGCTAACGACTACAACTTCACGCCCAAAGAAACAGAGCAGTTCAACAATGCCATCGCGATGATGAACGCCGGTAACTACAACGACGCCGTGGACCTGCTTTTCGAGATGCACAATGCCAACCCGGAGAACACAGCGATTCTCGATCTCCTTGGCAAGGCTTTCTACAAAAGCGGCGATTACGCGTCAGCCACCACCGTCTTCGAGTACATGGAGTATCTGCCAACGTCGGGCGTAACCGCGTATATGAATGGCGCGCAGGCGCTTAACGCCGCCGGCAAGACAGATGCGGCTATCGCAAAACTGCGCCAAGCTACCACCCTTTATCCCGACCTGGGGCAACTTTACGAAGGCATAGGTTTACTCTACACCCAAAAAGGGCAGACCGACAGCGCAGTCATCGAGTGGAACAAAGGCGTGCTTGCCGACCCCTATTATGCCGACTGGTTCATTTACACCGAGGATTCCATCCCCATGCTTGTGCCGCCCGCGCCCAATCCCCCCGCGCTAGTCAATGACTTTTCCGGCGTGCTGGGCGACAAAACCGAACTCGAAACGAAGCTGGAAAACTTCGCCGTAAACCACAACAACGCGCAAATTTGTGTCGTTGTGATAAACGAATTTGGCGTGTTTGACGCACGCACGATGGCAACCGCCATTGGCAACAAGTGGGGCGTCGGCGCAGCCGATACCAACAATGGCGTCGTCGTGCTGATTCGTCCCCGTATGGGTGCACGCAATGGCGAGGCGTTTATAGCCACCAGTTTAGGCGCGCAGAAAGTTCTCACCGACGAGTTGTGCGCGCAGATAGTCAACCAGCAGATGATTCCTCATTTTAAAAATGACGATTACCTCGCGGGAGTCAAAGCCGGCACCAACGCCATTATGCAAATCCTCGCGAATTCCTATTAATAGAGTTGAGAGTTGAGACTTCTCGCATGGCAGAAACTCCACTCTCAACTCTAAATTAAATTTGCGTGAATTGGTTTCTGAAAATACACGACTGGCTCTCGCATCATCGCGTGGTTGCCGTACTTGCGCTCGCGCTGCTTCTTGGCGCGTGCGTCCTTTTGGCGTCGCGATTGCGTTACGAGGAAGACATTGCCAAATTCCTTCCTAGCAATGAGCAAAATCGCGAATATGCCGAAGCCTACCAAGCCATAGCCGGACAGGACAAAATCGCGGTTATCTTTTCGCCTGCCGACACGTCTTGTGTGCCTGATGCCGACAGCATCGTGCAAGCCATGCAGGACTTCGAGACCCTTGCCGCCGAGATGGACACTAGGGGGCTGATGAAAGACATGCAAATGCGTGTCGATGAAGGCACCGCCTTCGACCTCGCCGCTTTTGTCAGCGAAAACATGCCTTATTTCCTCGTTGAGGAGGATTACAAGCGCATCGACAGCCTCCTTGCCGACCCCGATTTTGTGGCAAAGCGCCTCGATGAGGTCAAGCAGCAGCTGATGTTGCCCACCGCCTCCATGACGGCGCAGTTTTTGCCCAACGACCCCTTGCAGCTGTTCACGCCTGTGCTATCCGCGATGCAAGGTTTCAATATGGGCACCGGCTTTGAAGTTGCCGATGGCACCATCTTTACCGCCGATGGCAAACACGCGCTCGGCTTTTTCACGTCCCGCTCATCCGGCAGCGAGACCGCCGATAATGACCTTTTGGCACAACTCACCGACAGCGTTATTGCACGCACGCAGGCACTGAACCCCTCGGTGCGTGTCTCGGCGGTCGGTGGCCCGCTCATAGCCGTTACCAATGCGCGACAAATCAAGCACGACAGTTTGCTCGCCATGGCAATCGCGCTCACGCTCATCCTATTGCTTTTGGCGTTTCATTACCGACGGTGCAGTGACATCCTCTGGATAGTCGTCTCGCTCATCGTTGGCTGTGTCGTGGCGATTGGTGGCATGGCGATTTTCAAAAGCGAGGTGTCCATCATCGTTTTGGGCATAGGCAGTGTCATTATCGGTATCGCCGTCAACTATCCCTTGCATTTCCTCGACCATTTGCGCGAAGAGCCCGACCGCCGACAGGCGCTCAAAGAGATGGTGTCGCCTTTGCTTATAGGCAATATCACCACCGTCAGCGCATTTTTGTGCCTCGTCTGGTTGGATGCCCAAGCCATGCGCGACCTGGGTGTCTTTGGCTCCCTGATGCTCATCGGCACCATCATGTTCGTGCTCGTATTCCTTCCCTTATGGGTCAAAGCCCCTAAATCAGTTAGACGCGAGGAGTTAGGAGTTAGGAGTTCAAACAGGGTGGGAATAACTCCTAAATCATCATTCCTAACTCCTAACTCAAAGTTCATTTGGGTGGTGGTTGTTCTTACGATTATTTTTGGGTGGGCGAGCCTGAAAACCTCCTTTGATGATGACATCCGGCACATCAATTACATGACTGACAGCCAACGCGCCGATATGCAGTTGCTTTCTGCCGCCACCGCGACAGCCAACGCGCAGATTTACGTCGTAGCGCAAGCCGATAACCTCGATGCCGCCCTCGACATCAACGACAGCATCAACCAAATCCTTAACAGCCCTGCGGAAGGGAAGATCCTTAAAAATCCACGACCGCAGGAAAGTAGCAAAGAAGGGATCCTTAAAAATCCTATGCATCCGCTCAATCTGCGTGTGCGTGAGAGAATTGAAGTGAAGGGTTGCGGGCGATTCTTGCCTTCGCGTGCCGAGCAACAAAAGCGCCTGCAACGTTGGCAGCAATTTTGGCAAGCCCATGCCCCAGCGTTAACCGCCCAATTACAGACACAGGCTTCTCGGCAAGGCTTTACCGCCGATGCTTTCACGCCCTTCGTGCAGATGATAGCCGCGACGCCCCAGCCTCAAGACGCCTCCTTCTTCCAACCTATAACCGACGCCCTCCAGCCCACCTTTATCTCCACTTCATATATAGTTAATTATCTGACTTTGCCTGAAGGCGCCGATGAAGAAGCTTTTAAATCCCAACTACGCCGGCAACTTCCCGCAGACGCCCTCGCTTTCAGCGCCCGCGACATCAGCAACCAATTAGTCTCCGTCCTCAACGACAGCTTCAACTACATTGGCTTCGTCTGCTCCTTTGTCGTCTTCTTCTTCCTCTGGCTCAGTTTCGCCCGCATCGAACTCAGCCTCGTCTCATTCCTGCCGCTCGCAGTGGGCTGGATCTGGATTTTAGGCATCATGCACCTCTGCGGGCTGCAATTCAATATCGTCAACATCATTCTCGCCACATTTATCTTCGGACAAGGTGACGACTACACCATATTTATTACTGAAGGACTTATCTATGAATACGCCTACGGGAAAAAGCGCCTCTCCAGCTACAAACGCAGTGTCATCCTCTCTGCCATCATTATGTTTGTCGGCATCGGCGCCCTCATTATTTCTAAGCATCCCGCGCTTCGTTCCCTCGCCCTCGTCACCATCGTCGGCATGGGCACAGTCGTTCTGATGGCGTACTACCTCCCGCCCCTCGTCTTCCGCTGGCTCACCACCACTTCTTCACAAAACCTCGCGCAGAACTCGCAGAACTTGCAGAACAATAAAAATAATGTCTGCGGAGAGTCTGCGGAAGTCTGCGGAAGTCTGCGTGAGGATAAATCACCAGGCGGGGCAACTCCTAACTCCTCACTCCTAACTCCTAACTCCTTCGGAGCGGTGAGGGAGGTGCCGATTACGCTTCCCCGCATTGCACGTTCGCTGTTCGCCTTGTTGTTCTTCCTTTGCATGACCACCTTCGTGCTTAAACCCTGGGCGTGGTGGCTCTTTACCTTCAAAGGCGACAACGAGCAGACACGCCTCCGCCTCCATACTAAGCTCCACAAAATCGCACGGTGGTGCATCTACCGTGTTCCCGGCGTAAAATGCACCCTTGAGAATACTTCCGGCGAAGATTTCAGCCGCAATGCCATCGTCATCTGCAACCACCGCAGCCACCTCGACCTCTTCGCCCTCATGATGCTCACGCCCAAAATCGTCTTCTTTACCAACAACTGGGTCTGGAACAACCCCTTCTACGGCTCCATCATCCGTCGAGCCGAATACATCCCCGCCATGGACGGCATGGAGACCAATATGGAGCATATCCGCGACCTCTGGCAACGAGGCTACAGCATCGCTATTTTCCCCGAGGGTTCACGACAAGAGGAGGACCACATCGCACGCTTCCACCAAGGCGCATTCCTCCTCGCGCAACAGCTTAATGCCGACATCCTGCCCGTTGTGCTGCATGGCTTCGCCCATGTGCTACCCAAAAAAGACTTCATGCTCCGCCCCGGACACCTCCACGTCTCCATCCACCCCCGCATCACAAATTATTCTGCATTTTCTGCGCGAGATAAAAAAATCCTACCCAATCCAACCTGGCAATCAGGGCTGAACAAAAATATCTTACCCAATCCTATGAACCCGCGGGAGCAGGCAAAGGCGATGCGCCAATGGTACATGCAAACCTACCGCCGACTCGCCCTTCGCCTCCGCGACGCCCAATATTGCGCCACCTTCGTACGCTACCAATACATCTACAAAGGCGCCGGCATAGAACGCCGTTGCAACCGCAACCTCCGCCAAAACAACAACTACGCCGCCATCGTCGATAACCCACAATACACATCCCTCAAATCCCTCCTTGTCCAACATGCCGGACAAGGAGAAATGCCCTTCATCTTCGCGCTCGCGCATCCCGACTGCCAAGTCTTCGCGCAATGCGACGATCCCGACGACCGCAACCTACTCAAAGCCATGGCAAATGCCCCTGACAACCTGCACGTCCTCGACACTGACGCCACACCGCCACCATGCGACCTCGTCATCACACTCGAGAGTTGACCTCCCTCCCCGAAAAAACACGGCATAGCTGAAAATCTTAAAAAAAACTTCAAAAAAATTTGAAAGTTTGTAATTTATTTGCTAATTTTGCCAATGATTATATGCCTTTACCCACTTTTTGGCAACGCTCCGTTGCTCGGAAGTGCGTTTGATTATTGATATAAAGTTCACATTATTAACATATTAATTCAAAAATTTATGAAGAAAACATTACTTTCGTTGCTCGCTCTTTGCGCAACTTTCACGATGTCAGCCGATGAGGCTGCCGTGGTAAAAGGGTTTGCAATGCAACCCCAACCCGTGTATGAAATCAACGAGCAAGTACAGCCCAACCAGAAGCTCGCTCGCCTTGCTCCCAAGAAAGCCACTGTTACCAAGGAAAATTTGGTGGGTCCTTATGTAGCTATGTTCGACGCCTACAACTATTCCAATAGCACCATGTCGGCAGTTGACCCCTTCTATTGCGGTAAAGGCATAGAACTTACTGCCGGTGAAGGCGATACCCTTCTGATGCCGAACCTGTTAAGCAGTAGCGGCGCCGACATCAAATTGGTGTTCAATGCAGATGACCAAACGCTGACAATTCCCCAGCAAGTGGTTTATACCTCCAGTTCTTATGGCGATTGCTACTTCTATGAGGCATCATCGACCAAAACGCCTATTACCTTAACAATCGGCGACGGCTCCATTTATAGCAAGTATTATGTTAATATGGTTATCGCTTCCGGCGATTATGCAGGTTATCGCTTAGGATACTACTATACGCTCGCTCTCTATTCCGCCAATGGCTATATTGAGGCTTTCAGCGGTTATGATAAAGCTACATCCCAGTGGCCTGTTCTCGTTGACCAAGATGAATCGACCAACGATATCATCGTTTACAACTTTGCAAACGGCGAGATGGCTGACACGATGGTTTATCAAGGCAGCGCAAAGTGGAACATTGGCTTTGATCCCGTAATTGACTTTACCACTACGTATGGTGATTTCTATCCTTATAGCGCTGAGGTAGTTGAAGAAGAAGGAAGCTACAACTTCACGCTCAACGAAGACTCGACTATCGTTGCCCGTGGCGTTACGACCCAAGAGATTGATTGGGATGGTTGGGCACTCTATAGCAAGAGCTGGAACAACACCAATGCCAAGAACTACTACTACGACTACTTCACCAATGGCAAGCTCGTGCTGGTCAATGAAGAATTCACCGACGTGAAAGACATCACTGATGGCTTGAACGATCGCGACATCGTTGCCAAGACCTACTTCAACCTCGCAGGTGTTGAAAGCGCTACTCCGTTCGATGGCGTTAACATCGTGGTAACAACGTTCAGCGATGGAACAAAGAAAGCTGTGAAAGTGCTGAAATAAATCATTTCGCACCTTCCCATAAAAAACAAGGCACAATCTCGTGCCTTGTTTTTTTATATCCAATATAAAAAATAACGTAACATGGCAAAAACTCCTAACTCCTAACTCCTAACTCCTAACTTATTTTGTATCTTTGCAAAGTAAATAATAAACAGATAAAAAGATGAAGATTGCTATTATCGTGGCTATGGCGAAGGAGTTGGCGCTTCTGCTCCCTTTGCTTTCCGGAGAAACGAACATTGAGATTGCCGGTAAGACGTTCTATCAAGGCACCGTGGGGAACCACGAAGTTGTTGTCATGCAGTGTGGCATCGGCAAGGTGAATGCCGCGATGGGAACAACGTTGCTCATCAGCAATTTCCACCCCGATTGCGTGATAAATACGGGCGTTGCCGGCGGCGGTGACCTGTCCGTCTCTGTGATGGATATCGTGGCGGCATCGCAAGTGGCATACCACGACGTGTGGTGCGGACCGGAGAGCGAATTGGGACGCGTGCAAGGACTGCCTCTCTACTATGACTGCGATAGCGCGCTGCTCGCGGCTTTACCCAACCATCCAAACCTGAAAAAAGGATTGATTTGCTCTGGCGACCAATTTATCGACAACATCGAGCAGGTGAAGCGCATCAAATCGATTTTCCCCCAAGCGCTCGCTTTGGATATGGAAAGTGGCGCCATCGCGCAGGTGTGCCATGTGCAGCACGTGCCGTTCTTGAGCCTTCGCGTGATTAGCGATTCGCCGGGTGCTTCGCACAACAACACGCAGCAATATACCGACTTCTGGGAAAGCGCTCCGCAGCAAACGTTTGAGGTGGTGCGCACGTTGATCCATAACCTTAAATAGACGGAGGAGAACATGAAAAAGATTGCTTCGTTTACCGTTGACCATACGCGTCTGCTCCGCGGCATCTATGTGTCGCGCAAGGACCATTTTGAATCGGGCGAGGTGGTGACCACCTTCGATATACGAATGAAAGAGCCCAACCGCGAGCCTGCCATCACCCAGAGCGCCATCCACACCATTGAACATTTGGCTGCCACCTACCTGCGCAACCATCCGCAGTGGGGCGATAGGGTAGTGTATTGGGGTCCTATGGGTTGCTGTACGGGCAACTACCTGCTGCTGCGTGGCGACTTGAGCAGCGAGGACATTGTGCCGCTGATGCGTGAGTTGTTTGAATTCATTGCGAACTTCGACGACGAAATTCCCGGCGCCAACGCGCACGATTGTGGCAATTACCTGCTCAACAACTTGCCTATGGCGCGCTGGGAAGCAAAAAAATACTTGGACGAAGTGTTGAATCACCTCGCCCAAGAAAATCTCGTTTACCCTGAATAATAGTAGCCTCTTTTAGGCTTTTACATCGTTGATATCCACCAATTTATTGCTAATCGCGTAGATTGTCAGACCGGCTGTGGAGTGAATCTGCAGTTTGCGGCTGATGTTGCGTCGGTGGGTGATAACGGTGTGAATCGACAGGCACAACGTGTCTGCAATTTCCTTGTTGGTCAATCCCTTTGCCACACACGTGACAATCTCAATCTCGCGGTCGCTGAGCGGCTCGCGGTCGCCGGTCTCGTCTTCGGCATTTTCACCAAAGAGTCGTCGGATGCTGTCGTAAATGGTCTCGATGCTGTCGTTGATCGAGAAATGCGCGTCGTAGAGACGCAGCACGTTGTCGGGCAGCATCGTTGCGACGATGGCAACGAATCGCGTGCCGTATTCTCGGTTGTCGTCGATGAATGCCCGCACGTCAAACAAGCCGTCAAACATCGGGTTGACAAGAACCACGTTGGGGTGCTGCAGGGCGAGACAACTTTTCAATGATTCGGTGGAGGAGACTTCTTGCACGGCTGCGTGCGCGCCCGCCAATCGCTTCAGCGTGGCAACCAAGCCTGTGCGAATGATTGCCGAATTGTCGGCAACCACGATGCGTAAAGTGCCTGTCAATGTTTTCATTTCTTCATCCTCTCTTCTAACTGTGCCACTGCCGGCACGAACAGGCAATCTTCCACTTGGCGGTGCGACACTAAGTCTTGCTCGCAGCTGAAGATGTCGTAAAGCACGGCGTTGAGCAGGTTGTTGTCGCCATTGCCGGAATAATACTTAATGATGATGTTTTTCAATTCGTTGACGCGCTCATCGATTTGCTCGTGGTGACCGGCAAACTTCGCAATCGAAAAATGCTTGTTGTGCTTGCCTTGCAGCAGATTTTCTACGTAGGCAAAAACGTGGGTGTTCTCGTACTCCATGTGTGAGCGCACCTCAGCCACCATCTCGTCGTAGTACCTGATAATCAGCGCCGCCACCTTGTTCTCGCCGCTGCAATCTAAGGCATCAATGAGTTTGCGCTTCATCATCGGCAGGTTGAACTCCAAAAAATAGGAATGGGCATTCTTCAGGTAGCTGACCAACGCCGGAAGCGAAAGCGAGGGTAGGGTGTTGGTGTCGAAAGAGCTGTTGTCGCCGCTGATGAAATTGGCAACAGCGAGGAAGGTGTCACAATCCACCTTGTTGTGCTTGCAAACTTCGCCCACGCTTTTGTCGCCAAAGCCCAAAGGGATATTAAAACGGCTGAGCACCATCAGCAACATGAAATTGTCGGCAATGAGGTCTGCCAGGCGGTCGGTTGATTGGTATCGGTTATCAGTAGCCATTATGTTTGAGTTTTATGTTTATTCTAAAAAAAACAAACAGCGAGGAAGCATCGCTTCCTCGCTGTTGTTGAGCCGCGAGCGGGACTCGAACCCGCGACCTTTTCGTTACGAATGAAATGCTCTACCAACTGAGCTATTGCGGCTGATGCGTTAGCGATTTTGCTAATGCGAGTGCAAAGGTATAAAATAGTTAGGAGTTAGGAGTTAGGAGTTAGGAGTTTTTTCAAGCATTTTAAGACTTTTTAAGGATTGGTCTTAAAAATCTAACCCCATCCCATGGAAACGAGTTCTGCGAAAGAAACGCTATTTGACGGTTTGTCCGGAATAGACGATTTTCACCTTCGCCTTATCCAAGCGCAATCGGCAAATGGCGGGTTTGGACACTTGCGGCGAGAGCTTCGTGATGGTGGAGGTTGACGATGTGCTGTAATAGTAGGAGTAACTTGACGTGCTGGTATAGGTGGTCACGTCAACAGGCGTAAAGGTGAAGTAAATGTCCTCAGCACCGGGCACGGTGTCTTTATTTTGGAAGATGTCTAAGATATAGTCACGCATCCCGCTGAAGGTGTATTTCTTCTTCGACGCGTTATAGGTAGCGTAGAAAGAGTCTTTGCTGTTGGTGAGGCTGTCACCAGCGATGAATTTGTCTTTCATCGAGCTCTTGACCATCAGCAAATACGACGGCGGCGCGATATTGTATTCGTTTTCCACCAGATCGACGGGAATCTCCAATTCGAGGCTGTTGATACGAGCCAATGTGCCCTGGGTGTTTAAGCGATAGGTGTCGATGATGTCTTGGATGGGGAACTTCACGTTGACATCGTAGCCGGCGGGCGCCATAATGATTGCTTCGCCGTTGCCAACACGTTCTACCACCGCATCGTCCACATTGAGGGAGATGATATTGTTGGAAACCACCTCAGGCGTCGATGCGAGATAGCTTTGCCGCACGCAGGGATAAACGGTGTCGGTAGTGTCGCTCAATGACACATATTTGCTGTAGTAGGTATCCAATTCGATGTATTGCACGTCGAGCACACGGCCGGTGCCGTAATCGTTAGCGATGTAAATACCCGGGTCAACTTTGGCATATTCCGTTGGGTCAATGAGGACGTCGGGGTTTGTCTTGTACAATTTATAGATGTTTCGCGCGAGGCTGTCGGGCATAGGTACGCTGACGACACGAGTGGTGTCGGTATAGGTTGTCGCATCGACTTCTTTGAGCATGGAGCGCGGCGAATAGGTGACTGTGCCCAGCAAGTCGTCGGGGTTGTAATAATCGGTCGGGTCGAAGTCGCTATAAATAGGGCTGGGAAGCTGCTTGTTCAGGCGGTAAACGTTCAGGCGCATAGGCACTAACGAGTCGCCGGTGAAGCCGCCGGTGTTAGGTATGCGGAGTTTCAATCGGCATGAGTCGATGTTGACAACATCTACGCCGCTGGTATCTATAGTGGCAGCGGGCATCCATTGGGTGACAGCTTCGCTAAACACATCGCCAAAGCCGTCGGCATGGAGACTGCCGAGCATCTTCACGCTCGAGCGCATCTGGATGCGATCAACGCGCTGCGAATTGCCTATGAGCACGAAGGAGGAGTCTTCGATAATTGATGACTTGATATCAACAATAGCTGAGCCGATAGTATCGTCTGAACAGGAACTGATTGTGATAGTTAGGAGCGCTAAAAGAGTAAGCGCGCAGAAAGATTTTCTCATCTTATTTAATTTAGGAGTTAGGAGTTAGGAGTTGACCTCACGCAGAGCTCCCGAAACTCACAAATTTTTTTGATGCCTGAGAGTTAAAACGATTGATAGAAATTAAATACGTCCTCAACCATGTTGTCACTGTCAGCCACATCGACAAATGGTTTGCCGGATTCTTTGACGAGCGCCAAAACTTCGGGCTTAACTTTTTTGGCGTATTTGATAACGCCGTCGCAGTAGGGGAGCCCTAATTTCAGCAAGTCGATATAGGTGGCGTTTTTGTCAACAAGCGCTTTCACTTCGGGCGTTTTGATGCCGTCGAACATCAGTTTTTTGGCAAAATCCTTGCCCAGAGGCGCGGGGAGGTCTTCGTCGAAGAGTCCGAGAATGATTTTTGCGTCACAAATCGAGGGGTCGTCGTTGTAGTTGAGCCGCATATACATAGGAGCAATCGCATCAATCCACCCGCTGCATTGAATCACTGCGGGCGCCCAACGGAGCTTGCGCACGGTTTCGATGACGCCGCGAACAAAGAAGATGATGCGTTCGTCATTGTCCTCGGGCGATTCGATTGTTTCAAGTTCTTTGGTGAGCGAGGGGGCAAAGTAATCGTCGTTGTAGATGAAATACACCTGCATACGCGTCGGCAGCAAGGTGGCGACTTTGATGACCAGGGGGTGGTCCGAGTCGTCGATAATGACGTTCATGCCCGAGAGGCGGATCACTTCGTGCAACTGATTACGTCGCTCGTTGATAAATCCGTATTTGGGCATAAAGGTGCGTACTTCAACGCCATGCTTTTCTTGGATGCCTTGGGGTATTTCGCGTCCGATGGTTGCCATCTCGGATTCGGGCAGATAAGGCGTGATTTCCTGCGATATAAAAAGAACTTTGCTAATCTCCATGTAATGCTGCTTTAATGATATGCAAAGTTAGCGATTTTTTTTGAAAGTTTCGCTGTTTTTTTTAAAAACATATTGATTTTTAAGGTTTTTTTACCTCGCTCGGCGTTTCATTGGATTGGGTCGGATATTTTTGTACACATTTGATTACCAAGTTGGATTGGGTATGATACTCGCAGTATGAAAAATCTTACCCAATCCAACCTGACAATCAGGTCTGAACTTTAAAATCCGACCCAATCCTATGAAACAGGTTCGTCTTTATTTTTGGCGGATTTGTCAACGTGTTTTTGGGCTTGGTCGCTTATGTGGATTTTGCGTTTTGCGGTATCATTTTTTTTGTTTTCCTTTGCAAGGTGACAATACGCCTATTAACCAACTAAAAATTAAAACTATGAAGAAATTTTTTGTAATTGCAGCTGCATGTTTGGTGCTTGCGTCAACGGGCTGCCGTCCGCATCGCGACCACTTTAACGACCGTGATTATCGCCATGAAAATATGGACCCGAATCGTCCGCCAATGGACCGTCCGCCAATGGACCGTCCGCCGATGGGTCAGGAATATGACAATGTGCGCGGTTTGCAACGTATGAATGTCCGCAACGACAATATCTATGAGTCCAATGGCGTTTACTATCGCCAAGTGAACAATGGCGGTCAGAAGCGCTATCGCGTTGTCGGCTATCGTGACAATGACAGACGCTAAATTTACTAATATAAAGGTTTAATTGTTATGAAGAAGTTAATGATGGCATTGGTTGTTGCCGCTACCGGCACACTGATGATGAGCGCGCAGCCGCCGCAAGGTTGCCCGCAGGGACGCCCGCAACAGGGCAAGGATTTCAATCCGGAAGCTATGGTTCAGATGCGTGTTGACCGCTTGGACAAAGCTGTCAACTTGACAGACGCGCAGAAACAGCAAGCTACGCAAATCTATCAAGAAGAGATGGAGGCGATGAAGAAAGATGCGCCTCAATGCGACAAGAAGGACAAGAAAGGTCCGAAGCCCGGTGGACCCAAGGGTGGCCCCAAGAAGGAGCTGACTGCTGAGCAAAAGGCGCAATTCGATGAGATGCAAGCCAAGCAAAAGGCTCAGCGTGATGCTACCGACGCCAAGATTGAAGCCATCCTGACGGCAGACCAAAAAGCGAAGTACAGCGAATTTAAGAACCAGCCTCCGATGCCCGGAAAGCCGGATAACAGAGGTGGTGGATGCTGTTGCTGCTGCCATGGTGGTCAAGGTGGCCAGGGCGGTCCCGGAATGCCTCCGCCTCCGCAGGATGGTCAGAAGTGCCCGCAACAACAAACCAACAACTAAAAACAGGGAAGAATTTTCCTAATCGTGTGTGAAAAGAGGGGCAGCGCCGTTGTATCGGTTGCTGCCCCTCTTGTTTCTGTTAGTAATATCCTCGCGCAGAACTCGCAGAAAAAAGATCCTTAAAACTCCTTATCAATCCGCGTAATCTGCGTGAGATAATTAATCTGCGTACTAGAACTCGGCGTTATTCGGCGTGCGCGGGAAGGGGATGACGTCGCGGATGTTTGCCATGCCCGTCACGAAGAGGATGAGGCGTTCGAAGCCCAAGCCAAAGCCGCTGTGAGGCACGGTGCCATAGCGGCGTGTATCGAGATACCACCACATGTCCTTCATCGGGATGCCGCGGCGCTCGATTTCTGCCAACAACTTGTTGTAGTCAGCTTCACGCTCGGAGCCGCCGATAATTTCGCCAATCATCGGGAAGAGCACGTCCATGGCGCGAACAGTCTTGCCATCGTCGTTTTGCTTCATGTAGAATGCCTTGATTTCCCGCGGATAGTCGGTCAGGATGACAGGGCGTTTGAAGTGTTCCTCCACCAGATAGCGCTCGTGCTCGCTTTGTAAGTCCACGCCCCAGCTGACAGGGAATTCAAACTTCTTGTGCGCCTTCATCAGGATGTCGATGCCCTCGGTGTAGGTCAGGCGCACGAAGCTATCTTTCAGCACGCTGTGCAGGCGTTCGATGAGGGTGTTGTCGTACATCTTGTTGAGGAACTCCAAGTCGTCTTGGCAGTGGTCAAGCGCATACTGTACGCAGTACTTGATGAACTCCTCGGCAAGGTCCATGTTGTCGGTGATGTCGTAGAACGCCATCTCCGGCTCGATCATCCAGAACTCTGCCAGGTGGCGCGGCGTGTTGCTGTTCTCGGCGCGGAAGGTGGGGCCGAAGGTGTAAATTTCGCCCAAAGCCGTAGCGCCCAGCTCGCCTTCCAACTGTCCGGAAACGGTCAAACTCGTTGACTTGCCAAAGAAGTCTTTCGTGTAGTCGGTCTTCCCGTCTTCCGTCTTCGGCAGGTCGCCTAAGTTCAGCGTGGTCACTTGGAACATATCGCCCGCTCCTTCGCAGTCACTCGCCGTAATCAGCGGGGTGTTCAGATAGACAAATCCTTTGTCGTTGAAGAATTTGTGGATGGCGAAAGCCAGGTGATGACGGATGCGGAACACCGCGCCAAACGTGTTGGTGCGCATTCGTAGGTGTGCCTTCTCACGTAGGAACTCCAACGTGTGACCCTTCTTTTGCAGGGGATAAGTTTCGGGGTCGGCGGTGCCGTAAATCTCGATGTTTTCGGCTTGCACCTCCACGCTCTGACCTGCTCCTTGCGATGCCACCAGTTTGCCCGTCACGCACAGACTTGCGCCGGTGGTGATGGGTTTCAGTTCTTCTTCGGAGAACTTCGTGAGGTCAATCACGATTTGCAGGTTTTTGATGGTGCTGCCATCATTCAGGGCAACGAACTGCACGTTCTTGTTGCCACGACGCGTTCGCACCCATCCTTTGACGCACACTTGCGCGTCGATTAATTCCGGTTTGTTGATATCAATAATTTTTGTCCGTTTCATTACTATGTCTCCTTATTCAAAAGAGTTTTGTTTCAGGAAGTTAACTTCTTCTTGCGTCAGGTAGCGCCAGCGACCGCGCGGCAGGTTCTTTTTCGTCAAGCCGGCGAAATATACGCGGTCCAATTTGACCACATGGTAGCCGAGCGCTTCGAAGATGCGGCGCACGATGCGGTTGCGACCGCTGTGGATTTCAATGCCTGCTTGCTTGCGGTCGGTCGGCGACACATAGCTTACAGCATCGGCATGGATAGGTCCATCATCCAGGTCAACGCCATCGGCGATGTGTTGCATGTCTTCTTCCTTGATGGGCTTGTCGGTCCACACCTGATAGATTTTCTTTTTCACATATTGCGGATGCGTCAACTTCGATGCCAGGTCGCCATCATTGGTGAGCAGCAGTACGCCCGTCGTGTTGCGGTCTAAGCGGCCGACGGGATAGATGCGCTCTTCGCATGCGCCCTTGACGAGGTCCATAACGGTCTTGCGGCCGTTCGGGTCTTCGCTTGTCGTTACGCAGTCTTTCGGTTTATTGAGCAGGATGTAGCACTTCTTTTCGGTGGTAACCACCTTGTCATCGTATTCCACCACATCCTTCGGTGTCACTTTCACGCCGAGTTCGGTCACGGGCACGCCGTTCACCTTCACCAAACCTTTCTGAATCAATTCGTCAGCCTCACGGCGCGAGCAGATGCCGGAGTTTGCCATGAACTTGTTCAGGCGGATTTGCGTGTCGGGATCCAAAGCCGGCTCCTCGTAAACGATTTGTTGAGGTTTCGGTACGAAACGCATTTGGGGTTTCGGTCCCATCGGTTTGCGTTTCTGTGGACCTTTGTGTCCCTGGTAACCACCTTGCTGGTAACCACCTTGCTGATACGGACGCTGTTGATAACCACCTTGGCGCTGCTGATAGCCACCCTGACGTGGTTGATAGCCACCCTGGCGTTGCTGGTAACCACCTTGACGGGGCTGATAGCCCTGGCGAGGCTGGTAGCCGCCCTGGCGGGGTTGATAGCCTTCGCCTTGTTGGTAGTTGTTGTCGCCACCTTGCTGATAGCCGCCTTGTTGATACGGGCGCTGCTGGTAGCCACCACGTTGTTGATAACCACCCTGACGGGGCTGGTAGCCACCCTGTTGGCGCGGTTGATAGCCGCCCTGTTGATACGGGCGTTGCTGGTAACCGCCACGCTGTTGATAGCCTTGACGGGGTTGATAGCCGCCACGCTGCTGATAACCCTGACGAGGTTGATAACCTTGACGGGGCTGATAACCGGTTTGCTCGAAGTTTTCGTTAGTTTGTCCTTCCGATTGCACTTCGCCATTTTGTTCGATTTCCACGCGGGGTTGGTAATCCTTGTCGCTGTTGTTTTCTTCTAAATTAGCATTCTGTTCGCTGATGCGAGGCCTTTTAGGTTTTTTCTCAAGATTCTCTTCCATAGTTGAAGTTAGTTAATTGTAAAAAGTAAGCGTTTGGTTATTTATTTTGGCGCCTCTCGGCTCCGGAAAATAGATTTCAATTATTTAACTGCAAAAATACACATTTATTCTAATATAGCCCCACAAATACCGCCGTTTTAAATAATTTTATGATTTATCGTTTATTTGAAGGTGAAGTCGAGTAGGGTAGTGTCGAAGTGGAGTCCTTGTGAGGTAAACATTTTGTTGAAGTCGCCTCGCTCGATAAGTGCCTTGGGCGTGTCGTCGATGAGTTGGTTTTCTGCGGTGATGACCCACATATTGTCAGCGGTGAGGATGACGTGCGCCATGTCGTGGCAGGAGAGGAGCACGGCTTTGCCTTGGTCGTGGGCTAGTTGGCTGAGTAGGCGTATGGTTTCGATGCGGCTGGCGGTGTCGAGGAATGCGGTGGGTTCGTCGAGGACGATGATGGGCGTTTGTTGCGCGAGTGCTTTTGCTGTCATGGCTTTTTGCCTTTCGCCGTCGCTTAGGCTGGCGATGTATTGGTTGGCTTTGCCGGTAATGCCGACTTGCTCGATGGCTTGGCTGACGATATCGTGGTCGTGCTGGCTGAGTCGTCCGAGCATGCCGGTATGTGGTTGCCTGCCGAGTGCGACGAGTTCGGTGACGGTGAGGGCTCCGGCTTGGACGCGTTCAGTGGAGACGAGTCCGATGAGGGCGGCTTTTTGGCGAATGCTGTAGTCGTTGATGTCTTTGTCGTTCAATAGGATACGGCCGGAGAGGGGGGGCTCGGTGCCGGTGAGTGCTTTGAGGAGGGTGCTTTTGCCGGCGCCGTTTCGTCCGACGAGGGCGGTGAGTGTGCCCTGGCGGAGGGTGAGGTTGAGGTCTTGCAAGAGGGTGGTCTCTTTGCCCTGGTGCTTGTAGCCTACACGGAGGTCGTATGTCTTAAGCAAGTCAGGTTTCATAGGATTGGGTATGATGAATTTTTGCGCCTTTGATTGCCAGGTTGGATTGGGTATGATTTTTTCTGCGAGTTCTGCGAGTTCTGCGCGAGGTCGGCGTGGAGTTAGTTGAAGTAGTTGATGTGGCGGCGGTTGAGGATGAGATAGATGATGATGGGTACGCCGATGATGGGTGTGATGGCGTTGATGGGGATGACGTGGTCGGTGATGCCTACGCTGAGCAGGGCACAGAGGAGGGTGACGTCGGCGCCTGCGAGGATAGTGGCGGGTAGGAGCTTGGCGTGGTTACTCGTGCCGAGCATCAGTCGGGCGATGTGTGGCACGACAAGTCCGATGAACCCGATGGGGCCGCAATAGGCGGTAACGACGGCGGTGAGCACCCCAGTGATGAGGAGGAGTTGGTTGCGTGCGCGGCGCGTGTTGACCCCGAGGTTTTCGGCATAGCGTGTGCCGAGCAAGAGCGCATTGAGGGGTTTAATCATCAGTGCGGATGCGAGTAGGGCGATGACGATGAGCGTAGCGTAGGCGGGCATGCCGGTCAACGTGACGCCGGAGAACGAGCCGAAGCCCCAGGTGACGTAGTTGTGGACGCCTTCTTCGGTGGCGACACTGTTCAGGAGTG
>Ga0065711_1029600_pt1 | contig 35548 bp, 20 predicted proteins | sample Hoacrofraction12_FD_59098 | JGI IMG/M metagenome (GOLD analysis project Ga0065711, IMG submission 59098) | Hoatzin crop microbial communities from Cojedes, Venezuela - Epithelial fraction 12 v2 (version 2) | ecosystem: Host-associated > Birds > Digestive system > Esophagus > Crop | place... | reverse complement strand
GCGGGGGGGTTGGGAGGGAAGCTGGGGGGGTGGAATTCTTCCTGTTTTTGCAGACCACAAATCCTGTCTGGGGAGCCATTACAAACTATTAAGCTAACTTCTTAGTTTATGTTCAGAAATTAAAGCCAGAGTTAACTCTTTCTTTTTTTTTTTTCTTTTTTAAAAAAGAACAATTGTTCTCAAATTTTTCTGTAACAAGTCAGTAATTTATGTCTTCTTATATTCCTTTGAATCCACTCATTCCTTGGAAAGCAGTTTTATTTGTGTTTTCTTAGACTGGTAGAGAATCCAAAAAAGGATTATTGGTTAAAATAAGGTTATCATCTTATATGCAGCAGTCTCAACAAACAGTGGTATTCATATAAAATTCAAACTTGAACTTGTGGGAAACTTATAAAAATGTGTTTTTTCATAAATTCACTGTGTTAAGGCCATGTGTAGTCCAAATCTTGTCGTATAGGTCACAAGAAAAGGTAAGTTTGACTTCATTCATTCTAGTAGCTATTTATTTTCAGGTCAGGCTTGCTAGTTTGACAACACTAAGATTTTTTTGGAAAACCACATAGTAGGAACGTGATGTTTTGGACTTGGAATGAAGTTAGAAAGCTTTAGAGCAAAGCTAAAACTAGTCTTGTCATAGCAGTGAGTTGGATCTTTTTATTTGATGGGGTTTTTCCCCCAGCTGTTTAAATGTAGTATATAGGTGGAGAAACAGCCCCTCAGTGAGGCTGTTTTAGTCAGAGAACATCTCTTAATTGCATGCATAAAAATTATTAACACGCTGCTTTATCCATCTTCAGGCTCCTTCTAGCCATCTCTGCTACGAACCGCTGCCGTACGCCAGGTTGCAAGAGCTGTAGCAGGGTGTGGGGCCTGGGTGTGCTTGCCCCAGTGTGTGCCTTGCCCTGTGGTGTGAATTTACAGGCTCGCTGTTACAGCTCACGCCTAGAGCTGTTCTCACTGATAGAGGGGCCTGTTTAGTCAATTTGTGTGAATTTTGTAAGTGGCGGCATTCATCTTGCTGTAGTTATTTCCTGTTATTTCTGACTTGGTCACTTATTTCCCCTTTAGTTTTGAGCAGGAGTAAAGTAGCGATCATAAAAACCACACGACTGGTAAAAAACTGCAATTATAGTAGTTCAAATACGTTTAATTAATTGCAGTGAATGTTTAGATTTAAGGATGTCTACTTGGAAAGGTTTGTGGTTTAACTGAAACAAGGCCATAGAGAAAACAATGCTTCAAACTTCATATTGCCGAAAAAAATTCATGATCATAAAACCACAGGGACTGGAGTGCTATGTATGAGACATAGAAGATGGACAGGACAAGGCAAAACATATGAAAGAAATAAATTTTCTAAAGGAGGAATGATTATTGAGAGAGAAATAGCTTAAAAATGACAGGCATCTACCTCTCTTCTGTGGCTGTGTAGAGAAAGAGGTGGCAGTTGATTTCTGTTGGGGATTTTCCTCGAGTGCTGCTGTGGTTGCAATAATTAATTTATGCTAAAATTGCTGTGAGCAGCAGCCTGTTCTAAGGATTCATCCCACCTTCAGGGAAGGCTTTGGGCCTTGTTGTTGTTGCTTTTTTTTAGCTTAGCAACAAGTCTATATTTAAGGAAAACCATAAATACATTGAAGGAAAACCATAAATAAGGAGAGAGAACTGGCAGTGAGTTTCGTAGGAAAAAACATCTTGGTTATATTTTAAAAATTGGTGTTTTGTATGATTTGCTATTATATGAAGCAAAAGCTCATGGTAGTTTTGAAAGTAAAGTAATTCTTTGAATTTTATAATGTGTTAAGCTAAGCAAGAAAACATTCTTTAGGAAACTGTTCCACAAACAATATGTTGGCATGCAGATTTGGACAGTTGTCGTTGCTGCTGTTGGCATGAATAGAATTTTTAACTCATGTAAGGGGGATTGGACTTTGGCCTCAATCAAATAAGTTTTCCAGAATTTACAGCACTTGCATGAAACTCTAAATACCTTGCTCACAGGCAGATGCATTCAAAGTCAGAGAGTGGCACTTAATGATCGCTATGACTTTAAAATACCGTTGTTTAAACAAAGAATAGGAAATCTTTAATCTGTTTTTTATTGCCTGTATTTTCATTTTAATTCCTTGAAGATGAGTGAAAAATCGGGACAGTTGCAGTAAAGAGCCATGAGTATGATCAAAATCTTAGGGAACACTGTGGAGAGACTGAAGGAGCTCAGTTTTTGTTTAAGTAATGGCACGTGGGTGACTTGGTTGGACTCTGTAGTCCTACAGTGGAGGTAAAGACGTAGCTGGTTTCTGTGCCTGGGCAGATTCTTGACTAAAGTAGGGTGCAAATTGTAAAGGCAAGTACCATTAGAATAACTTAGCAGTGGTTCTGGTGGCTTCACTGAAAATACTTCAAGACAAATTTGATCTTTTTAAAGAACAGGCTAATTCATTAAAGAACTTTGATTTTTAGATTAGTTAGAAGCCAGAGTATTTATCACTGTTATCTCTTCTGACTTTATAATCCGTGGAAAAAAAAAATATATGATATTTTGAAGTTGCTTTCTACCTTTTTTTTTTTTTCTTCTGTGGAATGATAGAATTGTTCAGATGAGCCTTGGGAAGTCAGCTAGTGCAGCGTCCTGCTCGGAGCCAGACCAGCAGAGAGTTAGGGATTTGGCTGGTCAGCCTTGCCAACCTCTGAGGCGAGAGGTCCGACCAGCCCTCTGGGTCCCTGTTCCAATGCTCGGCTGTCTTGGTGGAGAAAATGCTCCTTCCTCAGGTCAAGTCCAAATCTCCCTGGCCATGCTCGTGGTTCTCCCCACTTCTTGATCAATGCCTGTTTTGTATGGGGGACCAAAGCCGGGCGCAGTACTCCGTGCGGTGTAGTGAGTGCCAAGTAAAGGGGATTAAGCATTTCCCTTGACCTCCTACCTACACTTCTGGTAATACAGCCCAGTACACTGCTAGGCTTCCTTGCTATTTTTATCCTATAGCTTTTCGTTTAACGGTTATTTTAGACTCTTTCCTCTGGGCAGTGCAATCACAAAAATATGTTGTTCTCTGTTGAGGTTTATAGGCCATAGTTTAAGAGCTATTGCTTGTTGGAGTTTGGTCTGAACACTACCGAGTTGCCTGAAAAGCAAATTTTATCAAATTTTCTCTGAGAAAGATAGAAAGTAACAGGAGAATTATCTTCTGGAAGCCTGTGGTCTGTTGTAATTTAACTGTTAAAAGTGGAATCCACGAGAGTGGAATTGTTGAGCCACAGATGACGTGACCTGTGCTGAGTAACTGAACTCCAGGACACTGCTCAGTCCTCTAACAAGCACACAAGAAAATTCATGTGAAAGTGTGAACTGGGAAAAAAGAGGATAAACAAAATGAAAAGTATGCTAGACCCTGCTGCTCTTTGGTACTTGAACTAAGAGATAGTTAAAACATGTGGTTGCTTTCGTGCAATCCCCCTTTTCAGGTGAAAGATGCCAGTCTTGCTAAGACTTTTTCAGAACAGTTTTTCTTTCCTTCTTTAATGTAACACAGCTGACTGGCAGGACGGACCAGGATATGCGATCCCATCTCTTTTCCCACAGATGCAGCTCTCCTGGCTGTTGACTTACGTCCTGGTTGTAGCCCAGCCTTGGTCTGCCGCTGGTGAGCTGTGCCCCTAGCTTGTGTTTTTCTTTCCCAAATTAAAGATCGTATACATCCCTGGAAGCAGAGCAGGGGATGGGATATACTGCCAGCTGAAGAGGTGGGAGGGAGGCAGTGGGCGGCCAAAAGGAAGATCTTAATGAGAGCGGCCTCTGGAAGAAAATGGCGTGGGACAGAGGCGATGGAGGAGGAAAGGGCAGCAAGGATTTGTGTGTCCCCTTGGGCTTCCCCGTAGCGACCTGGCCTGACTGTCGCTGGTGTAGCTGCCTGCTGCTGAGATTAGTGTTCATCCCTGGTTCATGGACTTTGGGGGTGACGTGTTAGGTGTTTCTTAGTATCTGTAAACCTCCCCAAAGCAGGTGATTAGACATGGCTAACTAATTAGTTTTGTTCTTTAATTATTTCCTGCTCTTGTAATATCATTTCCCAATTATATTATTCTTTTATTTACCAGCTGCAGTTTTAATACAGTCCTTGGGTTGTACCAGTGACCCTTTTGCATGGCTCCCCTCCATCTTTCTGTCCTGTTTTCCATCAGCTGTCATTGCTACAAAACAGCGCAGCATTTTCTGAACTTCCACCCACTTTTTAACCGTCGAGTTCAGGGTTGGGTTAGCCTTGCTAGAGCACATGAGCACAGGGCCAAGAAGAGTCCCTTTCTTTTTTCTTTTTTTTTCCCCAGAAACATGGTGCTATTTTTTTTTCAAACAGTCACAGAATTAATTTGGAGGAAGAAATCTTTCTGCTTGGAGTTAGCCAGGGCCTTGTACAGCAGCAGAGAGAGACGGGCTTGCCGCAGGCACTTGCAGATGATGTCATCTACCAATGTTCTGTATTTGCAGCTCTGGAAGTTACTTGCGGGTGCGCATTTGCTGTCTGCACGTTTTCCCTCCTCTCGACCATCTACTGCTCCCATCGGTCTCGCTGCAGCTGCACTGCAGCTTCTGATTTCTTTCCTTCCTCTGCTCTGGCCCCTTTTCCTTTCTTTGTCTTCGTGGTTGCCAAGTTGCATTTTACACTCGGCCAAAAGGGACCACAACAGAAGCTAAAGCTTATTTAAATCAATTTCTTATTTTTTTAGTACTTTAAAAAAAAAGAAAAAATCAGTGGGAGGCCAAAAAACTCTGCCTGTGTGTCATCCCTGCCTGCATGACATAGAGACTGCAGGGGAGAATCCGCTGGGTAAATCCTGTGCGCATGCAATGGTCACGCTGGTCTGTGCACACTATGTCTGGTACAGAGCTGAGTCCACAGACTGTACTCTGGGAGCTGCGCCTGTCCCTCGGGAGCTGTGCTAGCTTCTTGCAAGTAAGTGTGTTACTGCGAGATGTTACTGAGGTTCTGGCATTTTCCAGGATACTCAAAGTGTAGATGTCTGCATCGTTGGTCTCGGCAGAAAACACACTTCATGACAGTGTAAGCAGAAGGCCTGAGGTGCCTGGAGTGATGTAACACTGGTCACAAACCAGAAGCTTACATGCAGGTGTTTTTCTGTAAATTCACAGTTTAACTTGGGCTTTGGCCATGGTTGGTGTGTTTGCATTACCAGCTCACGTGTAGGCTTTTATTTTGTGATGCGGTGCGTAATTCAAGGTACCTTCTCCCTTCATGATGGCTTCAGGACTCGTGCAGTAGCAAGTTCTTGGTTCCTGTAATTCCTCACCGCTTTAAATCCATGCTATCAAGGTGCTATTTTTGATTTCATATGTATTTTTCCATAGGATGGTAGTGATTCATCCTGCAACAGTGATCTGTTTTTTAAACTCTCTTTAATAGAATATTCTTACTGCTTAAAGTGTTTTCCTTCTGTATGCAAAAAATGTTTAATTCATTCATTAATTTTATAATTTCTATTTCTAGGAGAGGTCTCCTCACAATTTACATGGCCAATCAAGTAAGTAGTCCTTTATTTCAAGAACGAGAGTATGTAAGAACCATTGGAAATGTGTCTTGTTTAAAATTCATGCTGAGATTCATTGCCTTTTTAATCATTCCAGGATTTTTCTTTTCCTTTGAGAATCATGTGTTATCAGCTAACTAAAACTGTCATAAGGGCAAATTGTTACTATAGGTCTTTCAGAAGTAACTGTAAAGCAGAGGCTGAAATGTGTTTGAGTATACTATGCTCAAAATTTCTTGTATCATAGCCCAGAAAGATGGGTAATTTTATGTGTGTCCTCCATAGTAGAATGACATCTCGTAATTTAGTGGTCATTATTTTGCAGATGAGCAATCCAGCACTTTATACTTTAGTTTTGTAATTAATTGTTTTTCAAACTCATATCAGATACTGTGCATGCATACATTTTTTGTTTGCCGTAGACATGGTTGTATCAATTTAAAATTTGTGTCATATTCATTAGAATCTCATTCAAATAAATAACAGTGGTAAATTTATGCTTTATTTATGCTTTGTGCATTAACTTTTTCTAAATATAGAATACTTCTGTTACATTATCATACTCGTTTAGGAGTGATGTTACTGTGCTGAAGGAATTATCTAAAGTTTTTGTGCCGTTTGAGTTGCATAAAGAGTCACAGAAACTGCAAAAAAGAAAACAGCTTAAGAGCTGTGTTCCAGAGTACTATGGCACCTTGCTGGGGCCTTGGTAGAATTGTGCAAGAGTGGAACTCTGGCAATGAAAAGATGAATGGCTAAAAGTGGTGAGAGAAAGGCAGTGTATTGTAGTACAGGTTAGGGTGATGAAGTCGATACCTTCTCGTCCACTAGCGGGTAAATATCCTGGAAACTCCTGTATGCATTTGACAAACGTGTTACAGAGTTCTCTCTCAAATTCTGGCATTTAACAATTTCTTTTAGGCAGAAATTGTTTATTGGGTTATTCTGTATTCATAGACTGCCTGTCATTACAGACAGACTCATGAGTGGAGCTTACAGACTTCAGAGAGGAGAAAGTAATTTTTGCCACCAGCTTTATTATTGTCAAGTACCATTTTATCTTTTATAACTGCTTTATTTCGATGGCTCATACCCTATCCTTTAGAATTCCTTTTCTTTATGAAGTTTTTTTACCTCATTTGAAAAGGTGACAGATCCTTTTCTTCAAATTTGATTGATTAGATGTTCAGACTTCCAGTAGCACATGGTTTGATTCCTGCAAGGAGATCTTCACCTTGGAACGTTTAAAGTGTTCCTTGAATTCAGAAGAGCAACTGTGTAGAAACTCTCTGTTCAGGAAACATAGTTTTTGAGGATGGTGATAATTAGTTGGCCATGCCATCATTCATTTGGAATGGACTTTTCAAGAGAAGATTGAAATAGGTGTGCTTGAATAGCGGCACCTCTGAGTATCCCAATTCTGAGAAAGCTATCATCACGTTTATGGCTCTTAAGCTGTGATGCCACACAGTTCACGTGATGTTGGATGGTGTTATAAGGGAAAAGTCAGCTGGTGCAGTTACATCTTATGGATGCCATTTGATGAATGGATATTCGTTTCAGCAGAATGGTTTATTTTAGTTACAAATCTCTGGTGCACTCAGGGCTACCGGGGTTTTTTTCGTAAACTGCACTTGATCGTGACATCCCGACTTTGTTAGCAAGCTGTGTAATCAAGGTAAATGTTTCCCTGTTTGTGTTGCTTGTCTTTGGTTTAGAACTTTACGTGCTTTGAGTACGATTCACTTAGAAATGTACTAAGCCTTTAAAACATTTTTTTCCATCATCTTTAGATTGTAGCATGCTCCATTCTGGCAAATTTTAATGATTAGTGATGGCAGCTAGACTGTGAAACTACATGGTATTTCTCACATTCTGTAAAACCAGTGTGAGGACCTATTAAGATATTCACTGAACTAAATGTATTCCTTTGTTTTGTTTCACGTTTTGCTAAACTGTGTTATGCAGCCAGAGCAATAATAATTGAGGCTTTTTGTGTGATTCTTCCCGTGTGCCTTTCCCCAGTTAGCAGACAGGACATAATATGTAATTAGGTTTATTGGTTATTATAAGCAATTATCATGACTGTTGCAGTGAATTTTTATAGCCATACTAGGACTTTTAAATCAGAAAATGTTATTTCTGTTGTCCTGTTGGCAACGTGTGACAGTTTGTCCTCAGAGATGAATTGACTTAGTGAAAAGGGGAAAGGTGTGTTAAAGTCTTTAGACATGGCTGCTGTTTCTCAGCTTTGTGTGTGAAATGCAGTAGAACATGAAAGGCAGTGGGTCTAAGGACTCTTGTTCTAAAGGTGACATTTTTACTGATTTCTAATCTGGAGCTACTGGAGTAAGTGTCCTGGCTAATTTTAAATAAGTCAGTGATTATAGATTTATGTGTACCTGAACTCCCCAGTTGCATTTCCTTGCTGCTTACTCAATAAATTGACAGATTAAAAATAATCTGTTTAGGTTATGTATGCCCTATGGAAAAATTGAATAAAAATGCTTTCTTAGACTAGCTGTCTGCTAAATTGAAGCTATACAACAGTGCACTTCAGGGCTTAGTTTCTTCTTTTTTTTTCTTTTTTTTGTCAAGATAAGAACTAGAAAGAAGTATAGGAGTGAAGGATATGTAGTTTTAATTTTGGTATGCAAAATCCAAAATCCACTTCTGAGCTTCTCACTGGAAGTCAGTCAGAGTTTTTAGGAGTAAATTAATATGCCTGAACCCCTAACATTGTTGAACACATGGATTTGGAAATTTGTAACTAGTTACAGTCTGAGACCTGATGTTTCTGTAATACCCCAGCGCAGAGTAGTGGTCATCAGTGCCGTGGACCGCAGAGAAGCACAGAGCGCTTCAAGTTCTGTTTTGGATTGCACATGTTGAAGTCAAGAAATTTCTAGGATGGTAAGGGATGCATTGGTAGTGAACATATGAGATGACACTGCATGGTTAATCTGAGATCAAAAAGAATGCCAAGTTTCTAACAAAAGGTGGAAAATGAAATTTAATCTCTTCAGTTATTTTTATCTGGAAAAGTAGATGATAATAATGACTGCCCATAAGTAAGTTGTGTAGCTCTTATATTTCAAAACAGTTACAGCATACTTCATTGTGAACAGCTCAACAGTTGAGTTCTTGCTTTTAAGTTGAAGAAAACCTGTCTTTGGGTTAGGAATTTTTTTTGGTGTTGAGAACAAGATAAAACAAACCAAACAAAGGCTGCCTTCAGTACGCGCGGTAGGAAGAGGCTAATCTGGACTAGGACCAATTTGATACAAAACTTTTGAGAAGAATTTGAGAAGATTGATCTGTTGTCATTGAAAGGCGACACCAGAGAGGCAGTTATCCTAGCATATGCTGAGCTACAAAATGCCTTTTTTTTTTTCCCTTATCAGAAAAAACCAGAGGTTTCTTTACATGGTATGTTTGAAATTCAAACTGTGGATCACTATATCAAAGGCTTTCTTCGTTTTGTACTATGGCTTCTAGTGTATGGTGTTGTACTTATGAAATTGGAATTGTTAGTAGTAACGACTTGCTCTTGAGGGACAGGGATTAAATGATGTAAAGTAAGGCAGCTGGATGTGAAGGGCAGAATGATGCTGTGGAGGACTGGTTCATGAGTGTGATGGGAGGAAGAGGTGGAGGAATCTGGCCCAGCCATAGAGAGAGCGTTAGGGAGTGGAAAGGTATAGATTTGAAAAAGAAGACAAGAAAGGTAGGAAGAAAAGGAGGCAGAGAAGTACAATCTAAAGATGAGAAACGAGAATTTAGTGTGGCAAGAGACATGAACGGACTGGAGTTGGGCTGATGTAATGGGAATTAGTTTGTGGGAGTGTTGCAGGTATAATGAGTAGAAGAAAGATGAGAAAATGTGGAGTCTGTTCTAGTTAAAGCAGTGAGCAGATGATAAAGAAAATGATGGGTTTGTGGGGAAAGGATGAATTTTGTTGCAATTAACATGAGAAGAAATTTAGCAAGCACCCAGAAAGAGAGAGAGAGGGTATTACTGAAGTCCTGGATATGGAAAAATTGTTGTCACCAGTTGCGTCTGGATAAAGTTTACACAGAAATATGAAGATCTCATGGTTTATTTATCGCTGTACTAATGTTAGGTCATCAGTGCATCTGCCATGTATGAAGTATTATACCTAGGTCCTGGTATACGGAAGAAGAGATGCTGTTTCAAAGAAAGAAATACACAGCCATGCTCGTCATCAGTAGTACGAAAGCCGAGTACGGGAGGAAGGGTACCTCTGCCCAGATGCAGTGCCGTGTGGTGATCGTATGTTAAAGGCTGGTGAGAACGAGGAGAAATGCCGAGAGGACAGTTGGGTGTAAGAGGAGTGCAGTAAGGGAAGACCTTGAAAATTTTGTACATCTAAACTTGTGACGTTCGTTGGAAAACCTCTGAGAGCTGCTGTGACCATGTTCACTTTAACAGCCTGCGAATGAAGCTGAGAGCCTGCTTACTACTTCGCTGTTCCTTTCAGACGTACCAGCTCCTTCCCTTCCCTGCGTCTGGTGTTTCAGAAATACTTTTTTCCTTTATATTTCAAGTCCAGTTAAGAAACAGTTAAAGCTACTAAAAAATACTGTTACCATTAAGCAAATACTACCAAACAAATTGATCAAAGGCATTCCAGTGGGTGATGCTCTGCTTCTGTATCTGATAGAGCGCGAGTAATACAGCTGAGCACAAGGATTCTTGCAGCTTTAACGTAGTCCAGGCAGTTTCACAGTTGAATTGTTTTTCAGTTGTAGAAGTAGACTAAATCTGTGTTCATTTTGACTGTATCTTTGTTTATTCCAACCAGCCAATGTGAAGGCCGCATGTAGGTTGTGCTCTTAAAGCTTGAAATAGTTGGTCTAGGAGCATGCAAAAATGCTGAAGCACAGACTTAAAAAGAAATCCCTCAGGAGCTAATAGAGAAGTGGGCATCCAGTGCTCCTCAGTCAGCTTTAACTCCAGATATTTGTATGTTTTTTTTAAAGGATGGAAATCATAGTGATTCAAAATAGCACTAAATCTTCATGCTTTGGAATATTTAGAAAAATCAAAGCCAGTAGCCTGATTTAAGATATATGACAGATGTAGGCAGCAAAGTAGACACCAAGCTGGAGTGGGATATGGCACACCATAAAACACGGTTCGAATGTTTGAGGCTGAGGGCCCTCCAGTATCCCTTTCCGTATACACTAGATTTGTTGTTACCATTCCTTGCTTTGTGGGGGTGATGCATGGAGGGATGAGAGGAGGAGTGAGACTTGCTATGGCAAGAGAAAAAGCAACAACAGAAATCTGTTTTTAAGCTGTGCATTTGCTGATCCTGTAGTTTAAAGTTTTTACTAAAGGAAGGTGCTTGCACACAAGAAGTGCTCTGTCACTGAGCATTCCTGAGTGATTTTTCTCACGAGCTTATCAAGTGCTTTCTGTACAAAATTGCCAAGATGTCTGAGTTGTTACAGATGTTTCAAGAAATACCTTGTGCCAGTTGCAGTTAAATGCGGGAGGATACTATGAATAATACAGGTTGAAAGTTGGTGCTTTGTTTTCTGTCACGTTCCTGTCCTTTGTCTAACTTATAACTCTGAGAAATTATCACCTAGGCCTGTTAGATGCTTTAAAACATTGTGTACCAACTCAGAAATATCCTTAAAAATTAAAAAAAAGTTCATGATTGTCACTTCTTCATTGATAATTCAGTGAAATAGTAAGTTTTTAACACGTGCCATTTGTTTTGGCAAACTGCTATATTTGGTTACACAGTTTATTTATTGTAACAGGAGAAAATGTTTTCTGTTTAAACTCACTACACTGACATTTTGTAAACAAGGCACCAGCCAGCTCCTTTGCTTCTTCATTGGGAACAATTCAGTTTTAGTCAAAAGATGGAGGCAATCCAGAATGAAGGGTGGATGGATTTACTTTTACCCAACACATAAAGTTTTTAGAAGCGCTGGATTCTAGTAAAATGGATTTGACCACTCCTCCCTTTTCTTTCTGGATAATTAAAATCTTGCTGTACACTTTTATATAATCTTAGTATCAACATTATACAAGGACTGCTGGGAGAGGGGATCTTGCCTATTCTTTTAGCATATTAGCTGAGTTAGTTTTCTAACATTTCAGAAATAATCTCCATAACGGAAAGTGCATCAAGTGAAGGCTTGAGACCATCGTCACCCAGGATGCTAGCTGTCCTTCCTTGCTTTGTCACTGTTACCTGCGCCTCTCTTCTGGGATGACAGTGGCTTTGGGTACAGCAGCAGCTGGCAGGGACCAAGTATATTAATTTTCAAATGGTGTCTAGGGTAGATGGCCCTTTCGTTCCTTGCGTTGTCACCTTTTGAGTCTGTAGTGTGTCAGCTGAAGTAAAACCATGGCTTAGTTCCTTCTTGCAGGCTAGCTTTGTGCTTAGAATGTAAGTCTTATTTTCTTTGTTTTGTAAGTTGTTGTTAGAACAGTACCAGTACTTTGATATTTGATTTAGACTGGATGTTAGGAGAGCTCTCTTCACTGGAAGGGTTGTCAAGCGCTGGAACAGGCTGCCCAGGGAAGTGGCTGAGTCACCATCCCCGGAGGTGTTTGCAGGACATGTGGATGTGGTGCTTAGGGGACGTGGTGGACTTGGCAGGGTTAGGTTTACGGTTGGACTAAGGGATCTTGAGGGTCTTTTCCAACCTAAAGAATTCTATGATTCTTTGGTGTTCTGCTTCTGACCTCCTGGTTAACTGCAAGGAAAATATTCCTGTTTGAAAGTACCCAGGGAAGCTCTTGGCTTTTCCTCACTGAAAATCACGCTGAGCTAGGAAGCAATTCCTGCCTCGTGGAGGACAAAGCCCAGTGTTGGGACAGTGTTCTGAAGTGAAGTACCTGTCTCTCTAGGGAAGCATCTGTCATCGCTGCCTGGGTGAGGGAAGAGCAAAAAAGACAGAATTTAGTACTTCCTGAAAAGAAGTCTCAAGTACTCACTCATGGCAGAATTTCTGCTGTTGCATGGACAAACTGCCCTGGGTGACTTGCCACTGGCTGTAGTTGATAATTTTTGAAGTTCTGTTACAATTTAAGCCTTTAGTTTCCGTGTTAGCAAGAAACAAGTCTTCTCTGGTAACAATTTAGACATTGATATCAACTCACTAGTGTTTTCCCTGACCCCACAGTTCTAACATATGCGTCTTCCTTAACACATCTCCAGTTTGAAGCTCAGCTGAGATTCCTGAATCCCCGCTTCTAACAGTGGCATTTTTGCTACTATTTTGGCCTGCATTGTAACCTGGGATTTGGTGAAGAGTTGTTTGCTTCTGCTTCTATCAGGCCGTGCGGTGTTCCTTGATAAGTCCTACCTTTTGTTACGGAATGGTGTTTTTCTGCTGTTTTGTCTTCTGGATTTAGGAGGAGAGCCTCTTCCATTGCTTCTGCTTATTTACTGCCTGGACCTTAGTGGAAAAATGAGGTAGAAAACAAAGAACTCACCTATTTTCCAATTCATAAAAGGCATCCTCAGATGGGGCTCATCGGACACTTTTTCTATGGCCTTCACGTCATTTACTCTGTCTCATGGTTTAAAGGCAGGCAGAATCAGCCCCTGGCTCTCAGTGACTCTTGGGGTATGGCTGGTGTCACAGCATGGGCAGTCAGGCATCACAAATACGCGTTTTGCCAATGACAGAGGACTTGAATGTAATCTGGTTTACAAAATTCGGGGAGAAAGAGCTAAGATTGATGGATTTTTATCCTTTAGATTTTAAAGAGCAAATCTCAAACAAGAAAGCTTATCACTTGTTAGTTTAGACTTGGAGACAGAGTGCTTGAGTGACCAATGTGGGATTTTTAAAATATTTCGATAGGCAAACATTAATACTTAAAAGTAAATGGTAATGAAACATAGCATTCTCAGGTGCTAATGGCACTTAGATTATTTTGCAAAATAGAGCCTCAGAATATGAAGTTGTCTTTCAAAAATATCTCAAATGAAGGAAAAAAATCATAATGAAACAAAAAGGCTTACAAATTCAAAGATCTGCATAACTAGCGTATGCTTGTTACTCATTCTGGTCTCTTTTCCTTTGGTTTGCACTCTGACAGGCAGGATCAATAATTGAGAACTGGCTTTTATTAATTTTAAGCTCTTCTAATGCTTTTTATTTCCTGTAATACGTAGGTATGTATATGCATTTGTTTTCAGACATAATAAAAAAAAAAAACAGTTTAGAAATGATTAAAACTAACTAAAGCCAGTTTTGAATAGGAATGTGGAAAAGAAAGCTCATTTTCTCTTCTCAGAAGACTTGTAACTGTTCTTAACTTTGTTGTACTTCTGCTTTGGTCTCATTCTCTCAGCATCTCCGGGGTACAGAACAGTTCAGGCAGAGATGCTGTTCACACCATGTGCCAGTTATATACTGGAGTGGTAAAGTAAAGGAAATGTAAATGTAGTAGTAGCAAAAAGCCAAAATGGTTTCTACTAAGACGTTAATATGAGTTAATGTAGACTACTTGAGAAGGAGCAGGTTTTTTTCTGAGTAGTTTGGAAGAACATGGAAGTTACTCAAAAGAAACGGGTGCTTTTTAGTGCCTGACAGTAACATTCGGGTCTATTCCACAGGCACCTAAGGAGAAGAAAAATTTTACCCTTTCGCAGAATCGCTGAGTGCATTGTGGTGACTGTGCAGGGAAATGTGTTGTGTGATCAGCGTTTCCAAACTCCTTGCTTAGGAATTGAATGCAGATGTTTTCATATAATCAAAGACTTGGGCATGTTTTATTCCAGTTGATAAATGCTCAAGACACTTTCCAAAAATTTTACTTTGGAATTCAGAATTAGATGCTGTAAATGGGTAAGCTATATACTTTACACATATCATTTTCTGTGGGACAGGCAGTCTGGCAACTGAAACAGGCAATATTAAAATAAATTGCTACTTTTAAATATAAGGATAAAACTCATAGGAGGAGGGAAAGAAGATGAAGTCTTACTTTCTTTTGAATAGGGCATAATGTAGACTGTAATTTGATTAACAGAATACTTTACATAATCAAATTACGGATAATTCATTGCACTGTGTGATGATTTTAAAAGGTTGAAACTTAAGGTCATTGTCACTACCCCTTCCCTAAATCTTTAAAAGGCAGGTTTTAAAATTAGGAGTCATGTGAACTTAAACATTGCTGATGTCTTCACTTTTAAGTAATACAGTAATAAAGTTAGATCCTGGCAGCCGGCGTCCTTGTGGATTGACACGGCTAATTGGCTTTGGCATCTTAGCCTCAGGAAACCTCATCCATCACTGCAGGGCCAGACATTTGGCAAGAGTCAGAGAAAACATTTAATACTTTGTCTCTTGCTTTCTATGCAAAGCTGCTTTGCATTTTTGAACTTTCCAGTGTATCTCGTTAGAAGCTCGATGTTGTACTTGTTTTTATGCTTCTTTAACATGATCTTTTACAGCGAGAGAGTAGTGGTTTGACTTTCTAGAATTAGCAAAAATGTGAATATTGCAAATCAGTGTTGAAATTTACCTATCGAATAAAGCTTATAGCTTATTTAGAATCTTGTATCAGAAATATACTAAGTGCTAAAGACAGCTAGTTGACTTTTAGTGACTGAGATGAAAGTAATGCTTCAGGTTCTGAAGAGCTCTCGGATACCCATCTCTAGTGCATATAGCATTTCTGATTGTGAGAATTGCTGTGAGCAGTGGTTTCATAGATGACAAAAGGTGGGTCAAGAGTGAGTTCAAGACTTCCCAGCAGCTGAAATCCCACTGGTGTTCCAAGAAAGCTGAGGGTTTTCCTGGTGAAAGGAAAGGGTTTCAGAAGTCTTCTGGGGGAGGCTTCCGAGAGCAAGAGTCTCCTGCTCTTCCTGCTTCACAACCATCTTTGGCACTCCTCTTCCATTCTCTCAGATCTTTACATTTCAGGCAGTCACATTTTCCTCCTCAAACCTTGAAGAAATGCAGGTATTATCGTCCTGTCTCAGCATCAGTCCCTGTTACCTGGCAGTTTTTGCTGCCCTCTCAAGCTTTCGAGTTTGAGAGATTTGAGAAGAAGGAGAGATGGGTCTGCTCTGGGAGAATTCTGCAAGGGGGGAAATGCAATCTGAGGGCTGAAGAAGTTGCGGTGGGACCTTAAACAAAAGTAATCCTTTCTCTTTATGTAATAATGTAGGTGTAGAAATGGAAAATTCTTCGGAAGGGAGGTTTTTTTTCCATTTCCAGCAATATTTGCTATTTGCATCTTCATCTCTGCTTCAGAACAACGTTCAGCGTCCAGGTGCTGCTGGCAGGAGGGGAACGCCTGGGGTAAAATGCTGCTCCAGGCTCTGCACTCCGTCCCTCGCCCCAAACCCTGAAGCTGGAGCTTGAAAGTCAGAGTGGATGTCTGTCTGTCCGTGGGAGCAGTGCACGAGACAGTGTTTGAGGCAGTGGGTTGTTAATATAGCTACTTCATCAGATGGCAAGCTGAGGGGTGAAGAATGAAGGAAAGGTGGTGTTGAGCTGGATTCTCTGCAAAATCTTGACATTTAGGGGAACAGATGTAATAACCTTTTGTCAGAATACCGTATTTACCAGGAGCACACAAAATTTAGTCAGCTTGCTCTTGGCGGAGCACAAAGGAAATGGGCGAAGTCATTTGTGCGTAGTCAGACATGAAGCAGCAGAACGACCAACTGAGTGCATTGGTGAGAATGTGTATATATCCACTTTACCCTTAGTATTTTTAGAAAAAGTGGGAAATTCCAATGTATAGAATTTAGGAATCTTTATTTTTTGAGGTTTTGGCAGTTCTACTTAAAGTCTCCAAATATTGTGTTGATGATAGCTGTTGTGAAGCTGTTCCTTTACGGCTTCTGGGATCAATAATTATGAAAACTGGTCTTGGAGTACTGATTTGATTTTACAGAAGTAGAAAGATTCAATTCTGTGCTCAAAATACACAAAGTGACAGCATTTCTAAGGGGAATACAGTGCAAGATTTGATATGATTTAATTTTTTTTTTCTCCACAATGTTAATTGTACCGTAGAACTGACTGGTAGAATGAGCGTGCATTATTCCTGATTAATCATATATTGCATTTCATGATTATTTTCTATGCTCCAGATGTTTCAGTTGCAATTAAATCTTTCATGCTTTTAATTACCTATAGCCACTCCTAGTATATTAGTGCTAGTTCTAGTCTGATACTGTTCCTGACAACATTTGTAGTATAACTGTAATTAAACAGAGCAGCAGTTTCAACCCAGAAGTCATTTTGCTCCTTTTAAAACTCCAAGCTGTCAAAATAAAAGTCAGTTGTGTGTGTGCAGTGCTTAAATACTAGTTCCACAGAAAGGTTTGGGCCAAAAAAAGTTTGGTCAAAAAATTATGAACAGTTTTTTCTGTAGAAAAGTGAGTGGTTTTGGAAAATACAACAGGTAGCTGCTACTTTTTCATAGTTTCCGTGATGCAAAACAAAAACTATACCTTTGCACATACAGTCTGAAATAATAGCTTTTTTTACATTTTCACTTTTGCATTTTGGAAAGGTGTTTTCTGTGATAGAATGCGTGTCTCATGGCTATGTGTAAAAATGATTGTAAAAGTCTTATTGTAAATAAGTAAATATTTTTAGTTGTGTTTTTGATCAGATACAATGGACATGCTGATGTGTAGCTCTAACCTTGTATAAACGGGCAAATGTTCACACGTGGCTATTGAAGTTCTTTACATGATGCTGTTACAGGCTATGTGGATTTTTAAACAGTGCTGAGACTAAGTTTTTTAATTGTGTAAACAGTCACTGGTTTGGCATTCAGGGGGAGGTGGTTCATTTGAAATCTTGTCTCTGTGATATGCTCCTTATGTCTCTAATAAGGTTAGAAAAGCGGAGGAGGACAGCTTCTAGCACAGCTTGTAAATGTCAGTCTGGATGGAAGACAGGTCAGCTTGAAAACAGTATTGGTGTTGGAAAAGTGAAAGGGGAAAAAATCCCTTCTCGAAGCTGAGCTCTTACGAGGAAAAATTGTTTTAGAAAATGTAGAATTAAGATCGTTTCTGGTAAAGCAGCAGGAAGTAATTCTGAAGTATCAAACTACATCTAGTAAATGTGGGGAAAGTTGAAGACAGAGTAAGGTTTATTTTAGCTGCATCTGAAGCTGTCTGCTTTTCCTAAGGCAGTTTTTTATGTTGGCTTGAGCCATGTCCACATGTGAAATTTTGCAATTAATGTCTTGTCTAAGACTGTTTGGTCTTTAGAAGACAAACTGACTTTAATAGCATTTTTACAGGAAGATCCAGAGACGAGTGTGACAGTAGGATGTCTTCTGAATCTCCTTCTCTTATCGTTTCTACCCCTTTCACACTACAGAGCAGTGACCCGCAAAGCAGACCATTAGTCACTGTGGAAATTTCAACAGTGTATCAGTTATCCTGTCTTAACTACAACGTTCTGATAAATAGGGTTGTTTCAGAGGAGCTGCATCATTTGAGTTTGGTCTCATGTGGTCACTTCTACGCAAATCTCGAAGGTCTTTGTAACGTGGGTGGTGTGATTCTTTGAGGAGTTTCTTAGGGTGCTGTAATCTTTCTCCGTCTACGCGGAAGCAATGGAGTGTTCAGTAGCTGCCGCTCTTCTCACGGCTTGAGGATTGCAGGAGATTTTTGCAGGCTTTGTTAAAATAAATCTGGAAATGGAAATTCCATGTCCCTTGTTTCTAGGGAGAAGAATGATCTGAAGTGGGAATCAGGAAGAGGGGGCTGAATGTGGTCTATTTTAAAACATACGTTTCTGGACTTCAAGACCTGGTTTATGGTGACAGAACATGCTTTGTCAATGAACTGGCACATATGCCATGGTTCTGAATTTTGTTAAGGATATCCATCATACCTTGGGTTGCAAAAAATTAGAGCGTTGCTTTCAGTAAGATGTGTTACATTGACTTTTCATCAATTTTAAATAGCTTCGTTAAAAATGTCCTGAATTTGTCTAACCCTCCTCCAAAATCAAACTTAATAAATTGTTGCCTTGGAATATTTTAAAATGTTAATGATTATACTCTTTTTCAATTGCAAATCTCTTAATCTTGAAAATTTACGCTTTCAGTTACATAAAATCATTTGTGTCAGTAACCTTGGGTAAAGCAATTGGTTGCTTCAGCCTCTTTAATTCAAGTTTGCTGGTACAATTCCTGAGGGAAAATTCTGCTTGCAGCATTTCAATCACGTAATTTTGTGTGTTGTTTTGAAAATCAGTATGTTGATTAAAAGGTCTTTAAATATCAGTCATGTTGCAAAAAATTTCAAAGAGTTGCTGAACAGTTATATTGGAAATAAACATTCCCTGCATGTGTAAGCTCATGCCCCACTAGCTTCTTACAAATACTTTATAAACAATTGTATTTGCTTTCAGTAGTTGAAATTTTAAAATATTTTAGATGTTTCTGTAGGATTTTTTTGTTTTGTTTGAGGAGAACAAAACCCCTTCCCGGCTTCCTGCCGCACATGCGTGTGCACACACACGCATACTGTCTTTGTGTCTGTTTCTCTCTCTGTGTCTTTAGGGATGTTTTTATTAACTGGCAGGAGCTTTACAAATTATGGTCATTCTTCCATACCAAAATATGGAGTTATCTTTAGTGACAACAGTTCTTTTAACAGACTGAAATTCTCTGCTGTCCAAGAAATGACTTCTCGAATAACCCTTTTTGCTTTACATTTAAACCTTGATGTTCACCATGTCTCTTATTCCTACCCTAATTAACACTGCTGGGAACTGAACCAGGTTCCAGAGCACGTTAAGCCTTGCAAACTGGCCCCTTGAGTCCTGAGCCAGGGCTCTGGCGTACAATATCAACCATTTTCTGTTGAAATGGATACGCTGAACTTGAATATCGGCATTGTTTTGCTAATGCTTGCAAATCACAGTGAGTTAGTGGCCCTAGGCAAAGCAAGAGCTAATGGGAATTCAGCGGTGTAAGTAACTTTACTGGAGAACTTCGCCATGGTCATAAATAACAAAGCTCTCGCCCCCCTCCTTCCCCAAAAGAAAATCTGCATAGGATTTTTACTGAATTGCAGGAGTCCCACACTATGGGCATATCTAAATTAAGCCATGGGACTGTGTCTTTTTTTGAGCTGTAGTATGGGCATGGCTGTCTGCACTCCCTTCAACCTGCCAAGTCTGCTTCACTGGCTTCAAGGCACTGCAGTAAATACTTGCAAATGTAATAATTCTACATTGATCTGTGGGAGGTTGAAGAGACTTCTTTTTCGATAAATTTTGGAGTAAGGCCTGTCACTAATTTGTCAAGAGTGTCTTCCTAATGGACAAAAATATGTAGTTTCTCTCTCTGAATTCTAGCCTGTGTGTAATGCAGGTTGTATACACTGGGTTAAGAAGAAAGGCCAGCGTGGCAGTCTCTTGGTGAGCAAAAGTAAAGTAGATGATGAATTAATTGAGACTTACTGAAATTATTAGATCAAAGAAACCGTTAGGTGCCAAAATGAAGAAAACGAGTCAGTGTTTTGTAGTACCCTAAGAAATAAAACCTGTAGTTCATGTTCAATTTTTGCATTTTTAACACAATTTTTTCAGTTCGAGGGTCATCTTGTGTGAAAAATGTAGTCTGAGATGGTGGATGCTGCTGGCAGAGGTGAAACTGCAAGCAGTGATCTGTACAAAATGTCGAGAGCGAAGCTGGCTGTTGGCCCCTTTTGTCGTTGGATCGGTAAGCAATGGAGGTGTGATAGAGAAGGAAAAGGAGCAGAAAGGGAAGCTTCTGAATTTTCTGATGTGTTGTGTGATGGCTGAGGAAGAAAACAGAGGTGAGAAAAAGGAAAAAGGGTGAAACATTGTACTTTGTGTGCTTATCTCAAAAACTTGGGGCTTTTGTTTAAAAATCAGCATTTAGGAATATTAAATATGGATAGATTTTCCTTTTATATAGGATTCTGAAAAGCTTCAAGACTTGCAAGATATCTCTTTGGAAGAAAACTGGAAAAATAGGCTGGTCAGAAATAGGGGAGTAATTGTTCATAAAGAGAATACCAACATTGGTTGATTGAAGAATTGATAAAATGTTCCTGTTCTGCAGGTGAAAAACAAATACAGAGAAATTGTATACGCATCTTTATGCTGAACTTAGAAGCACAGAATTTGGTTTTTTTTTCTCTCTTTCTTCATCATGCTAGTTTTCGTGGAACCATGTTCACTAACTCAATTTTTAGTCCTTCAAATTCAGCCACAGAATTTCAGGTTGGCACTGCAAAAATGGGAATCACAGGTACGGCAAAATACTAGGTAATGGGGAAGAGCAGTGATTGTCATGTCATTATCATAAATGCTCTGGAAAAGAGGAAACTGAGAAGACAAAGTTTTACCATTTATAATTGTCTAGAATTGTGAAGATGAGAGCTGGTTCTGGAGACTTGCAGAAGACTCACGATATTGTGCTGTTGACAAAGTGGCAGTAACGCAGTGTGTGCAGGGAGAAAAATCCCTTTTTATATAGATACTCTTGGACTCTGAATTGTTACTTGGAGGGATAGGAAGTTGGAATAATGAGGAAAATGTCACTTCAACACTTTGTAGTTATTAAGCAACCTCTACTTTCCCCAGCCCCTTCAATTTAATATTAACGATGATTGGGAAAGGAATAGAGGATAAAACAGAAAAATCATTGTCACGCCACCATATAAATCATGGGTGTGTTGACAGTTTTACTACTGTCTGCAGTGCTGGTCCTCTTCAAAGTGTAACAGAAGTAGAGAAAGTACCTCATGGAAAAATAAAGATACAAAGGTGTTGAAGAACATGTGTAACTGGAGGAGCTCAACTAAGTAAACTTGGCCTGGGGGAGGAAGACTAAGGAGGAATGGGAGACAAGTGTGTAAAATCGTGTTTGTGTGGAGAGGAGGAATAGTGATGAACTGTTTACTTGTAATACGAGAACGAAGGGATGCCAGATGATATTGTTAGCTGTTCAAAACAAACTGATGCACACACAGACAGAGCTACACTGAGGGCATAAGGCTGTGGATGCTGAAACTTTTTTTGTGGGCAGTAAGAAGAGAAATCATGGAGAGGGAAAAATAATTCCATTAGGGCAATCAAATGTGAAGATCTTGTGTCTTGTTTGGCAGCTCTGCCCTGTAGTTTGCTGAACTTACAGCAGGGAAGGTATTTTTCAGATATTTGCCGCTGCTAGTTGTTAGACACAAAGAATTGAGCTAGGTGGGCCGTGGACCTCTTCTGGTCTGGCTGTTTTTGTGCTCTTGGGTTTAATACAGATATTTCTTCTGCTGCTTTTGGAGCATGAGTTGCTGACCCACTGGACCTGGGGCCGTCTGGTGGAGAGCTTGCTGTGGCACATCGCTCTGCTTCCCCTGCGTCGGGTGCGTAGCCTCTCACCTGTGTGTTTGTTAATTGAACACGTATAAGCAGGATTTTCGCTATGCTTAATTCTTTTTACCTTATATAAAACCACCAGGCACCTTGTGGCAAGCAGCAAGAGAAAAGGCAGGGAAGCCCCACGGCATTTGGTACTTTGGAGCATGTTTGGTGGCATCTCTGGACACACAGTGTTTGTTGTCAGCACCCAGTTATGCAGAGATGGTGCATGCCTAGGAGGGATACTACATCCATCGTTAGTGTACAGAGATGGTGGGAAGTGCGCTCTTCAGCTGAGGGCATTTCTGTCTGACCAGTGTGGAAGTCTCTGGTCCAGTAGATGGAGGTGGAGGAGTAGTGGGATTTTACAGTAAGACCTTTGTAACGCTGATAGTGCAGTTTTGCTTTACCTTGGTGTCAGACATAGCAGATCTCTTCCTTCTCCCCTCACCAGTTTAAAAGCACTTGGCCTGGTTAATTGTCGTAGACAAAAACAGGCAGAAATAGTAAATTTTTTTTAAAAGAAGTATGAAGAAATACTGGAAGGTTTTAAAGAACCGTAAATGCCGTTAGCAGTTCTGCCTGTAACTCCTTCTGTTTATTCTCTGTTATCTAGTTGGAAACAAGTCTTCTGGCGAGGAATTTCTTTTTTCAGGCTGGAGGGAGGACAAGAATGATGGCTTCATGACTGCAGAAAGGAGGAGATAGCTCCTTTTTAAAGTGCTTTTGCATCTCGACAATTTCCTCAGCGTACTTTTAAGTAGGAAGATAAATACGCTGTATATGGAATCTTTGATGTAAATATCTGAAAGCACAGAACATTATTTAATGATCATAATGTGTGTTTCCTAAATAATTATAACAGGAAGTGAAATAATTTGGGCAATTATGACTGTTGCATCATTCAGAGGGTTAAATGGTGTTTTTGCTGGAGACCTTTAATTAAAATAGATTACATGCACATTTCCCTGAAGTAATAGATATGTCCTCCCATTACATATCTAATTATTCTGGTAATAGTTTAAAAAATTTCCCGAATTTAAATTGACAATGGTAAAAATGTAAGGCTTTATTAACTTCACTGTGTAAGAAGTTAGAAATAAGGGAGTTCTTTTGATTTTGATGGGTCTGAGCATCTTTTCCATATGGATTCAATTCACATTTTAATCGGAATGTGGAAGTCATTACTCTGACATCTGAAACTGAGGTAGCAATAAAAAAAATTATCACAAACAAGACAGCAGACACAAATTATTTTGTGTTTATTACTGGGTGGCCCTTTTGAAACTTTCCTAAAGTTAATTGGTTCCAGATATTTGAGAATTGAAATTGTATTATGACAAATTTAGTTCTGGTCATATTTAGCATATTTAGCTTGGGCCTTCTCAGTAAGGCTGGCTTAAACAAACAGGAAAGTTGTCAACCCACTCATGTCTGTCTCCAGTTTTTGTTGTAGTAGCTTTAATCCCAGTGATTTGGTTTTATAAAGACCACCGAGAGAACAAACACTGGCAGTGACTGCACTGCTCTTGTAAATTATTTATCATATCTCTAAGGTTTTACTGTGGCGTAAGTGCTGCTGTGCTAGCTTAAGTCGTTCACAGAGATGTCATGTCGGATTAAATGCCGGTGTAGGGTTTGTGTAGGCCTGTGAGCAGCATTCCCCGGTGTCTGTGGTGGGAGCGGGTCCGTGCGAGGCTGCGGACGTGCGGCCCTGTCCCTGCTGCCATGGCGAGCGCGGGCCTGGAGCGGGCCGAACCACGGAGCCTGGAGTGTTGTCCTCTGCGTGCTGTGGTCGCAGGCGTTCGGCGAGATCTGGGGTGCGGGGTGGTGATGGGGTCCCTCACGTGGCTGGGAGCCCGGGGGCTTTGGTGAGGGAGGCAGGGGAGTCCAGGGCAGGGTGTGCGGCACGTCATGTTGTTCTTCTTGCAATGTGGTACGATGTGTTTTCTGTAGAAAATACAGCAGATTTTAAAAGGTTTGCAAAGAAGAGATAAATATGGCTAAATAGCGTTTTGAATGCATGTTAAGTGCATTATCAAATATATGTCATATATATCTTTCTGTATTCTTGTGTAGTCTACTGCTGTTGCTATATTTATTGAATATTTATTTGGTGTATTCATATGCCACTATTGTATAGCAATACCTTTATTTTTCCCTTTTAAAGCTAAACTTAGGCATGAAAAACGTTACAAAACCAAAGTTACCTTAGAATTTACCTTACATATCTATCAATAGGAACCTCAAACCTTTCTTGTTCCTGGAAGAAACAAGCCCTTTTTCAAACTTCCTGAACTTCTTACTATGGATGTCAACTTTTACTCTAGAAAGACTTCTAACATCCAGAGTTAGAAATAGTTAAACCTGTTTCTAACAAGTAAATTCAGTGATGAAATTCTTGCAGTGGTGAAGTCAGAAGTGGAACCTGGTTCTAGTAAGTAATTTCAGTAATGAAGGCCTTGCAATAGTAAATTCAAAAGTGGAAAATTGCTAAGAATTAGCAATTAGAGTTGCTTAATTAATAATGAGAATTGCTAAGAATTGATTATGTTTCAATGAAAGGATCTAATTTGTAGCTCTGTATGCCAAGTCCTTGGAAGACAATCTTTTTCCTGTATAAGACTGTGTATTATCAACTGAGGCACACTGATAATAAGATACACAAAAAATACACATTTATATGTATACATAAATGTTAAAACCACACCTGGTGAAAGGGAAGAGAATGCCTTTGTCCGTCTATATGTTTTCCAGAATTAGCAGTAAGTAACGACGTTAAAGGAAATGTTAGATTTGTGTAGGCATGGCTTTAATTAATACAAGTCTATGTTCTGTAAGTGTGGTGTTTGTAAAATTTATGAAAGAGTGCTAAACTGCATTAGGGTAATTTATGGACCAAATAAATGTCAGTTGCTAAGGTAAACTAGTGTAGGAAACAGTGTAGCTAGGATAAAAAAGTGAAGAACTAGAGTAAATTGTAAACGTTGTAAGAACAGCAATACAATTGTTTCTTTATATCCACCCAAGCAAGTGTAAGTTCTTTTACAATATATTTATTAACAGTCTCAGGCTAATAAAACAACACTTACAGAGCAATTTTGGACACTTTCCAGCTCTCTGTTTTGTGTAGCGACAAGTTAGGCCAGTCCTTTTTTTTTTTCTTTAATAAGAGAGAAAAAAAAAAAAGAGGAATCTGTATTCCTGGCTCCTTTATAAGGTTGTTAAATTTGCCGTTTGGCATGGCAGAGCAGTGTTTTGCATTGTGCTCAATTAGTGCAGACGAAGCAATCGAAGCGCCAGTTTCAGAAATGCACCTAATTACTATAAAACACTGAGAGATCCATTCATTCTGCGTTTCTGGCTCCGTGGGTGCCAGCCACAGAGACTCCAGCGACTTCTGAAGCCTAATCCTGATTCACGTCCCCGCGTTTCTGTGGCACTTGCATTTGGAAGCTGTAATGGGCTCTGGCTGTTTACGATCACGTGTTGCTGTGCCTCCCATCCGGAGGATATTGTGGAAGTGAACGCTAGGTGCATGGGAAGAAATGAAGAAAGACCCTCTGTGGCAGGGGTCAGAATAATTGAGAATAAAACGTAAAATGCCATCTCCTTTTTTTTGGGGGGGGAAGGGCTGAAGGGTGTATTTCTGTTATCAAGGCTCTGGATCAATTTTTGGAACAGGATTTACCCGCAGTTTGTATTAGCCATTATAACTTCACGGCTAGTTTGAGGACAGACGTCTCCCGGCTTGCTGACCAACCTTTCCCGTTAAGTCTTTTTTTTGGAGACTTCTGGTTGATAACTTCTTTTTTAACCAGCTGCTGGGCCTTTAGACCAAGACTTAACACAGATGAGCATCTTCTGCTTCCTTTAATGAGACCCATGTTTCAAACAACAAAACCACACCTCGCTGCTCTGGATGGAGCTGTTTTATGTGGAGTCTTTCGTAAAATGTTATTTCATCCTTCCCACTTTTTACTGGGTGAGGATGGCTGCTATCAGACAGTTCTCCCGTATAGATGCTTGTGTTAACGTAAAGCTGTAACACAGCTGCATCTGGGGAGCGTCTTACTTTTGACAATTCACGCTAACAATTTTTCTGCTGTTTTGATTGTGCAACTCCTGTAAATGCCAACAAACTCCATCGGTTTTAGCAGCTTCAGCACCATTTCTTCAGCCGTGTTATGAAAGCTTTCTGAAGTGTGAGCCTGGATGAGACATTAGAACAGTCTGATTTATGCACCCATTTGATGTTTCTTCACTTATCAGGATTAATTTGCTCATTTGATGGGCAGCATTGCATGTTTTAGGCTCAGTTGATTGTCTGCCACAGTTTCTTAATTGTTTTTAGTACTGCTACATTCCTTGTACAGTTTCTTCTTCTGTAAGTGTGATTTATGTAGTTTTTCCCCAAGAGGTATGAGCTATTATTTGGCTGTGCTAATATACAGGATGTTTGAATGAACATGCTTACCCATGCCGTCCAGGGCAGTTTATGTAAGAGACCTACTACATGTATTTGTTACCTTTAAACCTTGCCAGGAATAACTGTACGTTTTGTTCCTGGTCAGAAATCCTCTTTCTTGTCATTTTGTACTTGGTTAAAGTGTTTGTTGTACATCTTAAAATCCATATAGTTTTTGTAGCTTCCTTGCATGGGTAACATAAAGAGAATGGGTAAATATAGGTGAATAAAGTGGTCTGGTGAAGGGATTCTGTGGTTTTTCTGCTCTTAAGGTGAGGAGCAAGAACTGCAGGTTAAATTTCAGTCGAAGTTTGAGCCATCTCTTCATTGCTTTCCCTGCTTTCCTGATACTGTGATACAGCTCTGCATCAGCTGGAGTAGCTTAGGACCATGTTGTGGTTTCTGGATCTGGTAAGTCTAGCAGGAGATTCACTGGTGATGCTTCCTCTGTTACGCTCAGAAATGTGCAAACTGAGCTGCAGGCTGACAAATCTCTGGTTTTGTCTTTGCTCTGTGTGAATGTCTGATGTTGTGTGCTGGGACGTGCAGGTTTCCTACTTAAATAAATAATATGTTTTATACACAGGGTAGACTGTTATGACAGAATACACAAACCTACATGTGATGTACTACCAGACATTGATCTGCTAATGCTTGTAATAATTAAATTAGTTCTGGTCTTGTGCTGCAAAATGAAATGTGAATGCAAGGTTTTCCACGTAAGTGTTTTGCAAGGCTTTTTAAAATGAGATTTTAATGGTGTTGTGCTTGTGTACAGGAGTTGTATAATGGACAATGTAACAAAATTGAGATTAATAGTGTAAATTCATCATGAATAAAGCACTGATTTCAAAGATGCACTGTGTCCTAGATTAATATTGTTGGTATGAGATATATGAGATATGTATGAGATTTTTTCAAGTGTCATGTTTTGGGCAAGCATTTCCTCTATTTAAGTACATTGTAAAATTTCTGTTAACTTTAATGTGCAAAAAGGTTTTTCTTAAACAGGCCTTGGGTGGTTTTTTGGTTTTTTGTGTGTGTGGTTTTTTTTTTCCTTTTGGTAGTGTTGGTGTATTTTGTTTGTTGGATTTGTTGTCTTTTACTGGAGGATACCGAATCTTTGGTACTATTGTCACTGAAAAAGAAGGACATTTAAGGTAGAATGTTACTTTAATGACCACATTTGTAGTTAAATTTAGGTTCTCATTTAAAAGCTGGTACTCTTGCAGACCTGTGTGTAACACAGTTTTTCTGTATTTTAAATAGTCTGTATTTCTTTTAAGTTTTATTGTATTTTTTTATTTTCTCTAGATTTCTAAAGCTAGCTTCAGGGATAGTTATTCTCACAGTTTTCATGGTTTTATTACTAACCTGATGCTTCAGCCTTAAGGTTACGTACCTTTCAGTATAATAAGAATTGAGAATAATACACTTCTGAATAACAGTACTGCATGATAAAAGTTGTGCATGTCATCGTGAGAGGAATTAAATTTGGAGTGCAAAATACTGTGTTACATTCATGTGGTTCACTTATATGTGTGGGTAGTTTATTTTTAAAAACAGGCCAAAGAGGAAGATTGATTTCACTCCAAGTGAGCATCACATTTTTTCTAAATTATATTAAAGTTTAAGCTCTACTTACAGGATATCATATCCTGTGGAGATTAATTGTTACACTAATGAGATGCTTGTTTAACTTCGGTCTCTACAGTTGCATAAAACTGGTCTTTAACTGTGCAATAACGTCATTTCCTTGGGAGCCTTGCTTGTTCCCGATGAATGAATGAAGACGCCTTCTGGGTTAGCAGCCACTCAACACTTTTTTTAAGTGTAACCATTGGTGTGTGTTCGGAAGTTCCTTAAAATACAGTTTATCAGTTCCTCCATGGGCTTTTCTCTGATTCTCGTCAGCTGTAGTCTGTAAATACTTTACAGATTGTTAAAATTTATCCTCATACATCAACTGTAAAGTGGCAAATACTGTAATCATTATAGGCTTCAGAAGTAGTTGCTTAGTTATTTATTGTGATGGTGTTCACAAAGTATTTGATAACTTAGTGTCATTCAGTGTTAGAAAGCTGAGACATTTGCCCCTCTTTCCAAATTTGTCAGCTTGTATTTTTTTAGCGTGTTGGAATTTTAGTTGGTCTGTATGTTCTGAAGGTAACGGATGGAAATAACTAATTCAGTATTCTTTATGACTTTGGGAGGTAAGTGAAAAGTATTATTCCTCTTTGGAGGAGGAAGGGCCATGGTAGTACCATCAGGAGTAGATTTTTGGGTTCTCTTGATTTCCCACCCTTGGGAAGGAAGACCACAGTGTGCTTATTTACAGAACCCTTTGTATTTCGGTGATCTTGGCTGGTATCAGAGAAGAACAAAAGCTAGAATCCAGGTCTTTTGCATGAACTTTACTTGTTTTACCAATAATTTCATTGTGGTTCTTCCTGGTTTGCTCATAATTTGCCTTCCAAATTTTAGAGAAAGTGAAGCAGGGGTTGTACAGACCTGGCATGATCACCAAGTAGCTTTATATCCTTCTTTTACCATTGTCTATAGCAACAGTCCAAATTTTGATGAAAGGCTGATGCCTGGTGAGACCACTGCTATGTGACAGTAGAAATCGTCTCATGTTTTTTGCGTTAGAGTACGCTAAATTTTTTTCCTTACATAAAACCCTGGCCAGTTATTGTTAGGTTTACAGAGCTGGTTGGCAATAATTACCAGGTCATTACACACCAGACGAGGATTTTTCCTGGCGTTAAAGTCAGTTCACGACAGTAATTTTGGCAGTTGCAATGTTGTCGAGCAGGCCTGACTGAAAGCCTCTTTGGATCTAATGTGTTTCAGGACGTGAAGATTGTAGCCAACTGCATCTCAGGGGGGCTGAGTCTGAGTCTGGCTGATGCCTGGATTTTTAAGGGCATTTTACTAATTGAGCTTTACATTTGGTGTTTGTCCTCCAGTCCTGCTCCTGGGCTGGCTGCAGTAGTTCATCAGTCCGGAGCGTCATGGAGAACGTTCAGGAGCAGGGAGGAGGAGTATCCCACTCCTGGCACGACAGAGGGACAGAAGTCTAGTGTTTTAAACTTAGTTACTGTACATGGGTGAATTCTGCATTTTTAGAAATTCAGAATTCTCTAGCCACAAAATCTGAGGTGGTGAGTTCTCATAATTTTTGTCTGAGCAGATTTCACAGACTTTACTACTTTTCGCTGTACACATCAAGACTTTGATTATTAAAAAGCGAGGCTTCTGGAGCACAGTTGCACCACGGCTTCTGTCAACAGTCTCAGTGTTCAGAAGAGACATGGCGCTTCTGATAGTGGGTGCAAAGGAGAAGCGTGGCTTCCTTCTGAGATTGGTCTTGAGATAAAAGCTTCCTGCCTTTCTGGAAAAGAGAACGCAGTATGCAGGTGTGGTGTGCTGTGGGCCCTGCACTACTTGGCAGAGGCGGCTGTTCTCAGACCCCGGAGGTACTGCTGTCATGCCAGTTTTGAAGAACGATGCTTGGGAAGAAGAAATCTTGCTCGTCCAGTTTATCTGAAATGGCTTCGCTTGCAAACTCTGTTGAGCATTATGCAGTCTGTGAGTGAAGACCTATAGTAGTTACTCTGGGGCAAAATAAGTTTCTCAAGAACAGGAAGAGGTTGACCAGTGCTTCTGCCAGCTCTCAAAATATTGTTCTAAGTCCTGAAATTTTTAGCTCTCCTTAAAAGAAAAAACAGGTTTTGTTTTTTTAAATAATGCAGAATACTCCATTATGTTAGTAGTTACCATTCCCCATAATCCATACCAAAATTAAATTGACTTTCTGAAACTTCTTGCTGAATGTTTTAAGTGGTTTTAGTCAGTTACAAACCACGTTTGATTTGGTTTTTTTATAGACAACAACATGTGATAAATAAATCATACAAATTCATTTTTTTGTTAGATCATTTCTAGAGTACACATACCCATCATTGCAAACAATTTAGCTGTTGTCTGAATCATGGAAACTTTTCTAAGCAGATGAGGGAGGCATTTTTAGAAGCTGCACCAAAAATGAAATAGCATTAACCTGTGTCTTCTGTTTCTAATTAGTTTGGAAAGGTTGTGTGACACGCACATGTTTAAACAATAAGGTTGGTAAGGGAGTTGAGCGTCTCATCCAAAGTAGATGTAGTCTATAGTACTTATTGTTTGCAGCTTGGTGATGATAAATCATTAGTTTGAAAATGTTTTTTGGATTGGGTTTTTATTAGTTTAACTCATAACTCCATGGGCAAATTACAATACATGGAAACAAAACAATTGAGACAAAGAAATTTTTGTTCCATTTGCAAATACTGAGAGCTACTACTTAAAATTGCTACCAGTGGGAAATGTAAAAGATGAGGTAATCCCCTAAAGAAAAAGGACCATGGTTGTGAAACACATTGAACATCTTGTAAAGCTTGTATGGAATGCACTGAACTGAACCCGCTCAGAGTTCATGCTAACAAGAAATTCTGGTCAATGAAGGCAGATAAAGGAATTGTAAATGACTGTATTTAAATTAGTCTGGAATTCCAGAACACGTGCTTGGATAATATGAAATAAAGCTGTGTAAATATGCAGCTCATTAATTTAGGGGTCATAGTGAAACTTAAAAATGTCTGTGTTACAAGCCCCAAGGCTGCTGGAATAGCTTGCTGGTGTCATTAAGGGTTTTAAATCTCTGCTATTTTCCAGGGGTTAGAGCAGAGAATAGGGATCAGGGGTCTTTGGGACTACTAGGAGCTAAGTCAAATAACTTGCTGAGGAACGATTCGTGGACTGTGAAAGCTCATGTCCGTCTGTGTTTACTTGTATTGCAGAAGAGTTTGACTTCAATTGTTTATGATAGCTTGGTAATGAATTCTACAGGAACATCCTGGTGCTCATTGCCATGTCACACATCCTTCTCATCTGTCAGCTTGCTTTCATGGTGATCTTCACCAGTGCTCCTTGGACCAGCAGTGCCAGGCGCTAGAAAATCGCAGCAAGGAGCCAGAGTGGACAGGCAGGCAGAGATGTAGTTCAGTAGCTCAACAAGGCCAAGTGCAGGGTCCTGCACATGGGTTGGGGCAACCCCTGGTGTCAGTGCAGGCTGGGGCATGAAGGAATTGAGAGCAGCCCCACCAAGAAGGACTTGGGGGTACTGGTGGGTGAAAAGCTGGACATGACCTGGCAGTGTGCGCTTGCAGCCCGGAAGGCCAACCGTGCGCTGGGCTGCATCCCCAGCAGCGTGGGCAGCAGGGCGAGGGAGGGGGTTCTGTCCCTCTGCCCCGCTCTGGTGAGACCCTCCCGGGAGTCCTGTGTCCAGCTCTGGAGCCCTCAGCACAAGACAGATCTGGAGCTGTTGGAGCGGGACTGGAGGAGGCCACAGCAGCGATCAGAGGGCTGAAGCATCTCTGCTGTGAGGAAAGGCTGGGAGAGCTGGGGCGGTTCAGCCTGGAGAAGAGAAGGCTGCGGGGAGACCTTACTGTGGCCTTTCAGTGCTTAAAGGGGACTTATGAGAAAGATGGGGAAAGACTTGTTAGCGGGGCCTGTTGCGATAGGACAATTGGTAATGGTTTTAAACTAAAAGAGAGTAGATTCAGACAAGATGTAAGGAAGAAATTCTTTACTGTGAAGGTGGTGAAACACTGGCCCAGGTTGCCCGGAGAGGTGGTCGATGCTGCATCCCTGGAAACATTCGCGGCCAGGTTGGACGGGGCTGTGAGCAGCCTGATCGAGTTGAAGATGTCCCTGTGCGTAACAGGGGGGCTGGAACTAGCTGATCTGTAAAGGTCCCTTCGAACCCAAGCCATTCTATGATTCCCTGTAGTGCTGGAGTTCAGTGTAGCTGTGGGCTCAGGGCGGTGTTGCCCTGACACTTGGTGGCTGCACCAAGCCGGGGCAGACCTGCTGGTTCTGCGCGTTGTTGTTCCAGCAGGCCCTGGCCAGGCAGCAGCAAAGTCCCACATGGATCAGTTCCAAAGAGGGTGGAGGGAGGTGGGAAGTCTTCCTGCTGCAGGGACGGCGTGGGATGGAGGGCTGGGTGCATGTGCTCCTTCCTCACATTTTGGAGCTGGAAATTTGAAGATTTCGCTGCCCGTGAGTCCCGGGGGAGCACTGACTACGTGCAAGTGTACTCATATATTCCTGGGCTGGCCAGAGTGGTCTTTCAGCTCTTATCTTTTATTCTATCTGGCAGCATTACTAGTCAAAACCATTTTTGACAGTTGTCGTGTGCTGTCTGCAGGCGGGCTTGCAGCTGTTTTCTGTCCTGGTGCTGTGCGACTGGGAAGGAGGAAGGTTCTAGCTGGCTTCTCAGAGGCAGAGACCTCTGCTCGGTGCTGGTGGCGAGGCAGCATCGCTTGGACCTCCTGTCTCTGGCATTTCTGTCAGGGCAGAGGAGATTAAATGGCTTGGTTCTCCAGTTTCCCATGCTGGCTTCTGGCCTGGTTTGTGGGTAATTCTGTTCATCAGCGTTATACGGCTGGATTTTTATTTTTATTTTCTGGCTTCCTGATACTTGGTTGATTGCAGTGTTGAGCTGTTCAGTCCTATCTGCAGAGAAAATTAGAAAAAGGTGAAAGTCAGTTATGGGCTGGGACCGGGAATCCCAGTTAAATACCAGGCGTTTTTTTGGGAGGGGTCTGGGAGGAAGGAAAGGGAGAAGAACAGGTAGAGAAGTCAGTAGAAGAAAAAAAAATATTATCTTGGAAAAAGTTGCAAATACTGCAACTGCAGACTGCTGGGTTCAGATTAAGATAAATAAATACTAATACTTTTATTTCATCCTCTTGGTAGCTCGCGGCGCTCGATTATTTTAGTGCTTGGTTTGTTTGTTGAGTGTGTGTTCTGCAGCTGGGAGTTTTAAATCTCTGTTAAGGAGAGGCTGAGGTTCCTGAGCCAGTCTGCAGCAAGGGGATGTTATTGCAGTGGAGACATAGCGAAGGCTAAAATGCAGAGTCTGTCAGTCTGTCACCACGATGTATATTATCTTTTTGGTGTTAAGAAGATCAAGGGTAGTTTAGTTAGGTGGTAGGGTAGAGGTAAATTAATTCATAAGAGAGTTCATTAACTCTGAAAGATTTAGTTCAGTGGGCAAATGGAATTTGTTAGTGCAATAGAAATTGCACTGATAATATAATAGCATGAACTGATCAAATAGTTGTGTGTAAATTTGAACCTGTGTTTACACGACAAATCTACAAATATTCTAAGGAAGGAGCAATACGTAACGGAAAAAGAGCTACCTGTGCTCTTAATCGTGATACTTTTAATACTGGTTTATTTATATGATACTAGTGATGAGTTTTACAAACCCCAAAACATCTAGGTAGGGAATCAAGATACATTTATTATTTGAGAAAGGAGAACTGTTTTCGGTTTGTGCTTCTGTTGTAGAAGATACATGGCCATGTGTGGGCTTTATTTGCTTTCTGCCCTCCAGTCTTCCAAGCTGGTCTTCCCTCCTCCCCCGTAAATCAGAGCAGATTTGGCCCTGCTCTGGTGCATCAAGAGCTTCCCCAAGATAGTCCTGCAAGCTGGTAATTGCAGGGACTTGTGAATATTGCGGCTACGTGTCCTTCCATTCCTTAGGTGCATCATGATTTTCATTTGGGGAAGTCAGGAAAACATGTTTATACAATAGAATTGTAATAGCCTTCTACTAAAGGTGCACAAAAATGTTGTGTAAGTAGCCAGAGGAAAGGGAGATCAAGCATTACGGAATGCAAAGGTGGGTGTTTGGTGCAATGTTTTCTCTAAGCGTTCACATTCTGAAAGCTGAAAATGGAAAAAAAATAGAGAAGTTTCAGAAAACGGGTGCAAAGCTATCGTGAGCTCTGTGAAATATGGTTTGTGGTGGGATTTAAATTGTTTAGTCTTCATAGTTAAGTTGCTTTTGTAGAAGGCAAAGATTAAGAAGTGATTTGATCTGCTAATGACAATGGAAAGAGCTTGTGTCTCAGATGTCTGGTACATACTGATCTGCTCGTCGTACACGTAAGGTTCAAATGAGGGCAGAGACATTCAGACTTCTTTAAAAAAGTAAAGGACAGAGGTACAAGGAATTCATACCCGTAAAATGGGATGAATTAAATGTTTTATGGTTCTCCAAAAGATAAGAATTTAAATAAGTCTTTAAGAGCATCAGTTCAGCTTCAGTGTTGTATTTTAACATATTTTAAGTATAATTTAAATTCATAAAATACATAGAGTGGCAGCAAATTCTATGTTGGTGGTGTTGTAATTTCATTAAAAGCTGTAACAATAAATAAGCTCATCAGTTAAGTTAAATCTGTCATCTGGACTAAGGTTTAGATGGAGAAAATTGTCTTAGATTTGAATTTTTGTGGACAGAAATTAGGAAAAAAAATGTGATTTCAGAAACTTCTTGTACATTTTCCTATTCATTATTGCTTCCAAATCTCGCCAAGTCAACTTTTTATAGCACTCGTGCTTGTTTTCAGAAGCTGTGTGACGGTTAGCTAATAACGGCTGTAACAATAGTTCATTTGCAGTATGGAATCAAACTGAAAAATGTTATTGATGGTTTCGGATAGACTGTTGAGAACATTTTTTAGTGTAATTTGCTTTTCGTAAAGAAACACAGATTTTGCAGGCCAGAGCTGTCAGCCAGCTATTGTAGCCAAGACGAACAAACTTAGGAGGAGTGAAAAAAAGTCTTGTGGTATTCTGTCCGTTTTTATTCTTACAACAAATTGCACCATTTTCATTTTAATTGAATCTGTAAATTGCTGTGAATGACTTCCAGAGGTCTGTGCCTTTCAGGACATATCTTTAAATAGAATTTTTTTTTTAAAATGCACGTTTAGAAGTAGATGCCAAAATTGTCAGGTCATTAAAAAGCATGAATTTCTAAATTAATTAATTTGCATTAGCAATCCCCTCCACTGCTTTTATTTGGAGTTTTAACTTTGGTAAAACAGTAACTATTTAGATGAGGTATTATAAGAGTATTATATTTTTGTGAATACCTAGAAAATTCAAAACATCTGGAATCTGAAGTTACTGTTTTTCTTGCCTTTTGTCCTGCAATTTCCATCAATAATGCACAATTATTTTCCACTTTAGTTCTGGTTCATACAATACAAGTGGTTTCTCCTTTTTTTTTTTTTTTTTTTTTTTTTTAAC
>Ga0065711_1029599_pt1 | contig 35557 bp, 11 predicted proteins | sample Hoacrofraction12_FD_59098 | JGI IMG/M metagenome (GOLD analysis project Ga0065711, IMG submission 59098) | Hoatzin crop microbial communities from Cojedes, Venezuela - Epithelial fraction 12 v2 (version 2) | ecosystem: Host-associated > Birds > Digestive system > Esophagus > Crop | place... | reverse complement strand
GGGGGGGGGGGGCAACTGGAAGCCTGGCACGGGGGGATTTCTGCAGGTAGTGATGCTACTGAGCTCAGCAAACACGCAGCATCAGCACAACGCCAGGCCTGTACGTCTCGTAGGGCTACGCCGACCCTGTCTCCTCCTTCCACCCCTCACTCCTATCTGATCACATTTTAACAGCCAGAGAAACGATGACTAATGAATTAAATATCTATCCCAGGACAACCCTGATTGCAGCCGTGTATACCATTCATAATTTTTGATTACTCGGGGTCAAGCTCCAAATACCAGGAGGAAGAAATTGCAGAGCAATATTAGTAGGGTAGGAAAAAAAAAAAAAATTACAAAGCAGCCTATCTCCTCTGCTGATGATCAGAAGATTGGCTGGCTAAATTCTCCAAAAGCAGCCTTCAATTTTTTATCTGGCTATTTATAGAAATCTGCAGAAACAGCTGAGCTGAGTGAAGTGATGTCACTTTTGCTGGGAGGATGGCTTGCTCCGCGGCGTGCGCCAGGGCAGCGGAGCCCGCTGGAAGCCGAGTCCACAGCCCTACGGTGCGAGGAGCTGTAAACACGGGCATTTTTCAGCTCGACTGATCAATACGGCATTGATGGCTCTCGGCTGACCTTCAACCCCTCCGGAATAGCAATGGGCCGGCACTGCATCTCGCAGTCTGCGAGGGCTGCCGCACATTAGCTACCAATTTTACAATCGATCAGAAGTCATCTTTGTCAATAAAGCTCGAGATTTCAAGCAACGGCAAGCAATTTTTGAAAGGTCAGGACTGGGTTTTTATTTGCGCGACCTCTGCTTTCAAGCCATAGCGCAGTCCCTTATACCCATTAAAAGTAGTAAGAAAATTTAAGATTTTTTTTTCTTCCCCCCCCTTCCGTGTATTTTTAGTAAGCCTTTGGGCATTTTCCCTGTCCCTAAAAGAATACGGTTGCGTGGCAACGTCCCCGGTTGCCATGGAGACTCGGTGTGTAAGCAGCTGCCGCAATCAGCATTAACTCCGGGCTTGCAGGTTTGTCATTCCAATGCATAGGGAGGGGGAGACAAATAGGACAGCAGCGCACTGCCGTAAAAGGGAAGTCACCTAGATAATGTCACTCACAAACATATGTTCCTCAATTATTCTTTCCACTGTTTTATTGCCGCAATTATAGCTAAACTAAGATTACAAAATTATATGGTTTTAATTTGCCTCCATCGACTATGTTTCACTTCCATTAAAATTAAGTCTAAACCCATTTAAGTAGCAAACTGTTGGCTTTGTAGGGGATGGAGGATTTTCGTTTACCGGTGGGTATTTCGAGGACTAGGTAAAAATAGTACCTCTAGGAATCTTAATAGCTAGCCGAAAGGAGGCACAGTCCCAGGCACTGGAGCTTTATCTGCCTCTCTCTTTCGTGCTGTGTTGAACCCTACGGCATGGCCACGGCCAGCGATGCTGGCCATGACCATCCTCCTCCTCTTCCTCTCTTTGGCACCCCTCCTCTGCAAAAAAATAATGTGAAAACCGTGTATTTGGCCATCTGCAAGGTTCGCGCTGGGCTCAGCCCACCGGGTGCTGCAGCAGCCTCTGACACAGCCTTGTGCAGTCGCTGCGTTTGAGGACCCCTGCAATAAACAGGCGCAATGGGGTTGACTTCGAAATGAAGTAACGCAGCATTAACCCTGAATTTCCTTACATCGGCAGTCTTTAGACAATCCTTTAATGTTACTCGAATATATTTTATTATCTTTATTTTAGAAGAAGTTTCATTTTGCTCTGTTGCTGCCTGGCTGCTTCTGATCATATTAAAAACAAAAAGTAAAATGCATTAGGAAGGGTATGGCAGGTGATGAAATCCACCTCCACAACTATTCTGCAAAAACCTACAGTTAGTGGTAGTAAAGGGACTTTGGTTTGGATTTTGTAATGCATAGGTAGAAGCATTTAATCAGTGTTAAATACACACATTTGCACAGCTGTGCTGATTCTGTTGTGTAAGCAAGAACCTATTCATGATTTAAAATATTAGGCCACAGAGTGATGCTGACTCCCTCAGAAACAATTCCACGTGATGGGAAGAAGTAGTGTAAACAAGTACATAAACATAAACTTGACGTTCAGATCCATATGATTTATTTACCAACCTTTTCACATAACCAGTTTTTAACCCTGTTAAATCCTACCGTTCTATGAGGGCATTTATTACTGTGAATTTGCATAATTAAAATATACATACCCAGTCACCAATGTTTATAACCTATACTTACTCGGATTCTTATTAAGGCTTGCATGAGAAATCCAGGTCTTCTAGATATCGTTTTAATTAAAAGATAAACCTAGCATTGTATCCTTTTCCGAAGGAATCTAGTATCTATACCAAATTGCAGCTGAAAATATGTTTTCATTTTTCACTCCTGCAGAAATGGCTGAATACATATCTGATGAGATTTTCAGGGTAAAAAACATGCTCCCCAGAAAAGACCTTGCATGCCACCATTTAGATAGAAGCTTCTTTCTGTGGTCAAGTTGCAGTCTATAAACCTCTGAAAACAGGGGTTTATAATGAAAATATGGCAAGACCCTTCACTACAAAAATGCTAGCAGGTGCTGTTATAATATACAAATCCAGATAGCATACAGTGACCTATTTTCAAAACCAGGCCAGGCAAAATGACATCGAGAAATTGAATTCCTTGCCCTTACTTTAATAGTGTCTTGTCATGCAATCTTCAAATCAGGACGGGTGATCATTGCAAAACAATCCTTAACCCGAGGGACAACGGAAATGTTCTCAGCGCTAATACCTCAGGCCCATCACACTGCTTACAATAATTGGCTGATTGCAGAGGGCAGGTATAGACCATTCAAATCAAAAATATCCTTGGACAGCGGTGGGGTTTTGCCCTTTTTAAAGTTAGAGGCCAAAATAAACCATATACCTATATTCTGCCTTATTTTGTTGTGTCATCAAAAATAGCTGGCAACTGGGAAAACAAACTGCGCTGCTAAAAATACGCTGGTAGTTATGCAGAGATATTTAAAATAGATTAGCATATGGATTAACTCAAATTCAGAACTGTCTTTAACCCTTCGATGACCACAGTTATGTCTTCATATAGCACAGATTTGCAGCAATAAAGTCAAACTTGGCTCCTGAGTGTCAAAAAGGTTTATCTGGTAAAGCAAGCATGGCCGCTGCTGTTTCTCTTTATAGAGGGGGCTCAATGGTATCTAAACAAATGTAGCCAGATTGAGTACTTTATGAATTCTCTTACTGTATCATTGGGGTTTTCTTTTTAGCAAGGCCCATTTCAGAAGGCCTTACTCGGGTGGGAAATTTAATTTCTTGCTAAAAATATATTCAAAATCTATAGAATAACGCCCTGGAAATGGCTGCAAGGGAAACACATAAGATTGCAACTCTGTACAGCTATACTAAATCTTACAGTTAGAAGCGAGCGAAATATCTGCAAGGCAACGTAGAAAAACTCTAAACTGAAAGAGTTGTATTATGTAACAGAAAATAAGTTTTGTTACAGTAAGCACATTTTCTGAACAACAAGCAACAACTGCTCAAAATGGTTTATTTTTATCAAAATAATCTAATCTCTGAAATAAATTTTTGTAGCAGACATTCAAAAATAACTATTTTACTGTGTGCCACCTGCAAAATCCAGTATTTTGTTGAATTTATTGAAAATTCAGTATTTAAGCAAGGTCAGAATTCATGCGAAATGAATAGCATATCTCACAAGAAAAGAAGTCCCGATTTAAAAATATCAGTTTTGCAAAATTCTTCTTCCAGTCTCATTTTTTGCCAATTACAGGATAGCTATTACTGATTTAAATAACTGTAATGTTTAAAATAAAGCATTTTTCAAAGTTTTCTGTTCTAGAGACACACAACCATTTCCACTACATCCATCAACACATTTTCCCCACAGTGGCCTTATTTTTTATCACTATAGACTGAAACCAAAGTTTTGCTGTTTGCTTTTGTTTGTTTGTTTGTTTTTTTAATATGGATTCCCCTAATATATTGACTTAATTTTTTTAAAATGCTGAGCGTTTATATCTCTTTTTATGGGAGAAGGCTGTTGTTCACTGCAGGGCAAAATGTTAGGTGTTTGAATGCTTTGACCGAAATGCTCATATTAAAACTTCTTCATCCGTAATAAGGTTTTTGGTGTTGGTGTTTAAGAATAATATTCTTATATATACAGAACACAATCACTTCTTCTTGTCTCTTCAAATAAAATATTTTGAAATAAAATTTAATAAGTGCCCATACTGAAAATGGGAAATAAAATAGTTTTCTAACAGGAGAATCACAAGCAACATTGCTTGGAAAATATGCTGTGCACAATGGCAAATGGTTTAGAGTGAAGTGGCCCTGAGAAAAGCCTTCCTGAATTCCCGGGATTCCTCCTCAGACTGGGCACAGGGAGGTCCTGTAAGGGTCCTGAATGGGAAGCTGGATTCCCTTCTGGGAGGTGGAAAGGGGAAAGTGCCAGAACCAAAGGAAGAAAAGCTGAAGGACATTCCCCAGTGTGTGCCTTCTTTCTACTAATATCTGCCTTACAAAACCAGAAAGAGACCAGTCTGAGGCAAAATGCTCCTACAAAAAGCAACTGACAGGCAAGCAGAGGACTACGTACAACTCTCTACCAACAATTCCTGCTGACACGTCATCCTGTGGACGGACAGTCACAGAGGGAGAGAAGTTACTGCCAGAGCTAGTGGGCAACCGCCTTTGCAAATACGGGGATGAAAAACCTTGTTTCTACAGGCACATAGCTAACAACATTTTTTTTTTTTGTTCCTGCACAGAAACATGCCAGGCAAAATCCCTTCTGAAACAAGCATTTTCCTGAGGTGAAATGTACATCAAAAGCACTGGGAAGAGTAGCATTTCAAAAGCCTGATGTGGATGGCAGAACCTAGGTACTACTGACCTGTACAAAGACACAAGAAGAAAAGGTATAATTATGGCATCCAGTAGCACTGATCCTGGCTCTTAGGATGCTCTGTGAACTGATGTTACCTCTCAAACTGCTTAAAACAGGGGAGTGAATTGCCTGAAGTGTTAGCATGTAGATGCTGTGGCAAGATGCTAACAATGGAAAAAAATGTAAAATTAAAGAATATGCTTCTGGCAAAGAAATTTAATAGTTATCATTTGTTCCCTACACTTCAATTTAAATGTATTCTATATTCTAGTATGTATCCTTTAAAAAAAGGTTTCTGTTCTCTAATGAAGCTTTTGGTCCATTTGGAAAGGAGAAAGATCATAGATGTTATGGATTTCATTCTAAGTCAGTTAATAAAATCTCCTTTCTCGGGTATCATTTTGGCATAATCAGACAACCTTGTATCGCTATTATCAGAGGAATCTACTCCATTACACGGTTTTTATTACCTGTACATAAGGTTTTAGGGAAAATATTTTGAGAGAGACAATGAATGTTTAAATAAATGTGAAAGATAAAACATCTGAATGTTGCTTCAAGTAAAAGTCACTGGTATAAAAGATTATAATTAAAAAAATATATCTTCCACTTTCATAGCAAAAGAACAGTAACATTCTGACATTCTGAGGGCTGAATTCACATTTTCTTTGCCTAAAAATCCAAAGAAAACCATAGGAGTTTGTTCTCCAGTTATAGACCTGTAAAGCTCTTTGCCTTGTGCACATGCATATCTGTACATGCATAGGCAGACATGCACGCATGCATGCGCGCACACACACACATGCTGGAAAGACGCTTTTGTCTTGAGGGCCGTTTCTGCTCTGCAGAGATCGTAGCATAGGGTGCTTAGTTAATAAGAGGAATATACAGAACGGTTATAACATTTAAAACAACCATTTTCTATTTAAATATTTTTGATGGCAACCGATGGCCTTTAGGAAAAAAAGAAAATATGGGGTTTTATAATTGAACTGATAACTTCAGTAAAGTATACCACTTTTTTGGTTAATTCTCTCTCTTTCTTCTCAGAAAAAAAAGACTGTGCAGTTGGCGCTGAAATATCCACCAAATCCTATGCTGTACTTAACGTGGCTGTTAGCAGATTACATCATAAATACACACACAAAGTGATTAAAAACCGACATTTACTATCTTTTCTTCTTTTTCCTTTCTGCAGTCTGTCTCTTTTTTACTTGTTCATTTTCTTCTGATTTTTGAAAGATGTTATGATAATATTCTCTTTCATGCTTTTATTGTATTTTTAGAATCTATTCTCCATTATCAAAGATGCTACCAAGGGAAGACCCTTTACGGAGCTTATTAGATTTCGAGAGTAGTCCAGTGTTGTTCAGAGCTAATAAAACAAGAGACAACTGCAACAGCAACAATACTTGGGCTTCATGTGAAAACGGTTTTTAGTCTGTGCCCTAAGCAACACCAGTCATTCATTCATTTAGCAATAAAGATTACATTTCAACATTGTCATGTACTAAAGAAAAAATTAAGAAAGGTTACAAACCTCTTGCAAGGGCAGAAACAAATCGCAGTTCCACTTCAAGCGTATTTTTCAGCTCTACCCTGTTAAAATGCTTACGTGTACTATTGCAGCACCTTTGTAAACTTCTGCACAAATATCTCACACAGATATTAAACTGCTGGAGTAAAATATTATACACATTTCTATAAATGGGTGAGCGAGATGTACGGGTGCTGATGTTGAGAAAAGTCAACACCAGAGAAGTCTTTCAAGTACTGAACCTCCCTCACAAAACCCATCAGAAACAGATTATTCTGCACCCATTTTACAGGTAGATAGAGTAAGGTGGGGCATAGTTTCCCTTACCAAGGGTGAATCGTCAAGTGAGCTCTGGAAGTGGACCCATGGAGAGGTGTTGTAGTAGTGGGAGAGTGAGACACTCTCCCTCTACGCTGGGGGGAACACCCAGAGATTGACATCACCAGTGATGGGGATCTCAAAGACAACCTTTCCCTCCACCTTCATCACACGACAGCTCACTCCAGGTAAGGCTGGAAAACTGGTATCTGCCAGCAGTGAGCCCACAGCCACGCCAAGCTGCTTGGCCCCTTCCAACAATTTGGTTTGGGGTTATGGTCATTGTTGCCCCTTGGAATTTCATAAATGAAATTTGGGTAGCCCCTAATGACTGCAGGAGCCTTCCATGTTCATGTGTGGTGTCTTCAGTAAGTAGCCTAGGCAAATAAAGACAGCTGAATAGAGGGGTGATACTGACCCAAACGTATCCCTATTTTTGTACTATTTTACAGGAGACGCTTAATCAGACTGAAAGCTGCTTTTGTAGGCTTTCATAGGAAATGCCTTTTAACAAAAAGGGGAGAGGGATATTCACAAAGCGATGGCAAGAACAGAAACTGGAGGTTTGAAAGACCCACCAGGAGAGGGAATTCAGCCCACTTATATTAAATCAGCTGTTACTTTTTCTCTCCCCCCTCCTCCCCCCAAGTATTGCGTACCCAAAAAGAAAATGATGTGAATCCATTTTCGGTACTGACTGCTTTTAATCCCACAGATCAAAACCATCCTACAGTTTCCAAATGCTTTTTCATTCTAAAGGTAAAACATTTCACAGGAAGATGTGAGGGGTAAGTCTTTCCAATCACAGATTTTAAACTCAGTTGCTTGAAAAATATAATGAACTTTAAAAAAATCAGAAAGGGCCTAAATCCTGAAGACAATGGGGGTTTTGCCATTAATACCTAAAGCAGCGGGATTGTGCACAGAGTAATCAATTGCCGAACAAGGCCCTAGGAACACAATCAAGGAAAGAGGCTACAGGAACATACAATATTTCACATTTAATAAATGGTCTTTTGAGATTACAGCTGTATAGAGTAGCAATAGGGAGAAAGACTATAACACCAAAGTAGGGATTATATACGTACGTCTGTCTGTCTGTCTGCAGGGTGGAATTTTAAGCAATAATTTTCATATAACCTGTCAATAATAAGCATGCTTTAGCAGAGTCACAGTTTGCTTCAATTTAAATCCTTATTCCTTAAAAGCATATTAAAGATTATTCTATCTTCAAGGGGGCGGAGGGTGGGGGAGAAGGTGGCAGCGATATGTCTTTGATGGACAAATCAGACTGGCTCCTAACAATACCTGTCTTTTGAAAGCTGAGGAATTACGATAAAATATTTTAGGTACATCTTTGCTGTCAAATACCGTATTCTTTCAGTATTTATTGTACTAACAGTGTTATTTACAACAATTTTAGTAAAATAAAGTTAGAGCGGTTTCATTGTTGCTTGTTAATCAAGTTTTAGCCTTAAAATAATGCTGAAATATGTTGTTCCTTAATAGGCAGAAAAACTTCCAAATGGTAAAATATCTACAGCATACTCTCTTTCTCTTCCAAATTCAGTATACAACTACAATCTTTTTACAGTTACTACAGTCAGAGGATTGTGTGCTCAGGCAAATCATACTGGAAGTGATGACTGAAAGAGAAAGATCTGATTTTGATTGGGTTCTTCCCACCACCTTCACAGATTTTTTGGTCAGATTCTTCCTTCTCCTTCTCTCTTTATCTTTCTTTCCTCCCTAAAAATCCCCAGACCCTCTGCCTCTCTACCATCACTCATTCCATCTTTAACTCAAAACCAGATTTGGATTGCTCCCTCAACCTGGTCTCTGGGTGGATCCGCACGTGAAGCTAGGCACGTTATATTCACGTAAAAATTAGGGAGACCTTTCCTACTTTTTATACTACTCTTCACACAATGTCTTAGGCTCTTAATCATAACCTGTATTCCCTTTTCATTTTTAACCCAGCGGCCCACTCATAGTTCATTTCAAGAAATAAAATGATTGTTTCACCGTTCTCGATCACAACAAATTATAATCATTAATGCTCAGCTTTGATTTTTTTCTCATAAAGTAGCTTATCAGTGGACTGCAGCTGCTTTCTTGAATTCAGAAAAAATACCAGTTATTAATTACAGTATCATATATCACCCATATATATGACCATATGTGTATATATCAGTCTGCCTAGATTACAGTAACAGGCTGAGTCTATGAGGAGGGGGAAACGTGCATGGGAAGGCTGGAAAGTATGCTTCTAATTTGATTACTGTTTCGATTAGCATAGAAACTATGCTAACTTCCTTCTACTATCTTTATAAAATTAAGATCTTATGCTTTTGTTGCCTTTTCTTTCAGCTTTTCCTGCCAAATAGCAAATAACTTGAACAAAGACTGATTTTCAGACAACTTTTTTCGAAACAGAAATGTTGCAGTTGTGCTTTCCAGTATCCCACACACGCACATTAGGTATCTTTCTCCCCTGGAGTGCCAGAAAAAAAACATGCATTCCTTCTTGCTACAAATCTGTAAATCTGAAAAGAAGAGGCCACATGAATAGGAAAGCTCTTTATAGAATAAAAAGCGTGGGGTGTTTTTAAGTAGGACTGTAAGCCCTATTCTATTCAAAGTAATTAAAGGATCAGATCAGGTTAATGTGAGGACCTAGGTCAATAAAGTACTGTAGGTTGACCCTTTTTAATCCTTCTCAATTCTATAGGCTGGGTTTCTGACTGCTCTGTTTGACTCACAGAACTGTAATAGGTGACAAAGATGTGCAGAGAATTGTGGAGAAAAGTTGAGATTTATATCAATCCCACCACACATTATTGAGCACAAGTGTGAGGAGGTGCTTGGGGTGAGGTAGATGGCAAGCTTTAGGACTGGCTGCTTCAGTGCTATGCGTTTTTCAGTCTGCCAGCTGGTGAAACAACTAAGTGAAAAAGCTCAGAGAATATTTTGGGTTTGAAGAGTAAATCCATAGTGCTCTAGGTATTTTTAAAATTATTTTCTATCAACTTTTTCGTTGTTTGATACGTGCATTTCCACACTTCAAATACCCCTCCCCATCTGTCACCCCCATCGGTGGGTGCATACAGCGGGGTATGCCTGTGCCTGAGCTCTGGGACCACCAACAGCCAGCATTTCAGAGTAGAAGTGTGCAATGCAGGACAAGCAGTGCTCCTGCCTCTGCATCATCCAATGCAGTGGAGGAAGCTGCATGATTTCGCTAGGCAAGGGAAGGAAATTTTGATAGTGAGTATCCAACTGAACTGCAATGAAGTTGAGCTGGAAGCATGAGGATAGCCCTTCCCTCCCTAGGTGTAGCTCTTGAGCAGATCATCTGACCTACGGCAGACAGCAAGCATAAATATCTGCTTGGAAGTAATCTGGAGGATTCCCAGCTCCACACGAGCATGTGTCAATCATGCAGGTCAACAGCACTGGCCAGCAAAGGATTTGCTCCATAAAGCACTGGGTGGACTTTGCAACGTACTACGGATTAAGCTGATGGCTCTATCTGTAGGTCCAACCCTGCATAATGAGCGTGCCCCAACCTCCTCTCTGCAAAATCTCAGTACCTTTCAGGTCCACAGTAAAATCCCTACTGGCATCTGTCAAGGTAGGGCTTTGCTATCTCTTGCTGTTTTTCTGACCAATATTTGGATCCAAATTTCTCCTGTTAATCGATGGGTAGTGCTGTTCATAAGGCATAAATCTCATCACTTTTTTCCCTGTCCTCTGACCCTCCAAAGCCCTCATTATCTAAGGTATGAAATCAGTGAGGTATTGTGCTTTACAAATCATTTGGCCTAACAAAGAAGTGGCTCCTGACATTACACTTAGAGTTATGGCTGGTTACTGAGTGAAAAGAAAGACTCCGTTTGCCAAAGGACTGCTCTGCTTATATTTATCTCCTAGTATATACTCATAAGTTTTTTCCTTCTACAAAATGATCAAAATATTGTACTTTACAGCAAAATTTAAAAATCATTTGAGAAGATCTTACTTTCTTTTATATCCTAACAGACTTTACCCAAGTATAGAAATTAATAAAAATACATATACCACCCTTTCATAGAAAGGCACTATAGTAGTATTTTACTGAAAGCTCTCCAAAACCCACAGAACTTAACAAGAAAGCCCATCTTTGTTAGGTCTTTTAAATCTTCCCCTAAAATGTATCTGTTCTGAATCATAAGATGCATATGTGCACATTTGTACATGATATCCTACTCCCTATATAATATTTATTACAAGTATTTATAAAATGGTTCAAAACAAATTGAAAGATTTTTTTGTATATTAATTTCCATGAGTTTCTGGAATAATTTCTGTGTAACTGTTGGTATCATCTCTGTTAGCTTTTAATGGAACACCTCCATGAAAGTTAGAATATTGAGTATCTAAATTATTTGTTCTGTGAGCCCCTCCAAAAAAGTAAATTGTCACCACAGAATTTCAAGAATTCCATTTTATAACAAGATGTTGTATTTTCTGTTCATGTGTGATAAATTAGTGCAAGAGAAAGTTAAACCTCTGCAGAAAAAAAGTACCATGATGCTCATTTGCCCTCTGCATTTTCTCCTTTCTCTCTCTCTGTGAGCAGTTTATTAAATCTTTTTAAAGACAAAAAAAACCATAACCAAGCCTATGGTAGGGAAAAGACTGATTCCTTGAAAGGCTGAGGCAGAAAAGAGGGGAGGGAGAATCCATTATGAAAGCAGAGGTCATCCTATGAAACTGAGAAAAATAAAAAAATAAATAAAAGGAGAAAGCAACAAAAATGTTCGTATATGAATGATGTGAACTTTGGTAACCGCCAGCATGCAATATGGCAAAAACGAATCAATCAGTTCAGCTTAGTTCAGCCTCTGCAACTGGCCATCTGGCGCGAAATCAACCAAATGTAGCCCTGCATATTCATCTTCATTTTCACAAATACTCAGGAGAATGTCATTCTAGGGCAAAATAAAATTAAATCACCATAATTTTTAAGACATCTTTTCCTCTCATGCTCTCTGGAGATTAGCGCGTTTGTGTGAGACTACTCACTGCTATAGGCTTAGCAGGTAATTTCTAAGGGAGTACTCTCTCTCTTCTATTTAAAATCACTTTTCGCACATTCGGGACACTTCAGCCTAGACTTTGCGGTAAACACTCCTAAGCAAAGATTGCACAGGAAATTATTGTGGCTACATGGACAGATTTTTTTCCCAAGGGTCACTAGAGATGAATTCTGCATTTACCTTTTTACCTTCCACAGCCATCCCTGTGACACACCTGTGTGACCTACTGATGTTGTGGGACTGTGCTAGACAGATCTAAGGGGAAGTCTGGGCACTTAATCCTTAAAGCAGATAACAAAAAGGGACAGAAGATGCCTGAAGAGTGAGTCCAGAATCGAATACAAGCTGTGATTAAGACTGTTACTGATTTGGTACACATTTTGTCTATACAAATCACAATGATGAGTGTAGGGTGGAATAAAAACCAATACAAAAAAGAACAGGAGAGAGAAGATGAGAATGGGTGATGTACAGGGCTTCCATGTCTTGCCATCATGTCAAAGTTAGAAGCAACACTACACACAATTCTTTATCTAAGGTAATCCAAACAATTGCTGGTCAGGATAGATTATTTTGGGCTTTATCCTTGAAGTGCTTCAATTAAACTCTAATCATACTCCATCTAGAAGCCTTCTCCTTAAGTTTGTTTATTTATTTATTTGATTGGGTTAGATGCTCCCAGAGTTGGGTTAGTTGGTTTTCTTTGGATTGGGTTTGGGAGGGAGGAGTTTGATCCAGGTTTAAGGATGGTTGTTACTTTTTTGCTTTCTTGCAGCCTTTAAAGTTTATTACATTTTAAGAGACTGAGCAAAAGTTACCCAAAGTTTGGCTAACAAATTATTTCAGAGGCTGATCTTCTGATGTTGATATTTTCTTTGCTAAGTGTTATGGCAAAAAACAAAGAAGTCTTAAGGTGCTTCTGCTGATACCGTCTATTTGCTCTTGTCCTAGAGCTGTTGACCTCATTTGATAAGGGATAAACAAATGCCTGGCCTCATTTGAATAAACATGTTAAGCAATTGTTAAACAAGACACATAAAAAGGCAATAAATACATCACAACTTCAGGCTCCTAGGGCACTCTAGCTCAACATGGAAACATGTTTCCACTCAAGACAGGGAACATGAGATAACTAAGGCCAGTTAATCTACTTCTATCTATCTGTCTTAAGGACTTAAACTAAAGCCCGTCACCATAGTATCTGACATAAATCCCTCCTCATCAATTTACTTATGGTATATACAAAAATTTAACTCTAAAAGTGCCTCCTGTAAAATATAAATACAGTATACACAATTAAATATAATTTTACTGACTGGATTTTTCTTCTGAACATTTTTAAAAGTTGCTTTTATTTTGTTCTGTGATTTTCAAATTCGTTTTGTTTCTTAACTAGAAAAGGAAGGAATTACATTTATTCTTTTTGCTTTTGAAACCTTGATTATATTTAATCAATTAAAATAGGTTTCAGGCACCATGCAACAATAATTTTATTTCATTTTCAGATCAGTCTGAACTTTTATAACCACAAAACAATCACGGCATGAACAGAGTATACAGCACAGAAAAAAAAAACCAAAATGAACAAAAAAAACCCCACAAAAAAACAACTAACCCCCTCCACACACCCCTAAAAGACAAATTCTTGGCAAACATTAGACTTGAGAACCTTTTCCAGTCCTCATTTCTATTGAGATATCACTGTGCTCACAAAAATTGTTACAATCCTACTTAAGATTATTTATTTTAGTATGCCACCAAAAAAGAAGTATTTACAAGAAATAAAAGTAAGCTGTTACAAAATGTTTTACATTTGTTCTTCCTTTTTTGCACATCATCATTTTGCTGTTTACATATTGGTATATTAGCAAGATGACAACTATGTTTTTAGACTAAAAACAGCCATTTATAAAGCACGCCACGTAGGATTCAGAATGCCTAATTCTGAAACTGCCTTTGCCAACTATGTGATACCAAATCTATGTTTTATCTTCAGGCATGGAGAGGTTTGAAATAAATATTTTGTCCTGTTCAGAGGAAAAGCTGATGCATCTCTTCATAACTTCACGGAGCTCTTATGCGACCAGTCCTAACTTATCTACCTGGCTACAGCAACGCCTTCAGCAGCTATAAACTACAAGATCAGCCTCATCTTAAGTATCTCAGATCTGACCTTCTAGGAGAGAGACAGCCTTCTGCTTAGGATAACTTCCTTTCCTAGTTTTTAGTTGCTCAACACTTTGTAAGAGTGAAACCAGCTTGATTTATCTTGTGATTGCTATACTAAGGCTTAACATGCTAACTATGTGCATCTTCTGCTAACACACAGCAAGCTTTTGCTTTAAACTTTTTTCTAGAAAGAAGAAAGATCTTAAGATCTAGAAGAGTGTGTTCTTTCTTTGAGTTCATTTCAGTATAGTCAAACCATCTATTTGCAGTTACATTTTATCTGCTTGTTTCTCTTGCCCATAAGCCAGTACAATCATGTGCAATATACAGTATAAAATATTCTACAAGACAGAATGCTAATGGTCTAAGAATGTTACAATCTCACTTAGTCATAAATTATAAAGTATTGTAAAAATGCTGTACAGTAATTTTTACTGTAATTGTGCCTGTACTTCAAGATTTCATAGTCTTCTCTCCTTTATTACTCGTGTGTTTGAACTTTTCCAACTCAAGAGAAGTAGTAAAATTGTTATTCTCTCAACATGATGATGCTAGCTTTCTTTCTTCATAAATATAACAATTTACAATTTTAGCTTCACAATTTGTCATCCATATAATATTGGTTAGAATTTCTAATTAATTACCTTATATACTTTTCAAGAAACTCTTTGAACAGGCTTAACTAAAGGAGTTCATTAAGAGTTTGCAAACCTAACAGAGGAAGTTGTAATCCACGTTTTATTAATATTTGGTCTTCAAGTACAACTCTTACCTTTAATATTCAGCTTTTTTAAACTCTGAACATCGAACATGACGAATCAAACGTGAAGCTGGATTTTGTCATTTTTAACTCATACTAGACTCTCATCAACTTTACTGAGAGTACAGGATGAGAAAGACCCTTGCAGGACACTATAATGCAGCAAGTGACGAACAGAGACCAAGCAGTACCCAGCAGGACCGGGCTCAGTGACTTTAACGTATTTTTGAGATTGTGATACCAGGTGACCCTACCAAATTTTCTGATATTTATGTCAAAGACAGCATCACTGGCACCAGTAGGATGCACATTACTGCCAAGGTGATTTCCTAAAAGAACTTTCCCAAAGGTCTTTCCCAAAAGGCCTCTCAAACACGGGTCTATTTCTAGTGGTTACAGTAGGTAAGACAACACTTGTCTGACCAAGTATTAGCACTCTTATAAAGTGTTCAGACCAAGGTTATACTCAGTACTTGGTTTACTGTTAGGTCTTTGCTACAGTAGCCTGTTAATACTACCACAGATTAGCAAAGGACATTCAAAAAACATGAGATATTTAAAATCGATCATAATTTACTTCGGTTCTGCCATTTCTGAAATGTAAGTCGTTGCCCAATTGCTATGAGCCATACAATTTAGAAATGAAATGTTAGTTAAATTAAATACAAAAACCTTACTGATTACATCAGAAGTTGACAAATATTTTAGGGTTCCATAAAGCCTTTATTGACTGAGCAGCAGGTGCAAGAAGAAAAAAGACATTTAAAGGAATCAAACAGTCTAAAGTGGGACAAGTCAGACAAATAGGTTTGAGCACAACACTGCAGAAACTTCTGAGACATCTTCCCTAAGAGCAACAAAATTTGAAAATTCAGCAGAACAATATCTCTTTGTGCTGCACACTACAAAAGCCTCGAGGATTCATTCCCATATCGCTTACACCAGTGTCATTGTGAAGTAATTCTGCTCAGATTAACAGAAACACTTCAGATTTACATTAGTGTGTTAATGAAGTAAGACTTTGGCCCTGAGATTTAGCTCTTTCATTAGTAATTTATATTCTCATTGGGGATTTATAGAAATGGGAATCTAGGCTCAAATGCTAATTGCAAATTGTCAGTTGTAAATAAGTGCTAACAAGATAAATTAGCTCCTGGTCACATTGAACAGAGACCTGCATTTTAAAAAACGAAACTTTTCCTTTAATGTAAAAAAAATTCTCGGGTTAGTAGGATTCAAGTAACTCCACTGCTCTGACATGTGGCCCCTCATGAGCAGACCCACACACGCCCTCTTCCCCTGCCAGCTCTCACAACCAGTGCAGCATCCTCCAGGCTCCACCCTCCATCCTCCAATCTCCACCCTCCATCCTCCACACTCTGTAGGGAATGGATAAGGCCAGGACTGTGTGAGTGAGAGGTGAGCGCTCTCTTTAGTCCCAGTGAAGCCCCTTTGTGCTCTTGCTCTGGGGCATACAGAGACAGAGCCCATCCTGGAAGACCCCCCTGTGAGCAAGTGGGACATTTTGTGTCATCACACGAATGTCGTGCATGGTCACGTGGGACATTGTGCGTGGTCATGTGGGAGGAGAGCTCACAACACAGCCAGTCTGATAGTCCCAGCAGCCTGAACCCACAGAGACGTCATCTCCCTGAGCCAAGCCCAACCCGTGCCTGCTCCTCACACACCAAACCCCACCAGAAAGAAGTCCAAAGAGGGTGAGAAAGGAACCAGACCATACCTGGACAGGTTTCTAATCTGCATGGCCAGAAGACCAGACACATGTTGCCTCAAAACCTGCAGCCACTAGTCAGCCTAGATTTAGGTTAAGCCACATCACCAAGGTAAGATTTCAGTCTCTGTATACCCAGTGAATACGGTTTCCCAAGAGTAACTTGAGCAATTCAGTATGGCTCAGGTCAGATTTCCATATGAATTCTATTTTAGTTTTGACCCAAGACAATATATAAACTACAAGAAAAAGACATTAATTCCTGGATGAGGCATCTGACTTGTGTAAAACTATAACAATAAAACTGAAAATCAACCTCAGTGTCAGAAAACAAAATTCAGTTTTAACCCTCCTCTAGCTCCACCTTCACTTGCCCTCCTAAACGCAAATAAATCCTTCCTCACTCTGGATAGCTTTCACACTGAGAAATTATCCCTCGTGCAGCCAGAACAAAGTGAATTCCACACAAAAGTCTAGTCATCACTGGGAACCATAACCAACACACAATTTTACAATGGTTGTATATTATTTCCTTTGAAAAGGAATTCAGCTTAATCTGTGAATTGCTGCAGGCAGCTATTAAGAAACAAAACAAAACATTTTATGTATTTAAAGAACAAAATAAAACAACAAGCAACTGCCAGTTTTTCCTGTTTGTTTTTAAAAGAGACATCATTCAGTGCTTTCAAAACCAACTGATGAAAAGATAACAACAGACGGGACATTCTCCGAAGTTACCAAAAAAGCATTCAGGAGTCTCCTTTCAAAACAGGGACTCACTAACATGGCTGTCAGCTTTTCAGAAAAATAAAGAAGATTTTCAGAGGGACATGATGAAGTTTGGTACCAAGAGTCCCTAGTAATAGATAGGCTGTCCACTCAGCAATATGTACCTGTCGTCTAAGCTTTCAGATGATCTTCCCTAGTGTCCCCTGCCATGGAGCAAGGAACCTCAGGCTCTCTTAGCTTACCCCACCATGAGCCAAGGACAATTACTGGTTGACATTTTACTGGGAGATCACTTGCCAGGTGATACGCTGAAACACTGCGTGGTATAAACTTTCACAAGATAAACCTTTTGTTTTTTTCCAGGATGACAGTCTTTTGCCATCATCTTTTCTGCTTTTGCAATAGCTTAATGCATCTTATCCTCAATGCCCATCCTTTCCCTCAGAATAGTTTTCTATTATATTAGCGCTTTCCAGAGTCATAGCCTCAAATACAAAGGAAAAGGAGCAGAAAAGAAGCAGAAAGCTGCACTATGCCCCTTCATTGAACACGCTCCTCCAGGTGAAGTGTTGCTCTGCCTTGGCACAGGCACAGATACACCAAAGCTTTTCTTAATCTGCCCTGACTGGACGGTAAATATTAGCTTGGGAAGTCTTATTTCAGCCAAAGCCTAAAAGAAAGGGTTAAGAAAGAGGAAAAGAGAAGGAGACACCAACGTTCATTAGCTTAAATCTGGTAAGTGTTTCTATAACCCTTCTAGGTCAACTGGGTATGCTGCTTCCCAGTTTCTTCTTGCTTCCTGAACTAGGGGGCCCTTAGGTTAACAGGCTGTAGACTTAACTATGTCCCAGAGAGGAAAAGGTCTTGGAGACAAAAGCACCACAGCTCTTCTTTAAATGCTAGTTTCCGAATCTTTGAAATATTTTTTTATTTTTACATATCTCAATATTTATCCTATTTCTTTCACTTTCCTAGTCTTTCTAATCTTCTTTCTTTGCCATCCAAGTTTCTCTTTCTTTCCACTTTTTCCACAACAGAGCACACTCTCCCTTTTCTCTTGGTGGCTAGCCTCTGCAGTCCCCTCTCCAGCTCTCCTGCCTCTCAGCCCTGCATTTTGTATAGCTACAGTTTGCTCCTTTCTCACTTTACCTCTGTCAACAGAAAAATAATAGTCCCGGAAGACAGAAGGACAGTATTTTCATATCAAATATTTTAAATCAGATTTCTCTCATTTCTTTGTGCAGTTCCACAAATACTTGTGTTTAGATATCATCCAACTTTTAAAAACCACCACTATGAAAAGAAAACGTCACTGCTACTGTGTGGAGTTCTGGGCCCCACATTTTGAGAAGGATGTTAAGGTCGTTGAATGCATCCAGAGGAGGGCAACAAAGCTGGTGAAAGAGCTGGAAGCAACGTCCTATGAGGAACTGCTAAGGACTTTGGGTTTGTCTATTTTGAACAAAAGAAGGCTGAGGGGCAACCTCATCATTCTCTACAGCCTCCTGAGGAGAGGAAGTGGAGAGAGATGTGCAGAGCTCTTCTCCCTGGCATCCAGGGATAGGATACATGGGAACGGTTCAAAGCTGAGGCAGGGGAGGTTTAGACTGGACATTAGGAAGCTTTTCTTTACTGAGCAGGTGGTCAAACACTGGAACAGGCTTGCTAGAGAGGCGGTCAATGCCCCAAGCCTGTCAATGTTGAAGAGGCATTTGGGCAATGCCCTTAACAACATGCTTTAGCTTTTGGTCAGCCCTGAATTGTTCAGGAAGTTGGACTAGATGATTATTGTAGGTCCCTTCCAACTGAAATAGTCTATTCTATGCCCTTAAAATCATTTAACTACGTTTCCAAGAGAAGGTCACATTCTGGAAGAGAAAAGTGAACAATGGTCAGGAATAAAGTAACCATTTTATTATAATGCGAGTTATTTTAATTTTTTTTTCACTTTTGGGTGCCAGAAAATAAGTTTCTACAAGATAATCAGTTTTTATTACCATCCTTAGGTCAAACTGGGCAATCGCAGAGGAAGATGTACCTGACATTACTGTTATATAAAGGTCCTGGGGGTGCTGGTTTACAGCTGGCTGAACATGAGCCAGCAGTGTGCCCAGGAGGCCAAGAAGTCCAACAGCATCCAGGCTTGTATCAGGAATAGCGTAGCCAGCAGGAGCAGGGAAGTGATTGTCACCCTGTACTCAGCACTGGTGAGGCCACTCCTCGAACACTGTGTTCAGTTTTGGGCCCCTCACTACAAGCAGGGAACAGAGTTGCTGGAGCGTGTCCAGAGAAGGGCAAAGAAGTTTGTGAAGGGCCTGGAGAACAAGCCGTATGAGGAGCAGCTGAGGGAGCTGGGGCTGTTTAGTCTGGAGAAGAGGAGGCTGAGGGGAGACCTTATCACTCGCTACAGCTACCTGAAAGGAGGTTCTAGAGAGGCAGGTGTTGGTCTCTTCTCCCAAGTAGCTAGCAACAGAACAAGAGGAAATGGCCTGATGTTGCACCAGGGAAGATTTAGATTAGATATTAGGATAAATTTCTTTACTGAAAGAGTGGACAGACATTGGAAGAGGCTGCCCAGGAAAGCAGTGGAGTCACCATCCCTGAAGGCGTTCAAAAAACCTGTAGGTGTGGCACTTCGGGACATGGTTTAACAGGCATGGTGGTGTTGGTTTGATGGTTGGGCTTCATGATCTTGAGGTCTTTTCCAACCTTAATGATTCTGTGATGCTATATATCATGTACATTTTTAATAATGTAAACATATAATCCTCTGTTCATGGTGGTTATTATTGACTTCAGTCTAAAGAGAGCATGGTAAAGTTTTCACAGACCCAGTCCACATGTCAGGTGTGAAAGAAAGCAGAGTCTCATCCACTAAGTGCGTCAAAGTATTAAAGGATGTCTTGTTCGGAAATTAGGTAAAGAAACTGTGGATTGTTTCATTCTGTGCAACTGAAATGATGCTAAACCAAAGGAGATGAAAAGAGCTAAGGGGTGGACCATTCTGAGGAGTCTTTCTGTCTTCAAGACAGCTTGTTTTTCATGGGAGAATGTACCTAGATAATAATGCATATTCTTTCTACAGGCTTTCCATCAATTTGCTTTACAGAGAATGGAAGAGAAAGAAATGTTAGCTTACATCCATTTTTATATTCACAAACTATGTAAATAATATATCTAGAACATCTAGATCTCAAAGACATAGTGGGCCCCATCTCTGAGGTAGAGCATGGATCTCCGAGAAATAAAAACATTTGCCACATCCCACTGTGAAAAGAGATCACTCTAATAGATGAAAGTCCAAGAACTTTAGCCTCTGAGCGATCTCTTTATCATACGATGCCTTTCCCATTCCTTCCAGCAATAGCAGCTTATGCTATAAGGTTACTCTGCTGCCACTGATTAGCTCTCCATGGAGCAGGATATGCCAATTATTCATGTGAGGAGCTGGGGGATTTTTTTCTTCAGTGCACAATCCATATGCCAAAAATGTTGGTTTGTCTATGCTGAATTTGGTAAAACTCCTGAAATTATTTTAGTTAGGGGATAAATCTGAGGAACTGAGAAATTCAGGAAGAGATCTGCAAGAATGATAATCTCTTTTTAATTCCAGTACCAACCCTAGTGGTACAGGCACCCCACTGTGAGACTCACATACACACTTTCCTCTCCTACCTACCAGCACAGTGCTCTAACCATGATGGTATCAAAATTTGGCAGGGAGTCAGAGAAAGACCCATTCCTCAGTGATGTTGTTCAACTCAGCATAAATAACTAAACATTCCGTGCAGCAGAGGCTCACTTCTGAGGTAAGCATCCTCAACTCCAGACTGGAGTTATCCTCGCCTTCTGGTCACAAATTCTCAACTGGGATTTCAGTATCAGATTCACAACAGAGCCAGGCTCAAAGCTTTGTTTCAAAGCCCTGCCCCAACTCAGCGAAGAGTGGATTGGAGCCTGTCACTTGTGCTTTCAGGAACCACGCAGTCAAGTTCTTATGCTTTTGCACTGAAGCTGGACCAAAATTCTGCATGTTGTCCCCTGAATTTGCGGTATTTGTCGGAAGCTCTGCAATACCTCTGAATGAATATACACTCAGACAACATGTGTACTCGGGAAGTCATGTACCACAGTTTCGGAGTCTGGGATAAGTGCAGTAGCTGGAAAATGGCTTAAAAATGAAAAATAAAATAACCAATAGAAAAACTACATTGGAAACTGGATATTCATCTTTTGGACTGTGTTAAATCCCACTTAAAAGGGGGAAAAAATTACATCTCTCAGAACTATAGCGTCAGAGGATTCTCAGAAAAGGCATCAATGTTGCACCACTTACTCTCAAGTCATGCTTTAAACATCTCCCTACTGCCGTAAGAGGACCTCCTGGTGCAGCTCAATTTGAGCTCTCAGTGGGACACAATGACTGAAAGGATCCCTGAGCCTATAAGGAGGGGGAACAACAGCAGAAGTAGACAAAGCATTCATACAAGGCTTCTGGTGTACGCTGTTAACCAGATAGTTACTAGAAGCCATCTTGGGCTGTGGTATCCATGTTTGAAAGGAAACAGACTTACTGTACAGAAGGACTCTCACTCTACTGAGGTTATCTAGTGACGTGACAGAGAATTTAACCTACTAAGTCAATATATGGACTTCTATGGCTACTCAACTCCACAGATGTCCACATATAGACACTCAACTCCTCCTGAAGCTCTCACTGTCTGAAAGACGGGCTCCATCCTGTAGGATGGATACAGAGACTTAGGGTGAGATTCTGTACTGTGCCATGTGAGGTTCCAAAGCATGAGCATAAAGATGCCTTCTGCACGAAATTGTTTGATTTTTAATGCAAGTTTGCACTGTGAAGCACCCAAGCTCAAATTCAGGAGCATAGGTGCCTCACACTGTGTCAACCTGCATAGCAGAGGGGTCTTGTAGTAAATGTTGTTTGATCCCTGGTACCTCCTCTTCTACAGAAGATGTTTGCAGACACTCTGAGCTGAGTTCACACGTTCTGGCCTTGAAAGGGAGAAACACGGGATGGTGCTTCATACAAGATTTTCATTCCTGAATCACTTGGCAGATTTTAGTCTAGTACAACTGCTCTCAGCCTGTGCTCAAAACCTGCAGTCTCTTGCTGTAGCCATTTGCACAAATGCCTTTCACTCTGTATCTCATTTCTCTCCACCTTCAAGCACTGCTTACCTTCCCACGGTATTTCATAGGATCTGACAGAAGATGATAAATTCCTTTTTTCAACCTTAGACCTTGCATTTTACCATACCTCCAAGACCCCAGGTGGCCACACTTGCCAACCACCACCATTTCCACAGCAACACAGGTGCAGGAAAATTTAATATGGTCAGTCAGTAATAACCTCGTACAGCAATAACTAGCTACTTGAAAGGCCTTTATAGTAACCATCCAGCACCACTGTCCCACACACGATGCTCGTTGGGGATGTATCAACTCATCACAGTGAATACTGTCCTTTTGCTCAGAAAATGGGATTAATCTCAATTAGTCAATAACACTGTATCTATCAATTCAACTTTTGTCATTTTAAACCTCAACTTTTACCCATGGTTAACACCAGGCAGTCCTCAAGGTGAGAGAGTTGCCCCTGCTTGATTTCATTCTGTTAGCTACCACTGGACACAACAGTGATCCTTTTTATGTTGTCATATTAACTATCTTGAATCATACCAGGTTACCATAACTGGGTTATCAGTGTCCTCTTTTTGATTTAGTATGACTACAATGAAGTTTAAAATATTATTATTGCAGAATGCACTAATTAGCACTCACCTAGACCATGCAACAAACCAGTACTTGGTATATAGGGTATAACACAAATTATAACCAAATCTTGCCTTAAAACAAACTAGGTGTTTAAAAATACTGTAGGGACTATTCACACAATTAGCCCCCATTTAAAGTCAGTATGACTCCTTGTATGAAATAAAGCAAGTGCACTTGCTCAAGGTATCATATGGGGATGCATAACTGCAGGACATTCAAAAATCAACCTTGTTAGCATCGAGATGGAGCCTTCATTTCATTTTCTGATCCTGTCTCTTTTAGGTTCTCCTTTTCAGAAACCTTCTCCCATTTAAATGAATAAAATTATTAATACAATTTATTCCACCATGAAGTATAATGGGTACCTTGGGGAAAAGATAATTAGAGAAGAAACCTACCTCACAGAGTTTGTGGTCTACAATGGTTTGCTCTCATAAAAATATTAACATCCTGTACACATCTGCAGCCTGCTTCTGAGAGGCACTGAATGGACCTGTCAATGCAATAGCAACGGGTTTTTAGCTAAGGCAGAATTAGGTTTAGAAATCTCCCACCCTAGTTAGGCCAGACCTATCTCTTTAACTGATATAGTCATCTTCAGGAAAGGCAGGATCTCACGTAGGTAAACATCATCCTTCTTTTGTCTGTATTTGAACATCTGTCTAGATAAAGTTCTATTAATCAACCATTACTTATGGTTACTCCTAACAGCATGACTGTACAAGCAAAATTATCAGGAAGGCTCCTTCTTCACTTCCCTGTAACTTGTCCACTTCTTTCATGCAGCAGAGATGCAATTTATCCAACAGATTAAATAATAAAATAAGATGTCTGAATAACTAAAAAATTACAAAAATTCACAACAAAATTGGAGGTTATGAAAAAAATAATTGTATTTTTTATCAAACGGCCATTTACACAGCACATAATGCATCTTTGACTAAGTGACTAGGTAAATATTATCACCTGAAGTAAGGTTTTCAAGCTTGTTTCTAATGTTATCTGCTGAGCTTTTTAAAGAGTACATCATCCCAAAAGAGAAGCAAAGCCTTATTCTGGCAAATCTAGAGCTTAAGGCAAATATAACACCTCTGCTGGATATAGCTCTTATAGAGCCCCTTGCAGCCCTCCTGATGGTGTCTGTCAGGTCTTAGAACTGGGGGGAAGCTACAGCTCATGCCATTGTTCAGGTCAAAGATGAAATCCTTCAGATAGCCTCACTCCTCTGTGATAGCTCACACAGAGGGTCCTGCTGCTGCCCAGTGACCTGACCTTCCCTGGCACCCCACGGTACCCTGGACACTAAAGTCTGAGGAAATCATGCCTTATAGCATGTTCCATTTCTTCAAACTGTAGACAGGATAAACCATACAACCTCTCTTTCTACCTAGCTTTCCCTTGTCAGACTACTTACACAGGTCAAGGAGGTGAAAAAAAAGAACCTCAGAACCAGACCTCTGAACCAAATTCTCCTCCTGCCAGCCAGGTCTTTTAACCTCCTTCCCTCATTCTCCATTAGGCTAAAACAAAGAAAATTCTCACTTACCCATGTCAAACCAGCATCTGATTATTAGTTCATTAACCTTTTTATTTGTAAGATTCTAGAAAATCTTAAAAGATAATGAGAAGACAAAGAGAATTAATGAGATAATGAACAGAGTATAATTTGAAAGAAATATTTTGTATAGGTAAAATAAGTGTGACAGAGAGTGATATGCCATGCAGTAAGGCAAGAACAGAGAAAAAAATGCAATTAGATGCAGACTGTAGTCAGGGATCTTAGCCTAGAGGGGGATATTGAAGAATGGAGACCCTACTTTTCAGTAGGACTTAAATCAGGGACTGAAAGCAAGAACACAGGCAAAAGCCCGTATCTGTCTTAAACTTTTAGAGATTTTCCTAGCACTAACTCTTAAAAGTAACAGTGGTGGTTTGGACCCTTGACAAAGAACTGATTTGAGTCTAACTAATCTGAAAGCTTAATTCAAAACTCATCCAAATTACTCAAAGAAATTGTTAAAAACTGCCCATCCACCCTCTCACTTTGATCATCTCATCCAAAGTCAGGCTGTCAACCCAAGGGAGGGAAGCAGTACGACAGAGACATGAACTCTGAAATTAGTATTTTTAGAGGTGAGTAGGTCTCTGAGATTTAAAAAAAAAAGGTGTATATCCTTTCAAAGACAAGGGAACTGATATTATTATGCTCACAAACTATTTTAAATCACAGCAGAGTGTTAAATATCTAACCTTGGATCTTCTGCTGTTTTGGCTTGGCTGCTTCTCTGAACTGGTCTCTGGGAATTAAGACTGCTGTCCTGAGCAGTTGTCCCAGGCCTCCTTACAGAAACCTGCTCTGCTGTAAAGTATATACACAGAGCTGTTTACTTAGAGATCAAAATCTTTTGAGTAAATATTATTTGTCACAGAGAGCTGATTGGCAGCCTTTAAATGGGAAGAGCGGGCAGGAAAGGTTCATAGAAGCTGGAGGGTGTTGACTAGGCAGGATACTACTAAAAAGGAGTTCATTTTAAATTCCAGTTAAGTAGACTTCATTAAATTAGATGTTTTTCAACAGCACTGCCTATCTTTCTTCATACATACCTTGGATGGGATATGTATGGAGACAATCCAGAGGAGGGCTACGAAGATGATTAGGAGACTGGAGCACCTCTCCTACACGGAAAGGCTGAGGGAGCTGGACTTGTTTAGGCTGAAGAAGTGAAGGCTGAGAGGGGATCTTATAAATGCTTATAAATGTCTTGAGAGTGGGTGTCAAGAGGATGCCCAGAGGCACCACCTTTTCAGTGGTACCCAGAGACAGGACAAGGGGCAATGGCCACCAATAGAAACATGGAGGTTCCATCTGAACACGAGGAAGAACTTCTTTACTTTGAGGGTGACAGAGCACTGAAAGATGCTGCGCAGAGAGTTATGGAGTCTCCTTCTCCGGAGATATTCAAAACCTGCCTGGGCAAGGTCCTGTGCAACCTGCTGTAAGGGAATCTGCCTTAGCAGGGGGATTGGACTAGATGATCTCTAGAAGTCCCTTCCAACCCCTACCATTCTGTGATTCTGTGATACCATCATCGCTGTTACCTGATGTTTCCCAAGTAAGTGTCTCAACACACCCAGTAAAGCCGTTAATGGACATTCAATAGATCACATTGTCGCTTTCAATGTAAACACAAAAAGTAGTTCTTAGTGCATATTATAAATACTGATCTTTGATAACCATAAAACCAATACAATGTTCATTGTACAGAGCACAAATTCCTAAAAGACAGTTCATTTGTTCCTGTGAGTGATGGGATTCATCAGTTCACAGAATCATGTCCCGATAAAAAACACTAACTCTTGACTGAAATAAACTGAAGTGATTAAAATCAACTTGTCCCACAAAAGGTTCCTGTTTTGACAGAAAAAGAATTTTCAGAAATATTTAATTTAAAAAAAAACAAAAAAACAAACAGTAAAAATTGCAGATTAAGAGAAAAGCACCAGACTGAAGCTCTGCACTGGAAACCCCAGATCGTATACTCTTACTAAAATCCACTGCCAAAAGGACAAGTGAGTAATAAAAATTTAAATTGTGTCATTTAACCTTTCATCTAGTATGGATACTTATATCCTTTTTTTTTTTTAAAAACAGGGGGAAGCATACAATAGAGCAGAATTCAGCATCTTCCATTTCCATTTCATTACAGTGTACTGATACCTTACTTTGCCGGTAGACATAAAATACTCAGTTGTCAAGAAAATAAAATAGATGTGACCATTTAAATGTATTGAAATACAATATAAATTAATTAAGTGAATTATGTGTATGCTTCATCTTCAAACTGTAATCTCATTTAAGAATCACCACCACAGACATAAAAGAAAAAAATCAAGAAGGAATGGCATGATGAAAAGGTTTTATTGGTTTTGGTTTAAGTGGTAGCCCTGTCATGAGAAACAGGCAACTTGTGCAGACTGCCACGAATGAGCTCTAATTAACACAGAACACTGTAGAAAGACAAGCAAGACATAGAATATATAAACTTAACAGGAAAAAAGCCATCACAGGATATCTCATTTTATATTTAGAAGGCCCGTTTTTATGTCCTTCCACTTCTAAAGGTAACTGTGCACATAACAAACAGAACTGACAAACAGAAACTATGAGTTATAAATAACAGCAAAACTTTCCAAAATATCTTTGTTAATCTACAAATCTGTTATAACAGTCAAGCTCCTACAGAAGGAGACAACTCTTCCTGTCTCGCTCTCCTGGAAGCAAAGGACTCTGATTCATACAGACTCCCGCTTCCACTTCTGCAAAACACTGGGTTAGAACCTAGCAGTGACCTAGATTTTCGTATTTTCTAGTCTGAGCCTCCAAGAACAGCAGCTTGAGTTGGAGCTAGAAAGCCCACGAACACCACTGCATATTCCTGAGCTTTGTCTGCTGGTCCTTGCTCTCTCAGTCCTTTGCATAGACGCATTTATACCACGTACTTGTTATAGAAATCTCATCTCTGCAGATTCTGATACACTTTCATGGCACTTCAGTGATCCATGGTAAATATGTAAGAGCAGAAAGGGAAGACAGTGTTTCTCAGGGTTGCTGAAGTCTGCGTCTTCGAAGGTGTTTGGTCACAATAAATGCTTGAAGAAAGCTGGTTGGTAGGGGGCTTAAGCAGAGACTCCCATTTTTTTGTATTTAAATGTATATCAGGCTACTAACAAACTGCAGTTTTTCTTGTAGGTCATCTGACACCCATAACACACTCTGTTTGATAACACTAGACAATTTCTTTCTGTGGGGCAGGTGACGAACATATCCAACCTCAAAACCATTCTTGGAGAACTACTGAGCAGGAGGCAGAGCATCACTAATATGATCAAAGATACCTATCAAACACAGTATTTTTACATACACACAACCACAACCACGATCATCTATAATCAGAAACGGTTTCAGCACCTTTTTATATTGGAGTAAGAGATACTGGCAGTAAATTCACACAATACTACTTTTACCTCTGCAGGTGAGCAGTATCAACTGACAGCTATCAAAACCCACTGTCTTAAATGCAATTAAGTCTTGTTGGTATTTTATATACACAAAAAAATCTCAAACAACTATTTTAGAGTGACCATTTCCAGTTCTGCAGAAAGATTACAGAAGATTAAACAGATCAATGTGCAGTAAGAATAATAACACCGACTAAAACTAAGAATGCCAGACAGACCCTATTTCATGAAGCCATAACTTTCCAAAGCATTGATATTTTCCCATGAGGCATTCAAAGCTTGATTGCTCCTCCAGATTATTTTTATTTGTAAATTTGAAGAAAATGCAAAGAAGCAAGCTCTTCTCTTTCTCTGTGTTTTCCTCCCCAATACAGAGTAAAAGTCTAACCACTTATTTTGGGCAGTATTACAAAAGAGGAGACTGTAGTGCAAAGGCTGGGGAGGAAATGGCCCTTGCTGAAGTGTGCATGCTTTGACTGGGTTAAAAAAGAAGCAGCAGCAATTGAAAAGCTGTTTGTGAAAACAGAGGACAAATAGATTAAATTAATCTCACTCTTTTTTTTTTCCCTTACATACACATCCTCCATGCTTACCAGGGACCTGCTCATTAAACTCACTACTTACATGTCTTTGTACCTGAAGCCAGTTGCAATAACAAGAACTTGCATTTGTCCAATAAAACCTATGAACAATGCTGAATATTTTTGCACGTCATCTACCGGTACTGTTTTTCCCCAAACCATGGCATCCATCATTAAAAAAACACTTTTGTCTTGAAAGACGTAGGTGAGCAATTTCAACCTCGCATGGAGTTCAAGCTTTTGCAGCCAAGCTGGAGCAGGTCTTACCTGCAGCAAGTTGAATTTGGCTGCATAAATTGTCAGTTTAGATGTCTTTAAGGAACCATGTATCAGGTGCATGAGCAGCAGCTTCCCTCCCAACCCCTTGCTCCTGCCTCTGCTAGAAGTCAGTGCCTCCATCCCTGCACTCCTCTGTGGTGCTCATCCACCGATACACAGTCTTGCGCCCAACACATCAGCCACAAAATTTATTCTCACTGGCATCCTCCCCTCACATTGCCACAGTCCTTTTGTGAGGATCTGTGAACAAACTCACCCCCCTACACAAACAACCCACACACACACACAGTTACAGAGGCTTTTTAAAGCCTTTTGAATAGTTATTTGATCTCTCTGAGCTATAAGATGTCATAATAATTCCAGGCCCTTCCCTCAACTTCTCAATTCTGCCAGCTCTCCCACTTCCATGAGCCAGTGTTTCATAAAGCCCCAGCTGCTGCAATCAAGATATCTGCAAGGGAAGCTCAATTCTTGTTTTTAAAGTACATTTCCAGCCTTTGCAGATGAAAAGTCTGAAAGCACTAGGGCCCCAGGCTCAAAAACAGGCAAACAAGTCCTAAATGTATTATTAAAAAAAAAATCAAAGCCTTGGAAAGAATGACTCATTAGTGCTGAATTCTTTAGGTAAGTAATATTAATTTTTTGGTGAACACTTCATCACTCAGATTCCACCTTAAAAAAACAAACAACTTATAAAAACAGCTTTCAAACTGACCAACAGATTCAGCCCTTTATTCCCTGCCTCTCCTCCCAGCAGGCCTTCAGCTCATCAGCTGCTGAGATTGCAGGTCCCAAAATCCTGGTCTAGAAGGAGCGGAGACCTTCCAGCAGACCTTTCAGCCTGCTCTTCAATGGAACCACATGTCTCAGGCCTTTGAGATAAGTGCCTTTATTAAAACACAGTACAAAACCTCGGCAAAGGCCCAACGTTGCTGTGTAGAACAGGTGGGAAATCTTGCGTTGTAAGTAAGAGTGAACATGCACTGAGGCTCTGGGCATCAAGTTTTCTTGTATTCCACACGGCTCTGCATATTCTATGCTCTCACTTAACTGAAAGTACATTTGCACCTAAGAAAGTGTGATATACCTCTATCACAGTTTTAACTGATTGTTCTGTACCTGCCTTTGCCAAAAACACCTTCAGTCACAGTCACGCTACAATTTCTAGAGTGGGCAAATAGATAGTTCCCTTAGGAGTTAAACTCACATGCCCTTTTCCCCTATATTTAAAAATAGCACACTTTCTATTGAATGAATATGATCTTTGTATTCAGTACCAAGCACCAGACTTACTAAAAGAAAATACACACAGGTGTCTATTCACATCCGACTTGCATACCCAAAACCCAACTTGTGTCTACACAAGATCTTCTTCTCATCAGTCTGCAGTGATACATATGTGCAAACAAATGTAAAAGGTGTAGCTCTTCCAAGGTATGTCAGATAGATTTGTATATACATACCAGACTAAAATTTGGCTTCTCCCTGCCAGATTTTCAAGAACTCATTTTACAAAACCTTGACCTATATATTTTGAATTACAATCAAGCCTTCTCTGAAATAAGTTGACTGGAAAACCTTCAGCAAGTAGAGTGGATGCAACTCACATGTGAGTAAAGCAGTCTTCACTGGATTAGAGATAATTTACGATGAGAGCATCCAAATTCCCAACGAAATCTAGAACAGCTACTGTAAAATAAGTCATTTTTAACCCAGGAAGTACTGTACAGACAAGGCAATATTATAAATATCTGTCTACCTTAAAATATCAATGTAAATAAACATGAACCTATTTTAAAACCACAACTGTTTTATAAACACCCAGAAAGAACATCTTCTGTTTTCTGACTCCTTTACAGTAGCTACCTCAAGCGCCTTTTATCTCCCTAATCCATCTCCAGTTCTATACTGGCCCCTCATCCTGGCACAAATAATCCATCCTCAAAGCACTGGTGACCTCTCCCTTCTGGTCTTCACCACCTTAACACACACTTTTGCCTGCAATCGATACTCTCCACTTTCCACCTTTGCCAGTCTCACATGTATTACTTGTCCCCAGTTGCTTGTGTTTGCCTCTCTTGGCTGAAGCTACAAACTCTTACCTGCAGAAAAGTCAGTGTTTTTAAAGCTCAGTGTAAATATGGTGCATCACACTAAAGATAGATTTGAGTACCCTTCCTCATTCCAAGTGCTATCTCGTTCTTCCAACAGTCCCATTCAATTCTGTGGGCCAAATTTTGTCATTTCCTTTGTCATGTAGAGTAGTATCTCAGCCTTTGAATAGTCCCATTGATTTAAATGGGACTTATTCACACAATCAACCATTAGTAAGAATGGAAAGAGAAGCTGATGTTATATGGTAACATTTCTAACATATGACTTCAGATGGCACAGAACAACCTACTAATGATGAAATCTTTGCAAAAATGTAGCTGCCATTGTTATTTCTTTTTTGACAAAGTGGATAAATCCTCATTTCTGTGAATGACAGTAGTTTTAAAGAATATTGCCCAAAGTGTGTTATAGTGATGCAATGAAAGCTCAGAATACAGCAGACCTATGCTTCTGTTTTTACATTACTCTATAGCAAAAATGTTGTGTTATCTAAAAGAAGAAATAAATTATCTATAACTGTTTAACACCAACAATCCATCCTTTCACAAAACAAAGCTATGATGAAGAAGAACACAAATAAATAAATATATACATAGCTCACCAAATCCACATACAGGTGGAAATAAAATCAGCTGGTTGAAAATGCATTTCTATGCATTTTATACAACATTTTAAGGTACTCTTACGTTAACATCATTAATTTCCAGCAGCATGAAGCCACTGATCATGCTGAAAAGCAAGAAATGAAGGGGAAGGCCTGGAAACGTAAAGGAACTTCGCATTTGAAATGGTCACTTATGTTGAATTAAAGCATTCTCTGTGTTGCAGACCAAGCCAAAGTCCTAAAATAAAAGACCTCATTTAAACAAGCTCCGGTGAAAGGAATTGATCTGTTAAAAATAACATTGCAGGTGCCACAATATTGTTGTGTATACATTGCTGCTGTATTTTTACTAGTCACTCATTTCTTTGGAGAGCAACTTGTAAAAGAATTATTCATTCTCTCTGTGCATACATTTGGAGAATAATTCACTGTACTTTTCCAAATTATTTTCAAAGTGTACACACACAGGAAAGGATACAAAACTTTTCCCAGGCTGCATTTGAAAGCTTGTCAGCACTCAGCGCTAAGGCCTTTAATCCCATGCTTTAAATAATTTAGGTAGCACTTGATTACTCCATTTCTGGAACGTCAAACTCTGCAAAATCTGAGTAACACAATATTTGAGGGGAAAAGAGAGAATACTCTAAGCACTTAAGTAAAATACATTTCTTGCGAACAAAACATGAACTGCAGCCTGGTGTTTGCAACGCAAACTGTGGTAAAGCACCACTGAGGCTGCCCCCCAAACGACACTTTATTCTGGTTTCCACTAAGAAAACCCTTTCATGCGGAGTTCTGAGGTGCACTAGTTGCAGCCTACATGCTGTAAAGTACAATAATCAGAGGTCTTAAGGAACAGCTTTTCCTTAGGTTCATACTATTTAGTGATACACTCTAATTAAAATGTGCACATCAACTTCAGATTAACAAAAAAGCCCACCCTCCCACAACACACACGCACACAATTTAGTCAGAAAAATAATAATAAATTTTTACCTTTCTTGTGGACTAATTTTTTTCTTGAGAGAACAATTTCATTTCCTCAGGTAATCCACAGGGGATTCAATATTTGCTGTCTCTATGCATTTGTTAAACAAAAAGAAATAGTACAAATTGCTTTGTTCTCTTAGGTACATCTGTACCTGTACTGTTAACAAAATCTGAACTAGTTTGATTTTTCAGTCATGTTCTCCACTCAGATAATAGTGTTAGCCAACATACTAAACTTCTCTGTACAAAGTTATTCACATAATTTTCATGGGTGTAAGAAGCATGAATGTTGTAATGTGGGCATATTTCCTTACACAGAAACATCAACTTACTTAAGAATAATTAAACATCCTAAAAAATCACCAAAAGGCAACAAAGAAAAAAAAATCCCCCCGCCTCCCCGTGCGACTGAAATTATCACTTATCAGGTCCTTTATGATCCCTTTTCACTGCTGCCTTTGAATCCTTTTTTGCACAAAGGAATACAAAGTTTTTCTCTTGAATCTATCAGTTCTTTTTCACCCCAAAGCTCACCGTTTAGCCCTTTGCAATATATAGTGCTAGAAAATCAGGATCGACAACAAACAAGCCCACAATTGCCCTCGGCAGAGCCAATAAATGGCACATTTGACTCTCTCATATTGATTTTGAACCAAGTCCTCACACAACTACCACCCTGACACCTCATCCATCAGCTCTTACGGCACAAGTGCAGCACCCCACAAGCAAACCTCTTCTCTCCTGCGCCATCACCAGAGTTGAGGCCCAGATGAGAAACAGCCTTATCTTCCAATACAGCAAGGATATACCTCTAAGATCAGAGCTTGGCAATTTGACCTAAAGCCAGCCTTACTTGCAAAACAAAGTCTCCATCATCTTCGGAGCAAGAAGGAAAGAGAGTGAGAGCGAAAACAGGGGTGGGGGTAGGGGGGAAAGTCCGGTCCTCTCTGACCTGATTGGAAACTTTGTAGTGGCAAAAAGGAAAAAAAAAAAAAAAAAGTCTCTTTGGCCAGTTGAGAAAGTGCCTATGGTTGCTCTTGTATTGGGAGGGTCTGTTCGGGGTTGCTCAATCTTCTTTTCTCTCTCTCTCTCCCCCCTCTCTTTCTCCCCTTCTCTTGTTTCAAAAGGGGCCTCTGGTCAGCGCTGATTAATAAGTGTTTTTTGTTGTGGAGTGTTGAATAATAGAAGATGGCCGGTGACCCAGGAAAGACTAAACCTTGTGCTACTTTATTGTGGCAAGCTGAGAAAGGGGCTTTAGGACAGAGACCCCAAGCACTGACCCGCACACATCCTGCGGATTCCCCATTCATTCTCACAGCCTTCCAGTCGCCCAGAGCTCCCATTGTTTGCCAAGCAACAATGGAGATTTTGCACAGAAAGTAAAGCTCTTTTCAGATTCCTCCCTGATGTTTTGCATTTGGGGAAACAACCATCCTTAACGTTGGTGTTTTTTTTCCCTTAACTGAATTTCATGAAAACTCCTAGGATTTGAGCTTTTATTCTCATCACTCAAGACTTTCTATATAAACCTAAGAAACCAATTCTTTTCTCTTAAAAAGTGCTTTCTTTTTTATTTTTAATTACACAACACATTTTTCCTGGGGTCCCACTTCCCTAGTGATTTAAGGGGAAAAATGAGGTTTCTCTTCTTTTATTTCTTAGTATATCACTATGCTTTAATGCACACTACATATCGTTGCGGTTCCTAAAAATAAACATATTCAAGCATCCTCTGTTTTTGAGTGGGAGCCAACTGGAGAGTGTCGCTCCTTTCAAAAACTAAAAAAAAAAAAAAAGAAAAAAAAAGGCAGAAGATTGAAATCTCTTGGTTTATTTCTGCCCTGATTAGGCAAGTCTAGTTTTTATCTCCTCGCAGGCTGGCCCCTTCCCCATGCTCCAAACAAAGAGTTCACCCGCAGCCACCAAGGAGGGCAAATGCCACTCCATAGACTTGCTCTGATTTACCTGTAGGGCCCAAACCACATTTCTCATTCTAACTTAGGCATTTATTTGCACTCTAAGCATGTGGATAAATAATTCTTGGAGCTGTCAAGCCTTTGGGTAGGAACACAGCTAGATGGATCGGAGGCCTCAAGATCACAGAGTTTTGTTTAATTGCTTTCTCTGGCCTGTTATACATGATTTCCATTCCTCTATGGCATCCACTTACACATGTCACCAAGTGGCTGGGAGGTTTGGGTATTTGGCTGTGTCTTGTGTTTGTGGGTTTTGTGTCTTATTGTGAATTTACTAAGCATAAAAAAAAAAAAAGAAAAGAAAGAAAAGAGAGCAGGAGGAAGTTGCAATCAATAGGACAAATTCCTGTTAAATTGCTAGGAATGGGATTTTTTCCCTCTCATTTATTTGAATTTTATAACTGACTGAACATATTTATCAAGAGCATTGCTTTCTCTCGGTGTTTACACCTGCGTAGGCAAGTCTAGAAATCCACCCTTTGGAGGTGATGGAGAAAAGACCAGTCTGTCAGAGAAACCTTTAACAACTGCAGGGGGAACAACAGTCTTTATTAAGGATACTGGGTAGCAGAATTACCTTGGCGGGGGCGGGAGGGGTTGTAAAACATCCATTTGCAAAGGCTTTCAGGCTGAAACCCTTTCATCGGTGGCGAGGAGAGGGGGGAGGCAGGAGATCAGCCTTCTCCATTTGTCAGCGCCGCAGAGGAGGGGTCGTAAAGCCAGCGGTGTGGAGGGGTGGGCTGCCCGGTGGTCCGGGGCCTTATTCCCAAAGCGGGACGCGGCTACAAGTGCAATGAGTGCGGCGGGCTCAGCCCGGAGCCGGCGGCAGCCCCGCCCGGGGCGGTGCGGCGCTGGGGACCCCAGCCTTTCACTTTCATGCCCACCACATCCACTTCAAGCGTCAGGAAGGGGAGAAAGGGCCGGGG
>Ga0065711_1002579_pt1 | contig 35557 bp, 28 predicted proteins | sample Hoacrofraction12_FD_59098 | JGI IMG/M metagenome (GOLD analysis project Ga0065711, IMG submission 59098) | Hoatzin crop microbial communities from Cojedes, Venezuela - Epithelial fraction 12 v2 (version 2) | ecosystem: Host-associated > Birds > Digestive system > Esophagus > Crop | place... | reverse complement strand
GCACCACTGAAAAGAGCTTGGCCCCATCCTCCTGACACCCACCCTGCAGATATTTGTAGGCATTTATAAGGTCCCCTCGCAGCCTTCTCTTCTTCAGGCTGAACAAGCCCAGTTCCCTCAACCTCTCCTCATAGTGGAGATGCTCCAGTCCCCTCACCATCCTTGTAGCCCTTTTCTGCATTACCTCCTCGTTTTGTATTCGAATTGTACCAGACGTCCCGCACGCGGAGCTGTTCCGCCTGCGCTGCCCCATTGCTACTGCACAGCTCCTGCTAGATGGTCTCTCCTCGACAGAAAAGCCTGCAGGGCTGCACCCCTTTCCTCCTTTGCCCACGTACCCCAGGAGCGGGCTGCTCAGCTGGGACAGAGACAAAGGACATCCTCCTCTTCTGGTTGCGGAGGAGTCGATATGGAAAGCCACCGCGGGCTGTTCCTCCCCACCTGCAGCCGCAGAAAAGGCCCTGCAGCGTTCCGTGCCAGACCCCCAGGGCAGGCGCGCCGAGGGGGGTATTTCCCCCCCTTCCAGAGGAGGCCAGGGGTCCAGGCGCGACGCCCGTGTCACCTGCTCCACCTGGCCCTTACCGAGAGCCATGGCCCACGTTAACAGATCGTTACTTAACAGATTGTTCCATATCAAATATCAGAACTAAACTTCAACCAATTCTTACTTGTAACTCAATTCAAATTTAATTAGATGTCGCTAATTTGGAATGCAAGAACATATTACCTTTCCCTAGCTACTCATTCTCTCGCCTATCACACAAGTACCAAACTAACCTGGACCCTCACTCTCAGCCTCACTGGGACACACCACCACTGCCTCTGCCACTGTCATACAGCCCACCCAGGCGGCCCAAGAGCACAACGAATTTGGCAGTCTAAGATCACACTGATATTACCTAGAATGGCAAAGTGGAGCGTTTCAAAAGTATTTTCAGCTCTCCATTTAAACTTAACATGTGGAAAACTATTTCCATTTTCCTGTTCCTACAAAAAACTATTTAGTGCAATTAGCTACAACCCTAAGAATATTTTCCTACTGTATTCACCAAGCAACAGTGAGAGCTCAGACAAAACAGGAGCAGAAACAAAGCAAGCTGAAGCAAGCCCATTTGTGCCTAGTTCTGCTGCTTCGCCCTCTCTGCGCAGAAGGACCACATAAGATGGACAGCTAGCAGCCTTTTGAAATCAAACCAGTTTCTTCCAAACAACATTTGTATTTTGTAAACCAATTAAACCACATGAATAGCACAAGCATGAATAGGCTTTTGTTTTATTCAAATTAAGATATTTTGGATTTGTCAAGATGCAAATAGATATGACAAAAAAGGTAACAAGGGTACAATAGAAAATTATGGAGCAGGGAGAAATTTAATTACATGCTTGTTTGATCGAAAGTTCAAGGTTCTTTTTAAATTGCTTCAAATTTAAATATTCACAGATCCCTTCCCTCTGTTTTCCAAATATGTTCAGGAAAATAAGTTGGTTGAATTTGTCCTTCCACGGCTTTTAATTGCAGTTGCATGCTGTTTGGATGCTGTTATTTCTGTGGAAATGCAAGACCACCTCCAAGCCATCAACTACCACACTTCCTTTTAACAAGGACTGGATCAAAATCTGCAGTCCTCCCACAACAGAAAAATCGTGCAGAATTCAACGGTGCACGATAACCCTTCTACAAAAGCCTTAAAGAAAATCCACACCAGCCAGCAGACCTCCACCAGACTGTACTCAAGAGCAGAAAGAGCCACACCATGCCCGACAGTCCACGCCAGGGGCTTGCTCAGCACAGCACGGAACAGCTGAAGCTCGGTGCTCCTCTCCGCACGTGCTCCGCTGACCTCAGGGACTACTGCTTGTGAGTCCGCAAGCGGTCACCAAGAAAAGCAAAGCTGCTGCGGGAATCTCGCCCATCACTGCCCACCCCTGCCTCTCCACCAGAGAGCTGTTACAGGTCTGCAGGCTGAGGAGGACTGAAAGCCTGTTTTACGTTTCACCGTGTCTGCGTCACCCAGAGATGAAGAAGCATCCTATCGCCGGCTCCAGAGTCACTCACGCTGCCCGGGAAAGGGTAGGTCCTGCAGCATAACAGAGGAAAGTGAGGAAAAACTCTCCATTACAGTCACACCTACTGGTAACAGCGACTTCTCACAGAGAACAGGCAGGTATTACGATCTCCCATGCAGTGCAACTGCCTATTTACAAGCACTGCTCCTTCCTTTCTTCCCTCCCACATTTCCCTGTAGAAATTTCCAAGCACTTCAACAGCCGCCGGCTGAAATCTTGCCTCTGCCGACTGTCGGTGGGAAATCTGCCATTGGCTCTGATGGGATCGTTATTCCACCCTGTTTTGGGAGGGATCTTGGCCTTAGTGAGTGCTGCAGGACTTGGTCCAGGAGGAGCTAACGCTCTCTTGTCAGCGGCACAAGTCCTCCCCTTACTGAAATTCCATAATAACTTGGACACAGCAAGAATTTTTTTTTTCCTACTAATCCTAGCCACGATACCTCTGCAAAACGACCTCTGGATTAACTGCAGAATTTAATGGTGTTACATTCCCCAAACAGGCTGTGCATACAGGCGCTGCTGCCTGCCCAGAATTTGACAATATTTCTTTCAAGTTGCCAGTATTACGCTTCTGTGGATATAAGTTCCAGTTCTATCCACTCTTCCCAGTTAAAACCTTCTCTTTGGATAAAGGAGCAGATCATCAAAACAGGCAGTTCTAGTCAGCAGTCTCTATTAATAATGACAAGCCTCATAACACAGTCACTTCCATATGGTTTCCATCTCAGGGGCTTCACATGCACTCATTCAATAAACATCCTCATACCTGGGCAGTCAGCGAAATATTGATTATCTCTTCTGCTTTGTCTTTATAAGCTAGGAAGTACCAGTGAAATTGCGTGACTTGCCTGCGACAAAGCAGAGTCCAAAACTCAAGTATTTTCACCTTCCAAATCACTGAGGCCCCCTCCAACTTGTAGTCACACACAGAGCTGCTTTCCTCATTTAAGCCATCTTTTGGTTTAAAGAGACCATAATTTAGGTAAAATGTAATTCAGGAACACCTACAATAAGCATTTCCATCAGTTCTGACACCAGCTGAAGAAACCGTACAAAGCCATCGCAGCCTAGCATTCGCAATGCTGTAAGGGAACCTCGGGCCTTCCAATGGTTTACTTGCTCACAGTTTTTCCTAATAAATTTAGCAGGCAAAGTTAATCAGTGATGGTTGTCAAATTCAAACAGACAATTAAAGTCAGATCTTCTACACCATCTCCAGAAGACAGCTCAAACTTACCATGTGTAGAGAAGGATAGAAACTTTAATTACCACAACAAAGCCCCTTCCGAGCTGAGCGCCGACATGCTCACGATGACATAAACCATTCTGACACCTCTGGCATTTTGTAGCCATTCCCATTTTTAAATGGAAGCAACTCTCCTTCTGTGGCCTCCAACATGCTTGTCTTAAGCAGCCAGATGCGAGTCAGACATGCCAATACCCTGCCTTACCTCTGTCACGCAGAAATTACTCTGGAACCGTAAGTTTCAAAACCTGCAACCCTCATTAAAAACAAAAAAACAAAATATGCACACAGTAGGGAAGCGGAATACGTCCGGGAAGATATCATACCCTACCAGCTTTAGAGACAAACTCACAAATACAACATTTAAGCCACTCTGCGGAGGAAGAGGACTCGCAATAGAGATACAGCAGAGAGAAGCATCAACTCCCACTACGCTGCATTTAAACGCGATCCCAAAATCCTCAGGTGGTTTAAGAAGAGAAAAAATGTTATCGTACACTTTATAGAATAAATATATATCAAAATATAAATATATATTAGATATATAATAAAATCAATTGCTTCTTCAATAGAAGATGCAAAGTAACCCAACTCGCCTCTCTGCAGCCATGATGCAGTTTGCTGAGCTAACACACGTACGCACCCACCTTCCCTCCCGCGCTACAGACCAGCGTGGATCTACAGCAGAGCCCGTACACCTGAACAGCAGCCTTGGGCGCTACACGCGAGCTCTGCGGGGACACGGCAACTTGCAACTCTGCAGCTGGAATCAGCCAGAAAGTCGAAGGCTCTACGCGTTTTGTGAAGATGATAAGTTGTGACGATTTTTCTGCATTTTCAGCCAGCACTTGCATATCCCTTAGCAATGAGGGTGCCAAAAGGCATGGCTCGGAGCCAGAGGAAAAACTGCCATCATTCTTAGCAGTTTTCAGATTCAGCACATAGATTTTGTTACGTTATTAAAAAAAAAAAAGGGCCAGAGGCTCTCTAGAGACACAGTGGCTCTTACTCTCCGCTGTGCTGTGCATCGTGCTGTAAGACAGGAACGCCGAAGGGCCGTTTCACAGCCACATTACAGAGCAGACCAAGGTCTTGACTCTTACAAGATTACCTTGTGCCACAGAAAGAGCACTGTCTTCCAGCAACCTCAAGGTGAGAAGCATGCTGTCCCTCCCTGTAGGAAAACGACATCAGACTGTGCAGGCATGTGCCCGGGCAGGTTTCAACTCCAGCTGAGCTCAAATACGGCTTCTCATCATCTGGGGGTTTGGGAACAGCTTCCCGAGCACCCTGAGGAAGCACGGGTAGGGCAGCCGAGCTGAACGCCGGAGCAGAGACTTCCCCAGAATCGGGGAAAACGACGGGCTTCCAGCTCAGAGTAGTATGGGATTTCTGAAACACCTGCCAAAACTTTACATGTTTCTAGCACTTCAAGGTTAATTCATTAGCAGCAGATCAACAAGAAGCTTTCAGAAAAACTGGACAAGGAGGCTAGTGGGCAGTGAAGGAGACTTTCTGAAGGACATAAAAGGACAGGGGAAAGTCTGCTTTTTCCTCTTCTGAAACCCTCCAACACAAGAGGGGTGTTTGTCCTCTGATTCATAGACGTCAAAGAATGTCAGGGCCTTCAAAGTAGATGTTACTCACATCCTACCTGCTGGAAATCAGACACCACGTACACACAAATATCATATCTACATAAACAGAGCACAAATAATTGTGCAATAATGCTGCAAAAATCTGCTATATTGAAAAAACAGGGTGAGTAATACTTGCAGTACTGGCCTAAAAGCAGTCCACAGTATTTCAGTTCAACACATTCATTAAGGCTCCAAGATTTTTTTAAGCTTTCATAAAAGCGAAATTAATGGATATTGCTGAAACAATAGTATGATTTGATCTTTACAATAATAACTAAAAAGCTTTGTAAAGCACAAGAGCAAGCAGCAACAAGGCTGGGAACTAGAAAGCATCAAGCTTCCTATTACACTCAATTAAATTGTTAATCATGTCATGTACTCACTTTTTAATCTCTTTAAACGAATACAGCAGTACGCTAAGTAATAAATTTGTTTTTATGAGAAAGCTTCTGATGTATCCTCAGTTGCCAGGAATGAAAACTGTTTACGAAAAAGTAATTTACAGCAAAAGTTTAGAAGTATAGAGTATAGATATCAAGCCATATGAACAACAATTCAGAACAGACAGAAACATAAATACGCTAAAGTTTAATATTAAACTCCTTGTATTTCTGAGACTTTTAATCTACAGTTTGCAAAACTTACATTAATATTACAGTTTCTACTGTTTCATAGTAGTTTATATCTTTTCATTTCTCCCACAGTTGGTGAAATCCTGCTCATAATATGCAATGAACACTATGCAGTTGGTAGGTTTCAAAAACCAGGACTTCCTTATGGACGCTGTTGTCTTTCTGTTAAATAGGTGAAACAAAACCTGCAACAAAATTAATCATAATCTACATGGCTTTGACAACAAAAAGTGATTTTCCTAGTCCTGCAGCCCAACAGGATTCAACAAGAACATGAGATCTTCCACCTCTCTTCTTAGACTTTCATCCCCATCCCAGTGAGACCTGCACCAGGCTTAATCCCAGCTCCATCACCTCCTCAGGACTTGCGATCGACCCATCTTTTCATACACTCTTGGTTCAGCAGGCATGGTGGTGTTGAGGTGATGGTTGGACTCGATCTTAGAGGTGTTTTCCAACCTTAATGATTCTATGATTCTACACTCTTCTCGTAGTCCTGAGCCTAAACGTAATGCCAGCAGTCTCCATCCACTGCACAGCTCACCCCCAGCACAGGGTCTGAGCACAAGCAAATTCACCACTGCCAACAGCAGCCTCAAACCTAGTCCTGAAAACCATGAAAGTTTCTCCAGAAACACAAACGTCACCTCACTTTTATCACACCTCTTCTCTTACTCGACTATGAATCCGACTCCTAACTCTACCTAAACCACCCACACCTTTGCAAAATGATACATAAGGCATTTGTGTTTGATGACACCAGCGTTCGCATCACTAAGGTGATCCACGCAGGATTCAAAACTATATTGAACTGCTTATCCTTTTGCTACCCCACAAGCCCTCATCTTCTGAACCACAACCTGAATTTTGTTCTGGAACAAGAAAACAAATGCCATTCACATACAAGTGTGACATTCATGGCCGCCAATGATCTCATCACCCACCCTAGCATATGACATAAGACTCGGACAGAAAATGAACAATTCTCTCACCCAAAATTGTACAAAAAAAATTCTAACGTTAAACACAATCAAGTGATTATTAACTACGAAAAAAAGAAAAAAGCTTATTCAAACATGCCAAAGGCAGCCCGCACCACAGCTCTGGGACCTCTTACTTTGACACTTGCTCATCCTCTTTTAACAAGCCCTAACACTGACAACAACGCCAATGTAATAAGGGCCCAAGTCACTAATCGAGGCTGACCACTAACCAAGTTCAACGCAACTCTTCTTCCCAGTTCAACCTGCACCCTAAAGCTGCGGACCACAGAAGATTTAGCAAGAAAACCAAAGTCTCACTGCTGTGTTTTCAAAACTTCACCTTACCGAACCCTAACTGCAGCCCTAAGGTACTCCGGTCACCAGCAGCTCTGCTGGAGATAACCCGGCACGTTCACCCCCAGCAGCAGCTCCCATCCCACCCCGGCGGTTCCCTAAAGATGCAGGGCAGAGAAAGAAAACAGGTTACAGGGTTACAGGGCTCCCACACAGACTGGGAAAAACGCACCTTTGCAGAGACTTGAAGATTTTTGCATGCAGGGCCCTGTTATTGATACTCTTGTTCCTCCAACAATCAAATAAATATGTTGCTCACAAGTAGCAGCACTTCACAGACCAATCAAAGGCATGACCCCTGCCCCAAGCAGTTTACAGTGGAATGAGAACACATGGTAAGAGGCAGGGCAGCGGAACAAGAGAATTGATACTGCATGATGTCAGGTGGGTGCCTCTTTCAGGGTCCAAGCATCCTGCTGCTTCCATCCTTTAAAACACTGGCACCAGCCTGCAGGACCGCGCCTGCCCTATTCTCACTGATGTGCCAGCATGGCAAGCCTAACTTTCACATGAATGATTCCCTTCTCTGAGGCCCTCTTTTCCTTTGCCTGCAATGCTATTGTTTCTGTAATATCTCATTACATATTAATAACCATTCACCCGTTCATTCTGATTCCAGACGGGAAATACCGGCTGTATTGGTGCTGACAGAATGAGATTTTGTTCACAGGTCTTAACATTTCACTCGTGTTTCCAATTTCACCATGGTTTTCGAAGCAAGGAGAAAAGAAACAGGCTGGCACGCAGCCAGGCTAACGATCTACTTGACTTTTTCCAGGACTGCAATCTAATTCTCTGCCTACTTAGCTTAACCCAGAGCTTAACCCAGCTCCTCAGTTGTCGCCTCGTCCCTCTGCCAGCTGTGCTTTCCAGCCAGCCATCCCTTCGTGCCTTTTCGCCTCCTCCCGTGTCAAGCAGGAGAGCTATTCACAGCCAGCGCAGTGGGCTTCATCACGAAGCAGCCTCCTGTGCTCAACAGTCATGAAGCTCAAATAAGGATACCGAGGATAAGCACATTAACCACCGTGGGAGAATTTTAATCATTTCACAGTCTTCTGTGCTGGAGCCCTTGCTTGGTGTCTCTCAGTAGAACATAATGGCCACGTGCACCGTCGCTTGACAGCCCTCCACTTCGGCCACTTGCACCAAGCACAAACACACAGCACTGCAGCTCTGTACAGCATCTTCTTCTTTCCTCCTCCTTCCCTGCCACCACCCTGCATCATGAGCCTGGTAGTCACTCCGTGAAAACAAACAGTATTTAGAGCTCAAACTCTCTGACCTGAGCTGTTTCTTACCTGGTTGTAGAGCCCCGTACTGTCTGATTTCGCTGCTCTTTCTACTGTTGTCTTTCTTTGGAAATGGATCAATATTATATTTTCTACAACATGAAAGGCAAGTCTGTGGAACAACAAATACCCATCTCCATACCACACGGCAATAAAGTCAATTTAGTGTCTCAGGTCCCCAGGCAAGTTTCCTATCTGATAATAAGAAAAGCTAATTACTAGCCAAGGCTTGAGTGTGCTTACACCTTAGCTGTGCAAAGCCATCATTCTGAATCGAGACGCTCTATTAAACCAAACAGCTCTTTTAAACTTGAAAAAAAAAGTAGTCACTGGGACAAAAGGGTTATTTATGTAGCGAATCACATCTTCAATTTTTTTTTTTTTAAATTGTATGTTGCTGTGCTTTTAAACAGCGTAAGGTGTACAGGTAAACATACCACACTTACCAGTATGAGATGCACACACGTGGAAACACACACATAATAAAAAGAAGATTCAGTTACAGACAGAGATGTTTTCCATATAGAATATATTTTTATTCGCATCTCTTAAAATTAAAGCTTGATAAAATTTACTTTTTTGCATATATTTGTAAGTAAAGGCTAGCACATCCTTTACAACTCTTTTCCATCCTTCAGTGGCCTGCAGGGTTTCTTTTATAGTACATTATTAGGGTGACCACAAAAGGCACCTTCATTCTCACAGGTGCTGAGACCGCACTATTCTTTCCCAGAGCTAATTCTGCAACCAGAGGACCAAAATCTCTACTGTTGTTTCCAGCTTCCTCTGTGTATACCTCTGCCTTGAACTAGAAGAATACGACAGAATACTCTAGATGCTGTACAGAAACCAAGCTGCCCACATGCTCATACACTCGTAGAACAACTCGACAATAACCAAACACGTCACTAAGGATATCAGTACCTGCAGTTCTAGGAAATCATGTTCTATATTTAGACCCCACCAGATCATGCTTTCATGCTTCAGTACATGAAGATGCCCAGAAAGACAAAATTGCAATGGCTTCTTTAAGTTACTGACAGGTGATTTACACAACAACTACAACAACTTTCACTGTCAAGCAGCAGTGAAACTGCGATTAAACTGTAAATACCTCTCACACTGAAGAAATACACAAAGCGGACTACAAAGAAAGGGCACATGTTCAAGAAAGTTCCCCTCGAATAGAAGCATTCCTTAAGCATGAAAAAACCCCACTTTCTCAATTGCCTATGCCTGGGAAGCTTCCTTGAGCAAGCCCACATTTTTTTATTTATTTCTGCAGAAATTAAACTCTCTCTGCAAAACAGGAGTTAATAATCTTGGTGAGTAAAAGACAGGCAATTTCCAAATGTTGATGAATGCTGGGATTCTTCCAGAGACTGCTGGTATCTCTGGTAACTCCAGTGCTGCCTGTCACCTTGTCAATAGAGTAAAATTGGGATGTCTACAATTCAGATGCGGCAGGATCCAGCAACACTGCGGGAGGACACGACACGCAGAAGTGAACAAAAAGCACATCAGCTTCAGCGGTAGGTGAGGGCAGACATAGGAAACCCTGCAAAAGACAAAGTCGGAAGGGCAGGAAGAGCCGCCCCTTTTCCCAGACCCCAGGACTCCAACCAGCTCCCACTGCAGCCGGCACTTGCTGTCGGGAGCGGGAGCAGGAAACACTAAACACTACACATATTGACTAGCCCTTTATATTTAAAGGTTCAGAGCCCATCATCTCCAGTGTTTTCCATGCAAATACACCCCTTTCAGCTGTTTTCAGCCAAAACATCATTGCATTAGAACGCACATAAACAGCGACTGCACTTGAAATGGAGCTGTAGGCGACCGGAGATGAAGATGCCTCCCTCTGCCCCTGTGACAGTTGCGCGTTTGCTGCCAATGGAAACACAAAAAGAAAAGAAGTGAAAAATCAAAGTGTAATAACCAATGTTGATGTGAGGTGAGCTCTAACCTCTGACCAGCCCATTCTTCCTGACATTTAGCAGGCAGCCAAAGCTTGTAATGGAGGATTAGCGGAGAACCTCATTTCAGCGGGCACTGACCACCAGGCTGCTGGTACATCGACTTTCATCACTTACTCACAAAACAGACAGGCAGGTTTTACAGCCAGTAGTACTTAATATCATCTGTTCACACACTTCCACATGTAAAAATAGGCAGAGGCAATTTGTATCTGCTAGTCTCAACAGCAGCTTCAACATCTCTTTTTAAGTATTATTTTCTACTCAACTAACATTTCCCTTTCTCCCCCAATATGTTACGCTTTTCAGAAACTCAAGTTCAGTCATTTACAAGCTTCTACTAAAAATCCACTTTAAGACTAAAATCCACTTTATCTGCTAAAAAAATAAATCCAGCTTTAGTGACGTGTGCCCTGTCTTCTGTATACTCATTGCAACTTTAAAAAACTGAAGCTGTTTAATACTTTGGTCCATTGGGACCTGTATACAAATAAATCCATCAGAAAGCATCATCCTTATTTTCCTTCTGCCTTATGCTAGGCCATCTGTGCAAGCCACGGCACAGCTAGAGAAAAAAACAGAAACTAACATTAAAGGAAGACAGTTACCTGAGAGAAGAGCATTTTGCTGGTGGTAGCACCTTCAGCAGACAACAATTTTGAATGGAAGGAGAAAGCAACACCTATTTCAACAGAGGGCTGTCTTTATCCACATCCTGATGGAAACTTCCAGCACACAGAGCTCCACAAATGTTCCCACCACATTCGGCTCCTCACCACAGTAACAGATGTTTAGACCATGACCTCAGATCGAGAGGTTACACGTTCAGAAGGACAGAAGTCAGTAAATTCTTTGAACCAGTCTCATCTTTGTTTTTCCTGGTCATAACTGCATTATCAGAGGAAAAGAAGCAGCTGGTTGTAAGCCCTTTAATTTTGTTTCACAGTCTTAATAGCAAAACCTGAGCACTTGCTGCTTACCTTGAAACCCAGGCCAAACCCCACCCCAAAAACCCATCCCTATTCCAAACGGCAGTTTTGGCATCTGAAATCCAGCCACATACTAAGTGCCTTCTGGCACAACAGCCAGGTCCTGCAGTGACAGCAGTGTCCCAACAGTCCTCGCGTACCCAGCGGCAGCACCATCTACACGTAAACACCAGCAGCTAGAGAGAAATCCAGCCTCGGTGCTCAGGAGACTGCCAGATTTTGAAACAGGCACTGGGACTAGTCAAAGCCCATAACAGTAGGGTTTTACTCACCAGGGTCCATTTAATAATACCTTCCATGCCATCTGTACTGAGACTGATTGATATATTTGCGCCACTAATTTATTACTCTTTCTTCTACCTTAAATTTCCCATTTCTCTTCTTTGAAAGATGTTTCAACCTACCCAAAAGCCAGCATGTTTAGGAAGAGTTTTCCTAGTGGGCCCACCAAACTTAGAGAATTATGAATTGAGGAAGCTTAACTGGACATCTACAAATGTTTAAGTCATATTTATTCCCCACTGTAATGCAATTTTTTTACTAAAACCATGTTTAGTCCAGTTCAAGGGGCTTTGTTTTCCCTGAAACCTGCTTTTAAAAACTATCACTTTAATCAGCCATTTACTCCCTTCCACCCCACCCCCTTCCATTTCATCTGAAACAACAGTTCATTTTTCATACATTTTTATAAATTGTCTCAAGGACTGCATGAGAGTAGGGATGACCCCAGCAAGCCATCCCCATCTCCAGCTGCTCCCTCAGAGGAGCACTAGCCACGCAGCGCCGTGTGGGCACATAGAGGGTTGTCTTCTACAGACCACAACGTTTCTCCGCACAGCTCACCGCCATAAATCAGTTCCCCATCACTCCCCAGTCTCAGATGAAAAAGACAGTAAGTTATGGACCATCTCTTCTCTCTCTGTTAAAACTAAATCCAGTTGTCAAGAAACAGCAGAGAACATTAGGCTTTAAAATGGTTAGCGAGTCATTTCTACGAAGGCAGTTTGTGTCCCTCTTCCTCAAATAAGTTTTCTGGATAATTCTATTTTAGAAGGAAAACAATGTCCTTTAAAATCTTAGCAAATGCAATAAGGGAGATAGCCTGGCTGCACCACCTCAGACCACCACAAGGCAGACTTTTGCTCCTAGATCCACACCCCTCCTTTCAAGTATTAAAACTGGCATTCATCTGTCCCTCACCCTTACTAGTAGCAAAGTTAGCCAGCCCTCCGGCATCCTCTCTCCTCAGCTCCCCAGCCGGGGGGTGAGAGACTGAGCAGCACACAAGGAGCCCAAACCCACCCGTTTTCCAGGCAGGGCTGGGGCGGAGGAAGAGCGAGACCCATCTCCCCCGACGCCTCCAGCCTTGGTGACAGCAGCCCTCTCCGAGGATGCGATGCCTCATCGCAGCGGGGAGATACAACCAAAATGCTGAATGACCAGCTTGGTACTTGCTTGTTCGTATCTGAGCGTTACATACGGAAACGCCACTAATATGGTGGAAGCCCTATATGAAACTCTTCATGGATTAGACTCCAAATTCTTAATGAAGTGCTTGTTAGAACTGCATTGTGTCTAAATCACCACACGTAGTATTACTAATAAATATAAGAGTAATAGAAAGAAGATGGCCCAGTAGATTATGCCCTTGCTTCCACTTGGAAGCAAAACTCTGACTCTTCATCCAGGAATATAAATTGCCACTGCAGAAGCAGCAAATAATTTTTTCCATACAAAACAAATCTTATTATATGCATAAAATCCTCCAGGTTTCCACACTGTGTGACATTTGTGAAAGCTTCCATCGAATAGATCTTCATTTCATTATTTAAAGCCACAGAAAACCTGGAAATTGTTTTACGTTACTCAAAACCCAGAAATAATGATGTTTCTTTAGTCTGTGATTAAAGCGGAATAGTTTTCCACTGCTGTCATCATACTAAGTTGCAGGTTTTATTGGAGCTAGCCTCTACCTTACTGGCCTATTTCAGCTGGTTTGAGTGTAATAAATATAGATTTCAGTTTCCTCACAGCCCAGCCTAACAGACCATGGATCTTGCCTCACTAATACAAGGTAAGGGATGGACAAGCTAGAGCATGCAAGAGAGGGGACATAAGGTGACAGCAAGTCTGCTCGACAATCTCTGTAACTGTTTCATTATGCTAAGATGACTGCTAATTTCTGTGTTGTCTCTTTCTTCCACAGGAGGAGATGGGCAGCACCACAGCTGAAAAACAGCCCCAAGTTCTCCACACTCTGCTGGGATCCAGCCCTAAACCAGGTCAAACTGGCATGCAAACCAGCAGTCACCTGCACCGGTCTGCAGGCTGTGCTGCCTGACTCTCTCCAACCTTTGTTTGCTGCTGTGATTTGTCTCCTCCCTCACTGCCTGTCAGCTCAGAAAGGCATCTTCAGCTTCACACCATATGCAGATTATGAGCAATTATGGTGGGACCTGTAATCCAGATCCCTTTGACAGGGCTTGCACTACCTACAGTCAGATGAACGTCTGCAGGACCCCACAAGGCGACCTGAACCCAGCCCTCCCACTAACGCAATAAATCAGCCCTGTAAAAGAAGGTCAGTGCCAAATGTTTCTGCCTATAGGAAGCTTCGGTGCTGCTGTATGCATTCTGTCTGCTGCACTATTTTTAAAAAGGAAACTGAAAGCCCATTTTACAACCTGCTTTTCAGGGTTGTATGCCATACTGCAGCAGAACCGCGCTGCACGGTTCCACATTTCAGCCCTCAACTCCAGCACAAAGCAGCTCGCTGGTGAGGAGCCGTACTCTTACCAGCCCTTCGCTCCCGGGAAGGCAGGGCCGGCGCTCCCCAGGCCCAGGAGGCTGACAGCATTTCTGCTGCTCACAGCCACCACCGAAGGGTCCTCTCCCAGCAACGCTCTCCTGCGGCTAACGCACTCCTCAGGCTCATCCACGCTGCTCCCTGCTCATGCCTAGGTACGGCTGGAAACCCGCTACAGCTACCACGCACCCACTACTGAGCAGAGCATTTCAAAGAATCTGAAAATGAAGCTTTTTTGCTGAATGCTTGGCTTGGCAGAATCACGCATCCTTTCATGGACAAAGTTCTCCAGTCCTTGGTGACCAAATGCTGAACAGCCTGGTTCTTGGCCTACTGAAAATATAAAGTGTTCAAATTTTCACCTCTTAAATGAACTTGGGGAGAGGAGAAACCAAAAGACATTCTTCATATTTTATCACAGGTGGGAACTTTTTCCCAAGAACATCTACTGAGGTAAAAAGTTATTTTTCCTCTGAAAATGTCCACCCAAAGACTGCCAACCATGTCCCCCACCCCGTGCCCCAGGCAGCTTTGCAGCAACTCAGGTTTATGACGACAGTGATTTACTCAGTCAAAATCAGATATCTATTGAGTTTGAAAAGCTTATTAGAAAGATTTGTTGGCCTTTTTCATCATAATTTTTTTACAGTTCCATTGTATCCTCTGCCTAACTAATCTCTCATTTACTATGCTCTGTTATCCCAAGCTCTCCCAGTAAATACCCAGCAGTCAGACCTATGAGTAGTCCACGTGGGAAGACTGGAACATGAAGTGACAACCCTATCAATAACGTCTGAAGTCAAATGGGTTTCCTAACGCAGGCTCACCAGCGATGACCAGCCTCCACAGAGACAGCCTGCTTTCAGTGTCTGGGTCACACTTCTCACTGCCACTCACGTGGAATGACCAAAAAAACCCACACTGTGTAAACAACACGCTACCTTTTGCACATTTGGTTCTAAATAACACTTAATTTAAGGCATTCCAAAAACAACCTCTCTCCCCTCTGTAGTAAGAATAAAAAAGGATCAATAGGCATTTATTGTTTGGCCCATATTATTTTTCAAACTGCTTTTCAAAACAAGCCAACCATATGGATGTAATTTATAAAAACTTGAGTCATACTGTCACACACTATGCAGCGTGACCTACCTTTACAAATGAAAATCACTTTGAAATGAACATGAGTTAGCTCTTTTGTTCAGAGAAGTGAGAGACAAGAAATTTTTTGCTCTTAAAACATTACCTATATATCTTCTAGATAGAAATACAGTTATTCCCACACCTCATCATTATCTAGTAATGCAAACCATTTATGAAGTAATTTTATTTCCGATCTAAATACTTCAGGAACAGTAAATAAAAATATCGTATCTGAATAAACATATGAAATACATAGATTGTGCAATTATTTCAGCAATTGTGGACTAAACACTGAGCGACATCTGTGCTTTTATATAGCCTGCCAAGCCAGGAGGACCTACAGGCTCCAATAAAGCTACAGAACAAAGACTGTCAACCTCAGAATTTGAAAATACGAATTTGAAACAGCGTCAAAGGGAACCAGCCTCAAGTTGGACTTTCAAGAACGCACTTCTCACTTGAGTTGGTACTACCTCCATTCCCTGGTCGGTGAGAATACATCAGTTGGATCCTGCAGAGCAGCCACATTCCCCTGAACGAGCTTTCACAAAACAACTGACTGCACAGCCACCACCGTCACTCCCTCCAGAAACACCCACTTCCACGTGCCAGGGCTCTAAGCTGTCAGCAGCTAACCAGCACGCGCCACCAGCGGGATTAACACCCACCCGAAATGTTGATGACCTTTACCCAGGTTCTAAAATCTTTCTGCAGGTTTTTATTGCGTGTCCTTTACTACACAGATATTGCATTGGTCTGTCTGAACGCTTCTTTTCCCTTAATTCTGTTAGGGGCAAGAAGGAAGAGGTTCATGCCAAATCCCAGTTAAGATGGGTTTCAAACACCGAAAAAACATCCTGTTTTCTGATCAAGAAAACAAGCCCCCATGTCCTCATCAGTTGTATAACTGGCTAGAATTTTTTAGTCCTGAGGAACCTGGAAGGTAAAAATACAGGGTGAAAACGGTCCCTCTCTACATTAGCACCAAGTCCAAGGGACAGAAGCATAGCACAGCCATATCAGTTTTTATCAGGAGATAGGAGGCATTGCAGTATTTTTGTACACTAGGAGCAGAACCATTACGCTATGCCAGACTTTGCAGCGTACTCTCTGCTGACATGGTAAACATGGCCTTTTCAAACAGCCAGAGGTTATTCAGTCCATTCTACTACTAGTGCTGGATTGCTCTTGACAGGTTTTTTCCAGAGCTTCATCTAGTTTAGTTTCAGATGCCCCTAGATGGAATGCGATTATTTTGCTTGGGAGATAATCCCCAAACTGAAGGGAGTCTCAGTGTCTAAGGAGAAATTAAACCCTATGAACCCTAGAAGAAATTCAAGCTGGCTTTCTCCTTTTTTTAATTTCACCTAATCAGTCTTAGTCAGAGCCCCTTGTAAGTATAAACTGATTGTACCCGATGCTTTCATGATAAAGCTTGTAATCCATTAGAAAGTCATCTGCGACCACAAAACTCAATTTACGTATGACCTTTTAAGCCACCCGATCAAAATTTTTCCAAGTCATTTGGTTAATGTCAGGTCTGACCTGCAGACTACGGAAGCTCATGAAGTGATGTACTCCACTGTACAGGCTGATGTTTCTCTCTGCAGGGGGAGTATACTTCTCAGAGGTTCCTCTTCCATTCCCACGTCAGTCATATGCCATGTCACACATTTTATCTGCAGCTGTCATCTCCTTCCAAATGATAGCATCGGGGGAGACAGTCAAGGGTACAGCCACGGACGCATTAAAACACTCCCCTAAGCCAATCTGTGGGAAGATCTAACACCTCTGCAATAACTAGCACTTTGTGGTTTATTGTACAAATTAAGTAAACAATGTGAAGGCAGGGTATTGCAAACCAAGCATGGCATTAGAAACGCAGACGGAAGTCACTGGACTGGTTTATTACCATCACTGTAAAGTGATACACCACCCTACTTAGCATCTTTATTTACAGAACTTTACATCAAATACATCAGACACATCAATAATCCAACAGCGTTTCTAATTGGGTCTCCTTGAAAGACATAGCTGATTGAGAGAGCTGTGGCTCATAACGTACTGATTTGTACTGTTTTGGTTTTTTTTTCTCCAGAGAAGAGCCCACAGCAAGCTGCCTGCACTCAGCCCAGTTACGTAACTGCCTAAAATGTCATTAGCAAGTTAAGTGTTTACAGGGGCCATAGGATTCATGAAGCAAAAACGATCTGCCCAAGAGTTGGTCACCAAATAGCCTGGAAAGAAAGAGTTATCGTCATTCTGCTTCATTTGCTAGGAAGGGCTCTTCTGCTCGGCTAAACCCTGAACGGACTCAGTTTCTCTCTGGGCGGTTTCTTATCTCATCCAGCCACATCCAAGGGACTTCATCATTTCCCAAAGCAAGAAAGGCCAGCGAGCTACTGTCAGGACACCACAGTATCTTCCCAACCAAAATAAGGATTAAGAAATTCCCAAGGGAAGGTGTTGCATCTGAAAAAGCCCTCAGTTGAGTTGGTAGCCTAAAACTAGACTCCCCAGATCCAGATCCTCTTCTGCAAGCACAATACCTGGATGAAAATAAAGAACATAAAAGCCCCCACCAGGAAGGCCTGAACATGCTGTGAGGAGAGAGGAGCCTGTGGAGCTGACCCCAACAGACAGAAAGGGAGGTAACAGGATTATTGTGCAGCCTTTTTAATTGCTGTTTATCCCTGCCTTTGTACAAGTGCTGTCCCCTTTAAACTGCATAGATAAGTATCTGTATTTCATTCTGTCTGCTCTGAGGTACAGTTGATTTCCGCTGACCGCTGAAGCCTTCTGGGCAGGGCTGCCTTTAAAATCTGGGCTGAAATAGCCTCTCCGTGCCCAGGGCTGCCACGCTGTCCTCCAAAAGCGTTGCACATCCTCAGCTAAGCTGCCCTCACCAGCAAGGGACACACCAGCTCCTGCTCAGCACTGGAAAGGCCTCAGGTGAGCCGTGTTGGCTGGGCAGGCTCCTGGGCGACAGCACAGCAGCGAGGGGAGTGCCTGCACCCCCAGCAGCCAGGCAGTTTGTAACGGGCAAACTGGAACAGCAAACCGGTCATGCAGAGGAGGAATTTGCAACTTGTAAAGCAAGAGCACAAGAGGAAAAGCCTAGATTGAACACCACACAAAAATGCTTCCTAGGAGAGCTGGCCACAGCTGGAATGAAGCAGTCACACAGAGCTGCTGAGAACGTCCACTCCACACCCAAGAGCCTCACAAAGTAACAGCAAAACGCAAAGCCAGCTGGCTGGAGTGGACTTCGCACACTCCCGCTAAACATAAAAGCGGTTTGCACCATATTCACAGTTCTCAAAGAACCGTGAGCGTTCATACACCACGGAGCACGCACTTGGAGCTTGTCAAAAAACCCCAGCACCTTAGCCACAAACTACTCGCTTCTCACCGGAGACAGGAATACGGTAGGGCTGAAGCCTGCCAGAGGGTTAGGTATCAATCTGGATAAAGCACAGGAGGATGCTTTTGAAGCTCCCAGTGTTCGTGGCACCCTTTTCCCACAGCCCTGCTGTAACAGTCTTCCTGCCCTTTATAACTACCTCTGCCTATTTTCAGAATACCAAGTCAGTGAAAGCACTGGCCTAAAACGCAAGATGTCACCATGTCCTTCCCCTTCCCAGGCTCACGTGTTCGCAGCCCCTCCACATCCAAGGATGACTTTTCCGTGGCTGAGGATGTAAGGAGCAGACATCCAGGTCCACTGCCTTCCCTGAGCCCAGCCCAGCAACCAGTCTACAGTTGCTCATCCTTCGCTGCTTCTTCATCAACAGCTTTTCCTCCCTGTCTCTTGCTGCTCTATGCAGCAATCTCCCACCTCCTCCGGTCGCAGAAGACAAACCGTCTGAAGAGCCAGAGCCAGCCCCTGAGCTGGCAGCTGAGCCACCCTGGCACACAGCTATGGCAGCCCAAGCTGCAACAAAGGTCATTTACTCCTCTGCGTCCCAGGCAGCTGAGGCCACACTCCGGGAAATGGAAGCCAGGAAGAAACCCGTTTTTCTAAGTGATTGTCACTACACAGGGGTGCAGATTAACAATAACCAACACCTCACAGAGCCATGTGAAATGAACATAGAGAGGAGAATGAGGGATGTGTAAAAGTCAGAAAGAGACAGAAAGAAACTGTAAGGACAGAGGATAGGAGTTACATTTGCTTAATTAGCAAAACAGAAAAGTAGTGCCGTGGCAAGCCTAACAGCAGCCCTTCAAAATGGGAACGATCCCGCTCCAGCCTGTCTGGGAAGCACCTCCCCTCTCACTGCAGCACTCACAGTCCTCATTTCTTTGATCTAATTACCACCAACAGGCATCTGCTGCTGTTTGCATCCTCGCTCTAATGAGCAAAAGCAGCAGCCAGATCTGGCTGGAGCTGACGAAGAGGAACACGACCGCAGAGATTGTTTCTTCTGACGTACATCGGAAGCACCTGCTCCTGAAGGAGATCCAGAACTGTCCCAAAACTAGGGAAGCGGGGAGAAGTGCATCGAAGGGATTAAAATAAGAACTTGAGTTTTAAAAGGAGGCAGTGAAGGAGGAAGTGCAACACTGCCAGGTCCATCCAGGGCTAAACACTAACCCGCACTGCTCAGCCGGAGGGGGATATTTTGGTAGGGACCAAAAGCAACGGCTGCCTTTAAGACTGCCAAATTCAAGCAGGGGTAAAGTCACTCGCAACACAATCTGAAGTCATCTTTTCTAGTGCACCGCAAGGGAGCTGCATCCTATCCCCGATGTAAACACGGGGCATGGTGCTCCAATTAGAGGTGTCTCTAGCCCGTAACAGACCTTAGAAGTGACATTTCTGGTTTACCAGCTTTAACAAAGTGTGATCAGGAAAGCCTCACAACGCACAAGGTGCTCGGGGAATAATCTGTCTCAGATAGCACAGAAGCAAAGAAAAGATGGTTGGGGTCACTCATTCAAAAAATTAGGCTTTTAACTTCTTTGCAAAGACAGAACTAGGAAAATTGTCAACTTGCCTTTTAAAAAAAATGTAGTAACTACCCCATAATTTTGTTCCAAACGTACATCAGCACATGTATTAAGGTTACTCACCTTGCAGGGAAAACAGAGCCCTCTAACAAATAAGTGCTTTGGGAAAAGCCATTACTGACCCTGACAAAAAGGCACAGATGTGAATTCAGTTCCACGGAGTCTGATAAAATGCTGTGGAGTCAATAGATGGAATTATTCTTTTGCCATTTCACGCCATTTAGACCATCAGCCCTAGATGACAGACGTAAAACATTTGCCTCAAAAGACAATCACTTGTAATACATGCTAGTAGGAAAACAGGCTGAGGTTTTAGGATAGAAGTATGAGATTTTCTCTTTTATTTTATTGGACTTATAAACCTGAACAACCTGAGGTATTTTCTCCATATTGTGAGAAGCTCCTACAGGCCTTAATTTGAGTCGTTCAGTTACCTTGGGTAGGATTACTCCCATGCTTATAGGAATTGTCAGTCTCCGTCTTGATATTATAAATATTTTCCATGTAGTACTTACCAAGTCCATCACCATTAATTTCTTTGTGCAAAAGCCTTGCAGATCTCAGCTTGACCTCAAGTATCAACCTGAAATGCTCTGCCTGTATTTATCCCTTCTCCTAACCATGTTATCTAACAGCACTAGGGTCCACCAGCTCAGCCAAGGTGAAGCCCTTTCAGCACCCAGGCAGGCACCAGAGATCTAAACTCCATGGGTACGAAACAGGAGAAGTTACAGGGCTCTAACAGCAGAATTGTTGCCACAAAACCCACGCGTGCCAAATACACATGTGCCCAGGGACAGCTCTGGATGCCCCGCACCGTGATCTTCACAAATCCTCTTCTCTAACACAGTCCAAGGTAGTCAGCAGACGCACTGCGGCTCTACCTGCACTGCGGGTATGGTGCAGTTCCACAAGCAGTTCTGTGTGTCCACAACTTCACTACCACGAGTAAAGTCGCAACTACGTCCAGCATCAGCACACTGGCTGGCTAAACTATCCTTTGTCATCAGTTTAAGTCAACGCCCTGCTTCTCAGCAACAAGTACAAAAAGAGCAGCTGAAATACCCCCCCTTCAGAACACAGCAACCCCCTTCTTTGTTTTTTAAACTTCGCTGACTGCCCACACGGACAATAGACTTCACTGTCCTGTCTCCTCAACTCATGTTTACCCCCCCAAAAAAAGAAAAAAATACTTTTTTTATTGCCATGTCTAAAAATCTAGCTTGAAGAAGTTTTATACCTTGACTTGAATGTCTGCATAACGTTCCTCTAAAAATGCTCTCAGACTGCATGCACACTCATAAAAGCTGTCGGAACATGATAAAACTGTTCTAAGCGACAATCTGAAAAATGCAGAGATTATCCTGCTCGGGCTGAGCCACTTTATTTCCACAAGCAGATCGCGGGCAGGAGACTGATTCTTTGCTGTGAATTGCAGTTTCTTTGTAAATGGGTGGGGGGTGGGAGAAGTGCAGATTATCCATCCCTCTCAAATCCCACATGAGTGTGCTTAGCAAGAGCTGTCTCCCTGAGGTGATGGCCAGCAGGGTATTCCCCAGCTTGCCTGTGGAAGACCCTCCGCTCCCCCAGGAGAAAGAGCAGCAGGCAGCTACGGGTGCAAGCATTTGGCTTTGGGCTGCTGAGCAGAGCCCTCCTCGCTACCAGCTTCAAACTTGTAACAGTAACACAAGCATGCTGAGAAGCAAATCTACGACACTGGGAATCCCCCCAAATACTACCAAAATCACGAATTAAGCACAGATATTTGCCATTCTACGATGTGACCTGCTTCGTACCTATAACTAGAATTTGGGGGCCCACTGCAGCAGAACACTGCTTTCTGCGCAGAGATGCTGGGAGCAGGTCAGCACCCCCTCTGCCTCCTGCTACGCGCCTCATCCTTGGAAACGCGTGCGCACGGGCTGCCTAACGCTGGGTAGTAAAGTTACTTACCTAGGGAGGTGTTCGTTAGAGGGCTGGGCTCACTACACCAATCCTTCCCTGAACAGCGAATGCATTCTCTGCTTCCCAATGGCAACAGTTGTGATTGCTGAATATAAGAAACATTCGCAATTACAGCTGGATTGCAGCCATGCCCGTTGGATATATTCTTCTCTGTGAAGGACAAGTCTGCTAATTAGAATTGCTACAGCTCTAAAATAACAAAACTCTTTCAAGCAGAAGCTTCTGATGTTTTTAACTACTTCGTGCTTCTATTTCAACGTCTGTTTCACACCAACCACATAGTATGCAGTTTGGATGCAAAACCACTAGTACCCACTTGCTTTGTTTGCTATATTTAACATAGCTGAGGCCCTTTCTTCAAACAGTCACACACACACCAGACGTTTCTCCAAATGAAATAAGATCTATCATAAAAATAAAAACTTTACTTAGCTTGCAAACAGATCAGTATCTGATCATTAAATACCCTACCCTCAGACATAGAGAGTCACTTAAGCATGCTAAAGTTTGACTGGCATGCACCAACCACAACACAAAGGAATTCCCTTAAGACATCTATGTTTTTAGTTGCCTCAATTAGCCTAGTTTTAGGGCAAAAGCTAGCTCTTCCGTTCCTGATGTTCTGATTCTACAACCTAGAAGCTGTCACTGAAGAAAAAAAAAAGTGTTTTTAACAGAGCCAGTAGAAACTTCCCCACCAACTGCCCCTTCATTAAAAAACATTTTGAAATACGCAAAATCCTAATTTTAAAATCATACTTCCTTGCTGATCTATCTTGCAAGACTATCCCTTCATCACAACGCAGCTTCATCCTTTCCTAGATAGAGCAAGCACTTCGTCGCCTACTTGTGTAATTTGATCTAAAGTTTTGATCAAGTCTGCCTGGCGGAATGTGTCCTTTATAAACTGAGGCTGTTTATTGCTCCTTGATCTTCTCCAGACTTCCCCTCCCAGCTCAGAGCCAAGAAACTGTCTCACTGCTACAGAGCTATACATATTTCATGACTCCGAGGCCTGTTGATTTTATTGCCCCTGCCCCACGATCCCTTTCTGCGCAGCATTTCCTTCTTGTCACCCTGTTCTCATCTGGCTCTGTATAGCAAGCGTGGTTTCATACTCGTGTCTGAGATGTGGAAAAAAACTCCCTTCTGCAGCCACATTTTTGCCAGGAGGGGTTCTCCAGTCGGTTAATGTTCTTGGGTTATAGATAACCAACAGGCCTGTTAGCAGCTGCTTGGAAGCTCCTGCATTGCAGGGACAAAACTGCCCCTGGCCTGTGTGAAGTGAGGAAACAGAGGTTACCCCCAGCTCCTTCAAGGTAACTCTGCCGAGCCATGGCCGGGCCATGCCGCTCCCAGGGCTGCCTTCAGCCCCAGCCCAGCGTAGGAAGCGGGGCCCTCTTCCCAAATGCTTGTTTAAAAACTGGCTCGTACGCTGTTGGTAACAGGGGATTTTCTGGTACAGAGCTTTTCTCCCTAGAGCTTTTCTCTGAGCTCAGTTCATGGTGCAACTACACTTGGAGACAGTGACAACTTTAACGACTCTCCAGTGCACTGGGGATTTTTCTTAATTGTTTTTTTTAAAGTTGGTTAAAACTTACTTTGTGTGTGGGAAAGACTTTAAAATGTCGACTTTTACACTCTACAAAGTCTGTTCTCACTGTACACTTAAATCCTCCTGATGACAATGAGTGTTATCGTGCACATATTTAAAGGAAAAGTGACCTTGTTTAGAGGGTAAAAGTGCTCTTAAAAAAAAAGTACTCTAAGCCAACAGAGAAATTACAAACACTGCAAAGGAAGTAATGTCACAAAATACTCCCGCAATTTTAGTACTAATGAAGTGTGTCTCATTCTGAGCATCAGGTTTCTATGACACCTCTGTCACAATTTTCCCGATTAACAGGGTTGTGAAAGACCGTTCAGCGCCAGTAACGCTTTGTGTGAACCAGTGAGCACCACATTGTTCTTTCCTCGCCAGTTGTGGCCCAGCTGAAAACAAGAACCATTTGCGTGTGTCTGAGCTCAGCCCGGAGCGTCTCCTCCTGCCAAGACTCATTTATCAGCTTAAGTAAACGATAACGTAACTTCAAGCAGAAGTTTTCTGAACTAGTAGCTGGAATTTTTCAAATAGCTGGACTATTTTCCATGGTTATCTTGTAGCACCTTTTGAGACCAAAAATTAGTACAGAATATGTATTTTCTTCACAAAATGTAGTCATCTTCAGGGAGATCTATTTTGTTTCTGAGAAGACTACTGGCCACATAGTTGAGCACCGAAAGCTGGCACATCCCAGTAAAAACCAATGGAGCTACACAGCCTTACTCCAGCTAAAATTCCCACATTAGCTGTGCTCTGTATTTCTTTGGTTAGTGTGTATTGCTGTGGATTAATCACACCAGAAGAAGATGAAGAAATGCATTAGCACTGTTTAAAAGAATCACGTCCTAAACATCTCCTCCACCCTCTCACATACCTCTATTGACCATACAGCTTTCTCAGCGTTAACCCACAGCATCTGTTATGGTCATTTTCTTCTATAAACTTACAAAACCTACATTTGTTGGCTTATGCTATGCAATGAAGTCGATCACCTGGCATCTTGCGATTGCCATATACAGTTGTTCCACCTTTTCCCTGGAATATTAATTTATTCTAAGCCACACTTGTCTGAACCACAAGATTCAATTAACCATTTATGCCTGGTGACAGCAGTTCCTTGGAAAGGAATTACTTCAACAAAGTCAGTATAATTGCTAATGATCTTATGACTAGTTACTCTCTTCAGATGATCAGTAAGCCATCCATGAACTCATTCCACCTACTATGTGTTTATCTTGTCAGGCAAGCTTATTGACAGGGAGTAAGAATGGCTGTCAAAAGCAAGGAACCAAACCAAACGCCTCTGCCCTGAGGGATAAATGCAACTATTGATGCAAGCCCAAAACAGTCCTTGAATCCAAGGATTGTTGTAAATGCCTGTACCAACATCAGACATCGCTCCAAATAAGTGTGTGGCCACATGCAAAGTAGCTTAAGGCAGCGGGGTTTTTCCTTTCTTCCTATTTCTTTTCTTCCAAACTTGACTCTTTGCCAGCTCTTCTGCCTCTGAGCCACTCCTTGCCCTGTGCAACCTCTTTTTCCTTTTCCTTGGCTCAGAAGAGCTGGCAGCAGCTCAGTTCCTCCAGAGCAGGGAAGCAGAAGCCACCTGCAATTACGAGCTGCAGTGCAGCTACTCCCCAGCTCCTACCAGACGGAGTGGATGAAGCCAATTAACAACAATCCGCTCTTTCCTGATCCATTCCAACGCTTTGTGAACACCTTTAAACTTTCCCATAGCTCTTCTGGAGGACACAACCCCCTTTGACAAATGCAAGCCTGAGGCAGTATTTCTGTCTGTCCACAGAGCAAGTGAACACAGCACTGCGAGGCGGCAGAGCAAAACCCACTCCTCTTCAGCGACCGCTTGCTCACAGGTTCTGCCCTCCTGTCTGGCTCCAGAAGCACGCAGTGCTGCTGCTCCTCCAAACAAGGGGCAACGGGCACAAACTGAAGCAGAGGAAGCTCCAGCTGAACATGAGGAAGAACTTCTTCCCTCTGAGGGTGACGGAGCCCTGGCACAGGCCGCCCAGGGAGGTTGTGGAGTCTCCTTCTTTGGAGATATTCCAGACCCACCTGGACAAGGTCCTATGCAGCCTGCTCTGGGTGACCCTGCTTGGGCAGGAGGGTTGGGCTGGGTGACCCACAGAGGTCCCTGCCAACCCCTACCATTCTGTTGTGTTGATTCTTTAATAATTCAAAGGAAAGTTCTATGGGGTTGGTTTTATCTTTTGGTTTGTGGGTATGGGGGTTTTTGTTTGTTTTTTAAATAACCAATGCTCTTGCTCCAAGAGTTAGTCACCACGGACTGCTCATTTTTTGGCATGCCTTCCAAGTATTTTGCAGCATGTTCCCAATGGCATTATGCAATCATTTTGCTAGTCTCAACTGTTTCACTTGGCAGTAAGATGCATTATAAAATGATGTAATCTCTTGGAAAAATATGGAAGTCAGAGGAGGTGACAGTTTCAGGGGTACACAAACCCTAAAAATCACAGCAACTTTGAATTCAGAAATCTCCATTTGTATACTTTTTACCTGTTTTTCACCAATTAGCTGCACCACCATATCGCAGTTATCAAACATGTACAGAGCTGCTCACCACCACCACCACAAAAAGGTCACATTTTGACCAATTTTTAGAGAACCTTTTGGACTACCAGAGATGAACTCATGCCCAGGCCAGCACACGCAGCAAAGCAATGACGTACAGCGTGTCTCTGTGCTCTCCACTACTGCAGTATGATGTGATACGCATGCCACGAGTTACCACAAGGTAATAAAACATAATTTGCCATCGCCTTGCCAACTGACAGGCCTACTGAGTGGCTTTTAGTCCAGAAATAAAGACCTAATTAGATCTTCCAGACGCCTGAATACAGGTAGCCTTTCGCAGAGAACACACGTGGCGATCTCGCCTTAAGCCACGCAGTGGCTCCTGGAAAGCCAAGTGTTTCCAGAGCAAACAAAAACTAGCATGGAAGTTCTGCTGACAGGGCTGTCTCTTGAGCACGAGGTCTCCTTCTCCCCCACCTCCCACCACACTGCATGCCAGGTAGGATCCTCTCTTCAGGGGCTGGGCAAAGTGGCAAATCTTTCTGATTTTGAGGTTTGAAGCTCTAATTTCCCAGACTGCCTCTATTGCCTCGGCAAGCCTCCTTCCCGAGAGATCACACCGCCAAAACAGCCAGTGCACTGAACTGCAGCTTGTGAGGAAGCTGAACTCTGCCCCTAGTTCCAGTATGACCTCAAAGAAGTCCACTATCTTCATTCTGCTCAACTCCCCCGCTCTGCAAAACAGAGCAACGTCCACAACTGTAAAATGCTTTAAAGAAAGTCACAAATGGAGTATTTCTTAATAACGGCAGCAGGACATCGATTGAAGCACACAGCCAAATGCTAACTAACCAGTCAATATACACTATATGAAAACCAAACCAAATTCTACCAGTAAGCCATAATAGAAGTAGACGGGTGTACGTAATGTTCCCTTTCCTCGCTTCTCAACTAAGAGGGTCACTTGCCTGTTACCTTGTAATAGTTACTACACAACATAGGTGTCCAACCTGGGAGCCACTCTGGGAAAACTTCAGACCATGCAAACGATCTCTGTGAACGCTGTTCTCCAATTCCCAGCTAATTCTCGTGTCGCTTTCCATTAACTCACCAACCCCTCACCACAGCCGTCACTGATACACGAGCACAGCACGCCAGCCCGATGTCCTCGTGCTTTGGATGCTGCCATTTCGTGCCTCTGGATGCCAGCTCCACGCACACCTGGGAGGAACTGGAGAGCCAGTCTGACACTGCAGAAGGCCTCATTTTGAATAAGCAACCTGCAATTCTGGGTGCTCTGAATTGTAAATTGAAGTGTGGAAAACTATTTTATCCACATGCTGTTATCTTAATACCACCTGCCACATTCCAGCAACTGCTGACAAGTGAGACAGATAATGAGAATTGACATGTTGCCCCTCTTATCTCTAGACGTCTAACACGAAACCAGTATCAGAGGAGAGCCTCCACTGCATACAGACCCCAAAACGATCCAATACCACTGCTGTGGTCGCAAAACAGGCCGCTCCGAGCAACTGGATCTTTTCCCAACTCCAAAGCAGCTGGCATTGCAGTCTTGTGTTCTTCTATGAACAAGATGTAAACATACCTACTGCTTCTTCAATTGAATGAGCTGTTTGCACTACAGGCAGCATCGCAGTACCTCTGCACTTCAGCATGAAATGCATTCAGTATACAATGCTTTTAAATATTCTTTAACTTCCTGAAAACCACATTTATAACATATCTTTTATTAAAAGAAGTTCAAGAAAGCTAAAAATAAGCACCATCACTTTTTAGCAGAAACCTTTGTGTACCTACTACACCCCACCTCTGCTGGGCTGCCCTGTTGGGGGGGAGGGGAGGGGTGGAGAAAAAAATGCAGTATTTTTCTTAAAATCTGAGCCAGTACTCTGTTTTGAACAGTAGATATACCCTTGGGAATGTGAAGGACCATTATTAATAAGGTACCATTTCACCTTCTGTCCAAGCATCCTGGAAACTTTCTCCTTTCCAAAGGAAAAACATCAGCCAATTCGCTTCCTACCCTGTATTTGTGAGGTGCCATCTCTGACAGAGCTAAGCGTTACTTCCTTCCTTGTGGCAGACTTCTGTTTTTCACTCTTCCATATCTTACAACGAATACAGCATCACAGATTGATTGTTGCCAATCAGTGGCATTATTTCTTATGACCACCTCATATCATTCACAAGTCATTTGGACAAAGAGCCAGCTCCTCTCGCTCACTGCTTTTCAGTAACACTGCCTGGGTGCTTTAGATCCCTAAACATAAACGGGTTCAAAAGTGATCAGACAAGTTCATGAAGTGTCTACCAAAAGATACCAAACCTGATAGGAAAGACACAATGTTTAGCTTGGAGAATCACAAAGCTACAAGATGACAGAAGCATGTCCTGTCTTACACTTTTTTCTTACCCGGTAAGAGCTGTCGATCTCCATTCCCGCTGTCTTCTTTCTGGGTCGTGCGCATCTTTCTTCTCACACTGGTTGAGCTGCCGCATAAGACGACTGTGCCATCAACAAAACAGCAATCTTCTAGCACCATTTTTCAGCTACATGACTAATGTGCTATGTCTGTCTAGGATTTTCTACAGTAGAGTCAAGAGCAGTATTAAACAGGAGGGTGAAAGGAGACTTTTTTTCTTCACACCACTGTAAACACAGATTTGAGTGACTGACTTAAATGTGGAAGTTGCAACCCGATTTAAAGCCTCAGTGTTGTTAATTATTTTTTTATTGGCATACCCTAACACTTTGAAATGTGCCAGAACAAATTGCAATAGAAACTGTCAAATGCTTTCTCAGACCTGTGTGGTTTGGAAAAAATGGTTTCGCTGCCATGCATTACTCTTTCCTGCTAATTTTGGGGGTGAAAAACTGGCTAACGTACCATCTCCTAGGCTGAAGCCCGTTCAGATGCGCTGTCAGCTTTGCCTCAGCTGGCTCTGGGGCCAGGGGCCAAGGCGCAGCGCAGCTGCCCAGCCCTCCCGGGGCGCAGCGCTGCAGCCCCCTGCACGCTCACGCGGCTGTGCTGCACCGGCTCGCACTCGGAAGCATCCGCTCCGTCACCACGCCACAGCCACGGCCTGCTGAGCTTGGAGCTGGAAGACAGGCTAGAAAAATTCAGTCTCTTGCTACAAAGCTGAGACTTCTCCAAGACAGAGGATTCTGTTTTATCGGTGGCATTAACAAAGTAGCATCTACCCATAGCGTTGCCGTGGATGAAAAGGGACTTTTGTTTGCTGGGCTACAGTTAGCCACGGGAGTAGAGACTCCTGTGCAGCCTTCACCCAGGGGAACGACTTCCTTAGCACTAATACTTCATGTGATGGAAGTCACTCACGCTTCCTTTCAAAACAATTTTATATTTCATAGCCATCTTGCAGAAGGAGCTACCTGACCGCATTCTGAGCTCCAATGCTTGGAACAGCTTTACTACCCCCTGCACAACCTTCCTCAAGGCTCAGCCAAAGAGAGGCATCTCCGTAAGCCATCCCAAAGACATAAATTTCAGTCACTCAAATGTTGTTAAAGGCTCATCAATGGTAACGAGCATCTTTATTACATTTTCCAGCAGTAAGTAACCAAGCAATGGCTTGCAGTTAACTACTTCTATGTTCACCTAGAAAGTAACACGTAACGTTTCTTTTAATAACACATCACTACTCATCTCCCAGTAGCCCGATAACGATAACTTGAATATTACAATGCATATAACTTTTTTTTAAAGTGTAAGGGAAGAACTGTCTGTATAAAAAATTCTGACTTCTCTCTTTTAAAGGGACTCAATGGAAATCATATGCACCCCTATGAATTCCTACAACTAGAAAATTTTATTCCTTCCTTCAGGGGAAAAAAACCAAACAAACCACTCATGAAGTTAAACAACCATCATTTCTGCTTGACATTTTCAAAACAACAAATAAATCAGGTAACTGCTCCTGCCTTCAGGCCATTGAGCTGACTTGATACCACTAATTAAAACAAGCCTACATCATAAGGAACATCTCTGCAACAAGCATAATCTGAATTATTCAAATTCAAAATGTGAACTCACAAATTCCCTTTATTAAAGAATAATAATTAGTGCTAATAAATTCTCCTTTCCAACCTGCTGCTGCAAGCAAGAGATTTGCTGTGACTTTTAATGCTAACGGCCTGAGCTGAGGGACAGGGGGGGCTAGTCCTTGAGCAAGCCTTGGAGTTGTCCTGGCTCCTCCAACAGCTCCAGAGCATTCAGTGCCATTCAGGCACAGTGAACAGCCCTGGCAGCATGCAACGCACCTGGATCCTGCAAATGCCATGGCAGACTTGTTCTTATTAGAGAGTCTTTCCTTCAGACTTCTGGGGGTTCTGCACCCTGTAAGGAAGGATTTGGACTGTGGGTCGCCCTGCAGAAACGCAGAGCAGTGGGTGGGCTGCACTCCATGGGGCCTCCTTCTCCTCTGTGTTTGCAGAAGTCCCCAGTCCAGCAGATTCCTTCAGCACACACATAATTTTAAAACACTCTACAACTGTTCTTAAACTATGCACATGCTTAGTTTATTGGATCAAGGCATGAGTATCTATGCCTATGCCTCTAGACAGATGGAATATTTTCTGCGGGACTTGCTTTGGGCGAAATTCCTGAGCTTTTGCATTGAAGTTTTTCCTGCACTGTCCAACAGCAGTAAAAGCAACTGTAAAATAGAGCACATAAACCACTTCTTCCTCCCGCCCCTCAATCACCTTGCAAATCCAAAGGAGGGCTGAACACAAGTCTGTTCCAACAGGCACAAGGTTTTTCTCATTGCAAATATTTGTTCAGGCAGCCAATCCAGATTTGGTATCATTTTCATGTGATACAATCCTGTTCGCTTCTGGCCTCTGCCAACAATATCTTCCTTTGCTATTTTGCTTCCACTGAAGAAAGTACTTAGATGAAAAGCACACTAATCATCTTATGCTCCGAAATACACACATCTGTTACAAATACCTCACCTTTCTGGAACGTGCACCCTCCAAATACACATTTCACACAACCCAGCATCCCTAGATTTCCCCTTGGCAATATGGAGCAAACCAAATTGAACACAGCTGATCCTAACATGGGAAGTTATAGTAAACAAAAATGTTCAAGATCTTGAGTTTATTCTCAGCAGTTTCCTCAGTTTGAACTTTTTACACCCACTAAACAAGTTAGAGCTTGCCAAATAGCAACACACATTTGGAAGTCTCGGCAGAATCTTTCAGGGTGGAATAACATCCTGAGGTCATGCAACTGCTCCATTTTTGAGGCACGTGAAGAAAATGGAGGAACAAACGGGAGTACCTCCTCTATAGCACACATGCTACTTCCCAAAAATAAAAGAGTGGAGGGGAAAAAAAACAACCCAAAACAATGGTAACTACCAACATAAACTCTTCTAACCCTGGGCATTAATAGTGTATCATTTATCAGCATAAATGATACGCAGTTTTGCAAGCTCCCAGCTGTTGAATCTCTATCTACATAATCATTACTGCAACTGTTGTTTCAAAATAAGCAAAGAAAACTGAAGACATGCCAGCTCTGGAGGTCAGAAAAACCACCTGCTTTCAGAACAGGCCAGCTGAGCTCTCCTCTATGCACACGGGACAAGCAGTGCTCCAGTGAACTTTGCGGACTACTGGACCCGCATGTTGTGTTAACAGCCAAGAGTCACGTTGGTTTATAAGCCATGAGAACCCGATCCAACTCAGTGCAGAACTGCTGGCTCTCTTGTGAATCAACAAATACCCTCTTCTTCAGATTTTGCCAGTCTTTCCACAAAGACACTGAGGTGCTTGAGATTTACAGCAGCTGTGTCCCGATGTCGTCAAGGTGCCCCGTGCCTCGCTCTTAACCTGTCTCTCACTGTACTCAGCCGCAGAAGACATCCAGGGGTTGCCCAGAGGTGGTTTCCCACCAAACACCCTCCAGATCCTCACCACATACAGCTGTCCCCAGTGGCCGATGGCGCTTTAAACAACACAGCATTCTCAGAGCAGCCCCATTTTTATGATCTGGAGAGAAGGCATTTTAGGTCATGATGTTCGCTGGAAACCCTTCCAGGAGGGTGGGTGTTGAGACACCATCAGTTTTAAAGATCCCACTCACATGTCCCCACATTGACCCCAACAATGCCATTACCTTAGGACATGTTTTCAGTGGAAATACTACTGCAGTTGGCACAGGTCTGGTTCCTCCAAGACTAGGATAACCAGCATCTCTTCCACAGCCTCAGCAAAGGGACAGATGATTGACCAAAGTCAGTAACTCTGCTCCTTCTCCCACCCACCCAATCAAGTACCCAGGAAAGGCCAGGTAGTGGTAGATTACCTTACTTTTAGTTGAATCGTTAAATATACAGTATCAAGTCTTATTTCTAAATATATCTGACAGCAGATGCATACAGCACCTCAGGCTGTGCAGCTAAGTACTTAATGTGGGTGCTTAGATTCACACGGTGCTTCTCTCTGCCCAAAATGCTTCTTGTTTGTCTTCTGTTTCCCTTTATTCTTCACTGAGGCTGACAGTGCAGGGGCTGTGGCAGACAGACAGGCGGGTGTTTCAGTTTGCTGCACAAACGGACAGGCTTGGACTCAATCTTACACTGTATGGAAGCTCAGTACAGCATCAGCGCCTTTGATAGGGAAACACGCTTCAAGCCCTGCTTTCCCCAGCTCCATTCCAGCCTAGGAGCGCAGCTGGCCTAAAAAGTGTTTTTCAGTCCCACAAACAGCTAAATATCTTATCACACCAGCAGCTAAGTGTCTTGACCTCGACCACGGGCAAGAGGCAGGTTCTCTGAGGTTGGCCTATCCTTCTGGGGAGCAGAGCAGGGCTCGCAGGAGCCCACAGGTGAGGCAGCATTACTCAAGCCCGGTACAGTATCACCAGACCAAAGATGACTGCACTGGTTTCGTTTCTCTTTACAACCAGACAGTAACTCAGAGCAGGGTGGCACCAACCGTGCATTCAGTAAACCACCACAGGTCATCTGCAGATCACGGAGGAGATCCTGCTTCCTCTTTCTCCTGCGGAAGCCGTGGGTGCCTTCGCCGTGTGGGGATGATGTTACGGAGCGTGCCAGCCCCGTGCCTGGCACGGAGGAGGTGTGATGTGGCTGTAACCCAGCCCGACGAAAGGCAGGCGTCCGCAGACAGGCTCTGGAGACAGCCCGGTGCTGGCTGGGGGGCACAGCCAGAACCCGGCAGGATTCCCCAGGCAAGGCACAGGGAGCCCCCGGCTCTACCCTACAGAGGCATCAGTGCAGCCAACACACATCTCTGGGGCTGGCAGAAAAGCTTGTTTGCTCTGGACTTGGATTTTTAATTTCTTTGTTTTGTCAGGAAACAAGTAAAACCTTACTAGGGGCAAACTTCATGCAAAACAGAAAACCTCTTGGACTGCCTCAAGACTCACCAGCTCCACAGCAGAAGGAGTTTTAGCATTCAGATTACTTGCACTGCTAATTTCAATCAAGATTAACTGCAACGTAATAGTTTTAAAAAGCAGATTTAAGTCACTGTGCTATTTTATCAAGTCTGCTTCTGTCCTTAATTACTTTCCTAAGGAAAAGCCTACTCAATCTGTGAGAGCGCAGATCATTTCAGTAATGAAATTGCAGCTCTGTACATTCAATCTGCTCTGTCCATTTTCCAACTTGTTAAAAAAAAAACCAGACAAAAGAAACCAAAACACCAAACAAAAAACCCTAAAACCCAAAAATACCCTCAAGTAACATTTCCTATAGTACCACAGGCCGTATCTGCAAACATCTCCACACAGAAGAGTAAAAAGAAAGGGTACAGTCCATCTCCTGCATTTCCCAGTTTCTAGTTTGTTTTTTTTTTTTAATACTTACCGACTCCACGTGAGTATTCTCAATATTCGGCATTTCATCATGCTTCCTCTAGCCTAATTCTAAGCAAAACCATTTTTAAACACTGAAATCACTCTCATTTCACTCCCTAGCAGCTGGCATCCCCAGAGCTCCGCATCATGTTAGATTTTATGATGGTCCACACTCTTGCTTCACAGAGGCCCTGCTCCTGCAGTCTGAGCTGCGTAGGCAGAGCCCTGGGGACCCCCGCAGACCCAGGCCTACAGAGCTTCATCACACCCAACGGCGAGAAGCAGCTGCTCACACATACCCAACAGCAATGCTGTCCTCCCTTCGCTGCTGTTACTCTCAAAGGGGCATAGATTTATAGCTTTCCATAGTCTACACTTTGCCAAACTTCATCTGTATTTGCTTCTTTCGTCAGACTCCCCTCCAGCATTTTAATTATTTATTGCCCTCTTATCTAAACTCCTTCCAGTTAGTTTATGTCATCCTGACACTGAAAAAGCACAGAAACAAAACGGCTTTTTAAATGCAGACACCACAGCTTTACAAAGCAGGTCTGCAACCTACAGGCAGACTCCTGTTTAGCTTTCACCTAAGTCTCCCTTGCCATTATTGCTTGCCAAGTGTCTTGCCCCAGTTAAATGTCTCCTTTCTTTTACTTCTACCCAACACACTTGCTCACATACGAGGCTGAATTTCACTGTTTCTTATTCACGTTCCTCATGCTTCAAGCTGCCATATTCCGCTATTTTCTCCATCTTCAAACGCATCTGCAATTCCTGTCAGTATGCTACAGTCTGCAGTCATCTCGTTTGTGATGCACCAGCCTGGAAGACAGGTCTCCACGCCTGCGTGAGACTTCGTGGGAAACCTCGGCCAGACTGAGGACCTGCAGAAGGTAGAGAACAGCTTCCTCCCACTCTAGATGTCTGAATTTCCTTCGAACAGATATCAAGCATCACATGCAGAGGCTGGCAGTCATTCTCAAAACATTTCTCTTGCTGTTCCCACCAGCAGGTCACCTTCCTGGTTGGATTTGATGATCTTAGAGGTCTTTTCCAACCTTAAGGATTCTATGATTCCACTGCAGACTGAGCAACTTTCGCAGCAGTCCTGTACAGCAGTATCACCTCCTCGATGATGTCTCTATGGCGTAACCCAAGGGGTGGTAGTATTCAAACAGTCTGGATTCCCCTGCCCTCCCCATGAGACGCTTGTATCACTACAGCGAGCTCTGCCCAAGAGCAAGCAGATGAATTCTTCACAACACCGTTACCCAGAAAACGCTAAACACCCACAGTCATTTTGCTGTGCTTCTCCAGACTTCCCCATTCACAGAATCACAGAATCACAGAATAGTAGGGGTTGGAAGGGACCTCTGTGGGTCATCTAGTCCAACCCCCCTGCCGAAGCAGGGTCACCC